>Ga0154721_1258_pt5 | contig 13480 bp, 1 predicted proteins | sample Rifle2008BG16ft_FD_105729 | JGI IMG/M metagenome (GOLD analysis project Ga0154721, IMG submission 105729) | candidate division KSB1 bacterium RBG_16_48_16 | reverse complement strand
ACGCATCGAAACGCCCTCCTTGCCTTATACTATGGCAAGAAGGACGCTATAAGTCAATAATATTATGCTGCATAATTAATGACGCTGTGTATAGTATTCCTGATGGATCCGGTCACTGCAGTGCTGTTTTCTAACTTTCCATCAACGTACAGTTTTATTAACGAATTTTCATAATCATATACGCCAACGACATGATGAAAATCGCTGTCAGGGAAACTATTTGTGCTCAATACCCCAAACGTACCCGTCGTCGTGTAAATACTAAAGAAATAACGATACGTGTTTTGTATGCTCATGTAGTAATCATTCCAGGGGGAACTACTGAACACACCCTTTGAAATAATGTAATTTGAATATCCATCAGCAAAGGCATTATCCATGTTCTTAACCCATGCTGAAAGAGTAAAACTGTTCGAGAATGAAAGCGAGCCGCTATTTGCTACAGTCATATAATCATTCCCACCGTCAAAACTGATCGCACCTTTAACCTGTCCGGATACCTGTACAGGTCCGTTTATTAATGTTCCCTGATTAACACCGGTAAGGTCATTTGCCTCTGTACCAGAGTTCTCATCAAACATCCAATAAGAAACAAGATTAGACATCATGTCACTGTTTGCCTGGTCGGGATTGGGCAGGAAAACGCAGTTATCATCTGCATTAGGGATCGAATCATCATCGGCATCCGGATCTGCCGGATCTGTGCCGCTGGCCACCTCAGTCCCGTCATCAATTCCATCACCATCTGTGTCAGCGTTGAAGGGATTGGTACCGATAGAGGAGAGTTCAAAGGCGGTTGTCAACCCGTCTCCATCCGGATCATCTTCTGCATCATTAATACCGTTTCCGTCTGTATCAGGATTGAAGGGATCGGTTCCGATGGAGATCTCCTGGCCGTTGGTGAGTCCGTCTCCGTCCGCGTCTTCACCCGCCGGATGGACCTGCACATGGACCTCAGGGACGCTCACCTCAGCCGTCTCTTCATAGATCTCCACCTCAGCCAGGGTGAGATAGTTCTGCTCAAGGTGCACCACCCGTACATAACGACCGCTGAATGGGCCGGTTATGGAAACAGATACTGTATCATAGGAAACCGTCGTCCTGTACACCTCCAGAGCACCGTTGCTGTAAGCGGATGGCAGTGTGCCTCCGGTGAAATCACTTGCCACAAAGGGCTCGGATGCAACCAGGACTGCAAATCGGTTCCTGTCCTGACAGCAATCGGTCCTAAGATAGATATCAATTTGCTCAATATCCGTAAGCCGCCCAAGATCGGCCTCCCACCAGGCATGAAGGGTATTGTTCGCATGGAATCCGATCCCTGTCCTGACGCCGTCAATGGCATATTGCGGACCATAACCGCCATAGACCGACGAGGCAGCAACCATTGCCGCCGGGGCCACATTGACCCCGCCAAGGACTGCCCTTGCCCCCACCGTCAGGATGTTACCACCTAGCTCTGCAATCGCTGGAACCTGGAAGTCAGCCATGTAGGGACGAGCCGAGGCAGATGTCACATCCAGACCATTGGCCGTATAAATGACATAACTGATCCCGAGGGCGTTGCTCCCGTCAGCCTCAAGTTGGATCGCCTGTCCTTCCACTGCGTGATCCCCGTCCATCGGACGGATCAGGGCGAAGTCGGTGACGGTAAAGTTCGATGCAAAGGCTTGCAATGGATTGCCGGCAACATCGGTGATCCCGTCCGTCAGGCTTACATCATAGATGGCGCCAAGACTCAGACCTTCATCAGGCCGCCAGGTGACCTGACGATTTTCATTTGCAAAGCTGTAACTCCCTGCAACCTGGTTTCCTGAAGTAGACACCTTGAAGGTGATCATTATCACGGTCACCGGATCAACAGGTTCATTGAAGAGCACTACGACACTCGGAATGAGTTCTACCGCAGAAGAACCATTCGATGGTGTAATTGACATGACCTGCGGGGAAACCGTATCAGGCGGTATCGTCGCAAATGTGGATACAAAAGAGACTTCAAGGCCATTCCCTGCCTCGTCCGTGACAGAGGAAGTCACTTCGATTGTATAGATCTTTCCCTTCTCCAGTTCTGTTGCCGGGGTAAAGGTGATCTGAGTATTTCCATTACCAATGCTGTAATTTCCAAAGACCTGGCTTGTATCAGTACCTATGATGACTGAAGCGCTGCTGACTGTGACCGGGTCGAGTCGTTCATCAAAAACCAGTGTTACTCCTGTAGTCACTGACACATCCACAGCCCCGTTGGACGGTGAGACACTGACCACTGATGGCGATGTTGTATCCGGCGGTACGACCGTAAAGGCGCTGGTCACTTCAAAAGCGAGTCTATTCCCGGGCACGTCGGTAATCCCTGTTGTCATTGTTAGGGTATATACCCCGCCGAAGATCAAAGGCGATACCGGAGTAAACGTTACAGTCCTGTCTCCATTGCTGAAGGCATAGATACCGGTAACTATCCCTTCAGTACCTGAGAGGGTCATCGTTGTTCCGGCATGAACAGAGGCCCTTGCAACCGCTTCATTGAAAGTGACCTGGACAGTCGCTGCAGGATCAATATTCACAGCCCCATGAGCAGGGAGGATGGAAATGACCTGCGGCGGCACGATATCTGCCACACTTACACTCACTTGCGCCGCGCTGCTGCTGTTCCCGGCGCTGTCCGAGGCATTGGCCCGGAGAATGATGGAACTCCCTGCTGTCGCGCCGGCTGGAACAGCAAGTGTAAAGACCGTTTCATCGGGACTTGCTGCCGGATCAATCGCCTGCTGGCCGCTCCCGCTTGCCGCGCCTTCAGCGGTATAGGAGATGGAGGCGACACCATAGTTGTCCGTGGCCGATACCCGGATCTCAAAGGAGCCGCCAGGAACCACCTCGCTTCCGGATGTCGGGGCAGTGATGGCCACCGACGGTGGCGTGAGGTCCACCGCGGTCAGGGTGAGAGAGACCACACCGGACACGTTACCTGCCTGATCCCTGGCCGTGGCATTGACCACAATCCCCGTTCCAAGTGACGTCCCGGCAGGGACGGTGAAGTTAAATGTATGAATTGTTGAAGTCGCCGCTGCAATCTGACGCGTCTCCGTGAAAATCCCCACGGCATTGAGGACTATCCTGGTCACACCGGTCTCATCCGTGGCCGTCACCCTCACCGATGTCTGGCTGCCCGGTTCCACCGTGAGGGAACCTGAAAGTGTGGTTATCGCCGCTACTGGCGGTACACGGTCATTGATCCTGAGGGTGATGCTCCCTGTCTGGAAGTTTCCGGCGCCGTCCACGGCCCTGGCCGTGACAAAGACCGACTGGGTCGGCAATGCCCCGGACGGAATATTCAGAACGAAGTTCGCTGATGCCGGGGATGCGGCAGGTGATATTGAGCGTGTCTCATTGAAGGTGACAGCGCCCACCGTACTGATGCTGATCTCCCTGACACCACTGCTATCCTCAGCCCTGACAAATATGGATACCTCTGCCCCAGGATCGTAGTAGCTGTTGTTAGCCGGGCTCCCAATAGTAACAACAGGCTTCAGGTAATCCTCTACTGTCAGTATTATCTCATTGGATGGGGATGTAACACCAAGGGTATCCGTGGCAGCGGCCCTCAGAAGGATTGCAGATCCCACAGGATAGTTCAAAGGTACAATAAAGGTAAATGTCGTCTGTGTTGACGTAACCGGTGCAATCGTCTTCGTGCCTGCAGCAATGATGCCGTCATTGGCCGTGTAACTGATCTGTTTCACACCAACGTCATCTGTAGCGCCGACCTGTACTGTCACGGTCTGTCCCAGGCTCACAGGAATGTTGCCAGGCGCCGTGATGAGGACCACCGGAGGTTGATTAGCCGTTGTCGTCATGGAGAGGATCTTCTGACCACTCCGGTTACCGGCAGAATCCACTGCAATAGCGCCCATTGCTATACTTCCCCCCAGTGCCGGATCGAGATAGAGGTCATAACTGAATGGGGCCTGTGGGTCGGTTCTGACCATTAGTCCGTTACGGTAGAATTCAACAGAAGCCGTGTCGCCTTCATCCTCCATTGTTGCCGTAATGGTGACTGTCTTACCCTGAACCAGGGTCGTCCCGTCCGGGTATCCGATTGAACTAATAACTGGCGCAAGCGTATCAACCGTGGCAAAGATCGTGATAATGGTCATCTGCGTCATAGCGTTACCAGCCAGATCGCGTACAGGACCGGTCAGTGTCGCGGTATATGCACTGTTTGGGAGAAGCTGGGTAGCCGGTGTAAATACATAGACCTTCCCACCCAGGATTGGGAGGGTGTTCATACTCCCCGATACTTGTATCCCGCCGGTAGTTAAGGTGAAGAATTGTATTGAGTTCCGGTCTACCGGCTCTGAGAACTCCACACGGATGACACTGCTTGTTGAGACACCGGAGGCGCCGTCTGCAGGACTGAGACTGACCACGGCAGGAGGTGTAGAATCTTTAGTCGAGTAAATATAGGTATAATCCGCTGCCATGCCAAGACCTGAGAGGTCTTTGATCCCCGGTTCCAGCACCTGCCCTTCGAACCCGATCTTATCCCCCTTCAGGGAGACCCGGACCTGGTTTAGGTCCGGGAGTGCGTTGGCGGGTGTAAAGGTTACCTTTGGTTCGGCATCTGAAACAATATATGTTCCGGCAATGGAATTCCCGTCAACTGTAACCCTGAAGGTCTGGGAATTTATTGAAGACGGCGCGATAAGCTCGCTTAAGGTCACGACTATTGGCAACACCGGGTCCACATTCACAGAATCCGGGGACGGCGATGCCGAGACTACTGACGGACGGCTGCTGTCAACAACAATAATACCCAGGTCCAGCGCCTGGCCATTCGTATCAAGGATCGCAGTCCTTGAGGCAACACCATTGGTGACAGGTTCGTGGATGGAGATGTTGTAGGTCCTTAACGGAAGTCCTTCAAAGGAGAAGGCGCCGAGATTGCCGGCCACCCTTGCAAGGACGATCCCTCCACCCTGAAGTTCTACTACCGCCCCTGTTGCCGGGGTTGTCCCATCAGGGAAAACGACTGTCCCGGTTATCTCACCGGAATTCTGGAGCCGGATGGCATTATTGACCAGGTCATCATCCCCGTCTTCAAATATTACCGTTTGGCCATGAACATCAATCCGCCCTGCTGCGGATGCACCGAGCTGTGGAATATCAATCGTAGTCTTTACACTTATGGAGAACTCACCCACCGGGATATTTTCAAAGAGGAACCGGCCGTCATCCCCTGTAAAACGGGTGATAGGCCCGCGACTGAAGGGGCTCCTGCTAAAGATAGTCACCTGGGCAACATTCACCGGGTTGATGCCGGCAGAGTCGAGGACAACCCCTTCCACTGTCCCGCTCCCCCTCATGGCCATGGGAACAAAGGCCACCTGACCGTCATAGGTGAGGGATGCCGTCGCTGTAGAGCCGTCATCGCCGAGGGCCGGCCTTGCCGTCAGGGTGTAGCTCCCCATCTTCAGGTATTCGCCCGAAGTAAAGGAACCGTCCGAAGCGGTCTGGACAACCTGAGTCGAGTCAGACCCTTTGATCGTCACGCCGGCATTGGCCACAACGGGCGCATCGGGCCACGGATTTCCCGATGCATCCACAGGATTCCCCTGGCTGTCGAGGAATACGCCAGGGCTGTAGACTATCCCTGTAATCCTCCCGCTTCTTTCAAGATAGACATCGGTTGTATTGGTATCGCCGTCGTTGACCATCTTCCCCTTTGCCTCACCGGTCAGACTGCTCAGATAGTCAGTCGCCTTGACCGTGTAATCCCCGAGTGGCACACCTGGGAGCCAGTAGGAGCCGGAGGCGTCGGTACGGCTGATCAATTTATCCGTAAAGCGTCCGGAGGGATAGAGGACGACGTCGGCTGCCGTAATCACCTCACTGCCGGTTGCATTGAAGACCTGGCCTGTGACCGTACCCAGTCCAACAAGGGTGACAGGGATATTCAATATCTGGCCATCCACTGTGATATTTCCCGTAGCAGTTCCCCTCCGTGCTGTAAAGGGCTCGAAGGCCTCCACTTGGAAGGGACCGCCTGGAACATACTCCACCAGGAAAGCGCCGGTCGCATCACTGGTCGTCAGGAGATGTACGCCGGAGGCCCGGATGGTCACCTGGGCCGGGTTATTCAGAGGAGTCCCGTCCGCCTTGTAGACCGTCCCTTCCACGGTCCCGAAGATGGCAGCCGTGATCACCTGGCCTGATTCCGTGGTCACCGCACCGAGTGTGATCTTTACAGGGATTTCAAGGCCATTGGGCGGATTGATCGGGATATCCCCGGCCGCCTGCCCTTTGGCCGGAGAATCCGGTTTCTTCGCGCTTACTGAGAACTTTCCCTCAATCAGCGGGAAGAAGTCAATGAGGCCGTTCTCGTCCGCAATGTTCCGGACAAACCCTGCCTCCTCGGCTCCATCCAGGGCAGATTCGGTCTTCACCGTCACCTCGGCATAGGGGACCGGTGTGACGCCGTCATTCTCCACCACCGTAACCTGGATACCGGCAACATCATGAAGACGGATATCCGCTGTCATGACCTCATAGGCCGGAACAACACCACTGGTCTGGCCATAGAGACGGACGTTCAATGCCTGCACCGGATTTCCATCCCCATCGAGGATCAGGTTCCCATCAGCATCACGCTGATAGTACCACTCTGTTTCCATCTCTGCCGGGGAGTGGGCTGCAATGGCAGGATCAGGAACCCCCGTATCTGCCGTCAGGACAAATCTGCCACGCAATACCAGCGGGAAGTGGAATTGGCCGTTTTCATCTGTCACGACATCATACTCCGGGAGTATTGGTTGGGAAATACTGCCAAATGGGGTTGCAACACTGCCTGAGCTGTCGAGGCTTCGGATCCTGACCTTCACATTTTCTCCTGCCGGGGTCACCCCGTCAGGCAGATAGACAGCCCCCCTCACCTCTCCGGTGGTTGGCTCAAGGATGATATCACCTACATCCACTATCCTCTGAGCCGGGTCAGTGGTCTTCGGGATATCCCCCTTCACCTCCGCAGGCGCAAGGAATGGTCCGAAGGCCGCTACAGTGAAAGGTCCTCCTGCAGCCGGTCCTCTGAAGTGAAACCGGCCAGTCACCTCGCCACCCGGGCCGGCAATATCGCTCTTTAACAACACCGGCTCGTCCCTGAGCATGAAACAGCCGCCGGCTGATGCCGTATAATTATTGGCAAGGGTCTGCTGTACCTTCGATGCCGTGTTCTCGTCGAGCCCGGCCGTAACAGACTGGACATAATCGAGATAATAGTTGTTTGTCTGGTCACGGCTCCCGCAGCCAGGCGCTATCAGCCAGACCTTCCGGGTAATAATAATATCTGACAGGACAGGAGTTCCGTTACTCTGAATCACCCGCCCCTTGATCTCCCCGAGACCCCTGAAGACAATATCCGCATCCCGCGTATCACCGGCATAGCGTATGGATGTATTGGCCATGCCTCCGTCACCGTAGTCTCCCTGGACGGCCAATATTGAGTATTGTCCAACAGGAAAATTCCGGAAGAGGTACCTGCCATTGTTGTCCGCAGAGGTCTCGCCTATAACCCCACCACCGAACCAGAGCTGAATCTTCTGACCTATGGCCTGTGTAACGCCGTCGGCCAGATAGACCGTCCCCTGGATCGTCCCCACTGGCTCGAGTGTGATGACCACACCCTGAACATCCCCGGGTGCGAGGATATCAACCGTCACCATGCCGAGGACCGGCGAAGATGGGGACTGCCCGTAGATTGTAAATCTTCCGAGGGGAAGACCTGGGATATCAAAGTAACCGTTCGCATCTGTTTGAGTCAGGGTCGGGCCGCCGGCCACCTTTGCTCCAGGGACGAGGTTCCCGAGGGAGTCTATTACATAACCACGCACTGTCCCGCCGCTCCCCGGAAGGATGAGTGTCAAGTTGACCTCTTCCCCTTCCTGGAGATAGGATTTGGCCGCCGTCTGCTCGTACGTGGCCTGCCGGAAGGCCCTGACTTCGATATCTCCGGTCGGTACATTCTCAAACCTGAAATATCCGTTGGCATCGGTGTAGGCGGAGCCGACGACACCGGTCGTATAGCTCCTCGAATAGAGGTCCATCCCTGATAAAACCTGGCCTCCAACTTGGACGAGGATGTTCGATGCGCCAGTGACGCCGTCCGACTCGAGGACGCGCCCTGCGACAACTCCGAAGCGCTCCGGCGGGATCATGACAATGTCCTGGGTAATAATCGTACCTGCACCGGGTATGTTGACCGTGGCAACTCCGGTGTAGCGGTCGCTTGCCCTGACGACCTGGAGGATGAGATTGCCGACGACGATGGAGGGGGCCGTCCAGGTGGAGCCATCCGCTGCTTCGTAGACCCTCGGGAATGCGTAGTAGCCCTGGCTGTCCACCCAGGAGCGGTAACTCTCACCAGTACTGATATTGGTGGCATAAATGAAAAGGGTTTCTGCTGAGCCTGGGGCACCTCCCTGGATGATATTCCAGTTCTCATCATAGACCTTCCCCTCGATCCCGCCATACCCCCTGATGATCACATTCAGGTTCATCCGCTGGCCGTCGAAGTGGATCCTGGTAGATGCCTTGCCTGCCTCTCCTGTCTCCGGGTCTGATGTCTCCAGCTTGAAGTGATTGGTCCCACCGGCATCCCGCTCGTTAAGCCAGACATCCGCGGTCTCTGCCAAAACACCGTTCCGGAGGACATAATCAATCTGGTAGTTTCCACCTGCGTCTGTGGTCAGGTCGGGGACGATGACCGTGTCCAGGCTGCATGGTTCGTCATGGCTGCCGGGGATGGGACAGTTGGGATAATGTACCGGCTGGATGTACTTGATACGGGCAAAGGGGATCGGAGTACCGTCAGATCCCTGGACGATGCCGGAGACGACACCTCCGTGTCCCCGTTCCGGGTCCGCCATAATCTCCTTCGTGTCAGAGGGACGTATATTCCCTCTCATATCGCTGATCAGATTAGCCGTGAGGGCCCTGCTTACAAAAGGCCCGACCGGCTCCCGGAGCATCAGGAAGACCAGACGCCGGTCAGGCTGGAGTTTCGCATCAACGATCCGGTGGGCCGGGACAGTGTACCGGCTGACATCCTGTGCCGCTATTTTCCCCACCTCCTCGTTGAAGAGGACCCCGACCATCCTCCCGAGGGGATCGCCCGTGGCCAGGGTAATCCGTGCAGTGGCGTTGTCTCCCTTTGCCCACTGGTGCACTGCAGAGATAAGTGGGGGGGTATCTTCGACAGGCGTTATGGCAGACGGGGCCAGGGTCTGATCGAAGACCCCATCACCATTCCTGTCAATCTCAAATTCATAGGAATTGATACCGTCCCGGTACCAGGCCATCCTGCCGTAACTGCCGGTCGGAAACGAGACCGCTGGATAAGTGACATGAACCATTCCGGCGCCATAGGGGAAGACAAGGGATATATCCAGGTCCGACGCGCCATCGGGGATAGAAAGTTCCAGATTATAGGTGTCCGATTCCGGGGCAGTTACGAAGAGCATGCCGGACGTATCCGTGCCAGCCTGCTCCAGAATCAACTCGTCTGCAAAGGGGATGTCCCGCAGGAGGGGATCGGCGGCGTTGAGACGGCCGAGACTATTCCCGTTGCCGTCGCTCAATTGTAGATAGGCCGGGGAGCCGCTGCTCGAAACCCCAAAAGAGAGGTGAGGCGACCTCGATGCAAATAATTGAGCCCACTCGAACTGGAGGGATGCCAGGGAACTCACTCCAAGCCCCTGACCGAGCAGCTGACCCAGGACATCAGAGAGGTGATGTCCTGCGTCAGCGGCGCGGCGCAGTCCGTCGAAGGCACGGAGGTCCTTCTCCACGGCCGATTGCTCGCCCGTGTCCGGATAGAGGCTGCTGAGTCTTCCAAGATCATTCCCGAGATAGTCCATAAGGATATCTTCCATAGTGGCAATCGTCGGCTCACCGAATCTGGCGTGGAGCCCGGCCTGGGCCAGCTTGACTGCCCGGTCGAAAACATAGGTCCTGGAGATTCGGGCGATCTCCGGCGGCAGGGCGCCGGCAGGCGCCGTGGCCACGCTGTATGCCTGGCCGAGAAGACGTACCGCCGCAAAGACCAGGTCCGGGTCATCCGGGAGATAGTCAACAGTCTGAGGGAGTATCAGTGTATCCGGAGAAAGGGGGATGCCTGTATCCCCTACACCGGTATAAAGGACAAAGCTTCCGTTGATCCCCTCGTCAGCCAGGAAGACCGTGCCGGTCACCTTCCCGGTAGTCCGGGCCACCAGGCGGAACTCGAAGGTCTCGGCCTGGCCCGGCGTCAGGGCATCGAGTGTCTTGAGCCCGGTCTCCCCGTCGGCAAGTCTCGCGCCTGACATACTACGTGATTGGAGCTGTAATTTAAAGAGGTTCGCCGGGGTCGTGGAGGTATTGGTCACAGTGGTAAACAGTGAATAGGTCTCCCCTTCCCGGACCACATCAGGATGGGCAAGGACCATGCTGAAGGTCGGGTTCTTCACCTGCACCACGCCGCCGGCCTTACCGGTCATCGGGACTGTCTTTCCAAGGGACGGGACGTATAGGTCTCCGGTTATATCGAAGGTCACGTCATGGGTACCCTCCCTTAACCCCTCTACGAGGAACTCGGCGGAATTTGTCCCCTGGGGTATGATGGCGCCGGCCCCGGCATTATCAACCAGGGGGAGTACCTCCTGGACACCACCGGCACTTGTCCTGGCGACCCGGAGGGGGTCGTCCCCGGAGCCCTTGAGCCCATCACCCCCCAGGGGGAGCGAGATGGCTGCCTGTGCATTCTGGAGCGTCAGTCCGGAGCCCGCAGGGGCCACATTGCTCGCCTGGAGGATCACGCTGAAAAACTGGTTCAGGAAGGCGATATTCCCCGGGATGATGATCACCCCGCTGATGGATGGCAATTGCAGTTCCGGGTCCTCAATTTCATCAGGACATTTCATGGTGAATCCAACCAGGGAGAGGTTAGGGATGTCAATCATCCTCTGGAACTCGCCCGACGCAAAGGAGAAGACTGGAGGCGAATGCGGCGGAATCGTTGCCAGTCCCTGGCTTGTGTTGGGGATGAGCACCGGCATATCTATCACGACCTGCCGGCTCCCGATGGTAAGCCCCACCGTAAAGTTCATGGCCGTGAAGTTGGTCTCATCAATGACGATCCCCTTCTCTTTGATCTCATCAAGGGTCAGGGGACGAGTGGTTACCTGGGTAACCAGGAGTTTGTCTATCACATTGATGACCACCATATCGAGGGCCGGATCCCTTGAAAGAATGATGTTTCCTTCTGCGTCCTCCAGTCGGATGTTGTAGAGGTAATGGTCTCCGGGCACACCCAGCTTCGGGATCTCCATAGTCTGGTTGGGAAGGGCGGTGAGCGTCACAGAGCTGTTCCCGAAGGACGGGCCCGCCAGCGCCGCCTTTACCATAGATCCGGCAGGAAGGTTCGGCAGGGCTGAGATACCAGGCACTCCGGCCATTGTCTGAACACCGGTCGGGATATCCTTCACCGCAGTCATCGTGTACTGGATCCCGTCCACATCCGGCCGGGTGTCCACATCCACCTGAAGTCCTAACACACGGATCTGGGCCGCTCCCAGGGGCTGGGCAAATACCCGGCCTGGCAGGAATGTCATCAGAAAAGTCAGTATTATTATTAACTGTATTTTCTTCATCTTGACTATTCTCAATAAAACCTCTAATCCAATGAAAAATCCTGGTCAGCAAGCGCCGTACCCTCATCAGAATAGGCCACGACTCTTACCCTTCCCGCAAGCAGAGAAAGTTCATCATCCCTATATTCAACTGTAAATTGAATGACACCTCCGGAAGAAGACACCTGTACCCCATCTGTTTGACTATCTTCATCTGTGCTGACTGTTGTCCCGGCCTGAACAATTACGTTAGTATTGGGTACGATACTGTGAACAGTAAACCTTGTCCCATCAGGAACAATCTGACCAGTGTTCATCGTGATAGGATCACTTACAAAAGTCGCTGTCAAAACATTTCCCTCGGACATTTGCGGGGTAAAATATATTGTTCCCGCCGGCATTGCCGGGCCAACAGTGTACAGGCCGAGCCGGTCAACTGGTGCTGTTACGGCATTATTCTCGATATCTACTCCCCCACCGATATAATCCCAATCCAATTTTTCTTCATTCCAGCGGTATATTGCCAGACTGTTTTCATCGATGTCTGAAATCTCGTCATCGTAGTAAGTGATGGTCAATCTGGCCGGGATACTCAAGACACGATCTTCAGGACTAAACCGGTGAAAACCACCGAGTCCGTAATGCGGCTTGTCTGCTGCGCCGTTCGTATACCAGGGACGCTGAAGTCCGGGATTGACAGGACCATAAACCGGGTCAAACTTGAAAGATAGCAGCTCAAGATCAAAGGTTTCCAGAGGGTCATCTATCCTAATCTGCATCTCTGACGAAAACAAGGACCTGACAGTGTTCAATCCTTCTGCCATGGATTGTGTTACACGATCAAATTCTGAAGCCAGGTGTGTTTCAACATCTATTTGCGCCAGGTCTATAAGCGCCTGTAACGACTCTGATGGTGTTTCCGAGAGTACCGACGGGATTGAGGGGGCTCCTTCGTACTGTTCAAGTATGTAGTTTTTACCATGGATAATCACCCCTTTTTCTGCCAGAAAATCGATTGATGCATCCGCAGCAATATCTTCAGCCACCTTTAATTTGACAGGTCCTACCGCACCACCCAATCCTATATTAAACGATCGCCCTATCCCTTCCTTTTCCGATCTTTCATAGGTTACAATCATTGCACTATTATTGATCAAGTCAAACATATCCAGCATTTCCGAGATCAAAACATCCGGTCCAAGAGCCATGTGTTCACCGGGAGGAATAGAAACGGCAACTAAGGCTGCAGCTCTTCTGATGGTATGGAGTTTCTGGAGGACCTCGTAAATCTTTTGAGGATCTTCTATGGTGTATTTCATCTCCCCGCTATATCCATGGTTTCCGGCGCCGGTCAGGTGGTCGCCTGCCACTGAATAACCAAACCCCTTTTCAGAGGAAAAAGCTATCTCCAATGACTGGGGCGCAAAAAAGTCATCCTTATCCAGTGTCAGCTCCACCTTCCAGTTTCCAGCCAAACCCCCTTTAAGGCTTTCCTGTATCTTACTCTTGATTTCTACATCAATTGGGGCGCCGCTTGGAGTTCCGGCAGAAAGTGCGCCACTTAGATCTCCCGATGCCCTCAGCTCATAACCAGGAACAGAGAGGGTGCGCGTGCCCTCTTGCTTCTCTTCAAAACCTACAAGAGCAGAACCTGACCCACCGACAGCCAATTCTGCCCCGAAGCCACGTCCGGTTCTCCGTCCCTCTCTCATTTCTCCAACAGCTACAGACCCTGTAAATCCCAGGCTGGTCTCAAGACCGGCATAGGCAAAATCCGAATAATTATAGTTACCAATATCGACGCTGCGCATATCCAGTCTTCCATT
>Ga0154721_1116_pt1 | contig 13714 bp, 10 predicted proteins | sample Rifle2008BG16ft_FD_105729 | JGI IMG/M metagenome (GOLD analysis project Ga0154721, IMG submission 105729) | candidate division KSB1 bacterium RBG_16_48_16 | reverse complement strand
TGCGGCCATGGAGGTGGCCATCAGAGATACCTCGATTGCCGCCGTCATCGCCATGACCCCAATGCTTTCTTTTCGACAAGACCGGCTTAAAGACCGGGTGAGATTATTGCGCGGCAGGCCGTTGCTGCTCATTGCTTCGGAGGGAGACACGGTGGCCCCAGCCGCCGAGATTGAGAAAATATATGATGCCGCCGAATCCCCTGAAAAGCTGGTCTGGCTTGCCAGCAACGCTCGTGGTGTGCCATTATTGTCTTCCGATCTGGAGCCCGTCATTCGCCGCGTATGTCTTTTGTTTATGGAAAAATTTGGCAGCAAAAATGAGTAACTTTCCAGTGCAGCATACGTTTACGATTGGAAAAAAGAATCATCTAGCCCACTAAACACACAAAATATACGAAAGGAATCAACGAATCACGAAAACCATGAATCCTTAGATATTTTCTTTCATTCATTTTGTTTGTTTCGTGTGTTTCGTGGGCTGGATAGCTGCGAAAAAAGTGATTTGAAACGATTGCATGGAAAGGGAAAAACATGAGCCTCCTGGGCAATATCCTTTGGATTCTCTTCGGCGGAATTCTGATCTTTTTCGAATACCTCATCACCGGCATCCTGCTTTGTTTTACCATCATCGGCATTCCGTTTGGCGTACAGGCGATAAAACTGGCCGTCCTGGCCCTGATGCCTTTTGGCCGGGAAATCGTCAGCCGACCGGTTACATCAGGATTTTTATCTACGGTTTTCAACATTATCTGGATTGTTATCGGCGGCATCTTGATTTGCCTGACGCATCTGCTCCTCGCCGTTCTATTGGCCATCACCATCATCGGCATTCCTTTTGCCAAACAGCACGCCAAATTGGCCACACTGGCTTTGGCGCCGTTTGGTAAAGAGATCCGATGAATCTATTTTTGAATTTTGCTTTGTCATAACCAAGATCATATCGGGTTGATTTAAGATTGGCGATTAACGATTTTCGATCTCTGATCTATTATTGAAAAGGCCCTGAAAAATCGCAAATCATAAATCGTTCATCGTAAATCGTAGATGTGCGATGTTTGATCAAAAATCCTCTGTCCGAAATCGGGCCTCCCAAACACCTTGATATCGATTGCATCAAGAGCCTGTCAGGTCTGTGGTAACCAATCACGGGGTCTATTGATATGGACAGAGATGCTGTTATTCCTGCGGATGCAGGAATCTCCTCATTCCGTGCACGACGGCAGGAGACCCGTGCATTCCAGGCTGTTGCAGATTCACCAAATTGAGCATAGATGCAGCCCGCCTAGTCCCCTCTCCCTTCGAGGCTTATCTTTACCCTCATTTCTCACTGGACACAGACAATAATTCGCATATCTGATGTCGACATGTCAATATTGGCATTTATTATTGAGCCTTATTTTTTAAAAAAACCTTAGTAGAAAAATATCACCAGCGCATTCTTACCTTATTAGCTTATTCTCATTAAATAAGCTAATAAGGTAGGATTGGGTGGATGTTGGTAGCTACTAAGGTTTCATACCCGTATACCCAAACGGTGTTTATCCGTGTCCAGGGAGAAATGAGGGACACGTTGAGCCCTTCGAGGGAGAGGGGCAGGGTGAGGGTGCAAACTTTTATAAATCAATTTCCCCCTCACTCTGTCTCTCTCCCCGGGGGAGAGAGGACTAGCTTTACGGCTTCATCATGCTATTCTACAACAGCCTGATTCGCAGGTGTGACACGTTCATTGGGCTGCCTGTGATTGGTTACGGTCTCTATTCTCACCAGTAAAGCTGTCGAAAAAACCTCGCGTTCCGACCATCCCCATCGATGTGCTTTCCAGCATATCCTTTCACCACCATGAATCCCCATAATAATTGGCAAGCGTTTTGCTTTAGACAAAGCGTCAAAGAGCAGGACGAATCATCAGCGTTTGCACGAAAATTTCCGTCGTGTTATGAAATTACTAACGGTTTTAATTTCAAGTTCTTATAACTTTGTAAAATAAAAGACGCAGAGGCGTTGTGAAAGCTTGCTTTTTACCCTGCTCGAATGCTGTAAAAAATTGTTGCCAACATGACCCAATTCTGTGTCACCGAATACATAGACAAAGAGAGAGTTGAGAAAATGAAATGGACGTCGCAGCGTAGACATTATGTCGTGGGGTTTTGGTTATGAGAAAAATATTGTTTTTTGGCTGTCTTGTTCTGTGTCTGCTGCTCTGGGCGACATGCAGCAAAAAAGGCGAGGATATCGTCGGTACGGTCGAGGAGGTTGAAATTACCGAGCCGCAGATTTTGGCCGACGGCTTGTCGACGACCATCATCAAGGCCACAATCCTCGACGAGGAAGGTGAAATCGCCTCGGGCTATCGTGTGGAATTCACCACAACTCATGGCGCGGTCACCGAGTACGCCATATCCACTGCCGAAGGCATTGCCGTTGCGACGCTGCAGAGCGTAGCCAGTGAAGAGGATATCGATGCCATTGTGACGGCCACCGTGGTCGATACGGCCAGCGGGCTTTACAAACGCCAGGCGACAAATGTGTTCGTGCGACTGGAAGTGCCCGGTTTCCCCGACCGGAATAAAGATCTCAAAAAGGCCGATTCACAAGGGCTAAACAGCGCACAAATCGGCATCACGTTTCTCGGCGTCACCGTAGCGCCCTCGTTCGATGTGGATGCCTTGCCCGCTGACGGATTATCCAAAGCCCTGGTCAAGATATCCGTAAAAGAGACGACCAGCAAAAAAGCGGTGAGCAACGCCGCCCTATCGCTGGCGGCGACTTTTGGCACGGTTGAAAATAATGTTCAGACGGATGGCAAGGGAATGGCGACGGCGGAGCTGATTGCTTCTTCGCATGCCGGTGTGGATACGATTTTTGTCGAATACGGCCAGGTGATTGCCAAAACGCTGATCATGAAATACGAGCTGCCCAGGCTGATCATGATTCCGAAAGAGGCTATGCTTTTGGCGGACGGAAAAAGCAGGAAAACCTTTGTGGCCTCACTTTTGACGCCGCAAAATACCCCTATCGCAGAAGCGGAAATCAATTTCTCAACCACCAACGGCACTGTTTCTCCCAGCAAAGTCATGACCAGCACTGAGGGAAAAGCCGAAGCTCAACTGACCAGTGCTGCGGTGCTGGATTCCGTCGTTCTGGTCGTTGCCCGCTTTCATGAGCTGGCCGATACGGCCCGGGCTCAATTTGTCACTTCCACCTCGGAAAGGGGCCTTGCGTTTGCAGGCGAAAAAGAGTTATACCGCGATGGTGTTTCCAAAACAGAGCTTACCGCCACCATACTCGATGAGAACAATAATCCCGTAAAAGATGCAACGGTTCAATTCACCTGTCTCTATGGCAGCGTATCGGGAACGGCGATTACGGACATGTATGGACAAGCCGTGGTTATCTACACCCCGGATGTGGGAGAGACGGATGTGACCGACCAGATCACGGCCAATATCGGATCGGCGAGCACGGTGCACAAAATCGATTTGCTCGGCATGCACATGGAAATGCTGGCAAATCCGGATTCCATTCCTGCCGACGGTGTTACGGCCGCGCTCATATCGGTACACTTAAAATTGAGCTCTTCGCAAAAAGCCGTCAGCGGCGCTGTCGTTGAGTTTTACGCGGACAAGGGTTACATCGCCTCCTCGGCGACGACCAGCGAAGAAGGCATTGCCGCGCTTCCCCTGCGGGCCGGAGTCGATCCCGGCCTGGCTATTGTTACGGCCAAATACGGCGGATTTACCAAAACTCAGCAAATCGAATTTTATATCAACTCACCCCAGAGTATCATTTTGACGGCCACACCCAATTTTATCTGGGTGAAAGAAACCGGAAACCTGGAACAGACAAACATCACCGCGACCATATTAGGCGTCCAGGGCCAGCCGATAGGCCACGAAGTCCTGGTTAAATTCTACCTGCAAAACGGGCCGGGCGGCGGCGAGGGATTTGTTGTCGCCAACGGTTCACCGGGCGGCGAATCCGAGCCGATCAAAACCGTGGCGGGCCAGGCTACGATTGGCTTCCGTGCCGGCATACGATCCGGAACAGCGGAGATAAGGGCCGAAGTATTGAGCGAGCTGCAAGTCATGGCCAGAACCACCAATATCGTCATACGCTCCGGTCCGCCGTATATATGGATCGATCCTGGAAATCCAAATAATGTGGAAACCCACATGACGGTGACTCTCGATTACTTTAATTTATATGGGTGGGGCTATGTGCGCGAATTCAAGGTTGGTGTTTTTATAGGTGACAAGTATAACAATCCGGTTGAAAAAGGCACCACTGTTTACTTGACAAGCACGGCAGGTATTATCACAACGGATATAACAACCAATGAAAGAGGAGAGGGTTCGGCTGTGCTCCTGTCGGCTAATCCGAAACCATACCTGCTTCCGCAAGACGGATCGACTTTGGCGCCACATCGCATTCCAAACCCCAACGATCCTTCCGTGTACTTGCCGATTACGGTTCCGGATTTTGAGGGACAGGAAGTGATGAACAGCGTTGGTGACATGGGCGAGAATGACGGCGTGACGGTTATATTGGCTACCACACAAGGGCGCGATCAAAACGGTCGTGATGCCAAAGTCTTTGATACGAGCATGGCTGTTTTCAGCGGTGGGATTGCCCGCTTCGATGTATCTGTGGTGAATGATGTCAGCTCACTCAAATTGGGTGAAACCGCTGTCATCCTGATCAGAATTTACGATATCAATGGCAACCCGCCCGGCGCCGGCTCATCGCTGAAAGCAAAAACATCAGCGGGAGAGCTTTCCGGCACGGACCTGATGTCAGGCAAAGATGACTATGGCTATGGGTCAACGGCTTTTACGACCGTCCTGGTCAACAATCTCGATCCGTTAAAAGACCAGCCCCAGGCAGCGGAAGTGGAAATCGAATTTACCGGCAATGCGGCCAAGCTGTCGCGCTCGGTCTACATACAACTGCTCCTTGAATATTAAAGGATCAAAAAGAACCTTTTACCACAAACCGTATTTGATGACCCCACACCCACAAAAGCGTCTGCGTAGCGATACGCGGGCGCTTTTTTAAGAAAACGGATGTGTTTTTTTTAGAATAGATAGTGTCCGAACGAAAACTACTTATTTAAAAATTTGCTGTCATTGCGAGGCGTTTCCTTCGACAAGCTCAGGACAAGTTTTGCCGAAGCAATCTCCTGAAAAGTAAAGGGGGATTGCTTCGCTCCAATAAAGCGAATTGAACGGGAAATGACTCATTTCCTCCGCTCCCAATGACAGTTCTTTTTTATTCCGCTCGTTTTCGTTCAGAAACTAGATAGCAGTGTCACCAATGAATGACAATGGTCACAGGAAGATGTCATTACCTGTGTCACTGTTCTTTTGATGATTGTTCGTTACCGGCTAAGAATATTCAGGTTATTTGTCCGGATAGTGCCATTGAATATGGCACGCTCTCTGCAATGAAAACAACGAACAGTCTGAGGATGTCCTGGCAACCGTAGATTAGCAATCGGGATAACACATGCATTTAGGAAACACACTTTTCACCATTGCCGGCCTGGTACTTCTCTCCACCATCACGCTCTCATTAAATACGTCCATATTACAGAACCACGTCGTGTTGCTGCAGAGCGAACAAATCCTGGAAGGTATTGCCCTGGCGCAAAAATACATCGAAGAGGCGGAAGCATGCCGTTATGATGAGGACGGCTCGGCGACCATTCCCGGCTCCTTCACCTATGCTGCGAGCTTTGGTCCGGATGATAATGAGGTCTATCCCTATTTCGACGATATCGATGATTTCGATGATTTTTCAACCACGATTGTTTCCGGCACCATACCCTACCAGGTAGACATCGAAGTGGATTATGTGAATGACTATAGTCCGGATCAGCCGACCACCTCGCGGACATATTTTAAGCGTATGCAGGTTTCCATATCATCACCTTTTTTATCGACGCTTGCGAGCCATAAATTGGTGCTCAAGCGAATGTTCGCTTTCCATTATTTTTACAGCGAATAGTCTAATGAACCATCGTTTCGGGTTAAGCAGATGAATGCTATGCAAGACGTATTGATCGCCCTGATCATCATCGGGATGGTGATTGTGACATCGTTGCGGGTTGATTCCAACGCCAAGTCGAATGCTGTTATTGCCCGCCACGACGAGATCGCTCAATCGAGTATGAAAATTATTACCGACTATGTTGAAGAGGATTTTCGCAGGATCGGCCACGGTCTCATCGTACCCAGCAAAGCAATAACCTTAGCCGACTCTTCCCGAATTATTTTTTCTTATGACAAAAACCCCTCCGCCGTGTTTGACTCCATTCGCATTGAATATAAAACGGAACCGGCGAATACCACGGAAAATCCTTATGACAAGATTTTGATTCGCCGACTGAACTATGGTGCTTCTTTGGGAGCGGCTCTGGGCGTTACGCGGTTTAAATTGACTTATTTTAACCAATACGGAAATGTGCTGCCAACTCCCGTCGTTTCGGACTCGCTTTCAAAGATACGCGAAATTGAAATGCTTATTATTATAAACAGCACGGAGAGTATGGAGAACCAATATGCGCGAGCTCAGTACGTAACCCGGTTCACGCCCAAAAACCTGCTGGTGAGGTATGGCAGCTAAAGACAGATACGGAGACGTGTAAGATAAGAAAGAAATGTAAAAAATGGGCAAGGTCGTTTATTTGATATTGTTTGGGCTGATCATTACCACTATGGCCTCGAGAATGCAGATTCAGCGGTCGGCAACCGATAGCGTCATCAACTATGTTGAAAAGTATAATCAGGAAAACGTCCGCAACATTGCCAACGCTGCGGCCAATAAGGCACTCAATGCGTTGATGCTTGACGTGCACCAGACTGTCGGCCAGGCCGACGCCTCGTTATACGGAGGCGACTATACCTATTATTTTGAGAGAAGGACCCAGGACCCGACGCTCAGCCCAACCCAGATACGGATAACGGCCATGGCGACCTACGAAGATCAAAAAGATACGGTCATCGTTCTTCTGACGCGGCCCTCTTTTTCGCGATACGCCTATTTTACCAACCATGAAGGTAATATCTGGTTTGCAACCGGCGATACGCTGAGAGGCCCCACCCACACCAACACCTATTTTCAAATGAGCGGCAGCCCGGTTTTTTTCGGCAAAGTAACCAGTCATCAAGTGTACAACGCAAACAGCCCGTATCGGGAATCCTACTGGGGGCCAACCGATCCGGTGTTTTTAGGCGGCACCGAGTGGGGCATTCCGAAAATCGCCATGCCCGATGAAATCCCCCAGGAGACCATCGATGCGGCCATTGCCGAGGGCATTTATATCAATAACAGGTATGTCTGGATCGAATTTCAATCCGATGGTACGGCCAGGATCGCCGCGAAAAATACGAGCTCGACGCCCAATCCTGGTGAATATGTAACATACACCCTGGGGAGCACAAACGGAGTCATTTATATTCATTATTCCTCCACTCGTCCCCTCGTTCGAGTGAAAGGAACTCTGAACGGACTGGTGACGGTGGCGACACGGGGATCGATGGAAATTACCGATGACCTGGTTTGCGCCGTCAATCCCATGATCAATCCTTCGTCCGATGACATGCTTGGCCTGGTGGCGGCAAAAGATATTGTTGTGACAAATAATCAAGTTGACCAGGATCGCATCATTCAGGCCACGGTTATGACGCTGAACACCGCCGTCAATAACGCCGCAAATTTCTACGTTCAAAATTACAATTTATACCGCTATGGTTACCTGAGACTTTACGGCGGTCTGATTCAAAATGCCAGGGGAGCCGTCGGACTTGTTGGCACCCCGTATACGAGAAAAGGCTATTTGAAAGACTACCGCTGGGATCCGAGGCTGGCGGACATGACTCCGCCACATTACCCGGCGCTTTTTGCCCTGCGCAGAATAGCCTGGTGGGACTAGTTGGGCGTCTGATGAAATAATAGCAAGTCTGTTATTGCGAGGCGTTCTTTGCCGATGCAATCGCAACTTTTCAGCCCACGAAACACACTAAACAAACAAAATAAATGAAAATAATGCTAAAGGATTTATGGTTTTCGTGATTCGTTGATTCCTTTCGTTTATTTTGTGTGTTTCGTGGGCTGAATAGATACGGAAAGCTTTACTAAACCTCCCGTTTTTGCTAATCCCGGAATACTAAAGGTTCTTATGTCTCGACTATGGCTATTTCTTTGTTGAGGCAAAGGCTTGGTAAAGCTGAATAGCAAAAAAAAAGACGAGATGTACTCGTCTTTTTCGAATGAACCGTCTATTAACGATGTGGCTCCCTATTCCAGGATTGCCACAACGCGATCCCCGATTCGCAGCTCCGGACAGACGTATTCTCCCACGGCCGATCTTTTAGCCACAGTTCCCTTGTCCGTCACTTTGACCAGCTGAACTTTTCCCAAAACGGTATAGTTGCCGCTACCATTGTCTTTTCGCAAAACATCCACAATTTTACCCTCGGCCTCCGGATCGGCAAATTGCCCCTGCCATTCGATCAGGGCAAGATCGTTACGCAATTTGACGACCGTCCCACGGCAGGTCTGCTCTGTTTTTTCTTTGAACAAATCGCCGGTATAGATGTATTCGACGACATCCGCCGCTTCATCGTCGGATGGTGCGACATCTTTTGGGGGAGAATCTTTTTGCTCATTTTGTTGTGGAGGAGCGGCGCTTATTGATTGAGCCAATGATACCGGCACAGTCTCGACCGGTTTGACGCTCGTCGGCGTATTCTCCCTGGGTGCCGCCGAAAATGTATTGGGGCTGCTTTTGGGGACCTCTATTTTTTGGGCGCTGCTTGCTTCTTTCTTTTCAAAAGATTCAAAATTTCTTTTATTTTTGCCAATATCAAAATCGTCCAAATCATAAGATTTCGATGAAGAATTGGAGGCGTCCGATTTCTTACGGGCGAAAACTTCGGGAAGCAAGGTCGCCCTGATGAGAATGACGAGCTCTTTCTGCTGCTGCTCCTCTTTGGAAAAACCAAATAAATATTTCAGTCCCAGGAACCACCACGGCAAGTCCTTGAGTATCGGCACGCCCTTTCTCAGGGAAACTGTTTCTGTCGAATAAAGCCCGCCGATAAGCGTCTCTTCTCCGTTATACAGTTGCACAAAAGAGTTCGCCTGCGACTTTTTGATAATGGTCGTCACCAGGTCCGGAAATGCCTGGCTGCGCTCCACGTGAATGTTCATAAAGATGGCTTCGCCGTTTTCCTTATCGGCAAGGATGTGCGGCGTGACTTTCATAATCGTTCCGGTACTGTAAAAACGGTCGATGACGTTGCCGGCAAAATCCTTCTGTTTGATTGAAAAATCCTGGCCTACCTGAATGGTGCCCTCTTTGCCTTCCATGACCATGATGTGAGGTTGGGCAAGCACTTTGCCGTAATTTCTTGAATCGAACACTCTTAATAACCCGTCCACATCGACGCCGTAGAGTCTTTCCGGAATTTTGATTTTGAGGCTGAGGAAATCCTCGCTCAGGGACAACGCCCCGACCTGGTCGGCGGAAATGTCGACATCTCCCTGGTAAAAGGTGCTCCAATCGATGCCTATCTCTTTGAGCGTCTTCCGATCACCTTCGAAAAAGATCGCCTCTATTTTGACCTCACGAGTCTTTATGCTCAGTTTCGCGCCGTCGCCGATATCCAGGAAAGATTTGTCATCATAAGCAATACTTTCTTCGGACGCTTCGATGATTTCCAGGAAATGTTCTTTCTCGACGTACCAAAGTCCGCGCTTGCTGAGGATCATTTCCAGAGCTTTGCGCCACGCCAGGCTCTGAATGTCGATGCCAACTTTGCCTTCTCTTTTAGCCGGATCGTGGATGGGCTTACCGATGAACTGTATGGAGAACTCGCTCAAGAGGTCGACCGCAGTTGAATAATCCAAATCACTCTTGACCGAAATCAACTGATCCGGTGGAGTATATTCTTCTTCCGGCAGGCGATCCTGCGGGTTGACAATGGCCGACAATCCGATAAGCAGCGCAAAAATCCATTTGATAATTTTTCTTATCATTTTTCACTTCTCTCTCTATTGTGATACAGTCAACACGAGCGAGCCCAAACCAGACATGTCAAAGATGGCCTTCCCTGTTTGGGTACTGATCTCGCGAAGATATCCTCCGTTAATTTTGTCGCCTTTTCTTATTTTAACAAATTTCCCATTTGGCAGCTTGATGAGCACGGAATTCGGCGTTATTGCCAGGATCCTGCTGTCTGATGCAATACTTGGCAAGTCAGGGTTCGCAGATTTCACGCTCTTAAAGGAACTTGAAGCCGACGATTTTGGCGCCGGACCCACGGCGCGGACATTCGTTGCCAGGTTCGTACTGCCCATTTTGACGAGCTGGGCCAGTTTTATGGGCTCGCCCGCCGCCCCGGCCATCTCACGTATGTCGGGACCTGCCTTTTTGTTGAATCCTTCGACAACCATGTTAAACTCGATCTCTGCATGCCTGCCGCCAGCTTTGAGCCTCTTTTCTTCCGCTATCTTGCTGACCTCCATGGATTTTATGCTATAAAAAACCGGTCCGTTTTCCAGGTACCAAAGCAACTGATAAAACTCATCGAATTTGCTGTTTCCTTCCAGGTCGTAGGTTCTTTTTTCCACGGATGACAGCGAGTCGGTTTTCCTGTAGCTCAAGCTCACTTCAAGCCCGGAGCCGGAGCGTTTCAGCTCGCGCACGATATAATCATAGGTTTCGCCCGGTGTTTCTGCCGAAGCCAGGACGCCCTTTTTACCTTCGCTGATCTCGATCAATCGATCGTAATAGTGATACATTTCAATAAGATTGACTTCCATGACGCGAAGGTTCTCCAGCTTTTCGGCCTTTTCTTTTCGCTCTTTGTCGATTGCGTGGAATCTTTTGACCTGGTGGCCATAATGATAATAAAAGCCGACACCTATCAGTATCGTCCAAAAGATGGAGATGATCAACGTATTCCTTACAGCATAAGACATGATGACGTTCCTACTTTTTGCCGCTTTTTTTAGTGGTTGCTTTTTTGGGCGGTTCTTTTCTTATTTGGCAATCCAGTTTCAACCGAATAGCCTCTTTCTCGCTCTCCTCGGACTCGACGACATTCATCACCATACTTTTTGCGATAAATCTCTCCAGCTCTGCCACCTGCTTTCGATCCGAGAACTGGCTCTCGATGAGGAGCCTGCCGGCTGAAGGAGTTTCCAGACGCTCCAGGTAAAATGGGCCGACCTCCTTGAAGGCAGCGGAAACCGTTTCTATTGTCGGAGTCCAGCGGGTCGTGTTCTGGTTGAGCGAATCCAGCAGAGACACTGTCTTCTCCAGGATGGCCATCTTGAGGCCAAGGCTGTCCAATTCCGACTGCACCGATGCTTTGGATTCGATCTCTTTTTCCATAGTTGTGACTTGCTGTTCGGCGTTCTTTATATCCATGGCTTTCACGATAATCTGGTGCGTCAGAAAGAGCACGCAGGCAAAGAGAATAAACAACATGGCTGCGCCGTGCCAGGCAATTTTATACACGGATTGTTTATCGCGAATGCGCCGGGGCAAAAAGTTGTGGTTGTACGGCAAAAGACTTTTGCGATCCAGCGCCTTGAGAGCCAGGGAAACGGGAATTCCATACTCTTCGATTTTAGTGAGCTTTTGATCGATGTCGCCGGAAATGATGGCTCTATTGCTGTTAAAACCCTGAACGGGTAGGGCAGGCAATTTTCTTTTAAAAAACTGCAGCGCATTTGCCTGGTGAAATTCTCCGACCAGGAAAAGTCGGCTCAAAGGACCGATGTTGCCGGAATCGAATTCGAACAGAATTTTAGAAAATACGGTTTCGCAAATCGTTTCCGAGTTCGAGCCTTCGTCGATGGTCGGGATGACCGCGATCACCAGGTCGCCGTGCATGAAAAAGATCTTTGTAAATGCTTTGGCAAAAACAATCACAGCGCCGTATTCTTCCTTTTCAAGGCTATAGCTCTGTTTGATCTCGTGGGCTAAAGCAAATTCAATGGTATCGATGAGCTTAATGTTCACCTGATTGGATTTGGAAAATTTATTGATTTCCAACAACATCGATGCCAACACCAGCGGGTCATCGTGCAGCAGGCCCAATATTCTTGTGTTGTGATGTTTTATAAAGCCGATGTGATCCAGTTTCGCTGGCAGCCTGACGTCTTCGTTAAATTCCCGCCAGATGGCCTTCTTAGTCTTTGTGATATTTGATTCTTTTATATTGGCGATATTTTTATAGAGAACGTTCGAGTCGTTGAGATTAAATGAAACAGAAGTACGGCTCGGGCACAATCGATGCACCAATTCACTGATGACATCCAGGTTGGATTGCGCTTGGGAAATTAATGTGCTTGAGGTCTGTTCTTCAAAGTCAGCAAGCTGTATCTCGAGTGTTTTTTCATCGCTGCCGGCGTTCGGCTGTTGAGTTTTGTCCCCGGCCTGGCTGCCGTTTGCATATTCTTTCGATTGATCCAGTTGTTCGTAAAGCTTGAATGTTTCCAGTTTTTCGACGACAGGTTTGTTATTACCTTTGCTGATCAACGCCGCCCGGAGGTAGCTTCCGTCGATAAATATGCCCAGTGAATAGTTCATGCTCTTTTCCTATTGAAGATGATTTAAAAGTTCATAGATGCGTTTTTTATTGTTGGCAAAGTCAATCGCATTTTCTTTCGAGATGAATCGGTTATTGTACAACCGCACCAGGTCCTGCTCCAGTGAGACCATGCCTGATTTGCCACCCTCGCTGATCATTTGATAAATTTCCTGCGTGTTCTTGTTGCGTATGGCCGCTTTGACCGATGTGGTGACCAACATCACCTCTTTGGCCAGCACCAGCTTGTTATCCAGCGAGGGAATGAGCTTTTGCGAAATGATGACGCGCAACACATCGGCCAGGCGGTTGCGCACGCGGTCTTGTTCTTCACTCGGACACTCGGCAACGATTCTATCGATGGATTCGACGGCCGAGCCGGTGTGCAGGGTGGAAAAAACCTTGTGGCCGGTGTCGGTGATCTCCAGACAGGCCATCATGGTGTCCGGGTCGCGCATTTCGCCGACGACGATGATATCGGGATCCTGGCGCAACGCCTGAACCGCGCCTTCTTTAAAGCTAAGCACATCCCGCCCGACTTCGCGGTGGCGGATGATGCATTTATCGGATTGATGAATATGCTCGATCGGATCGCCGATGATGACGATGTGGCCTTGCGAGGTTCGGTTGTTGGCATCGATGATGCTGTCCAGGGTCGTGCTTTTTCCCGAGCCGGTTATGCCGGTAAGCAAAACAAGCCCTTGCTTTTCATGGTTCAGCGACAACGACTTGGATATATTGGGGTGGAAGCCCAATTGTTTATAAGGATATACTTCATCCGCAATCGCCCGCATATTCAAGGCTAAATGATTCAGGTCAAAGTACATGCTCGCTCTCCAGCGAGACGGTTTGCCATTGAGATTTAATCCGAAGGAAAAATCCAGTGCTTTGGTGATGAGCAAATGCGCTCTCTGGTTTTCGCTCAACAGACTGTGGCAGATCATGTCCGCCTGCAATGGAGGGTAGGTGCCCAGCTCCGGCTGGGGCGCTTTTTTGCCAAAAATGCGGAACCAGATGCGGTCTGTTGCACAAGCGCCGCCAACCTCGATGTCCGATGCTTCGACTTCTTTCATACGAGCAAGAAATCCATAGAACTGTTTTTGTAATATCTG
>Ga0154721_1056_pt1 | contig 13925 bp, 10 predicted proteins | sample Rifle2008BG16ft_FD_105729 | JGI IMG/M metagenome (GOLD analysis project Ga0154721, IMG submission 105729) | candidate division KSB1 bacterium RBG_16_48_16 | reverse complement strand
TTTTGCTGGTCGTTTTTTCGCTTTCAGGACAGGAGTGTGAGCTGGAGGTCGTTTATCCCAAAGAGGGAAGTTTTTTGCAGCCGGGCGCCAGCGATTCGCTTTTTATCTTTGGCCACGCCGATCCCAGGTCATCGCTTTACATCAATCGCCAAAAAATCGATCTGTATGAAAACGGCTCGTTTTTGGCGTTTCTGCCCGTGCATCGGGGCGAATTTACCTTTGATTGTATGGCCGTGTGCGGCTCGGATACCGCTGTCATTCGCCGGTCGGTTTTCGTCTCGCCATGGATTCCGCCTCCGGTGCCGGATTCCGTGGGCATCGATCCCGATTTTGTTTTTCCGCAAAACGATTTAGAGCTTTCGTCCGGCGAGGTGATCGACCTCTCTTTTCGCGGCATTGCCGGTGTGCAGGCCGTATTTTCCATAGACAGCCTCGTCAGCAATGCACCGATGGTAGAGAAGACGGCCATTGCACCGGGGTATTGGGGAGAGTCCGTCTTTGGAGAAAAACAGTCTGCAAAACCCCACATCGATGAAGGAAGCTACAGCGCACTCTATACCATCCGTGAAGGCGAGCACGGCGAACATCTCGGCATTTCTTTTACGTTGATAAAAGGAGACGGCGACTCGGTTTTCGTCAAAGCGCCCGGCACGTTATCAATACTCGATGACAGCGTCCCGCGTGTCGCTCAAATCGTTGCGGATGAGGCCAATATGCGTGTCGGCCCGGCTTTGAGTTATCATTACCTGTTGCCGCAGGGCACCAGGTTGCATATCACCGGCAGGGAGGGACGTTTTTACCGAGCCGGGTTAGCCGGGTCTGCAGAGGCCTGGATCGATTCGACGGCCATTCGCTTTTTGCCTGCCGGCACACCCCTGCCGGCAACCACCGTAAAACTGGTACGGACGCAGCATAGCGGACGATATACGAAGGTGCGGGTTTTTACCGAAGAACGAGTGCCATTTAAAGTCGTGCAAAATACCTTTCCCCTGTCTCTGGAAGTCATCTTTTACGGCGTCACGGCCAATACCGACTGGATTCGATACGATCCGGCCGCCTCCCATATCCAAAGGATCGGTTGGGAGCAAGTCTCAAAGCAAGTATACAAGCTGACGATTTTATTGAACGGCAAACAACTGTGGGGATACAAGGCGTTTTATGACGAGCAAAATTGTTTCATCCTTGAGATAAAGAATCCGCCTCACATCGCCGGCTGGCCCCATTCGCCTTTAAAGGGGATTTCCGTTTTGATCGATGCCGGGCATTCGCCGGATGACGGCGCCGTCGGGCCGAGCGGCCTTAAAGAAAAAGATGCCAACCTGGCGTTGGCGAAGGCTCTTGAGCTCAAATTGCAGCGGAAAGGAGCGTCAGCTTACAAGACCCGCTCCGGCGAACACGGCCTTTCTTTGAGAGCGCGGGTGAAAATAGCGGAGCTGATCGACCCGGATATTTTTCTGAGCCTCCATTTCAACGCCTTGCCGGACGGCGTCAATCCCTTTACCAACCGTGGGACGAGCACCTATTATTATCACCCGCAAAGTTACACCCTGGCCGGAACCATTCAACAACGCCTGGTGAAAAAATTGAAATTGCCCGACTATGGTCTCTTTTATGATAATCTGGCCATAAGCCGGACGACGCGGATGCCTGCCGTTCTCATAGAACCGGCGTTTCTCATGCACCCGGAGGAGGAGATGCTGATCGCATCGAAAAAATTCCGGGATCGATGCGCCGAGGCGATTGTCGAGGCGCTGGAGGATTTTTTGCATAAAACAAAATGATGCAAAAAAGTTGAATAAAACGGCCGATATTTAAATTTAAATACTAAAAAGGTTCTTTCTGTCGGAGGATGTTTGAAATTTTTATTTTGCCCGAATTGCGGTAATAAACTGGTCGATGAACACATCGACGGACGCATGCGACGGGTGTGCCACCAATGTAGCTATGTTCATTACAAAAATCCCATCCCGGCGGCCGGCGTCGTGCTGTGCCGCGACGGAGAGATCCTGCTGGTGCAGCGAAAATACGAGCCTAAAAAGGGTCATTGGAGCCTGCCGGCCGGTTTTGTCGAATATGATGAAGGCCCGCAAATGACCGCTGTTCGAGAAACCAGGGAAGAAACGGGATTCGAAGTGGACCTCAAAGAGCTGTTCAATGTTTATGGGGCTGGCGACGATCCCAGGTCGCACGTGGTTCTGGTTATTTACACGGCGGAAATTACCGGCGGGACACTGACGCCGGGCGATGATGCGATTGATGCACGGTTTTTTCCATTAACCAATTTGCCGGGAAATATCGCCTTTTCGAGCCACAGGCAAGCCATTGAGAGATATATAACAATATCAGTTGGAGCGAAGCATTCTTTGCATGATTCATCGTAAGAAAGAGAATGCTTCGCCGCTGGAACCATTTGACCCACTAAACACACAAAATAAACGAAAGGAATCAACTCAGGCATATAAAAAGTACACTCGTTTTATGGGAATTAAAAAGACACGAAAACCATGAATCCTTTGGCATTTTTCTTCATTCATTTTGTTTGTTTCGTGTGTTTGGTGGGCTGAATAGATACTTCGCCCTACGGCTATGATTTGTGAATTAATCAGGACAGAACATCGATGAAAAAAAATATAAAATGCCTGTTTGTTTTATTATCTTTTACTTCAATTCTCTATTTCGGGATTCTTCCAGGAGTTGAGCAACCGACAGCCATGACGAAAAAAACCGTAATGAAGGCAAAAGGAGACCTGGTTCAACTGGGTGTGGATTCTGTCAGGATTTCCCGTGCGATGACTAAGAAAGGTGAGCTGGAAATTATCGTAAAGGGCATTCTGCCGACGCCTGCTTATCAGCTCGATCATTTTGAGATCGATATAAAAAAGAACCGCGTGTATATCACACCCTGGGCCAGGTATGACCGGGAAAAGATCGTCATCCAAATGGCTGTGCCTTACGAAGAGAAGTGTCTTATTAAAGGGCTCGAGCCTGCCAAAAAATATACCCTGAGAGTAAACGGAGCTTATGGTGTGATTGACAAGACCGTGACGCCAGAGAATGAAAATGAGTGAGGAACACCCGATGAGCGCAGTCGATGATATGAGAGATTCCATTTTTGCGGAAAGGCTGGGCGACGAAGAATTGGCCGCCGTTGCGGAAATCGCCGAGGCAAAAACGTTTTACAGAAACGATAAAATTTTTGGAGAGGATGACGTTTCGAATTCCCTCTTTTTTTTGGTCGAAGGCAAGGTCGCTATCGAAAGAAAGATCGTCGGCAGCCGACATCTTTTTGTCCCGCAGATAGAAACGGTCCGGCGCGGCCATATTTTCGGAGAAATGGCCTTCCTCGAAAATGTGCCTCGCTCGGCAACAGCCAGGGCCAAGAGCAATATCAAGGTCCTTGTCTTCCAACAGGCCCAATTGGAAAGGCTGATGGAATCGAATCCTGTTCTTGGCTTCAAGCTCATGCGAAATATTGCGTTCATCCTCAGCAGGCGCTTGCGAAGAATGAACGACCAGTGGTTGAGCGCCGTGGGCAAAGATTTTGTTCTTCCCGAGTTCGAATATGATTTCTGATGAGAAAACGAAACATTTTGCATAATTACTCAACTCGGATAAACCGGAACCCGATAAAATACAACCACGAATTTGCACCAATTACCCACGAATTTACACGAATTAAAATGAGTAGTCTTGGCATACAAATTCGTGAAATTTGCTTAATTCGTGAAAATTAGTGGTTAAATTTTTCAGAATCTGCCTTTTGCCATATTTGTACGAAAATTGACTTTTAAGATACTAAGACGAAAGAGTACATCCGTATTGATCCATTTAATCCGTTTAATATGTCTGCTACCAGTCACGTTTTTTTTGCAGGAGGCTTTTCACAAATATGCATCGCTTGATGATAACTTGTGTATGTATGGCCCTTTTGTGGAGTTCATGTGTGAAAAGTGGCGATAAGATGAAAACCGGTACCCAAGGCGAAATGGATAATTACGCCCATCTGCGCCAACAGATGGTCGACCACCAGTTGGTCAACAGAGGTATCCGTGATGAGCATGTATTAAAAATTATGAGAACCGTTCCGCGCCACGAATTTGTCCCCGACTCTGAGCTCAAATCGGCTTACGATGATTCACCGCTTCCCATCGGCCACGATCAAACGATTTCCCAGCCCTACATCGTCGCTTATATGACGGAAAAGCTCGAATTAAAGGGAGACGAGAAAGTGCTCGAAATCGGCACCGGTTCCGGGTACCAGGCGGCGATCCTGGCAGAGTTGGCCGGGGAGGTGTACACGATCGAGATCGTGGAGCCGCTCTGCCATGGTGCAACGGAACGATTGGCACGGCTGGGATATAAGAACATCAAAACCTTATGTGGAGACGGCTACCAGGGATGGCCTGAGTATGCGCCTTTCGATGCCATCATCGTCACCGCCGCCCCGCGCAAAGTGCCTTCCGCGCTCATCGAACAGTTGAATAAAGGCGGGCGCCTGATCGCGCCGGTGGGAAATTTCTTCCAGGAAATCGTTCTCATGACCAAAAAAGAAGATGGATCGATCCAGCGCCGGACGCTCATACCGGTTCGCTTCGTGCCGATGACCGGGGAAGCTGAACGGGAGAAATGATGAAACAAAAAAATCAATACCTCGTCTTTGCTATTGTTTTTATGGGGTGCCGATGTTCGCCCCGCGACACAAATTTTAGAACAAGAGCTGTTTTTCAAGGGACAAAATATTTTTGAGGTCGAGAATGCCCGACAAGGCAGTAAAAAAGCTCCATCGATCGGGAATCGATAGGATGGTAGCGGGAGTTTGCGGCGGAGTGGCAGATTACTTTGCCATCGATCCGATGATCGTGAGGGTGCTGTGGTTTGTGGCTACATTCCTGGGGGGATTAGGCGTTACGGCGTATGTCATATCTTTGATTCTCATTCCGGAAAATCCCGAGCACATCGGCGTGCCGGATAGTGAGAAAAAGCGAAGGCCCAATCCCGGCCTGGTCATTGGCATCGGCATCGTCTGTTTTGGTTTGTTAATGCTCTTCAAGGGGCCCTTACCTTTCAGGTGGAATTACGCCTGGCCGTTTGTCTGGTTTGGCTGGGAATTTATGTGGTCTATAGTGCTCATTGGCCTGGGTGCGTGGTTTATTGTTTATAGTGTGCAAAAGTCAAAACAACCGAAGAGCGGGGCAGGTGAAAAACCCGCCGCTCAAAAAAGGCTGTATCGCAGAAAATCGGAACGCATGCTGGGCGGCGTTTGCAGTGGCTTGGCAAATTATTGGTCACTGGATGTGGCTCTCGTGCGGGTGGCTTATGTGTTGTTTACTTTGTTGTCAGGCTTTATATGGGGAATCGCTGCTTATCTCATATTCCTGTTTGCCGTTCCCGAAGAACAGGAAGTAAAACAAGAAGACGTTCACGACAATAAAATAAAGGGCAAATCGTCATCATGAAAACCTTGACTTCTTCGCTTATTGTGGGCATTGTCCTGATTCTGATCGGCGTCGGTATTTTACTCGACAAATGGGACATCCTGGATTTTACCTGGGAAGAATTTTATCCCCTGGTTTTACTTGCTCTTTCATTACTCTCTTTGCTCAAGGTCACCCAGGGCAGGAAGGATGCCTCTTTCTGGTTTGTATTCCTGGGCGCTCTTGGGCTGTTCTATTTTCTGAGAAATTACGATATCATTGGTTCGTTCTGGTACATCGATTCCTGGCCTGTGCTGCTGCTGGCATTAGGCCTGTCATTTATTGTGATGTATTTCTTCAAGCCTTATGACTGGGGCAACCTGATACCGGGCGCCATTTTGACTTTTCTCGGAGTTGCTTTTTTACTTAGAGAGATGGATGTGAGATGGCTTTCATTTGATCTGGTTGCCGATTTCTGGCCGCTCATTCTGGTGTTGATCGGCATGGGGGTTGTCATCAGCTCCCTGGTGGGCAAGAAAGAAAAATGAGAAAAGGAGGGGGACTCCAGCCATTCGCCTTTTGAAAGGGGACTATGCAAGGGTCACGAGAGATTTTCGATCACGTTTTTGAGCTTGGTTTGAATCTGGCCGGCGATTGATCCCAGCTCAACATTCCTGATGGCCTGCATGGACGCGATGGGGTCTATAGCCGACACCTCAATAAGGCCTTCCTCTAATTCCTGAACGATAACATTGCACGGGAGCATGGTGCCGATTTTCGGCTCCGCCTGCAGTGCCTTGTAAGCGAACGGGGGATTGCAGGCGCCGAGGATTTTGTATTGGCGAAAATCGACATCCAGCTTTTTCCGTAACGTTTCTTTGACATCGATTTCCGTCAGGATGCCAAACCCTTCTCTTTTTAAAGCTTCGGTCACCCGGTTCACCGCCTCGCTGAAAGTGGATCGGATCGATTTGCTAAAGTAATAACTCATCAAGCTCTCCTTTGTCATGAACGTGATTTATTCAAATCATGCTATTAGATGATGATAGCGATGAGAGGATTCAAAAGAGCCCCGTTGCCGCCTGGAGAAACAAGATCGAAATTTCGTTTTCTCAAAATGTCAATACCCGGTGCTATGGGCGAAAAGCCCCTGCTTGTACTTTCGCTTGAATTTATTTCTTGACTAAGAACAGAAATATCCCTATAATTTTCGAAACTTTTTGTGTTCACGTGAATGTACGGTGATCGATCCATTTTCCTGCCCCATATTGGAAAAGACACTTCCAATGAACGTTGATCGATCCTGACCGGATATGAAATTTTTAAAATGTAATACCACCATTCTTATCTTCCTTCTTTTTTCAAAAGCAACAAAATTGACCGATCATTCGCACCAATGAAAGGAGGCCAAAAGCGACGACATTGATACAGAGATAGTCTCTCTATTTCATCGATTGCTAAAATTTCCCCAAAGCCATGGAGTCATTCACGGATTTTCGATGACCTGGTATTTTTGCTGGTTTAATCAAAAAAGGAAAAGGAAACGATGAATAAACATGTTGGATCTTTTCTCGCATCATTGCTGGTCATTCTTCTTGCGGCGGGCCTGGTGTTGGCGCAGACAACAGGCAAGATTGCAGGAAAAGTAATAGATGTCGAGACGGGCGACCCTCTGCCGGGTGCTAACGTCGTCATCGAAGGTACTTCGATGGGCGCCGCCGCGTCGGTGGATGGTGATTATTATATCATCAATTTGCCGCCAGGCGACTATACGCTTCGATGTGACTACATCGGATACCAAAGTGTGAAATTGGAAAATCAGCGCGTTTCCATAAACAGAACTTCACACGTGGACTTTAAGTTGAGCTCCACTGTCATTGAGGGTCAAGTGGTGGTTGTTCAGGCCGAAAAAGTTGCCATCAAAAAAGACCAGACAAGCTCTGTTCGTAATGTTTCCTCCGAGCAGATGGACATTCTTCCTATCGAAAGTGTCGGTCAGGTGGTCAATCTTCAGGCTGGCGTTGTCAATGGCACCTTCCGCGGCGGCCGATCAGGAGAAGTAACCTATTTAGTAGACGGCATGCAGGTGACCGAGGCTTTTGGCGGCCGCAACAGGGCCGTCAATGTGGAAGCCGATGCGGTTCAGGAAGTGGAGGTCATTAAAGGGACGTTCAATGCCGAATACGGCCGTGCGATGAGCGGCGTGGTTAATGCTGTGACAAAGGACGGTGGAAGCTCTTTTCATGGCTCAGCCTCTGCCAGCCTCGCCAACTACCTCACAGAGAATAAAAATGTCTGGTTCGGCGTCAAGGACAACCAGTTTGATAACAATCAGGATTATAAATTCTTACTTAGCGGTCCGGTGTTCTCAAACTCGATAACTTTTTTTACAAATTTCAGGAGTCAAAATAATGATAGTTACCTTAACGGGATGCGAGTGTTCCTGCCGACGGATTCCAGCAATTTTGTGCCGGTTGAATCGCCCTGGTACTCAGAGAAATCTGGCGATAGTTCTATCGTGCCGATGAATTGGAATAAATCCAACACATTCACTGGAAAACTGACTGGCAAAGTGACGACAGATATCAAAGTGGCATTGCTCTATAATTATAACTGGAGCGAAGGCCAGGGCTATGACCATTCCAGGTTCTACGCTCCGGATGGTCGCAGTCATTATCATAACAAAACCAACTTTTATGCTGTAACCTTAAATCACATGCTCATTCCATCTCTTTTCTATGAAGCAAAATTATCTTATATAGATAATTATTCCGGTAACTACCTCTATGAAAATCCGACAGATGGCAGGTATATCAGCGATAACACAAGCACAAACGCTGGCTCAGGATTTTATACAGGAGGCCAGGAGAAGAATTATTCAAAGACAAAACTCAAAGACACGAATCTCAAAATCGATCTGGTCTGGCAGTTGCATAAAAACCACAGTCTGAAAACGGGAATCGATTACATCCATCACGATGTCGATCAACTCGATGCTACAATTCGCAACCTGTATGATAACACGTCGCGGGAAACCTCCGACTACGAGCCGGTCATCCAGCCCGATTCTTCCATTTATTCTGATATCTATTCACAAAAGCCCATCGAATTCGCTGCTTACATGCAGGACAAGATGGAATTTGATGAAATGACCATCAATCTGGGGCTCCGCTATGATTATTTCGACCCCAACAACTATTATCCATCGAACAGAAGAAATCCGGTAAACCTGATTTCCTCAACGGATGCTTCCAGATTGTCCCAAGAGCTTAAGGCCGATCCGAAGACGCAGCTCAGTCCGCGTTTGGGCTTGTCCTACCAGCTCGGCGATGCGGCCTTGTTGCGATTCAGTTACGGCCACTTTTTCCAGGCGCCGCCTTTTGTGAATTTTTACCGCAACAACTCCTGGCTCATCAGCACCACCAATTTTGACACCCAGCAAGGCAACGCCCAGTTAAAAGCCGAAAGAACCGTGCAATACGAGCTCGGTTTGTGGCAGCAACTGGCCGAAGGCATGGGTCTGGAGATCGCCGTTTATTATCGGGATATTTACGATCTGCTGAGTGTGGCCGTGGTGAGAACCTATAACCAGCAGATTTATGGGCTCTATACCAACAAAGACTATGGCAACGTCAAAGGGCTTGAATTGACCTATGATTTTGAGCTGGGCCGCATCTTTGCTAATTTGAATTACACGCTGCAGTTCACCCGCGGCAACGCCGACACGCCGCTGACGAACTTTAACCGCGCCGGAGATAGTGCCGACCCGATTCCACGCTTGATCCCCATGCAGCGGGACCAGACCCATACTTTGAACGCCTCCGTCGCTTATCGGACAAGAGTCTGGGGTCTTTCGGCGACAGGTTTTTATAATTCGAACGACAGATATACCTGGGCGCCGTTGTCGGAAAGCCGTCTGTCGCGGGTCAACCTCTTTCCCAACAATGCCGCCAAACCGGGCCGCTACAGCGTTGACCTCTACAGCTTTTACAACCTTCGGGTTTCCGGCGGCTTGCAGTTGAAACTGGAAATGTACGTCTATAACCTGCTCGACCGACTTAATGAGAACGGCGTTTATGGCAGAACCGGGCGCGCCTGGACCAATATCATCATCGACTCAGAAAGAAATAACTTTCATAGTGACTTTGCTACTATCGAACAGTTGAATCAGAATCCGGGTATGTACTCGGCTCCCAGAACGGTCAAGCTTGGTCTTGGCGTTGAATTCTAATAAGATGCTAAACATGAAATTTGATGGATTGAATATTTTTTCCCATGGAGGCCAACTCTATGATTAAATGTGTGCAGATATTCTTAGTGAGTTTGCTTGTGCCATTGCTGTTCTATTCGACGCTTTTTGCACAAGGTAAACCTTATGAAGGCCCGGAAGATGGCGCAGGTGATCCTGCTGCCGAACGTGTGGGCTTTATGGAAGGGAATAGAGTTCGTTTGCAATTTAGAAACACCACAGAACTGTCCGATTGGGGCGCGGGCACCGACCCCTTTGCGACAAAATGGCCGAACGACTTTACCGGGGTGAAAATGAACGATGGTATCGGCCTGCTCATCGGCGCTCGTGTATTTATTTATGACGATCCGGCGACCCCGATTGACAGCACCCCTGTCACCGATTCATTGGAAATCAAAAGATTAGATCAAGCAGGCCAGCTCGATACTCTCTATTATTTACAGACGAGTTATCGAGAAGAACAGGATACGGATCCTACCGGGCAGATCGAGTGGAACCTTTATCCACCTCGTGGCTATTTCCGCTGGGAAAGTGAAACCCCGGCTCTGATGAGCAAGCCCCAATCCTGGCCACCCGAAGGATGGCCATCTCGTGGTTTTGAGAAAAAATGGCCCGGAGAGTGGAACGGACGTTTTGGCCGGGGCGTCTTTCGCGCTGATGAAGAATGCTATTTTGTTGCCAATGATGCACAAGATCAGGAGTACCTGACCGAAGAAGATTCGACAACCTATTTTCCCAGGCCAGGCATTGAAATTGGCGACTATGATCCCGAAATCAGCATACAAGTTGGCCTGCCCTGGGGAGGCGTTGGCATTCGCGTAGAACAACGTGGTTTTCAATGGAATAATCCCCAGGCCATGGATGCTATTTTTTGGGAGTATTCCATTGCCAACATTTCTGACTACGACCTGACCCAGATGGCCTTTGGCTACTGGGTCGATAACGCCATTGGCGGTGGCGACGACAATGACGAGCTGGCTGCTTTTGACAAGATCAAGGACCTTGCCTATTCGTGGGATATTAATGGATTGGGTCTTGGCAGCCTGCCAACGGGCACCATGGGTTTTGCCTATCTCGAATCGCCCGGCAAACCCTACGATGGCCGCGATAACGACGATGATGGTATTATCGACGAAAAGAGGGATAACCTGGCCGGCGCATTAGTCGGACCTACGGACGGTATTGCCGACGTGGCCAAATTTCTCACATTTTATAATCTCCAGGAAAGTGATTTGCGGGAACACTGGGAAGGAGACGAAGACCAGGATTGGGATTCCTATTCGGATGACAACGGCAACGGGATTTACGACAACGGCGAAGATGCAAACGACGACGTCGGCCTGGACGGCGTTGGCCCCTATGAGCTCAATTACATTGGCCCCGATGCTGACGGAACAGAGGGCAACGGCATGCCCGATTTGCTCATCGGCGTAAATGCCGAGCCGGATTTTGGATTGACGGACGTCACCGAAAGCGATATGCTCGGTCTGACCGCCTTCCGCTTGTTCCCGATTCCGGCGCATAACCCGCCTTACACCAACTGGTACCGTAACGATGAATCCATGTGGTATCTCATCGGCGTCGATTCGCTCATCGAATACATTGGCAGTACCTCCAACCTGGCTGAAGTGTTTGCCTCCGGCGTCTTCCCCGTGTATCGCGGGCAGATCGAGCGCATCTCCATGTCCGAGCTGCATTCTTTCGACCCGTTGGAAGGGTTGAATTCCGCCACGCATACCTCGCCGGCATTGTTCAGGCTGAAAGAGATCGTTCAGATCATTTATGAAACCGACTATCGCTTCGCCCAGCCACCCCACATGCCGACGCTTATCGCAACGCCGGGAGATGGCTCGACATTATTGACCTGGGATAACATTGCCGATACGAAAACACGCGATGCGTTTCTCAAGAATGTCAATGATTTCGAGGGTTATAAAGTCTATCGAACGGCTGATAACAAATTTACCGATGCGACGACGATCACTGATGGCTATGGCACCAAATCGCTGCGCAAAGCGATTTTCCAATGCGATCTCAAGGATAATAAATCGGGTTTTGCCGATTTTGCCACATTTAATGGCGTTGCTGTCTATCTTGGCGATGAAACGGGAATTACCCACTCCTTCAGGGATATCAATGTGCAAAACGGCAGGACCTACTATTACGCCGTTGTGGCCTACGATTACGGCGCGCCTGACATCGGCACCGGCGTAGCCCCCTCCGAGAATAACATCATCATCGAATTGGATGAGAGCGAAAATGTCGTATTCCACAGCAAGAATGTGGCCATTGTTACGCCGAGGAAAAATGCTGCCGGATATAATCTCACCGCCGCCTACGACATTGAAGGTGCGGAGAACCTCATCGGAAGAGGCACGATCGTACCGGAGCTGGTCGCACCAAACGCACTGAGTCCGGATGCAAAGTACACGGTCAAGTTCAATGTCCATGAGATCAGCCGCATCCGCAACATGGATTGGGGCGTCCGCTGGGTCTGCGAGGGCCTGACCGTTTCAACTGACGGCAACCTGGTCTTTGAAGACAGCGATCAAAATATGAATAGCATCAGCGTCGATTCTACCGAGACGCTCGGCTATCGTTTTCTTCAGCCTGGTGGCGTTACCACGGACATTTTCGACGGCCTGGTGCTGCATATCGATGTGCCGGTTATCACTGCGACCTACGACTATGAAAACTCTGGCTGGTTAAAAGGCAGCGCGGCAATGACCGTCACGCCGACCATCGTTGAATCCAATTCTTTCCCATGGGATTATGATATCATTTTCACCGACAACCCCGCAGAATATACCACATTTATTTCGCCGGCAGTGGAAAGGTCTGTCTACGATGAGAACGACGTGAGGATCAGAACGGGTTTACTGGCAGGCGTTTTCAACTTTAGAGTGGTGAATAACTCGATCGTCGATACGACATCCGGTGAAAACAAGGTCATGGATTTGGTCGTACAGGATATGGATGTGGACGGCGTATACAATCCTCTCAACGATCGAATACTGGTCGGCGCCATCGATGACAGAGGCAGATGGGCAGGCACTGTTTTCGTCCTGGATTTCTTTAACGTCGCCACCGAGGCGGAATTACCCCAGGCGGGCGATGTCTATCATGTCAGGTTCGCCAAGCCGTTCTGGAGCACGGACTCGCTCACCTTCTCAGTCCGGGTCGATGAATCGCTGGATAAATCCGCCATTACCAAAGGTCTGGAAAATGTCAAAGTCGTGCCCAACCCCTATGTTGCAACCAACGAAATGGAGCCGTCATTGGCAAATCCGAACCTCAACCAGAGAAGAAGGCTGATGTTTACCAACCTGCCGGCGAGATGTGAGATCAAAATTTTCACCATCAGCGGTGTTCTTGTTGACGAAATTCTTGTCGAAAATCCTCGGACGTCGGTCTCGCGCATTGGGATTTGCTGACCCGAGAAGGATTGGAAGTTGCTGCCGGCATGTACATTTATTATATAAAAGCGAAGGAAACCGGTGACGAAAAAATGGGTAAATTCGCTGTCATCAAATGACGTTTGTTGAGCGCTCCATGTGTTGGTACTTCAATTAGGTAATGAAAAATGATGAACTCCTATGGTGCAAGTGAAAAGTCAAAGGTGAAAAGTGAAAAGGGAAAAACCGTTCTTTGTGTTTTTCATTTAACGTTTAAAAGCTCACGTTTACCTGGAAGTGTCTGGAGTGCCCGGAGTGAGGAGTCACCCGGAATGCTTTGTCGCCAGATACTCAAGCCACTCCTAACTCAAGTCACTTTTCTCGTTTCACGTTCGACATTTCACGTCTCAACAAAATTATTGTAGAGTGCGTTACATAGATTTTGCTAGTCGACAAAAGTTTTCCTGGATAAAAGAATACTCCAAGTTGCGAGAGGTGTTCGATATGAAAAATATGAAACTAGTGAGCTTGCTTGTTGTAACATCGCTGCTGGCTGTCGGCGTAACGACGGTGAGCCTGGCGCAGGAGCCCTATCGAGTCGGGACGACTGCGGTAAGCTTTTTGGAAATCGGCTTTGGCAGTGCCGGAAGCTCTATGGGCGACGCCTACGTCAGCATGGCCAACGATCTTTCGTCCATTTATTGGAATCCGGCCGGTCTCGCTTATATGGAGAAAAGCGAAGCGCAGTTCACCTATCAACCGTGGATGGTTGACATCAATACCTCATTCGCCGGTGTCGGATTGGCCATTCCCACGGTCGGCACGTTGGCGCTCGGAATCTACCAGGTGGATTATGGTGAAAACGAG
>Ga0154721_1179_pt3 | contig 14026 bp, 9 predicted proteins | sample Rifle2008BG16ft_FD_105729 | JGI IMG/M metagenome (GOLD analysis project Ga0154721, IMG submission 105729) | candidate division KSB1 bacterium RBG_16_48_16 | reverse complement strand
TGGCCGATTGTCGGTCGACGTGCGCTGCCACGGTAGCAAATTCGTAAACATCCCCGGTACGGAAAGGAGTCTTGATGCGGACGGAAAGGACATCTCCATCTTTGGGCAGCACCGGAGTAGCTCCGCCTACAGGGTCCAAAAAATTGACGCGCCAGATTTCCCGGGGAATGCTGCCATCTCTGATGATGATTCGGATATAATCGCCCGGTGACACACTACTGTCCCGAGCGGCCGCATTCGGCTCTTCCAACGCGAAAACCAGTTTTTTATTTTCGTACACATCCCATACCGTGAAATTGACGGGAAATCGCGGTACAAACCACCAACTGGTATCCTGAACGCCAAAGCGAATCTCAAAACCGGACGGATAGCCGGAACGGCGTTTGGGGAAGCTATAGCGATGCTCGACATTCACCGGCAAGTTTGTGCTTCCCTTGGTCCAACCTGACCTTTGGCTATGCCATTCTATGCTATCGTTGAAGACAAAAAAGCGCATGCCGTCGAAAAGCGGATTAAAGTCTTCACCGTGCAAGAATGTGGAGTTCTTGGTGATCGTATCGGGCGAAGCAGAGTTGGTGACGTTTACCAAATCATATCTGATGCTATCGGGGATGGTGGTATCGTCAAAAGTGGCGCGATAGGTCTGCTGGTCTTTGACCGCCAACGGGTCGAAAACTTTTATCCACAATTGTCCAGTGGCATAGCCGCTAACGTGTCGCAAGCTGTCCTGCAGGCCGCTCGCCTGATAGCCGGCAACCGGAGCTTGAGGCGTCCCCTCTACGGTGTTCATATCCAGCTTGATATCGCCATTCACATCTCTGACGATCACCCGGCCGCATTCTGAAGGATACATGTTCAGCGCCGGGTCGCCGCGGTCGTAGGAGACAACCGCATAATAATAAGTTTTGCCGTTGATGACGTCGGTATCGACCCATGAATGCTCCAGCCCCTTGTTGTCGCCCATGTAAACTTTGAGGCCCTGATAATCCAACGAGAAAAAACCTTCCACCTCATTGCGAATATCGAACTGGGCAGCCGGCTGCAAAAAGGTCTTTTCGCCGAAAGCATTGGTGATAATTCGGGCATCGAGAAATCCCGGATCGGTGCTCTTGTAGATTTTGTAGCCCTCGAAATCGTAAGGTGGATCGGAGAAAGCGTCATAGCTTTTCTCGGCCCGGTCATCCCAATATAATGTAACTTTTTTATCACCCGCAACGGCATAGACCTTGGGCTTATCCGGGGGGCGGGCAAAATTATAGTTGTTGTTGTAAATGTCTTGCACGGTTTGCTTATTGCGCTGAATATCGGCAAGCGTTTCGCCAAAAACCAGACAGACGGAAAAGCGTTCGGTTTGTAGCGGCTTAAGGGGAAACAGACCGGAACCATAGAGGAAAGCGATATTGCCGTTTTGCAATTGGGTATCAAAATGACTATAGCTGACGCGATTCCAGATTTCATCATCCTTGTAAAAAGCAACGCCGGTGCCGATATAGAACACGTCGAATGCGGTCAAACCGATTTGATCGGACTCGTCCTTATCGGTGGCGTCGAAATTGGATTCGCCGGCAGTGGGATGGCCGTCGCCTTCGCCCAAATCTCCGCTACCGGACAAGCCATCAGCGCCCACGTCGTCGCGCTCGGGATTCCAATCTTGATCGTTATCAATTCCGTCATCCCGGCGCTCGTCGATCATTTCATCAATTTGTCCATTACCATCATTGTCGATGCCATCCGCGTACTTGAAGCCGAGATGAAGTGAGGCTTCATCCACCAAACCGTTATTGTTGTCATCGATCCCATTAGCAGGAATTTCGCCCACCAGCTTATCCTCTGTAATGGTCGGGCTTCCGGCTTCCCCGTCTCCATCATCGTCAATGCCGTTAAAGGGATTTCCGGGGCTTTCCAGAAACGCATAGCCGCACCAGCCAGTGGGTCCCCAGCCGCTTTGGCCGATCCCGTTGGTATCCCAGGAATAGGTAATATCGTCCACTAATTGGAAAGAGGCATTATCGTCGTTGGAATCGTACTGCCCGCCGACGCCCACGTCAACGTACATGCCAAAAATCATTTTCGGGTAAGGCGTTGTGCCTTCATTAGTGATGTCGTAGTGCCAGAAAATCAAATCCTCTGCCAGCACATTCGACCACTGAAAGCCGCGCACTCCAACTCGCGTGCCCAATCCGCGACGGGAGTGATCTGTGGAATCCGGGTAAAAGTCATGGGCATCGTCGGAATTATCGTCCATGACAAAGTAGCTCTCCTGGTCGGCATTGGTGCGCTTGCCAAAATAGCCGTTCCAATAGCCGTTCCAACTGGCGTCCTTGTCCGACCAACTGCCGGGCCAGGAAATGGGATTATCGCTCATGGCGATCTGATCTTGATTGGGATTGGCGTAGCCGGGGCGCGGCTGCCAGCCTCGTTCTACGCCATTCGGTGAAACATCCATCAGCTCGCGATAGCCGGCTTCGCACAAGTGGATGGTGTCGCCTTTGCTGTCGACTACTTCGGTGACGATGAGCGGTGTAATGCCATCCATGTAGGAATGCCCGCTACCTCTGGGCCAAACGCCGGAAGGTTGGCGTCCCCACCAGGCTACTTCACCGAAACTATAAAACAGGCTTTCCACCAGATTGCCGTTATGGATGCCCTCTTTGCGAAATTTGCGATCGCCCCGTTGGTTTGCGGGCACCGTGCTTTGCGCAAAGAGGCAACAGGCACCGGCTAAAATGACCAGGGAGAAAAATGCTTTTCGTTTCATACAACGAGACCTTTTATAATTGTTGGCAGTTGGCATCGGTCGAGCTGCATGCTGCTTGTTCATTGGCGACTGCGTGCTGACAACTGCTCACTGCTTCATAGCTCAAAATCAACACCAACCACTACCTTACGCGGCTCGGAATAATAATCCGGACGCTTCAGCCATTCCTCCAGACTATTCACATGGCCCTGACGTTCGCTGATGTAATGGCTGACCAGCGAATATGCCGCTCGTCCGGTATCGTCATAGACGGTGATCTCATTTCTGCGATCGAACAGGTTGTAGACTTTGAGAAAAATGGTGTTCTGCATTTTTCCCAAACGCACCTGCTTGAATAGACGCAAATCCACATTGTAGTTCATCGGCTTGCGACCGCTATTTTCAAAGGTGGTCTCCATACTCTGAATGGCCGGCGTATAAGGTAATCCGCTTTGGAACTGGCCAATCAAACCGACGCCAAAAAGCTTTGGATTGTTATAGGAGAGAACCAGGTTGATGGTGTGCTGTTGATCCCAATTGAGCGGCACCACTTGGATGTTGCTCTTTTTCGGCGGCGTGGATTGCTTATTATAGAATTCATGATCCGGATCTGAAGCATTGCCCTCCGCCGTTTGGTATGTATAATCGAAAGAAACCGTGAGATGATCGGCTACCGTAGGGCGCTTATTCACCGACAAGGTGATGCCGCGAATGTTGCCATAATCCAGGTTTTCGTAGCGAGCGTAACGGTCGCCCAAGACATAGGTCTCATAAATGTTCGCTCCGAGCAGGTTGCGCGCATCTTTGTAAAAGCCGGTTACATCGATGCCGATTTGATTGAGCAATTCCTGTTGGAAGCCGACCTCGTAAATCACGGTAGACTGTGGCTCCAGATTTGCGTTGCCCATTCTCGTGCTCAGCCCGCCTGGCGCCACCGCAAAGCGTGGATTGACGTACAAGTATTCATAGGGCGGAATTTGGAAAAAATGCCCGTAGGAAGTGTGCACCACACCGCTGGCCGAGATGGGAAAAGCGATACCAATGCGCGGACTAAACTGCTGTTTCGTTGCCGCGTCGACATAGCCTTTCTCTCGCTGATGCTCGTTGGAAGGATCGCGCAGGTCCGTCGGAACTTTGCCGCGAGAATTAAAATAATCGTAGCGCAGTCCCGCGTTCACCGTCATATTTTTCAGCTCGATCTTGTCCTGTAGATAGGCGGCAACCTCCACCGGCTCGTGCTTATTGATGCCAAAGTTAAAATAGTCCTCCACGCTAAAATAACCACCACCCGGTACGCCATTATAATAGGCGAGCTGGCTCAGCACCTCTATTTGGTTATGTTTGAATTCTAACCCGGTTTTGATCTGGTGCATCTTTGTCAATTGAGAAGTCAAATCCAGTTTCGCTGTGCTCACGGTGGTAGACCTCTCGAAATGCGTCATTCTGGTGCCGCCGGTAAGGAAGCTATAAACATCCTCGCGGTTGCGTAACAGCACCGGATCCGCATAGCGCGGGTCTTCGAGGTCCTTGTATAAATGAGATTTGAAATTCATATAATACTGCGAAAGATTAAAAGTGTAAAATGCAGAAGGCGAGAGCATGTGATTCCAATTTACAATATGGGTATAGCCATATTGATGATTGCTCAAGTGACCGTCCGGATTGTATTTGTATAAATGGTCATAGTATTGCAACTCGGAAAGGTCGCCCAAGAAGCTATAGTTAAGCTTAATGGCGAGGCTGAGTTTGTAGACTAACTTGGCGTTGGCGAAATATTGCAGGTTGTCATTGAGGGCAACCGGTTGATTATCGCCACTACTCTCTTCGTAGATGGCATCCGGGCTTTGGAAATTGGAGGAATCCGTGGGATTATATCTTCGCTGCCCATAAAGCCAGCCATCATTGTAGTATTTTCGGAGCGAAAGATAGTAACTTAGCTTGTTGCCAAAAACGGGAGCCGGGCCGGTTAGATAAATCTGTGTGTTGTAAATAGCGGCTGGATTCAGATCATCTATATTGTAGAATGTGGTCTTGTCGGAGCTGAGATAATCTCCGAGATAAAAGGAACCGCCTGCTTGAAAACGACTCTCCGGCTCCTTGGTCACCACCTCGACAACTCCGGACATGACCTTACCATACTCGGCGTTAAAAGTCCCACTGATGACCTTTATCTCTTGAATAGCCTCTTGGTTTATATTGACGGCGATTTTGCCAGAATACGGATCGGAAACCGATACGCCGTCCACCATGTAGGCGATTTCGCTGGTGCGACCGCCGCGGATGTGCAAGTCGCCATTGCTGTCCTGGATGATGCCGGCCTGCAATTGCAGAATGTCCTGCACGCTTTCCACCGGCATCAACTGGATTTCTTCGGCAGCGACGGATGAGGCGGTGGCTGTCAGGTCTTTTTGAACAAGCGGCCGCTCGGCGACCACTGTGATCGATTCGCCAAGATCCAACACCGTTTGCTTCAGCTTGAAATCCATGGTCGTAGTGCGATCCACAGCAACCTTGACATTTTCTACGCGCATTTTTTGATATCCGATCATGCCGGAGCTGATGGTATAAGTTCCAGGCGAAATGTTGATGATAAAATAATAGCCTTCCAGATCAGAGGCCGCACCGAGGGACGTGCCTTCAATCAGAATGTTGGCTCCAGGCAGCGGATCGCCCGAAGCTGCATCAATGACCTTGCCGCTGATTTTTCCTGTCTGCCCTGCCCAAGCAACGGAAACAAAAATTCCAAGGCAAGCCGTTATCAGCCTGAGTCGTTGGGGAAGCTTGTATCTATTCATAGCAGAACCGCCGTTATGAGGTAGTGGTTTTGCGCGGTAAATTCTCGTTTTACTGTCCGACTTTAAATTGACAATTGACCGTTGACCATGGATAAATGACAATTGATCGTTGGTCATTGATCGTTTTCAATTGTCAATAGTCAACGATCAATTGCTAATTGTCAATTGTAAACCTCAAGAGACTGTCGAAAATGTACTTTTCAAAGTTGTAGCCCACTTTGAAAGTGGACTACAACTCATCATCTTAAGGAATTTTCGACAGTCTCCAAAGGTCTCAAGGACCTTTGAGGTTTACAGAGGCGTACATCTCACTTAACAAATATCATTTTTCTGGTTTGGCTAAATTCCGACGTGGTTAGTTTGTACAAATAAACGCCTGCGGCTACTGCACGGCCGGAGCTATCCTTACCATCCCACACGACTTTATGCATGCCGGATTCTTGTTTGCCGTCAAAGATGGTATTTACCTTCTCACCCAATACACTGTAGATCTCGATCTTGACCGAAGAGAGCTTTGCTAACTCATATTCGATGGTCGTGGATGGATTGAAGGGATTGGGATAGTTTTGATTCAAAGAGTATCCATCAACCAAGGCGACTGATGGCTTGCCCTTGGATTCAACCGCTGTTTGCTGCGAAAGAATAACTCCGCGATACATGTAGTATTTTTCAAAATTCATATCCACCCATTGGGTGCCCCACCAATTCGGTGCATAATCCGAGAGATTAGCACTGTAGGCATCGGCCGAAGAGTAATCCATGTCCCAAATCACCGTGCTCAGCTTCACCGTGTCGCCGTCGCTATAGCCGAACATGTCGGTGTGTATCACGACTTCCAACGAATAGCCATCATCCGCGCCGTTCGTCTCCGTGTGTGATACGGTTCCGGTTGGAACAAAAGAAGCTCCTTCCGCACCACCGGTCGGCACATTGGCACTGAGCTCAAATTTGGCCACATCACCCACGGTATTGCCGAAGAACATATTCTTGACTTCCATTCGCTCGCCTGGTTGTGGAATAACACCCTTAAAGGTCATCCACAAGAACAAACCATCGGCTTCCCAGCCAGGAGACCATTCGCAGACGGAGGAATCGTTAGAGACCACGCCGACGTACAAATCGGTTCCCTTGTGGGCGAATTTTATCACGGCTTCGCTCTGATCCGTGTAGGCGTTGTCCGGATTACCCCACTGCATGTACCAGCCACCCGAAGAAGAAGGCGAGCCTTTGGCCACGACTATTTGCTCCGCGTGTTGCCAAAAAGCCTCGTCGAGCTGGCCATCCAGGGTAATGGCATCGTTCGTCGTAATTGCCAAAGCTGTCGGTGAGTCGGCCAGGCGCAGCATGCGGAATTCCGAGCCCCATTCGCTTCCCCACCACATCTTATGGTAAGGACCGATATTATACTCTTCTCCGGCAGAGCCTGTCTGTTTGTCCGGATCAAAGATGTTGATTATCACCGGCACTTCCGCATAGGGATCCGTGTATCCCAATTGATCCAGATGGATCACCATCTCTGCCGTATAGCCAGCGTCCACCTGAGTGGTATCATTGACTACCGTGCCGGCATTTTTGACACCCTTGGCTAATCCGGCTTCGGCACTGGGAGGCTCGAAATTGATGTCCGGATCGGCCCCGGCCAGATTGAAATACAGCTTGAATTCTTTATCAATGCCGTCGGCCGTCTTCACCTTCATGAAAAGTCCGTCGCCTTCCCAACTGCCACCCCATTTATTCACGTACTGGTCATTGGACTGTATGGATATGTAAAGGTCCAGACCGTGATGCAAAAACTTGACGATGGTGGTAGTCGTATCCACATAGGGAATACTGCTGGTGACGAGAATTCCATCCGTGACGTCATACTCCACATCGCCGGGCTTGAAATTGAGACGGAATACCAGATGATCGAAGCGGCGCTGCCAATCCGTCTCATCTAAAACTCCGTCCACGGTGATCGGATTTTCTGCAGATTGAATTTGCAGATAAGGCGGATCCTCGTGTCCTGCGGCATACAGACCGCTTCCGGCCATAGCCAGGCAAAGGCTCAGCACGAATACCACTGTAAATAAGTGTCGCATAACTCCTCCTTAAATTTGGTTAGAGGTTAGTCAAGGGATTTAAAATAGGGTTTGATTTGCATAGTTGGTACAACCGCACGAGCCACCCATAACCAATCCTGCAGAAAGCTCTTCGACATAAGCAGTATTGGCATCCACTTCGCCGGTTATCATTTTTAGCAGATAGCGCATGGCTTTGCTGCCCAGTTCTACAATGGGAACGTGCACGGTAGTCAGTCGCGGAGAGAGCAATCGGCTAAGAAAAATATCATCAAAGCCGACGATAGCCACGTCTTTGGGGATATTGATGTTCGCATTCTTGGCGGCTTCGTAAGCGCCGACGGCCATCATATCATTTGCGGCAAAAATCGCTTCCGGTTTCTCAGGTTGACTCATAAGACGCATTAGACCGTAATAGCCGGACTTGGTCGTAAAATCCCCCGCGACTATGAAACATCTTTGCACGGGCAAATTATTTCTTTGCAGGGCGTCGCAATAGCCACGGTACCTTTCTTCCGCATCGCAATTGCCTTCAGGTCCGCGAATCATGCCGATGTTTTTATAACCATGACCAATCAAGTGCTCGACGATAGCAAAAGCACCCTGATAATTATTGATGCGAAAGCTGACGGCATGGTCCAAATCTTTGCAGCTATTGAGCAACACCATGGGCCGTTTGCTTTTGTGCAAAATGCGGATAACCTCTTTGTGCATTTCCGGGGCCATGAGGATGAGGCCGTCCACACGGCCACTGCCCATGAACTCGGTCAGCGTCTCGACAATGTTGCGTTGATTGTGCGAGCTGGAAACCATCACATAGCGATTAGCCCGGTAGGCCTCTTCGTCTATGCCGCGAATGATGTCCATAAAGAACTCATCCACTAATTCGGGCAAGATAACCCCTATGGTATCGGTCTGTCTGGTGGACAGACCGCGGGCTATGGGATTGGGTTTGTAATTAAACTCCTGAGCGATTTGCAGAATCTTTTGCCGCGTCTCTTCGCGTACCGCTCCATTGTTGTTGAGCGCGCGAGAGACGGTGGCGATGGATACCCCGGCTCTCCTGGCAATTTCGTGAATATTGATGTCCACTCAAACGCCTTTATGTAAACGCTTCCTACTGTTTTGCAGGCTATTTTAGCCTGTTTTTTACATTTTATGTAAACGCTTACAATGCCCAACAAGATAACAGAAGCAAGTGAGCTTGTCAAGCGAATTTTTGGATTTTTGTAAAATCTTTTGGGAACTTCAAGGCCTCCGCTGTTTGTTGCTCGCCAAATACCACATCGGCCTTCACCAGCTCAGGATGTCAAAGGAAGGAGGCGATTAGATGGACAAACTTTTTTGGCTTTTTGTACTCTGACATTCGGCTAATCCTTCAGGCCTGATGGCCTTTGTGTGAAATAGCATTCCCCGGGTGGTTTCAATGAATGCGGAGCAGCTTTTACTCTTTTAATCCGCCAAGAAGAATCCCCTGGATATAGTACTTTTGCAGCAAGAGAAAAACAAGGGCAACAGGAATGATGGTGACCACCGAGCCGGCCATCATCAGCTCCGGGTCCTGGGTATGCTCCCCCATCAGATTGGCGATAGCTACCGGTAACGTAAACATCTCTTCCCTGGTCATGACGATGAGCGGCCAAAGAAAATCGTTCCAAGTGCCCATAAAGGTGAACAGCGCCAAAGTGACCAGAACCGGCTTGGCCAGCGGCAGAATGATTTTCCAGTAGATCAAGAAATTGCTCGCGCCGTCGATACGCGCTGCTTCCAACAGGCTATCCGGCACGCTTTTCAGGTATTGATTAATGAGGAAGATGCCAAAGATGCTGGCAGTGCCGGGAATGATGATGCCAAAGTAGGTGTTCAGCAGGCCCATTTTGTTGAGCAGCAGAAACACCGGCAGCATGGTGATCTGCCCGGGCACCACCATCGAAGCAAGCAGAACGAGAAAAATTGGGCGCTTGCCGCGAAAGCTGAATTTGGCAAAGGCAAAACCGGCTAACGAATTCACCAACAACGAAACGAGAGTCACTGAGACCGCCAATAGCAGGCTGTTGAGAAAAAATCGCCCCAGATTCATCCTCTGGAACAGGAACAAATATTGATCGAACACTACATGTTTCGGAACGAATCGCGGTGGAAAGGTAGAGGCTGCTCCATTTTCCATGAAAGACGCGCTGAGCATCCAAATAAAAGGGAGAAGCGTCAGCAGCGACACCAACAATAGCCCAAGATGCAGGCCGACTTTGCCGAGAGTTTTTCTGAATCCTCGCATCGGTTCAAGCCTCCTGCTTTCTTTTCATCATCATGTTCAGCAAAGCGAGCAGCAAAACGATTGAAAAGAAAACGAAAGCGATGGCCGTAGAATAGCCCATTCGCCACCAGCGGAATCCCTGTTGATACAAATAGAGCACCACGCTGAGGGTGGAATTGAGCGGCCCTCCCTGGGTCATGACATACGGTTCGGCGAAGAACTGAAAATAGCCGATCAAAGTAATGAAAGTGACGAAAAACGTCGTTGGCGCGAGCTGCGGCAAGGTGACGTTGCGCTGCTGCTGCCACCAATTGGCGCCATCCAATCGCGCCGCTTCGTACAGGTAATCAGGGATGGTTTGCAGCCCGGCAAGGAAGATCATCATGTAATAGCCGAAATTTTTCCATACCGCCAAAACGATGAGCGCCGGCAGGGCCCAGTTCGGGTCGCCCAGCCAATCAATGGGCGCGACACCCAAGAAAGACAGCAGATAATTGACGACGCCAAAGCGGGGATGGTACAAGTAGCGCCAAACGACGGCCACCGCTACCAAGGTCGTCACCACCGGCATGAACAAGGCCAGGCGAAAAGCGCTTCTAAAGTGCAGCCATTTGGAGTTGAGAGCGAGAGCCGCAAAAAAGGCCACGGCAATGGTCAGCGGCGCGCCGACCAGAACAAAATAGCAGGTATTGAGCATCGCTTTCCAGAACAGCGGATCGGCCAGCAACTGGCGATAATTCTGCAGAAAAACGAATCGCGCCCAGCCTATCTGACCTAAGGAGTAGATGTCGAAATCGGTAAAACTCATCGCCAAGGCTGCAAGAACAGGCAGGAAGAAAAAGACCAGCAAGGTAGCCAAGGCAGGCATGAGAAAAAAATACGGCGTATATAAAGATCGCTGCATCATGATGCTCAGTTCTCGATTAATCCTTTGGTGAGCAGCCAGCGTCGTTTTTCCAAGATACGATCCACATCCCGGTTTAACTGTCTGGCCATATCCTCCAAAGCGACTTGGCCGAAAATGACTCGTTCCAAATGCTCCTGAATCTTGACGGCGATCTGCTCCCACTCGGCTATTTTGGGAGTGGGAACCACGTTCTCCAATTGCTGATAAAAAGCTTGAATTTCCGCATCAGCTTTTATTTCGGGCGCATTCCAGGCAGAGCGCACCGCCGGCAAATCTCGCGTTAAGCGAAAAAATTCTATCTGCGTTTCCGGCTGGGATAAAAATTCAATCAGCTTCCAGGCGGCGCTTGGATTTTTTGTGTTTTTAAAGATGACCAAACTGGATCCACCGGCTGTGGAGCTGCTATTTTCTTTTCGCGGCATGGGCGCCGTGCTCCACTTTCCTGTTAGCTCTGCGGCCCGTTTGCGCATCTCTTGCACGTCCCACGGACCAGTGATCATCATGGAGAAAAAACCGGTGGAGAAGCCTTGAAAGACATTGATCACTTCCGTCATGTTGCGCGGCGCCAAACCTTCGGCAAAAAACGTTGTGTAGAAGCGCATGGCTTCCAGTGTGGCCGGCTCGTCAAAAGCGCCATAGCAGTCATCGTCACGCAGCAACCGCCCGCCATTGGACAAAATTAAGACGACGGGTGCCCGCCATTCGTTGAAAATGAGCGAAAAGAAAATGGCATACTTTTGTTCAGCTCCCGCTTGCCTTTTGATCTTGCGACAGGCATCCAGCCATTCGTCCCAAGTGCGAGGCGCTTGTTGATAGCCGACCGACTCTAAAATATCTTTGCGATAGAAAAGCACCCGGGTGTCCACATACCAAGGGATGCCATACGGCTTTTCGCCGATGACATTGGTATTCCAAACCCCGGCAAAAAAATCCTCCGGCTTGATCGCTGACGATTGGGCGACCAAAGAATCCAGCGGCAACAACGCACGCATGGCCTGAAATTCGGGAATCCAGGTATTACCTAATTGACAGACATCCGGAGTCGAGCCGCCGGCAAAGGCGGTCAGCAGTTTCTCATGGGCCGGCTGCCAGGGAATGGACTGTACTTTGACTTTGATATCCGGATGGCGCTGAGTGAGCTGAGGCAGAAGTTTTTCAATGGATTCGCCTTCAGCGCCCATGGCCCAGAAGGTGAGGTCGGTTTGATGAGATTGATTTTTATTGCAGGAAGCAATAGAGATAAGAAGTATTAGTGGGAAAGCAACAATCCAAAGCCATGCTCTGGAAAAGGATGGCATCAGTAATAACCTTGGTTAGTTTGAGTGATTGAAGTGCCGTGACCAATATCCTGGAAGTTCGGCCTTTAGCGGCTCAGGTTTTCCTATGCCGGAAAACGGAGTTCTTTGGGTATCTTTGATAGGAGCATTAATTCGTTTTAGTGTTTTGGGATTGTTTTCTTGAAACCATAGATAGTCTTGCCAGCCCGATTCCGTGAAAGTTATTTTCATGTTTCAATCAGTTCTTTTTCGACCAGTTTCCCGGATTGGGCTTCTGCAATGGATTTTCGTAGATGTTCAGCGTTCGCCGGATTAGAAAGCAGGTAAGTGTCTCCTGCCAGGAATTGAACTCATCGAGAGACATCAAGACCGCTTTTTTATCTTCTTCGCCGCAAATAATGGTCGGCTCAGAATCGGAGATAACTTGATCGATCAAATTCACAAGGTCTTCCTTTGCCTTCTTCAAAGTAATTGTATTCATATTACGACCTTTTTCAATGGGGAAGCCCTACATGATTGACATTTCTTTCGCCAATTTAATTGAATAAACGAGCCCAATCAAGGACTTTTTCCCTGGGAATAGGAGAGAGAGAAGCATCAAGGTTCTACATTTTGACAATCTTGGCGGTTTTCGTGAACGATCACAGATGTTAATAAGCAAAGTCCTTCATTATAGCTCAAAACACTAAAAGAATAGAATCTTGACAAGGTTGACAAAAAAAAGTACATTAACACGATAGGTATTATTTCACATTTCCAATAAATTAAATCTCGGTTAAAGCTATGGCCCAGGCTGTCCTGAAAAATGTTTCTAAAGTTTTTGAAAAGAACATTGTTGCCGTCAACAACGTCAGTTTTATCATAAATGACAAAGAGTTTGTCGTTTTGGTTGGTCCGTCAGGCTGCGGCAAATCGACCATATTGCGCATGATTGCCGGCCTGGAAGAAATTACTTCAGGTGAAATATTTATTGGCGATAGACTGGTAAACGATGTGTCGCCAAAGGACCGCGATATTGCCATGGTATTCCAAAATTATGCCCTTTATCCGCACATGAGCGTTTTCCAGAATATGGCGTTCGGATTGAAACTGCGCAAATATCCCAAAAAGGAAATTGAGCAGCGCGTCTCGGAGGCGGCGGAAATTTTAGGCATCACCAACCTGCTAGAGCGCAAGCCCAAAGCTTTGAGCGGTGGCCAGCGTCAGCGCGTTGCCGTCGGACGGGCCATTGTACGTAAGCCCAAAGTATTTTTATTTGATGAGCCGCTGTCAAACCTGGATGCCAAATTGCGTGTTCAAATGCGCACCGAAATCGCAAAACTCCACAAGCGTATAGAGACTACTATGGTTTATGTCACCCATGACCAGGTTGAGGCAATGACGATGGGCGATCGCATCGTGGTGATGAAGGATGGCATCGTGCACCAGATCGATACGCCCTTGCAGGTTTACAATTATCCAAAAAACAAGTTTGTTGCCGGATTTATTGGCAGCCCGGCTATGAATTTTATCGATGGGAGAATAATCCGAAATAACGGATTATTTTTTAAAGCCAACGCTGTCGAGCTGAAAATCCCAGGGCGCATCAGCGCAAAGCTGGAAAACTATATCGATCAGGCAATTTGCTTTGGCATTCGGCCTGAAGACATCGACGAAACCGGCAGATCGCAAAATCGCCAGGATATCAGCCAAGTTGAGTCGCTGGTAGAGGTTGTGGAACCTATGGGCAACGAAACCTTTGTCTATCTCCGCAACGGTACGCATTCGTTTGTTGCCCGTATCGACGCCCGACAGCAACCCGTGGATGGTACAACAATCACGCTCGAATATGATATGAGCAAAGCCCATTTCTTCGATGTGAAGACAGAACAAACGATAGCTTGAAAAACCTAAACTTTTTTGGGTATTTTTTAGCGTTAGCAAGTCTCATCTTCAAATAGTCTCCATGTTTTTATCAACTTGTTATAGCTCGCCGCAAAATAATCGGCTAATACAT
>Ga0154721_1099_pt3 | contig 14036 bp, 12 predicted proteins | sample Rifle2008BG16ft_FD_105729 | JGI IMG/M metagenome (GOLD analysis project Ga0154721, IMG submission 105729) | candidate division KSB1 bacterium RBG_16_48_16 | reverse complement strand
CCGCCTCAGTATTCAATAACGGCGGCTATCGCTGTTACAATCGATCTCATGATTTCAGGCGAAACAGTTCCTATTTTCTCAACGAATCGCTGAGTATCAACACCGCGTAGTTGTAACGTGTCAACCACGGATGTCTTCGTCAATCCATTTGTGCTATCTGGAACCACTTTCACATGCCATATATTCTGAGCGAGGTAATTTTTCCATTCGGTCAGCGGAGCTACCAGCTTGATTGGCAACACGCCCACTGCATCTGAGTTAATGACGACAACTGGTCGAGTCTTGCGGATCTCGGCACCAATTGTCGGATCAAGATTCACCTTCCAAATATCGCCCCGATTAATATTCATCAATAAAGTCTCCGCCTTGCCATGATAGACGTTCCGTTTCTGTCCGTTCGTAATGGGCAACCAACTGTTCGGCCTGCCGCGCCATTATTCGACGTCGTTCACTCAGGGGAAGAAGCATAAAATCGAGTTGCGATGATTGCACGTCCACTTCCTTTTTGGCCAAATCAACCAGAAAATTATAAGCGAGCGGTAACTTCGTAGCAGGAAGTTGATTGACCAACTCTTGAATCTGAGAATAAGTAATTGTGTTCATACTTATCACCTTGCTTTTGGTTGTCATGTCAAAATCTCATAAGAATCAGAATACAGCATAACATTGAGAAATTTAAAACAAATTTCAAATCATGCAACCGCTTTTCTTTTGATTGTCAGTTCGTGTGAATTCATCGATGTGTTTCATTCAGCGCATAGAGGCTTGCCTGAGGCGCTAGCAGGGCTTGTGGCTCAGTTCTCCGCGAACCATTGAAATTCCTTACCTCACTCTATTCTTTCCTATGGACGTCTTTAAATTTTATGTAATAATACATCAACGACCAGCGTTAGGCAAAGCCTGCTCCGAGTACTTTTCGGAGGGCAAAGTCGCGAGACGATGTCTATAGGAAGCCTGCCTCGTTGGATAAATTATCCTACGGGGCCTGTAGCAAAGCGACGAGCCTGAGCCTGTCCTGATCGAAGCGAAGGAAACGGGAACGCCACCTGCCTTCGCAGGTGCAAGCTCCGAAGGCCGAGTCCGCGGGCAAGTCCCGAAGAATCGGGATCTGCGATGTAGCACAAGATAACAGAGCCCGGTGATCTGAGTTGGACGCGGTAAATGGCGCGGTTGTGTTATTTTATTATGGTAATATATTCACAATTACTCTTTTATATCTTGATAATTGAGGCTTTCCCTTGTCTGTAACTTTCAAAATAAAATGAGCAGTCTCTTTTCTTTCAACCTCAGGAGCTATCACGTAGATCCCACGCGCATTCTCGGCGGAATCGATTTTAATAAATTTTTTATATGAACCAGCCTCCGGATAGTGAAACCACAGGTAACTGAGGTTATCGCCATCAGGATCCGTAGTTTCGCTGGCATCCAAACTAAAGCCTTCACCAGGTTTTACAGTTATTTGTTCAGCATGCCCTAATACCGGAACCGGTGGATGATTGGCTTCCTGATAGGTTTTTGTGCACCAGTCCATGCGGGCGGCAAAATCATTTTGAAAGTCATCTCGCCAGCGCCACAATGTTACTTTATTATCCGTAAATGTGACAGTGTCCCTTCGAACCGTCCGTCCATATTCATTAGAAATATATGGAGTAAAACTATCCATTGCATTTGTCCGGATTTCCCTTGTCTCTGGTTCAAATGGAACACCCGATCCGCCTTTCTTAAGCGTAGCAAAATCCGGCTTGTACAGTTCGTAACGACCACCCCAACCGCCCCATTCAGGATGCTCTGCTTCATTTAGCCCGTTTGGTATTAATGATAACCACGATGGTGTATCTCCCTCCATTCCGTAAGCCACGTCGGGATATGCAGCGCCCAGAGGACCGTGGCCCTGTTGAATGTTTTGTGCCAGCCAGGTATTGCTAATTTCATCATTGTTTATCCCTTTTACAAAACTATTAATGGCACTCCATGTTGCGCTACCGTAATCATCACCCGGACTAACAATGTAAAATAAATCTGGAAAATTATTTCTGATCCATATCCCGCTGTCGTCCTGGTCTGATATGGTATAAACCCTGAGTTTTGCAATTAATTTTTCTGCTTCTGTTTCTGTTTTTGTATTTCTAATTTTGTACAATGCCTGAGCAAGGGTGTTGGCGCCTCCCCAGACAGATATCCATAAAGGGCGCTCATCTTTTTCCTCAAGTACTTTTATAATCCAGTCCGAACCTTCTGAATCTTTCCCATCGCCAACGCCCAGCATTCCATATTTGGGTAAGCCTTGTTTCACTTTCATGAGAAGTGTTTCAGCATCAGGAAAACCAGCTTCGTGGATAATAAGGCTAGGTTGTACTTTGCCATACGCTTGAATTATTTTTTTTATGGATTCAGGAGCTACTCTGTTTTTTTGCCAAACCGATGTTGTAGCGATTAACCCTTCTATATCAATTTCGTTAGAATATAAAAGCAAACGAACCATGGATTCTGTATCGTCCGGGTCAGCTTCTATATCGGTGAGTATAACGACTCTGTTTTTTTGATGTGCTTGTGCGAAAAGAGATTGCGAAAAGAGCATCAAAGAAAATATAATTAAAGAAAAGATAGTTCTCATAATTATATAACCTCCAGAATTTAGAATTAGTCAGCTAAACAAACAAAGGCAGCTAAATTCTCATAGATGACTTTTTTCTCACTCCAAAGAGGTTCCCTTCATCCAGAAGGGCGCCGACGCGAACCAAAGGAACACGCCTGTCATCATCAGGATAAAATGAGTCGATTTGTCGATCACATGAAAAAACACCAGGAACGCAGGCGCCACCGTCAACAGCAGGCCGAAAAGCGACAATACTTTCAGGATATTTCTCATTTCAATGATTCTTTCTTTTTCTTTGTTGGATCATACTCAGCCCAGTGTACAGCAACACAGACAAGATCCACTCGGGAGCGACCATGAACAACAAATCAGCCTGAATGGATGCCATCCAGGCAGGCTGCGTTCCGAGAAGGCGGGATAACCACTGGTAATTGTCTTTTCCGTAGAAAAAAAGCATGGTCAAAAAAGAACCCATCCAGGCCACGGCTGCCGGCCAGCTCAAGAGCAACCTTTTCTTTTCGGCATAATTGCTGATCAATCCCAGTTTGGGGAATACCCACAAATCGATAAAAATAAATGCGCCGAGCGGCATAAAGAACAGCCCATAATACCCAACGATGCGGTCTAGATAGGCATTGACAGCGGGTATGCACGCGGTCAAAACCATAAACGCGCCCGCGACGAAAGTGACCTTCCATCGTTTCCAGTCGGGGGAAACCACCTGTATCGCCAGTCCGGCGCGGTACAGGGTGGGGTTGGCAGTGGTCCACCCGGCAATCACCACGCAGATGGCTCCTGCAATCCCGGCTCCAAACAAAGCAATGGTCCCCGGTTGTGGATTGCTGAATCCTGCGGCGAGGTATGCCGCACAAAGAATCCCCGAGGCAATCCAGGCCATATAATGGCCCAAAAACATGCCAAAGGCCGAAGCAAATCCCTGTGTCCACTTTTTTGCAAAGCGGAAAATCGTGATGTCAGCCAACCCGATATGTTGCGTGGCATTGCAAAGCCAGGCGAAACCGATCACATGCCAGATGGTATACTTGGTATTATTTCCGATCGGCACGCCGGTAAATATCTTTTCATTGGCCACCTTCCAAAATTCACCAAAAGAATTCACGCCCAGGTCAGCCAGAACAGCAAGGGCTGCTGCAATAAAAACAAGGACCATCCAGGGCGCACAGATTTTGGAAAAATGGGCGATCTTTTCAAAGCCCAGAACAGCTAATAGCGCAATGACGGTACCAACAACCAAGGCAAGAAGCATCCAGGGAATGGTGGGGATGGTCTCTCCGTTTACAAAATCAGGATTCGGGATATGAAATGGAATGGATATCGCCGTCACCGCCACGTTGACCATGGCGCCAGCCAATAGGCAAAGAATGATGGCATAGAAGACGCTATACGCAATGGTCAAATAGGGTCCGCACGTTTTTCTCAGTTGCCAATAGATCGTGAGACGGGTCTTTACGCCCACGGGGGCGCACATCAGCGCCCAACTCAGCACCGCCAGAATATTGCCGATCAACAAACCGATAAAAAAATCAAAAGTGGAGACGCCATGCATCACCATGAGAGGACCGAGCACAAACTCCGTACCCGCCACATGTTCGCCGGAAAACATGGCAATAAAAGTTTTCCACCCGTGCAGCTTTTTTTCTGCAACTGGTTCCCTGTCATACTCATAAAGCGCGTCGAGCCGTTCGACAAGAGTGGATTTCTCACTGATGCCTGGATTTTTTTCCGTTCTGCTCATTTCTCTCCTATTCTTTATTCATTGGAAAAGGATTTTTTAACTATCAGCGCCCAATCCGTGCGGCGGTTTGGCGGGTCAAAGGGAACTGTTACCTGCTCGTCCTTGACGGAAATCTGTTTCAGGAATACCCTTTCACCCGTCTTTGCATCGATCCATGTTACATAAGAATAGATACCTTTTTCTATTTTAATGGAAAAAGCAGCGCCTTCCGTAGTAAAAGCGAGATACTGCTCTCCCGGCTCAGCGAGTAAGTAAACCTGCAATGCCGGTTGATCGGCAAGCAATTCATCGTGAGGAACCATTCTGTAAAATGCCACTTCATTTTCCATGACATCCGCGAGAATGCTTATATATCTTTCTGATTGCTGGTAAGGATTTTCTTCATTGAACGGCAATCCTTCGGACCCGCCAACATAGAGTTCATATTCTCCGGCGTGGCCATTCCAGGTGAAAGCAGCGCCGGCTGTTGCACACGCCCAGGCCGACCTTCGCAGATCGTCCTGAGTCGCTTTGGTGCGCTCCTGCCAGTAACGCCGCCATAAGGCATTGCCCTCGCTCATAAAGACCGGCTTTCCCTTGTAACCGAGAAGGCAGGCGATATGGTGGGTCCAGGGCTCTTTGTGGAGGTGCCGTTCCATGTTTTTATCTTCCGCGGCGATCTTGTGATTTTCTACCGCTGCAAAAGTATACTCTGGACGCGCATACTCATTATCACGGGGCGTTTCGTCTTCATAGGTGCGCAGATGATGAAAGATGTCGTATTTTCCGATCAATCGTGCAAATCCAAGCTCCCGATCTTCACGATCCCCCGGAACTTCCCACACAAAATTCCACCCTGCCAGGTTTGCATAAGGCGCAAGCCGGGCAACCATATATCTCACAAATCCGTCTTTCTCTTCATAAGAAAGCTTCCCCCAGTCCGGGCCGTTATTTCTACTGCCGTCCACGCCCAGAAACATGTGCACTCCGATATCATGATCATTGAGCCAGCCAAGGTGTTGCTCCATTCTTCGCCAGACATCCAGGCTCATAGAGCCGAACAGGTCGCCTTCGCGGTATAATGCCAAATCCAAAGTCTCAGGCTCCGGTCCGTCCTTGTAATACTGGCCGAAGCAACACAACGACAAAAGCCAGTTGACCTGAAGGTGATTATATCCCGCATCGAAGAACTTGGAGTAGACGTTTTTCACCACCCAGTCGAAGTTTTGCCCAATCGAGCCGTGACCGGTTTCATAATAGGATTTTATCCAGACCGGATCTGTGCCATTATAGGCGAACCAATGTGGATTTTTAGCATAAGGTTGAAGAACTCCCCTGCCCGCGCCTTCGGCGACACAATCAATCGTTCCGATTCCGCCTTTTGCCCCATCGGACCAGGTGTATACATAACTCCATTTGCCCGCTTCATCAGGCATAAACCTCATTTTCCATATAGCGCCTTCGGAGTCTCCTTTGCCGTTGCCGTCATAAAATCCCAAAAAATTATAAAGTCGTCCGGAGGGCGCCTGATATTGGACATTCAGTGTGACATCCGTAAAGTGATTGATGTAGTCTTTATCATTGACGACTTTACGCTCAAAAACACGGTAAAGCGGCACAGTGGCAGTCTGGGCGGATAAAGCTCCGAACAATACAAGGTTTATGATAATTGCTTTTAATCTCATAATTCCCTCATTTTTATGAATCGGCATTGTTGACTTATAGCAAAGCAATACTGTTAATTGTGCTACAAACCAAGCCACTGATTAAAGCGGCTGTGCTATTTTATTTTGGTATGATACTCACTATAATTCGTTTATATCTTGATAACGGAGGGTTACCTTTATCTGTAACTCTTAAAATTTACAATTAGTCAACAAAACAAACATACAAAAATACCTGGATTCTCATAGATTACCGTATGTGCTCATAAAACCTCTCATGGATTGAACAAATTTAGTCTTTCGGTTAGTATGATCCACCACGTCAGGTTTTATGCGACTTGGTTTGATAAAAATGTCAAAGCATTGACAATGTCTCATAAATTCAGTTACATCCCGTTGCAGGACGCCTGATTTATTCTTATATGTGCGCCAGCAATTGCATTGCTGATTCGGATAATTTTTCAGCAGTCATGCCGTAATCTTTGAATATCTCCAATTGGCTGCCCGTAACCGTATATTCATCTCTGATCCCGACAACCTTGAAAGGCAAGGAAATTCCTGCCTGCATCAAATGGGCGGCACACGCTTCGCCCAAACCGCCATACACCAAATGCTCTTCCACCGTTATCATTATCCTGCATTTTTTTGCTGTTTCGATGACCGCTTTTCCATCCAAAGGCTTGATGGTGTGCACACTGACAACGCGGCATGAAACGCCTTTCTGTTCTAAAAGTTGTGCAGCCAGCAGCGACTGAACAACCGTTTCACCCGCAGCAATAAAAGCAACATCATCACCTTCACGGATTATGATGGCTTTTCCCAATTTGAAAACAGCATCCGGTTTATGCACATGTTCAATCGCCCTTTTGCCGAATCGAATATAAACGGGATGCTGCATTTCCACAGCCAGTTTGATGGATTCGCGCGTTTCAAAGTTATCGGCGGGAGCAATGATTGAAATATTGTTAATCGCGCGTAACGCTGCAATGTCATGCAATGAATGATGCGTCGTCCCTAAGGCGCCATAACTGACTCCGGCGCTAATCCCGATCAGCTTGACGGGATGATCCGAATAGCAAACGTCATTTTTTATCTGCTCGAGAGAACGAGCCGTCAGAAAACAAGCCGGTGAGACTGCAAAAACCTTTTTTCCTGCCGCTGCCAGTCCGGCGGCAACGCCGACGAGGTTTTGTTCGGCAATGCCGACTTCGATCATTTGATCCGGAAGCTGTTCTCCAAAAGGTACTAATTTCCCGGAACCGCGCGAATCACTGGTAACAACAACAATACTTTTGTCCTTTTTTGCCAGATCAATCAAGGTTTCCGAAAAAACCTCCAAATTGGCTTTGCCTGATTCCAATTGATTCATATTGAGTATGCCGTTAATCCGTATAATTGTCGATTACTTGTACCAGCGCTTGATCCAATTCCTGTATGGCTTGTACCAATTCCGCATCTGTCGGTACATGATGATGCCATGTATGATTATTTTCTATAAAGGAGACTCCTTTTCCTTTGATTGTATGGGCGATAATCACACTGGGCTTTTCTCTTTCAAAAGGGACGCTGTTCAGGACTTCTGTCAACGCCTCAATATCATGTCCGTCCACATGCTGTACGCTCCAGCCAAATGCGCAAAATTTCTGTTCCAAAGGATCTGTGGCGCAGACATCTTTTGTCCAACCGGTAATTTGAAGTTTGTTAAAATCGACGATTGCAATAAGATTGTCCAATTGATAATGCGCCGCCGTAAGCAGCGCTTCCCAATTGGAGCCTTCGGCCAATTCTCCATCGCCAAGCAAAGTATAGACTTTATGATTCATGCTGTCCATTTTCTCTGCCAAAGCAAGTCCAACGCAAAATGAAAGACCATGTCCCAAAGCGCCTGTGTTATGCTCAACACCGTTCACTTTACGGGTTGGATGTCCCACATAGTGTGAACCGTGACGACAAAGTGTATTCAAATCCGATTCCGGGAAAAAGCCTTTATCCGCCAGAACCACATAAAGCGCTTCTACGGAATGTCCCTTGCTTTGAATATAATGATCTCTATTGGGATTCGTAAAATTCTCAGGTGTCACATCCAATATTCGATTATAGAGTACGTTCAGGATGTCGATGCAGGAAAGACTGCCGCCTGTATGACCAGCATTTGCATGCTTGATGTAAGTCAATAACTTTTTTCGATAATTTATTGATTTTTCTCTTACTTCCCGGACTGTCATGAACCTTCCCTTTTTCAAAATTTGTAATAGTTCATCACGTCATGTGCCCTTCGACTCCGCTCAGGGCACGGGTACCGTTGGCTGAGCGGAGTCGAAGCCAGATTATTCGTGCAAATACAAATCCCAGCCCAGATAACTGTCTATCGCTTCGGCCAGAATACCGCTGACATTCCCCCGTACCATAGCCACATGATGCTCGAAACCGTTTTTGCATAAATATTTCAACAGCGTTTGCAAATTTTGAACTCGTGTTACAGCAATACCGCCATCCATTCCATACGCATCGTCTGTAAATTCTCCTTCTCCAAGATAGGATTTAATCATACCAAGGGTATCGTCTGTGGAAATTCGGAAGAAGGTCATCGGTCCTGCTTTGACTTTGCCTTTAACAGCGCCAAAACAGTTAGCCTGCCCAAGAGTGGTTCCCAAAACATCGAGATTGGATATTTCAACCTCGTTTTCGAAAAAGCTTTTCGGGTAATTGCTGCAATGGGTGCACACACACATATTGCGGTCATCGCCAAAGTTGTTGTTCCAGTCCAGTATTGCCGAAGGCCTGCCCGAGGCCAGCGCCAGCATATACATAGATATCACGCCCGCAATGTCCACTTCACAGGCGCATGGTATCATTTTTTCACCGAGCATACTCATGGAAATGCACGTGGCGCAGCCGTAATTATTCTGAACCGATGACCAGCATTGAACGCCTGCTGCATCGATTTCATTTTCGGCAATCCATTTTTCAATGGCGACGCCTAATTTGGCCTGCAATGTAATTTTTGATTCATGAATGTAGGTGGGTATTTTGCCGTACTCCTTTATTTCACCTATTTTGGTTTTTAAAACGCCGGCCTGGTCATCGACGCGCTGCGCTTCGCCTATGATTTCCGATAAATCGACCGGCACCACGGTTATGCCCGATTCCTGCAAAAGCTTTTCACTGGCGCGCATAGTTTGAAAAGCAGCCGGGCGTGCGCCGATTGCGCCGATCCGGGCATGTTTTAATCCTACCACCACGCGGCAAATGGCGGCAAAGCGTTGAATGTCCTTTCTGAAAATATCGCTGTCAACTTTGCACGTGTGAAAAGTCGTATCGGTGAATGGGATGCCATATTGGTAAAGATTATTGCAGACCGAGAGCTTGCCACAGAAGGAGTCGCGACGGCTTTTGACATCCACCTTATCGTTATCGTCGTCTTCCGCATGAACAAGGATAGGCACGTTCAGCTCGGCATATTTGAGCGCATTCACCACGCCAAGCTCATCACCAAAGTTGGGAAGCGTGACGAGAATACCATCTGTGATATTGCGGTTTTGGCTGAACAATTCAGCGCATTTACGGGCATCCTGAAGCGTTTCGACGGCGCCGGTGGGCGTAGCTTCGGCAGGCAGGATAACCACCTCAAAACCCATTTTTTCGAGTTCGGCGAGAATCTTTCGCCGGCCTTCCTGCGCCAATTGAAAGTTGAAAATGTTTCGGGTTCCGATGATGATTCCAAAGGTAAGCTTTTGTTTATAAGCCATGATTTTATATTCTCCTCTAATTCATTTATCTTTCAAAAATGACTGGCAATCAGATTTCTTTTTTCTTTTGAATTTTATCAATAATAACGGCCAGCAATATCACCAGACCTTTGATAACCTGCTGCCAAAACGGTGATACATTTAACAGAACCAAAATGGACATATTGGGGACTAATTGCAGCTCCTGGTGAATAATTGAAATACCAACCTGCCGGGCATCGGTGGTATCTTTAAATACCACTTTCTGTCCATTGAATAACAATTCGCCGTCATATTCGGTATAAACTCCGGACAGAATATTCATAAGGGTCGACTTGCCCGCGCCGTTCTCGCCGACAACAGCATTGACCTTTCCGGCATATACGTTGAGATCGACTTCATGGAGAGCCCGCACACCCGGAAAATGTTTTGAGATTTTCCTGGCCTCGATGACCACATTATCCGTTGTAAATCCTTTCAACGGGCAGCCTCAATTTCTAACGGGATGATAGATATCTGTTTCGTTATATTTTCCGAATTAATTTCAAGAGCCCCAATAAATTTTATCGTCTCACCAGGGGATAGCGAATCGAGTCTCGGGATCACTCTTTCCAAAATCAACTTGTTTAATTCGGTCGCAACCGCATTAAAATCCATCGTATTCTCAAAGTCATCGATCTTGAAAAAGCCGGTAGCATCCCGGGCAGCATTGCCAAAAATGTATTTTGTCCGGAGGTTGTAATTTGCATAACCATCCGGCACTTCAACGGGAATTTCTTCAGATCCCGGCGTCACTTGTTTTGCAAAACCCTTCACCAATAAATAATACGTTGAAGTAATACCGATCGCCTTTCCATGTTGGCGTATCAATGATTCAGGATTATCTGCCAATTGCGAATCAAATAATTTTAAATCGATGGCCGATTTAAGTGCTTCATCCAGTTTGTTGTTCCAGAAATAGTTTGCTTTCTCTGCAGGATCAAAGTTCTTTATGCCTTCCTCTACCTTTTTCGCATCGAGCTTTGCGAAATATACCGAATTGTAAAGAGCAATAACTGCCAAAAGGGAAATAACAGAAATGCTAATATATTTCTTCATTTGAGCCTGTATTTTAATATCAAGCGTCAGGAATCAGTTTGCTTTTCCATAAGCGATGTAATTACCGACATTCTCTTTTGTGACCAGCTCCACAGCCACAGGTACTTTTTGACTAAAATCGCGTTCACCTTTTATGTGCCTGTCGGCATATTCGGCTGCTGTTTTGGCCATCGTTTTGGGAAACTGCATGCCGGTGGCTTCTATTTTGCCATCGCGTATGGCGTCCACAACGTCGGCAGCGCCGTCGAAACCAAAGATCATGATCTTGTCCGCCTTTCCTGCTGCGCGTACAGCCTGATATGCACCCATAGCCATCGCATCATTGCCACAAAAGACTGCATGAATATTGGGGTGCACCTGCAGCATCGATTCCATCACTTCCATCGCTTTGTTGCGATCGAATTCACCGGTTTGCTGCGCTACCATTTTCAGATCAGGATAATTATCCACCACGCTATGGAAACCTTTGGAACGATTCCAGGTATTGTTGTCGCCAATCAAACCGAGGATTTCCACATAAGTGCCTTTCCCATTGAGCTTTTTAACAAAATACTGACCCAGGAGTACGCAACCGGAATAATTATCCGAGAGAATCTGGGAAACGGCCAGATTATTGGCATCGATTTCCCTGTCCATACAGAAAACCGGAATCCCGGCTTTTTGGGCGGCTTTAACATTTACGACAGAACCTTTCGCATCCGTCGGATTAAATAGAACGGCTTTAAATCCGGAAGCAATAATGTTGTCGAAATGTTCGGTCTCCTTTGATGGGTTATTCTGTGAATCTAAAATGACCACTTCATAACCGAGTTCTTCAGCGCGCTGTTTGGCTGTTTCGCCAAGCACCACAAACCAGGGGTTGTTCAGGGTCGAAATAACCACAGCTATTTTCTTCACTTTATCATTCGATTTATCCAAAGATGAACAAGAAGACAAAATTAAGCATGTTATTAATATGCTTATTATAAAAGTGATGTTTCGTGTTCTATTGATGATCCCCAATACCGGTTTTTTCTGTGTCATAATTTATACTCCTTGCTGAGTGATGATCCCTTTGCCGCGTTCAGGACAGATTGAACGGCACGCTGCCAGCCGTTATATAATTGTTGTCGTTGATCATCAGCCATCACTGGCTTAAATTCCCGATCTACCTGTCGCATAGTCTGTAATTCGTTTAAATCTTTCCATATCCCGACTGTCAGTCCGGCCATGAACGCAACCCCAAGCGCCGATATCTCTTCAGCCCGGGTGCGGATGATCTTGCCGTTCACCATATCCGCTAAAAATTGCATGAGAAAGGCATTGCGGGTCGGACCACCATCCACGCGAAGCTCTTTCAAAATGAGTCCCGAGTTCTGCGTCATCAAATCGATCAAATCACGCACCTGATAGGCAATCGCTTCGAGAGCTGCGCGCACAATATGCGCTCTTTTTGTACTCCGGGGCATGCCGGATATGGAGGCACGCGCGCGGTTCTCCCAATAGGGTGCACCCAATCCTGCAAAAGCGGGCACCAGAAAGACGCTGTTATTATCCGGAACCGAAAACGCCAGCTGTTCGGATTCTGCCGCGTTCTCCAACAGTTTCAGGTCATTCACAAGCCAGTTGATCGTATCGCCGGTACAGTGGATGTTTCCTTCAAAAACATAGCTCACAATGCTGTTACTGCCCCAGCCAATCGAGGTTACGAGTCCTTGAGGACTTTTTTGCGGTTGTTTGCCGATATTCATCATAATAGATGATCCGGTTCCAAAGGTCGCTTTTGCCATTCCCGGCTCAAAGCAATTTTGACCAAAGAGCGCTGCATGTGAATCACCCATCACACCCGTAATCGGGATTTCGCGCTCAAACAGATTTCCGACATCAGTATAACCGAACGCAGCGTCTGAAAACAAGACCTCAGGTGCCATTGAAAAGGGAATATCCAACAATTGCAGTAAATCTTTATCCCACGTCAAGTCATAAATATTAAGTAGCATCGTCCGGCAGGCGTTTGAATAATCAGTTGCAATGACTTGCTTCCCTGTGAGATTATAGATCAACCATGTATCTATTGTGCCGAATACCAGGTCTCCGGCGGCGGCTTTTTCCCTTGTACCTTTAACATTGTCTAAAATCCATTTGATTCCGGTAGCAGAAAAATACGGGTCAATCAGCAAACCTGTCTTTTCTTCTACCATCGCGTTATATCCCGCTTCGCGAAGCTCCTTGCATAGTTGCGCGCCTCGCTGGCATTGCCAGACAACCGCATTATAAACCGGTTGCCCGGTTTTTCTGTCCCACACAACAACTGTTTCACGCTGATTGGTAATCGCCACAGCAGCAATACACTGCACATTTGTATTGCTTTCTGTCAACACTCTGCGAATGGCCGTTTGCGTTTTTTCCCAGATCTCAATGGGATCATGTTCCACCCAGTCGGGCTGTGGATAGAACTGCCGGTGATCTTCCGTGCAGCGATGAACAATCTGTCCATCGGCATTGATAATAAGGACTTTGGTACCGCTGGTACTTTGGTCAATCGTCAATATTTTCTTATCGTGATTCACTTCTTATTCTCGGGTATATTTATTAATGCCATCGCTAATTGAATAATAGCCATTCATATTCATGATAACCTGTTTTTGGAAAATAACTCGGTCTCAACCAATAATTATTTTATCAGTTGGTGATTGACCGATAAGCTTTGTTCCGATTTTAATAGGACTGATTTCATGGTGAACTTATCATTTCCTGGTGTGTGGTAAAAATTGACTTGACGGATTCATCGACTGTCGTTAATTCATTCTATAGATACATGAGAAACCACCTTTTTTGAGGGCAAAATATGCTGAATTCCGAGATTCTAAATATTTTCGATAACAGTCGTCCTGAATTCAAACCTTATGGATTTACAGTCGAAATGTGGACACCAAAGCTGATGCCAAGACCGGACAGACATAATGAAATCGAAAAAATGACAATCTTTATTGCCCGTAATTACATGCGGCCGATAAAAAACGGAGATATCGGAAAGGCTGTCGGACTGCATCCGGATTATGCCAATACAGTATTTAAAAAATCCTTTGGCATGACGTTGAATCAATATTTACTCCAGCAAAAAATTCTTCATGTGCAAAGACAGCTCTCGGTGTCAAATGACAGTATCACTGAAATTGCTTATGAAGCGGGTTTTAATTCTTTAAGTCGATTTAATGCAGCGTTCAGGGAAAAGT
>Ga0154721_1300_pt6 | contig 14065 bp, 17 predicted proteins | sample Rifle2008BG16ft_FD_105729 | JGI IMG/M metagenome (GOLD analysis project Ga0154721, IMG submission 105729) | candidate division KSB1 bacterium RBG_16_48_16 | reverse complement strand
CTTGCCGAAACAGATGTCTCCGGCGCATCTTCAGCCTGGCGTATCCGTCCTATGGAAAGCATTCCCACGAGCGACGGATTCTTTAAGCCTCTGGCCAATTTACCCTGCTTTTCCATGAATGATAAAAGCCGTGATGCCTCTGTCGCATCATCCGCAAAAATATCCGGGGAATCAAAAAACACCGGGGCCGTTTCATCGCTCCAGAACGGAAATAACGGGGAAAAGTAATTCTCTGCCGAAGGTGTAAAATCCGCCTTGCCGTTCAACAGGCTCGATCCCTGCATAACGTCTTTGCTCTTTTGGGCGATGTCGCTCTTTGCCGATGAGAGCTTGACGGTTTGTTCCTTAATGGCCGCAGGTTGCCCCGGTGAAACGTCTTGCACGTTTTTGCCGAGCAGCGAAGCAAAAAGGTTTTTTAAAACATTCTTTTTTGCTGTCGAAGACGATTTTCCGATGGTCTCTTGCTGTTTAGAGGAGCCAAATGCTTTGATCACATCATTCAACATGGTTTCGTTTCCTTTTATCAATCCGTTACGCCGCTAGCCATTATTCGGCCAATCTCGGTCGCCTGTTTTATGTTCATGGACTCCAGAATCTTTGCCGCCTGCCTCTGTCGAATTTTAAGCAAAATTTTCGCAGCGACCTCCATTTCAAGCTCACTGATAATGCGCGCCGCCTGTTTGGGATTCATCGAGCTATAAATTTTGGCGCTCGTGGCTATAGCCCGGGCTTGAGCTTCCGAATCATCGATGGCAGCGTTCTCGTCCGATTGACTTTTTTGAGTACTGTCAGAGCCGGGTGCACTTAAATTTTCTACAGAACCATCCGTCAAAAATTTATCATTTTGATCCTCGACGGTTTTCTTTGTCCAACCGACAAGCTCGTTGAATAATTTTTTTTGAGCCAGCGATTCTTCCCATAAATGATCGATCTCCCTCCTCCTGCGGCCGTTCTCGACCGCAAGGACGCGAATCTGATCCTCCGGACCTAGCACATTGTCCGCGGCGATGAGCTGAGAAGCTTCCTTTAATTCAGCCAAAAAAGCGCTGTCCTTCTCCATCTCTTTCCATAATTCGTCATCTTTTTCAGCTTGCGCTTTTCGGTCACGCATCAGCTCGGCTTTGTCTTGCTCAACCATGCTGTCGATCAGGGCATAAGCGGTATCCGCTCTAACCGTATCCGCGAAGGTCGAGTCGACATGAGCAAGGGAATCGGCAGCAGCAGAATCGTGATGCATTCTCGACAAAATATTCTGATTATTTCGCTGGATCAGGTAATATCCGCCGGCCGTCATAATAAGCACAGACCACAGGCCAAAGCCGACGTACTGGGTAATTTTGTGAGTCAAAATGCTTTTCACGTTCCGTACGAACGATTTTTCCGCGACGGACGACTCGCCTTGATCCTTGGCCTGGGCCAGCTCCGGTTCCTGTCCCGGATTCGGTTCCTGTCCCGGCTCCTGTTTCTGTTCTTGTTTTTGCTCTTGCTCTTTTTCCGGGTTTTCAGTCAAAATGATCTCGTCTCCGTAGAATTTCTTGATTTATGAATCGCTCCGGTTTCATCCTGTTGCTTTTGTTCCAATCGCTGAACCTCGTAAGCATGTTGTGCTTTGCGGTGTTCCCGAAGCTTTTCAACAGTCTTTTTTGCTCTCATCGTTTCAACCAGGGCATTTCGGGCGGAGGACAGCTTCCGCTCCGCCCTGTCCGTGTTGGTTCGCTGGTACCGTTTTTTCAATCTTTGATTTTCAAGAAACTTGTGAACGATATTGATGTATGCCGGGTTTTCTCCATGAGCCGTCGATTCGGCAATGAGGGCTAGCGTTTTACCTTCTTCCGCACATATAGCATTCAACTTTTCCGTCTCACTGTCAAACGACCGCTTTGCCATGGCCAGCTCTCGCTGCTTTTGTTTTTCCCTGATTTTCCGCACGCGCAGCAACCGTTCTAAAGGAAATTGAAACTGCATATCAACCGGCCTCTTTTGTCTTATATCGTTCTCATAAAAAACTATTGCTCGAATACATTCTGTAATGACGCCACACCTTGTCGGAAACTCACCTCTTCATACATTCCCTGTGACAAGTGCCTGTTCAGCTTCTCGATATGCTGAATCGCGAAATCAATCTTTGGATTAGAGCCGCGCACGTAAGCGCCAATGTTGATCAAATCTTCGGCTTCTTCATAAGTGGATAACACCTGCCGGGCTTTGGCGGCTGCGGCCAGGTGCCTTTCGTCCACGATCCCCGCCATCAACCGGCTGACACTCCTTAATACATCGACGGCAGGGTATTGATTTTTGGAGGCAATCTTTCTGGAAAGCACGATGTGCCCATCAAGAATCGAACGGACAATGTCGCTCACAGGATCGTTAAGATCGTCGCCTTCGACCAGGGTCGTATAAAAACTGGTAATGCTTCCGCATGCCGACGTGCCGGTTCTTTCGAGAAGTCTTGGTAACAGAGTGTATACCGACGGCGTATAGCCTTTTGTGGCCGGCGGCTCGCCGATCGCCAGGCCGATTTCTCTTTGCGCCATGGCAACCCGGGTGATGGAATCCATCATCAACACGACATTTTTGCCCTCATCGCGGTAGAATTCCGCAATGGTTGTGGCGATCTGTGCGCCGCGTATTCTCAGCACTGCCGCTTCGTTCGATGTCACGACCACAACAACCGATCGTGCCAGGCCCTCCTCGCCCAAGTCTCTTTCGATGAATTCTCTCACTTCACGCCCGCGTTCTCCAACCAGGGCGATGACGTTGACATCGGCGGAACCGTTGCGGGCGATCATGCCCAAAAGAACGCTCTTGCCCACTCCGCTGCCGGCAAAGATGCCGACCCGTTGTCCTTCGCCGCAGGTTAACAGGCTGTCGATGGCGCGAATGCCTGTTTGCAGCGGTTTGACAATCCTGGGACGCGAGAGAGGCTCGGGCGGCGTGTTATGAATATCCATTTTTCTCACGGTGCCCACAGGGCCTTTGCCGTCTATGGGATTGCCGAATCCGTCTATGACCCTGCCCAAAAGCTCCGGCCCGACACCGACGGTCAGGGGCTGCCGCGTCGATTCAACACCGGAACCGATACTGATTCCGTTGTTGTCCGCAAAGGGCATCAACAAAATCTTTTCGTCGCGGAGGCCGATGACTTCAGCAGCCATTTTTCTGCCATTCACTTTTCCGCCTATCCAGCAGATATCGCCGAGCGATACACTCGGCCCGGAGGATTCGACTAAAAGGCCTGAGACTTTTGTCACCACTCCTCTACAAGTGATGGTATTCACATCGAGCAACAAATTGTGCAGCCTGTCCGTTTGACGGCTTGTTTGTCGTATGTACGAGTTATTCATTGTGCAAATTTTCCTCGAGAAAAGCTTCAATGAGCTTTAGCTGATTTTCCACGCTTGCATCGACTGCGCCCAGGTGCGACCGGATCATGCATCCTCCCTGGCAGATTTCGGCATTCTCGGCCAAATCCCATTTCATATTTTTCGCTTCGATTTGCGCCGCGATAGCCCGGTTTTGTTCCAGCAACTTTTTGTCCGCAGGGTTCAGCTCGATGACGATATTCTTTTTTTCAGTGATGAATGTCAGAGCCTGGTTGATCGTCCTGGTTACAATCGCCGGATCGGTCTGCAGTTCTTGGGCAACGATTTTTTTTGCTGCTCTCATGGAAATTGACACCAGGTTGTTTTCAAGGTTTTTGGTAAATTCATCCAATTCTACGCCGAAATTTGTTATCGACTCATTTATACGAGTCAACAAAAAGTCAACCTCTTGCAACGCTCTCGTTGCTGTTTGTTTTTGAGCCAGCTCCTGGGAGCGGAGCAAAAGCTCCTGATGCTTCAGCTCGTTCTCTTTTGCCGATGTTCTGATTTCTTCTGTGGACAAACCGTTTTGGCCACCGGCGAACGATATATGATTCTCATCCCTGGTAATTGCATAAACCGGCCTGGCCAATTTTAGATACAATCTAGACATAAACCTCTTTCTCGCCAATCGCCGGCATGGCGATCTCGCCCTTTTGTACCAACTGCTTTATCTGCATCGAGATCTTTAACTGCATAGATTCGACGTCTTTTAGCCGCACTTTGCCCAGGTAGCCCACCTCCTCTTCCATCATCGTTCTGGCACGCTCGGACATGTTTTTATAGATTATCTCCTTTATTTCCGGTTTTGCTACTTTAAGGGCAACGGACAGATCTTTCAGATCGACATCACGAAGTACTCTTTGAATGTCCCTGTCTTCCAGCCGGCCAATCATCTCAAAGGTGAACATCAGCTTCTCGACCTCCATGGCCAGGTCGGGATCTTCTTTGGTTAAAAGCTCGATCATGCTTTTCTCAATTCCCTGGCCAACATGGTTCAGGATGCCTGCCGTCTTGTCGATACCACCGACCTCTTCGTGCTGTACTTTGACGTCCAGCATGGTGGAAAGCACGTGTTCCACATCATTGACCAGGCTCGGATCGATTTTGTCCATTCGAACCAGCCGAAGAATAACCTGGTTGCGCAACTGCGGATCGAGCTGGGCAAAGATGGCGCCGCCATGCTCGGGCTCCAATTGGGATAAAATAAAAGCCACTGTCTGCGGGTGTTCCTCATTAAGAATGTCTACAAACTGATCCTGGTGCAACTGGGAAATGCCATTCAAGTCGTGCATTTTTGAACCGCGCTTCACTTTCTCTATGATTCTGTTGGCATGGGACAAGTCGAACGCTTCGGTCAAGGCCTGCTTGGCGTATTCAATGCCGCCCAGGGCCATGTACCGTTTCGCCGCCACCATTTCCCTGAATTCGTCGCTGGCATTATCGATCTCGTCGGCTTCGATTTTTTCAAGATCGGCCATCTGGCGACTCAACAGCTCGACCTCCCGCTCGCTCATCTCGCGCAGGATCCTTGCCGCCACCGGCGTCCCCAGGCCGATCATAAATATGGCCGCCTTTCTCAATCCCGGAGATGTATGTATCTTTTCCTTTGACAATCTACTTCTCCAACATCCAGGCTCGAACCAGTTGTGCCGCACTCTGTGAATTATTTTTTACAAAATCGACAACCTCACTCTCAATCGGCTCAGCAGAGCCCGCATGAAGAGCGGGCAAGGACTTTCTCCTGCGGCCGTCAGCCATCAGATCGCCCCCGGCCGCATCTCCGCCGTAGCCGCCTAACTGGCCGCTCATGCCACGCTTCGCTCCGACCTGTAAGAGGATTTTCTTTGCCTTTTTGATTTTTGAGCGGACGATGAGAAAGCCAACCAGCAGCAGCGCGAAAACGGCTATTTTTTGAATGAATGGCATGTATTTTTCCCAAACCATCGGCGGCTCGGCGACGTCCGGCATCATAAGCGGATTTTCAAACGGAATACACTGAATATCCAGCTTGTCACCGCGCTGATCATTGAAACCTACAGCACCCCGGACCAGTGCTGCCAGACGCTGCAGCTCGCCTTGCGGCCGGGCTACGAACTCGAACGTTTTTTCACCGGAGGGCTGTTGCTTTTCGGTATACTTGCCGTTGACCAGTACGGCCACGGACAGACGCTTGATGCTGCCCACGTCGTTGATGATCCGTTCGACGGATTTGGGCAATTGATAATTCGTTATCGTGCGCTCGGTCGAGTTGTTGTTGCCGGCCGACGAATCCTGGCTTGTCTGGCTCTGGATCTCTTCGCTCAGCACAGCGGCATTTTCCGAATCATACATTTCACTGGTTCTCTCAATCCGGCGAAAGTCCAGGTCCGAGGCAAGTCGGACAACGGCATTTCCCGCGCCGAGCAATTGATCCAACATGGTCTGGGCTTTATCTTCCAGGTAATTTTCGACGCGCATCTGCAAATCCAGCTCGCCATCATCCAAACCAGCCATGGTGTTAGATCGGCGCTTTCGCGACAAGAGTTTTCCGTGATCATCGACAACCGTTACGTTCTCCGTGGTCAAACCTTCAATACTGCCGGACACCAGCATCACAATCCCGTTGATTTGATTTTCGCCCAATTGGACGCCGCGTCTCGTGGACAAAAATATGGAAGCCGTCGGCTCCCTTTGGTCTTCTTTGAACAGCCGCTGTTGCGGAAAAACGATATGGACCCTGGCCTTCAAAACTTCAGGGATGGCCTGGATCGTTCGGGCAAGCTCGCCTTCCAGCGCCCGCCGGTAATTCACCTGCTGCACAAATTCGGAAAGACCGATATCCTTTTTGTCAAACAATTCGTAACCGTTGCCGGTGTTCGTCGGCAAATTTTGGGCTGCCAGCTTCATTCTGTATTCATAGACGTTCTTGCGCGGCACCATAATTCCCCGTCCGTCCTGAACCAGCTTGTAAGCCACCTTATCGTTTTTCAATTCCTCGATGACAGCCTGGGCATCTGCCGGCTCGATGTCAGTGACCAAAATAGCGTATTCCGGCTGGGTCGCCCATTTCAACACGGCCACGGTGCCGACGATAGTGAGTATAAAAACCATCAGCATGGTGAGGCGTTGTGCCTGGGAAAGATGATGAAACGGTACGCTTAGATAGTCTTTGAACCGTGCAAGAATTTCTGCCATTTTTACCAGCTCCTCATCGTGTTTTCTTTGTCAACCCGCATAATTCATAAATTGACTGAATGTGCGAAGCGCCTGGTTTTCTTGCAGTGAAGCAATAAACAGACATAACTTTAAGTCATTTCAAAAAGTGCGTCACACATTTTTCAATGGCATGGATTTCACTCCACCTGCGGACGGGCGCGGGCCGAACGACGCCAAAATCGCCAGATTCCGGCCATCACTACACCTGGGTTCGCATAATTTCCCGATAAGCCTCGACCAGCTTGTTACGAACCTCGAGAACCAATTCGAGGCCGACGCTCGCCTTTTCCGCTGCGATCATGACGTCGTGCACGTCCTCGATCTCACCTTTGGCAAACTGCTCCGCAACTTGGCCGGCATCGAGCTGGAGATCATTCACATTGTCGAGCATCTCATTGATCTGTTCGGCAAACTTTTTTGAGGTCGAATCGTGTACGGTCCTGGTCGTGTCGAATGGAGATACTATTTGTGGAGATATTGTTGAAATCGTGCTCATGTTTTTCCTGTCGGGTAAGAATATTATGATTTCAAATCCAAATTATTGCCCAACACAAGCTCATTATGGGTCAGCGACTGGGTTCGGTAGGCCGGAACACCCCAGCCGTTTTTAGAATCGCCAAAAAGCTGGCTCAACATCGCCTGTTCTTCAGGGCTGATAACGTCGGCAAGAGACCTGGGCGTGCTCTTTTCAACCGGCGCACTCTCTTTGCTTAAATTGACAAGAGCAGACCTGGTCGAATGAACCGCTGCTTTGTCGCCGCCTGTCTTTTCAGCGGCCACTTTTTTGTCAAGCACAAACTCTGATGCGTTTTTCTGCCTGCTTGCCTGATTGTTGCGAATACTGTTCGGAGAATAAGTCGGGGATTCAATTTTCATCTTTTCTCACCTGTTTGATGATTCAGAGCAGGGGCGAAGCATCCTCCTCAGAGATTCTCTTTTTCTTGCTATGAATCATGCAAAGAATGCTTCGCCCCTACGACTAGTGAAGCGTTTCCAAATTATCGTTTACGCCAAGTTGGACTCTTGTTGTCATTGCGAGCGCTTCTCAGCGAAGCAATCTCTTGCCTCTCCGCTGGAGATTGCTTCTCAAAAAACGCCTCGCTATGACAGCTACTATCCGTAATGTTGTTTGGGAATAGGCTCACTATATATCCAGAGCGCGTTTAAACATGTCCTTTGCCGCATTGATAACCGTTGCATTCGCTTCATAAGCCCTGGCCGCAGACATCAATTGAACCATCTCGCCGATGGCATCGATGTCGGCAACCTCGATGTAGCCCTCCTCGTTGGCATTCGGATGAGTGGGAGCATATATCAATTTGGTCTTTTGATTTTCGTTTTCATAAATGTCCGCTTCCACGCCGACAGAGTTTTCCGTCGAAGCGCTCGCATTGTCATTGCCGTCGAAATGATGCTGCGAATTTTTCAACAGCCGGAGTTTTGAATTCGCAACCAGGTTTTTAAACCCGGAGCCTTTCCGGAGCGCGGCAAAACGTATCTCTTTTGATTGGTAAGGCTCTCCGGTTTCCTTGTCTATGCTTTCGCTGTTGGCGATGTTTTCCGCCCGTACTTCCAGATTCTTCCTTTGGGCGCTAAGCCCGGAGCCGCTGATGTCGAAAACACCGAATATTTTTCCGATAGACATCGTCCGAATCCTTAATTATGTTCGCCCACGAATACTTTCGTGCAACGCCTTAAACTTGCCGGCGACGATCTTGGCCGTGGCCGAGTAATAGAGCTGATTTTCTGCGGATTTGACCATTTCTTTATCCACGTCCACGTTGTTCTCGCCACTCACCAGCATCGTCGATTCATCTTCGAATACATCGGGTTTGCCGTCAACGGACTGGCTCTGCAGGTGCCGTGGGTCGGTCACACGCAGCATCGATGGATTATCCGCTTCAAGGCTGTTCAACACTTTTTGAAAATCAATATCCTTCGATTGATAGCCCTGCGTCTGGATGTTGGCAATATTCTCGGCAATCGCTCGCTGGCGGACGGCAGCCGCATCCAGAAACCTGGTAAATGACGGAATTTTTATTTTACTAAAGATCTTGTCAAACACAGTACACCTCGATGTGTAATGCCTCACTCATTGGCGGGGAGATGCCTGCATGACAGGCTGTTGCAGACTAACAAAGGCCGGAGAAACCAGTTCCCTCGCCCCTGGGGGAAGAGGGTTAGGGTGAGGGGATATCTACCGCTCAGCCATAAGTGAGGTATTGTCTCGACTGTCTCGTTAGCATGGTTTTCTGCCTGCATTCTAAGCAAGCAGCATGCCACTCAAACCTGCCGGAACGAGCGAAAATTGGGCTTGATTTTATTTGAATTACCTTACAGGAAACAGGAGAATATGATGAGAAGTTTTTTCAGGAGGGAAAAAATTCCATCCATCAGGAATTTTCTTCCCCTACCGGCTCCCCATACTCTTTGAGCTTGTTGCGCAGCGTTTTGACGGTAATCCCCAGGGCATCCGCTGTTTTGGTTTTGTTATAGCTGTTGCGTTTTAATGACGTTAAAATAAGCTGCTTTTCCGCTTCGTGTATCGTGATGTCATCTTCCGAGCTGAACAGGTATTCAAAGAGGTCACGATATTCATCGACAAAATGAAGGTTCTCCGCTGTGATGGTTTCGCCGGGCGTGACAACCACGGCCTTTTCGAAGGTATTCTGTAGCTCTCGGACATTTCCCGGCCAATCGTAATCCGTCAGCTTTTCCAGGGCATCCTGGGATAGCGTTTTTTTCACCTCATTTTCCCGGCAGTACATATCCAAAAAATGGCGCGCCAAAGGGGGAATATCGTCCTTCCTGGAGCGCAAGGGCGGCACCGTTATTTTGACGACATTCAGACGGAAATAAAGGTCCTTGCGAAATCTATTTTGTTTCACTTCTTCTTTCAAATCGCGATTGGTGGTAGCGACGACCCGAACGTCCACTTCGACACTCTGGCCGCTGCCGAGACGCTCGAATTTCTTGCTCTGCAAAACACGCAAGAGCTTGGCCTGCAAGTGCAGGCTCATTTCCCCGATTTCGTCGAGCATCAACGTTCCCGAATCGGCCAATTCAAACCGCCCCTTTGTACGGGCGTGTGCACCGGTAAAAGCCCCTTTTTCGAATCCAAACAACTCACTCTCGACCAGGGTGTCCGGCAGCGCGGCACAATTTACCTTGATGAAAGGCTTTTCCCGACGATTGCTTGCCTGCTGCAGTGCATCGGCAACCACCTCTTTTCCCACGCCTGTTTCGCCTTCTATCAACACGGTCGTTTTTGACGGAGCGATCATCGTGATTAGATTTCGAATGTGGTCGGTAGAATGGCTGACCCCTATCAAGCTCGAACCGTCGGAAGAAGCGGCCTGTGAGTTATTGTTCTGCCGGCGCTTGTATCCTATAACACGATCGATGATTTCCAGAATGTCTTCGGCGGAGAACGGCTTGGTCAAATAATCAAAAGCGCCTTTGCGCATGGCCTCGACGGCGTTTTCGATGGAGCCAAAGGCCGTACCGATCACCACGCTGGTATCCGGCTGCCTTTTTTTGACATATTCAAGAACCTTGATTCCATTGACGGCGGGAACCTTCAAATCGGTAATCACCAGGTCATATTTTTCCTTATCGATAGCCGTCAAGGCCGCTTTGCCATCTCCCACCGATGTGACCTGGCAGTCGGTTTTGTTAATCGCAGCCTCAATAAACCTTCTTACCACCGGGTCATCTTCGACGACTAGAATTGTCCCACATCCCTTTTTCCTGTCCTCACTCATCTAAAGGCAGTTCTATGCTTACTACTGTTCCTTGTGATTTTTTGCTCTCTATTTTTATATCGCCATTGTGGATGTTGATATAGTTTAGGGCAATGACCAGGCCCAAGCCTCTTCCCTGGTGCTTTGTCGAATAAAACGGCGTAAATAGCCGCTCCAATGTCCTGGCATTGATGCCTTTGCCGTTATCTTGAATTTTAATTGAGGCGACCTCCCTATTCGCTTCAGTGGATATTTCTTTTCCAATCGAGATGGTAATCATGCCATTCTTGCCCGTAGCATCAACGGCGTTTTTGAGGATATTCGTTATCGCCTGCTGCAGCAGTACAATATCCGCAGAGACCGACAGGTTCGTATCCTCAAGCAGCACCTGGTACTCACGCCCACTATTTTTCAGGAAATATTCTGTCACCTGTTCGACAAAAAGCCCCAAATCGACCTGAATGAAACAGGGTTTGACAGGCCTGGACAATAAATACAGATCCTCAATAAAACTGTCAATGCGAACGATGCACTCGTCGATGATGCGTAGTTTATCCAGGCTGCTCTTTTCGCCGAGGCTTTCTTTCAATAAAGAAACGGTTCCGGCAATTCCCGTCAAGGGGTTGCGAATTTCGTCGGCAATCGACCTGGCCATACGTGACAGTATTCTTACATCACTGATTTTCGCTAAATTTGTTGGCTCCATCTTCTTCCCCGGTTTTTAACGCCACAACAACATATTTTTACCATTCTTCCTATTCACCTGGCTGATCATAAGAAAATGTCAAATGGATCACCTCTCCGCAGGTACATTTAATTTTTACTCCCGTGATCAGGCCATCTTTTTTAAGGTATACAACTTCCGGCTCGCGATTCGCCTCTCCCCTGTTTTCCGTTTTATCGCTCAAATCGGGGAAATGTGGAGAAGCCGTTTCTATTTCATCCACATTTTTTTTTATTAGTCTGCCTGAAGGATTCATGCCCCCTTTCTGGCCTGTTTGTTGGCGTAGCCAGCTTTTCAAATCCTGAAACTGCTTTTCATTGTCCTGTCGATCGCTTGGCATGTTCTCCCGTTCCTGCTCATTAACTTTCAAATTATACATATATACGGCTAAGGCGAACTGTTAGCGTACAGTTTTTCAAGAAAAAAGTCGAAAACAACCCCGGTGTTTCATGCACCTTCCGGCAACCTTTCAGTGAATTATTTTTATAAAATACCCTCAAAGAAAGAAACCGCGCCACCTTTTTTCCGTAAAAATCAGCAAAATTTGCTTCTCTCAATTTATCTGAAAATCCACGCATTGAATCAATCTCATTATAGAAAGGAATTTGATTATGAAATCCCAAAAAGTTTTTGCTTTATTTCTCGCGGGAATTTTTGCACTCTTTGTATTCTCCCAGGTTGCCACTGCCGATGTTGAAAAAACCATCAACAAATCATTCCAGGTTCATGAGGGCGGAACGCTGACGGTCGAATCGGACCTGGGATCGATCAAAGTATCGTCTGCGCCGGGTGATGAAGTCAGGATCGAATTGATTCAGAAAGTCGAAACATCCAGCGAGCGAAAAGCCGAACGTATATTAAGAGACCTCGACGTCAGGTTTGAAAAACGTGGAGACGACGTAACGGTCATCGCCGAGTACGAAAGAAACGAGGGATTCTTTAATTGGGGAAGAAATCCTTTGAAGCTCGAGTACATTATTTCCGTACCTTCCGTCTATAATGTGGCTCTCAAAACATCAGGAGGCAGCATTTCAGTCGACGATCTGGAGGGAACAGTCAACGCGCACACCTCCGGCGGAAGCTTGAGTTTCGGCAACATCAACGGACCTGTGGATGGCAAAACATCCGGCGGCAGTATTTCATTGGATGGCTGCGACGGCCCGGCGCTGGTGCGGACCTCCGGCGGCAGCATTACCCTCGGCGATGTGAACGGCGATGTGGATGCCCGTACCTCGGGCGGCTCGATCAACATCACCCAGGCCAAAGGGAGCGTGGTGGCAAAGACCTCCGGCGGCAGTATCAACGTCAAAGAAGTGATGGGCAATATCGATGCCTCGACATCCGGCGGCTCGGTTACGGCGCACCTGACGACCCAGCCGACCAACGATTGTCGTTTGACCACGTCGGGCGGATCGGTCAATGTGTACATGACGGAAGATGTGAAAGTCAACCTGGATGCGAAAACCAGCGGTGGCAAAGTGCGAACGGATTTTCCCGTAACCATTCAGGGAGACATACACCCATCCAGCCTGCAAGCGGAAGTCAATGGCGGCGGACCCGAGCTGTACCTGAGAACGTCGGGTGGAAATATCCATCTTTATCGGTTGTAGCAAAACAACTCTTGAGCTTTACGAAACCTGTGGCTCGAAGAAAGTGACCGATCGCAGGGTAATCTGAGTGTTTTATTTAACGGCATTTTGAAAAGCTGGATCAACATCAAATTTCAAGAATCAAATAGGTCAAAATGATTAGAGTCAAAATGATTTTGTCTTTGCCTCATTTGAGCGATTTTGACTTGGAACGTTCACTTGCAAGGCACCATGTCATTCTGGAAGAATCTCTGTTTTTATGCGCAAAATTACAAAGATTCCTCCTGAATGACACTTGAATCGCTCTATTTGGGCTTTAATTATTTTGACTTTCTTTTCAATGCCGAGTAATTTGAGTTCTTGCGATTGATTACAGAATCTTTCGTTCAAGATCAGATTCTTACTCAAAATCTCACTACCGGACACTTTTTGGAATCGAAGTGATTTCAACGTGTTTGTCATGCTCGAAAGCTTTAATCAGGCATCTAAAGTGGCTTAAAAATGTGGATTCCCGCTAAAAACATGCGGGAATGACACTTATCATCAGACAAAATGAAAAAGTGTCCGGTAGCAAGCTCAAAATTAAAATGGTTTCCCCCTCCAAAAGAAATCCGTTCGATCTGTTTCATCCGTTAAATCCGTGTTCCATATTGCTTCTGGCTTGTCCCATTCAGGTTTTAATAGTTTTGCCCAAAATAGTTTTGCTCTTCCTCACGAAACAAATTTTTCCCTTTTCTGCAGATTCAACAATCCCCACAATAGAGAAAGCACCGTCCCGACGACGAGATAGATACGATTTTTCATCATGATGTCCGCCCAGACAATCTCGCTGACGTTCGCCGGCACGTGAAACGGATTGAGGAACAGGTTCCATTTGCTTTCTACGAGACCCTCACTCATGACCCAAAAAAACAACCCGATCACCACCATGACGACAGCCGTTCCGTAGCCGTTGCGAATGACAGTGGAAAACATAAAAGCCACACTCCCCAGGAAAAATATCGGGAACATCAGTTGATAGGTCATTTTGAAAATACTGAAATAGGTGATGGCCACATAGCTTAGCGCACCCAAAACAAACATGAGCATAAAAACGATGATGTAAATAAAGACAAAACGGACCAGCCAGACTTTGTAGCGGTAATTCGGTATGCCAAAAAGAACCTCCAGCGTCCTGCTATCGGCGTCGTTCTGGATGCCGAAAATAGTGGGATAGGCAATCAGCAGTATGCCTGGGAATAGCAGCAGGTAATAGACCGACTCGTCCGTCGGGTTGGCATCAGAGCCGAAGAGAATAATCAGGGTGACAAAGATAAAAAACAGGAAAGCGGCCAGTAAAAAGAGAAAAAACTTGTTGGCAAAAATGATCTTTAAATTCAACTGAAAAAGCTCCCACACCAGCCTGATGTTGTTCAGGGCACTGTTTTTTATTTCTTGTTTTGCCATTTT
>Ga0154721_1130_pt1 | contig 14074 bp, 8 predicted proteins | sample Rifle2008BG16ft_FD_105729 | JGI IMG/M metagenome (GOLD analysis project Ga0154721, IMG submission 105729) | candidate division KSB1 bacterium RBG_16_48_16 | reverse complement strand
ACTGGGTTGGGTCTCTGATGATGAATCTTCTGCCGATGTCCAGCCTCAGAACGAGTATACCGCCGAAGCGAAAACGAATGCCAAAACCGGTGCTGCCCAGCAAATCGGATAATTGTTCGTCCCAGGCGTTGCCGACGTCAAAGAAAGCAGCGCCGCGAATGGCGGTGAAGCCCAGCCCGCCAAAGGGAAAGTTGATCATAAAGCGGTCGATGAACGGGAAGCGCAGCTCGTTGCTGACGAGGGCCAGCTTGGTGCCCCACAGCCGCCAAAAGCCATAGCCGCGCAGGTCCCAACTGCCGCCCATAAAGAACGGCGTCGCCTCTTTGCCTTCGTTTATTTGCGTCCAGATTCTTACGGCATGGGCCATGCGCGAATTGAGCCTGAAATAACGTCGGTAGTCCAGGATCATGGTGACGAAATTGACGTTCGAGTGGGCAACGTCGATGGTGTTGCCCAGGGTGATATTCAACCGCTCGCCGTCAATCGGCCCGCTCGGCCCCCATAAGGAATTGTCTTTTATGTATGAGATAAAATTGGAAACCAGGAGTGCTCTTCTCCTGTATCCCGTCGCGAACCATTCTTTATCCGACGAGCGGACGTTCAGGCTTGCTTCGAGTCTCTTGAATTTGTGAATCGGGTAACTCAGCGCGCCGAAACCGCCGAATCGTCTTTCCCAAAACCAGTAATCGTAGCGGTTGTAATACCTTCCGGCAAAATGATAGAAGCCCAAGGCATAGTTGGTTCTGTGCCTCAAATCGACTCGTGATACGGCAAAATTAAAGCTCTCGAGAAACTCGCTTTTTGTGCGGGCATTGTTGTATAACAAAAAGTAATATTGATAATTGCCCAGCATGTCCGATACGGCCAATTGCATCCCGCCTGAAGTGCCAAATATAGGGTCCTGGGTGATTTGGCTCTGGGCGATATCGAGGTTGAATTTCGGCTTGTACTTCATGCCGGTGACGCCTGTTCTGCCGCCCAATTTATCAAAAGTCCATTGCGCAACCTGCGGAGCCAGAACGTCCGGCCCATTTCTTTCCAGGGAGTCCAGGCTCGAGATCACACCTTGCCGCTGGTGAATTTGAAAGGAAAAATTTTCAAAAGCGGTGAATAACAGATCGCCGTTCCCCGTCCACTCGGGATCGAAAGCGCCGGTGATAAAATGCGTGAGCTGTTTCAATTCATTTTCCTGGCGTAGTGCCGAAGCAAAATAAGGCTGGTATTTTGAATCGTTTTTGAGATGGGATGAAATGAGGTCGCTGTCCGTCCTGCTGGCAAAGAGCTGATCCTGCTGATGGCCGTTTGTTCTTATGGTCCAAATGTTGAATGCGCCGCTCCGGTCCGATACAAAGGCCAGGTACCTGCCGTCCGGCGACCAGGTTGGCGCCTGATCATTGAATTCACCGTGCGTGGCGTAATTGATGAGACCCGTATCATTATCGTAGAGAAAGAGATTGTAAAAACCTTTTTCGCCGCTGGGGCTCCTGTCGGAGCTGAATGCTATGAATCGCCCGTCCGGCGACCACTCGGGGTCCCGGTCGTCATAATAATCATCGGTGATCTTCACCAGCGTTCCGTCCCTGGTATCATAAAGATAAAGATCGCATTTGCCGCTGAATTGCAGCCCGGCAAAGGCGATTTTTCTGTCATCCGGCGACCAGGAGGGCGAATATATGGAAACCAGGTTTTGGAAATGATATTGCTCGACGATCTTTTTTACATTCAAATCATAGACATAAATTTTATCCCTGGGGCCGCTCTTCGAGGTAAAAATAAGCTGGCCCTGGCGATTGACATCGATCTTGCTGCTCAGAAGGTGAAAGGATTCGAATTCGGAGGTCTTTTCCCCTGAGACCAGCACCTCCGCCTTGTTTTTCTTTGACTGATCGTCAACCGGCTGAATATAGATATTGGAATAACCGGTCCTGTTGGATACGAAGGCGATGTGGTCGTGGCTTTCGGATGGAAAATAGGCGGGTTTGATGTTAATGCCTTCATCCGTCAGCTTTTCGGTGACCATCGATGCGGAGTCGTGATTTTCCAAAAGAGGGAAGCTGGCCTTTTTGAGAGCGTAAATCCACTCCTTGTCCAATTCCTCATAATCTTTCCCCAAAGTCAGCTTCATCACCTCGGAGAAGTTGCGCGATGTCCAGATATTGTCGATAAGCTGCAGCAGTTTTTCGTCCCCATAAGTTTCAGCGATGTATTTGAGAATCACCTGGCCTTCCTTGTACATGAGAAACGAGCCGTAGATTTGATACATTCGCGTCAGGGGGAAAATATAATCGCTCAGAATGGCGTCGCGCATGAACATCTCCGCCTGGGAATCCCAGCCTTCCGACCAGTATTCGGCAATGCCTTCGACAAACCAGAGCGGCAGTCCCGGGTTGTTGAGCTGCTTATGATCTTTAAGGATTCTGTTTTCCTTACTGTGGGTGAAAACGTGAATGAGCTCATGGCGGATGACGTGCTTGAACTGGGATATGGAGCCGTTCGCCGGAATGACCACCCGGCCTTTGATGAATTCAAAAAAGCCGCCGACTCCTTCCGGAACCATATATGGGATGGTATTCGTCTCCTGGAAATGGGCGTGGGTTGCATAAAAGATGAGAGGAATGTGTTGTTGAATGTTATGATTGAATTTATTTTCCAGGTAGAGATAGGTCTCTTCGGCGTAAGCAGCACCTATTTCCGCCAGCTCCTGCATCTCCGGGTAGTAATAAATGTCAAAATGCTCCGTTTGCAGGATATGCCAGTCAAAATCATTGTACTGGACTTTATTCCGGCCAAAATAAAACTGGGCGTTGAGATATGTCCCTGGGATAAAATATAAAAAAACCCCCAGGATGATAAGTGCTTTTCTCAAAATAATTACCTCAGCTCGATGTGATGCCGCAGCATGCGGACGGATTATGGTTCATATTGTTTGAAGGGATGGACAAATCTCGTATTGCCTGGCATAAGGTGTGGAATCATTGTTTGTAGAAATCAACAATCAAGAGTCATCGGCTATTTCGCAGTAAAGGCAATATTCGTATTTCAAACTAAATTTTACGCTCAAGGTTTCAGGAATATATTAAAAAAGTCCCCATATCGCAAAAGCCTTTTTATCCTGCATAATTCATGAATTGGCTGAATGTGCGACGCACTTGGTTTTCTTGCAGTGAAGCAATAAATAAGCATATTTTCAGTTATTTTAAAAAGTGCGTCGCACCTATGTCACTTTTTGTGAATTATCCAGGTTATAAAAAAAGCCGTCTCATCCACTTTGCCAATTGAGGCCAAAGGGACAAGACGGCTCGTTAGCCGGCTAGATGTTTTTGCGTTTACTATTTCATAAGGATCATTTGTTTTGATACAACCTGACCTTCGGCTTCCAGGTAGTAGATGTAGCTCCCGGAAGCGACTTTTTGCCCCTGATCGTTCTCACCATACCAGACGACGGCATGTTGTCCTGCGCCGATTTCGGCATCGACCAGAGTTCGCACAGTCTGGCCATTCATATTGACGATCTTGAGGACGGTGTGGCTTTGATCGGGCAAATCAAACTGTATTTCCGTTGAAGGATTGAAGGGGTTGGGAAAATTTTCGTATAGTTTAAAACTGGATTTAAGCACAATTTTGTCCAAACTGCCCTCATTTGCCAGTTGAGCGCCGTTGCCATTGCCCATCGTTACGCCGAGAATGAGCTTTGCCGAGCCCAGGATAAATCGGCTGGGCCAATTTTTGGCATCCTTGACAGTTAACACGTTGGCGCCGCTGACAACGAGATTTTTATTTATTCTCATCCTGGCCTTTCGCCAGCCTTCGTTGGCAATGAGGTCTTTGGCCAGCCATATATCATTGCCGTTCAATTTGACCGTCGCTTCGGTCGTCCAGTCAAGGTCATAAAAAGAGATCTCCAGGTAGGCGTCGGTCAAATAGGCGAGGTCCACATCGACGTTTTCAAAAGTAATATCGACCTGCGGAAATGGCGTCGCAAAATCGTTAAAGTCAATCGGCAGCTCCGTGACGGCGTCGTATTCAAAGACCTGGGTGTTAATCTTGGGAACGACGGTCGGGATCATCGGCCCGACATCGCCAATATCAGCCAGGGTTGCGGCCACAGCGGGTGGACTGTTTTCCGTATCCAAAATTGTGTAGGAATCTTCGATGGCGTTCGCAACGATGGCTTTGGTGCCATCGCCATTGAAGGCGATACCCATTGGCACCAGCCCGACACCGACGAAACCAACCGGAACCGGATTGGCCGGATTGAGGATGTTCAATTCGACGACCACGTTCAGCGTGCCTATCGACACCAATAATTTTTTCCCGTCCGGACTGATGGCAATGTCCGTCGGACAGGCAAGGATGCCCAGGTTCACGCTGGCTGCCAGCGATATCGGATCGGTGGTCAAATCGAGAACGCTGACGGAACCCTCGGCGCTGAGATTGTTAAGGTCAAATAAGCCGATGGTGTTGGTGATATAGGCGTATTGGCCCAAAGGATGCACAACGACGGCGATCGGCAATATGCCCAGGTCAAGGCGCGACAGCTCCGCTCCTGCCACCAGATCGACCAGCGCGGCGCTTCCAAGAGCCAACGCAATCCTGCCGGTGCCGAAAAACGGCGTGCCACCCATTGGCTCGGTGACGATTGCTTTTTGACCGTCCGGCGTGACGGCAATATCCATGGGCGTTCCGGTGGTTTCGATCTCGCCAATGATTTTTTTCGATAGGATATTAATAATGAGAATATCTTTTACCGGCGATTCTTCGGTTTCGCCTTCATGCGGTCTGCCTTTGATGGAATTTGCCACCAGCAGATATTTCCCATCCGGCGTAAGCGCCAGGCCGGTCGGAACAAAACCGACGGCAATTTTGCCTTCGATCTGCCTGGTTCGAACATTGAGAATCGTTATATCGAAGGAAAGCGCTCCCGCAATGTAGGCATAGTCGCCGTTCTTATCGACGACAAGGTTTCCCGGGAAAAGGCCGACTTTAATTTCATCGATTACCGTGTTCGTTTCCAAATCGACAAGCTGAACGACGCCGCCTTCCGGGCATGCCACCACGGCGATCTCTTCAGCCTCAGTCACAGGCGCTGAAAAAAGCAACAAAACAAGCGCTAAAATCCAAAGGGCTGATTTTCGCTTCACCTGCAAAATTTCTTGTTGACGCATGGGTGTGTCCTCCTAGCTTTGTAAAAAAATGAATAGCTTAAATTCACACGTTCTCTTCCAATGAGGAAACGCTGTTTGGATCCGGCCAACGCATAGATATATCGCCCACCTCCTTCCCATGTTTTGTAGTTCTTGATGTAGTCATACTTGCCGTTTGTTTATAGATAGATTGTAACTGTTTGGCAATCCAAAGTTCTTGAAAATTCTGTCATTTTTACCCTGTCTTAGTTTCTATTCAGCCCACGAAACACACGAAACAAACAAAAAGTAGTTCAGCCATGTTGATTCGTTTCGCTTATTTTGTGTGTTTCGTGGGCTCTTAGATACCTGTCTTACGCACGCTGATCACTTACAGGTGAATCACATTTCCTCAAAATTCAAAGCGGCTGCCGGCCATCGGCATGAATGGCATCATGTATATTGGCGTTTTTTCGATGGCATAATCCGCCGGGCCGTCCGCATTCAGGTTCCAATCATAAAAAAAGATATTGCGGATATTCAAAATGTTCACAAGCTCAAAATAAAAGCCGGTTTTTATTTTGCCAATGTGGCTTTTATAGCTCACCCTGAAATCAAGTCGTTGATAAGGGGGCAGGCGTTGCGAATTTTTTTGCCCTTTGACAAGCACCCAGCCGTCGGGATCCGCTTGCCATGAATCGGGTGAATAGAGATAGCCCACAATGGGCGTATAGGGGAATCCCGATCCGAATCGCCACTGGCCATCGACGGACAAAGATGTTGAGACATTCACGTTGAACGAACAGGATAGGCTATGCCGGCGATCATGGTCGAAATAAGTCCATTGGCTTTTGCCGGTTTTATACCTGGCATTTGCGTAAGCATAAGCAAGGTAAAAAGACAGTTTGTCCCAAAGGCCGCTCACACCTCTTAACTGGAACTCAAGCCCGTTAGCATAACCGGAGCCTATGTTGTCGGCAATGTAAATCCTCTGTTCATCGGCTATGAGCAGGTCGGAAAGAGACTTGTGATAGCCACTCAACGTCACGCTGAAATTTTGCGCCGGGAAAAACTGCGTGCTGAGGTCAACATATTTTGCCTTTTCCGGTTTTAAAGAGGCATAGTTTTTAGATATGTCGATAGGGACACCTCTTAAAACCGTGGAAAACATGCTGGGAAATTGATGGTATACACCCCAGGAAGCGCTGAGCAGGATTTTATCGGAAAGCCGGTTTTCAATTCTCAATCGCGGACTGAGGACGGAGGGCTTGAAATTTCGGGTGACACTTTTTCGCAGCCCGATTGTGATCGTGGTGTTTTCTTTGACATTCGTCGAGTTTTCAGCATAAAAAGCGTACTGCCGTTCTTCTCCCCTGAAATCAATATCAATAGGAAGCTCGACATTCGAACGCCAGCTCACAGCCCAGGCCAGGTATTCCGTGCTTGAGTTCAATTCCGATCCGACGACAAACCGGGTTGTCTTCATCGGGCTCCAGGTAATTTCCTCCCTTAAATTCCTCGAAGTCGTGTGAAAGGCCAGCTCGCCTCCGTGAAAGATGTTGCCATTATCAAAAAACTGGAGATGATTTCGGTCGCGATAATAGGAGAGGCTGGTGGATACGAATGTCTGGGGATTCAGTACGACCTGGTGGCGAACGCTGGCAATGCGCGTATGACTATCGCTGTCCAGGGTGAGGTTTTCGGGCCTGTAATCTTTGACGCCCGTTTCCTCCTTTCCATTTATAAAAAGCAGGCTGAGCTTATTGCTTTCATTGAAGCTATAGACCACCTTGCCGTGAACTTGTCGCCTTTTCGGGATGAGCACGCTCACATCCCTGGCTCCCGTTTGCTCCACCAGAAAATCAAAATAGCTGGCACCCAGGCTTGCAATAAAAGAACCTTTCCCTTTGGCAAAGGGGCCTTGCACGCTGACGTTTCCCGCCGTCACATTCAAGTTCGATTCGCTGTGAAATTTCTCCCTGGAGCCTTCTTTGTAGCTTATGTTGATGATGGACGAAAGCCGGTTGCCGTACCGCGCCCCGAATCCGCTGTCCAACATCTCTGCCGAATTCAACAAGTCGTTATCGACCAGTGAGATCGCGCCACCCAATGAAATTCTCATGGCATAGGGGTTGAATATCGGTACGTCGTCAATCAAAACGAGATTTTGATCGGGACTGCCGCCGCGAATATATAACAAGCTGTTCAAATCTGTTTTTTGCTGAATCGCGGCAAAGACGGAATAATAGCGGATAACGTCGTCCATAGCACCCACGGCATTCTGAACTTGTGTCGTCTTGACTTTCTTTGCCATAAATCCGTCCGTGCTATTGAGAGCTGACTCGACGAACCTGTTTTCCTCAATGGTCACCTGGGGCAATTTAACAAGAGTCGGCTCCATCTCTAAAATGATGACGTTATCTTTGATGACACCGCTCGGGAGGCCATCGACAGTCCGGGTTTCGTACCCTATAAAAGATGCCGTGACTCTAGATTCACTCTCGGTGACGTTCGGGATAGCAAAAAAACCGGTGCTGTCAGAGGTTGTTCCGGCATTACTGCCAACGAGGAAAATATTGGCATTTTCTATGGGTTTACCGGACTGTTTATCAACCACCACCCCAAAAATATTTTTTGCCGCAGAAGGTTCACTGATGAGAGACAACAGGAACAGTGCAAGCAGTAATGCAGGCCATCTTTTAGGTGCCAACACAAAAGCTCCCACAAACAACATGATTGTAGCTTTGATTCGACAGTTACTCTTGTTGCAGCCTAATCAGTGAATCAGGTCGAATTGGCCAGCCAATCCTATTTGGGGGTCATCTTTTCGAAGGGGTAGAGTCGTCGCCGCGAGCATCGGAATTAAGCCGTATCACAGGATATTCATCAGCATCGGAAATGTATTGTACAACCCCAAGTTGCCACCCCACACAGTTGCCAAGGTTTTTTAAACCTAACCAGGTTGCCGCCAAAGATGCTTTCAAATTATTAAAGTAGCGCCAAATGCCTGCAACAGCAATTGGCGCTATTAAGCTATAGCGCAAAATATATTATTATTTTAATAATATGAAAGATAATTTTTTACTTTTTCTTATTTTTTCGGCAATTTAATTTTTAGATAAGGTGGAATCAGTAACCTGTATCACAGGGTGTTTAGATGACTCATAGGATTTCGGACGGACAATCTGTAAATCAAAGCTCAGTTAAATGAGGTTCTTTTCATATATGCGGTATGTTTTATAACGTTTGGCCTGCAAGTCTTCCAGGGCTCCGATCATACGCGAATTGGTTTCAACAATGATCGAACACTCGGACTCTTCATACTTCAGCTTGCGTCCCTGTTCGATTGTATTGACATAAAAGGCAATGTCGATGCCGCGGTGCCGGTATTCTTTTAGTACGCCCATGGCAATGGTTCTCAGGCGTTTTATGTTCTTCAGCTCCAGCAAGATTTTCACGAGTCCAAAGGGCAACAACCTGCCGTTTGCCTTTTTTATCGCCGGATTGGCATCTTTAATTGTCAAAGAAAAACCGACACATTTTTCTTTGATAAACGCCAGGAAGGTCAGCTCCGGCACCACCACCGGTTTAAGCTCCGAGGCCAGTTGCCTTATTTGTGAATCGGTCAGGGGAACGTGTCCCCAGTTTTCCATCCAGGCATCGCTAAAAATTTCCCCGATATATTTTATCTCCCGGTCGAGGCGTTTCATGTCGATGGTTCTCATTTCGAGATCATTGCTGCGTATGATGCGATCCTTTATTCTGTAAAAAGAGGGCTTGATTTTTACATCCCGGTTGACCATAAACGCATACCAGTCGATGGATTTATGGAATCCCCCGCCTGTCAGCAGGGCATTATAATAGTCGGGATTATAGGCCAAAAGAATGACGGGACTTGAATCGAAGCCTTTGTACAAAACGCCGCAAATATCGTAAATAGTAAAGTTCATCGGGCCGACCATTTTGGATTTCTTTTTCGCAAGCAGCCAATCCCGGGCAGCGGCAAACAATGCATCGGCTGTCTCCTGGTCATTTATGCATTCGAAAAAGCCGAAAAATCCGGTGTCGCTGTCGTGGAATTTTTCGTACTGAAAATTGACCTGGGCGGAGATACGGCCCACCGGCTCATTGTCACGAAAAGCCAAAAAATAATCGGCTTCACCCGAGGCGAAAAACACCCCCTTTGATTTATTCAAAAATTTCAGGTCCTGGCTGATAATCGGCGGCACCCAATAAGGATCATTTTTATAAATCTTCCAGGGAAAACGAACAAACTGCTTGAGAGATTTTTTGTCATTCACCTTCTCGATTCGTAGTGACATGAATTTTCTCCTCAATTTTGGTGGCGATTTGTCAAGCGGATGTTTTTTGTTGATTTTTTAGCTATTTTTGCTTATCATTAGCGCCTTAATTAAAAAGAAAGGAAGCAGTTGCATGGCACATCACAAATCAGCGGTTAAAAGAATCAGCACCAATACTCGAGACTATCAGAAAAATCGAAAATATTTATCGATTCTAAAAACGGAGATAAAAAAAGTCCGAGCTGCTACAGTCAAAGAAGAGGCTGAAGCATTATATCGAGTTGTATCCAGCAAGCTGGATAAATTTGCAGATAAGGGGATCATTCACAAAAACAAGGCTGCGAACCAAAAATCAAGATTAGCGGCTGTCGTCAATAATCTCAAATAACGCTTCTCATTAGGGACGGGGATAGCATATTTTCCTTTTGGCAGGATTTTTTCGGTTTTTTCATCCGTATCGTCATTTGCCCTGGATCATATAATTGGGGGCTTCTTTGGTAATGATCACATCGTGGGGATGGCTTTCGTGTAAACCCGCCTGGGTAATTTTTATAAACTGGGATTTTTCTTTAAGCTCTTGTATGGTTGCTGCTCCACAGTAGCCCATGGCCGCTCTCAAGCCGCCGACGAGCTGGTAAATCACCTCAGAGAGCTTACCGCGGTGCGGTACCCGCCCTTCAATGCCTTCGGGCACCAATTTTTTAAGATCGGTTTCCCCCTCTTGAAAATACCTGTCGCCGCGACCGGCGCGCATGGCGCCCAGGGAGCCCATGGCACGGTAAACTTTATAGCTGCGGCCTTCATAAAAAATGGTTTCGCCAGGGCTTTCCTCGGTCCCGGCTAATAGGCTGCCGAGCATGACCGAATCGGCTCCGGCGGCCAGGGCTTTGGCGATATCGCCGCTTTGTTTGACGCCTCCGTCGGCGACGAGAGGAATATCGTGCTTTGTACATATTTCTGCGCAATCCATGATGGCCGTGAGCTGTGGCACACCGATTCCGGCGATAATTCTCGTCGTGCAAATCGAACCGGGGCCGATACCCACTTTTACCGCATCCACGCCCGCGGCAATGAGATCGGCTGCGCCAGCGGCCGTGGCCACGTTCCCCGCCATAAGCTGAATATCCGGAAATGCTTTTTTGACCAGCTCGATGGTTTTAAAGACGCCTTTGGAATGGCCATGTGCCGTATCTATCGCCAGCAAATCGACCCCGGCATCCACAAGCGCCGCGGCTCTTTCCGCCGTGTCCTTTGCCACGCCAATGGCCGCGCCAACCGCCAACCGTCCGTGTTGATCCTTGGAAGAATCCGGGTACCTCTTGCGATTCTGGATGTCTTTGACGGTTATAAGACCTTTCAGCCTCTTGTCTTTGTCCACCACAAGGAGTTTCTCAATGCGGTATTTTTGCAGAATTTTTTCAGCTTCTTCCAGCGACGTGCCAAGCGGCACCGTCACCAGGTTTTCTTTCGTCATCAACGATGAGACACGCTTGTTCAGATCGGTCTCAAAACGAAGATCCCGGTTGGTCAAAATGCCGACCAGCTTTTGGCCTTCGACGATGGGGATTCCCGAGATTCGATAACGGGCCATAAGATCAAAGGCTTCGGCAATCCTCCTGTCCGGCGACAGGGTGATCGGCTTGAGAATCATCCCGCTTTCCGATCTTTTCACGCGATCGACTTCATTCGCCTGGTTTTCAATAGTCATGTTTTTATGGATAATGCCGATGCCGCCCACTCTCGCCAGGGCCATGGCTTGTTCCGATTCGGTGACCGTATCCATGGCCGCGCTTACGATGGGGATGTTTAACGATATCCTGGTGGTGAGTCTTGTTTTAATGTCGACTTCTTTTGGCAATACTTCGGACTTGTTCGGAACCAACAATACATCATCGAAGGTCAAACCTTCCTTTTCTAATACAACCATGCTGTTCTCCCTGCGATTAGAGTGGACCTGTTGTTTTTTCGACAGCGCGCACAATGTCGCCCGATCTGATGAGATCACAAATTTGCGAAATGTCCTTTTGCAGCAGCCTGTCTTTCGTCATTGAGGGAATAGATCGTCGGATTGTTTTATACGCCGGCCCGGTACCCTTGCCGGGTTGCAGATTTTTCCTGAAATCCACAGCCTGGCATCCAGCAAGCAGCTCGATGCCAATGATCGTCTCGACATTTTCTACAACTTCCAGCGCCTTGCGCGCTGCGTGCGTGCCCATACTCACAAAGTCTTCCTGGTTGGCAGAAGTTGGAATGGAGTCGACCGAGGCGGGATGGCAGAGGACTTTATTTTCCGAAACCAGTGCTGCGGCCGTAACCTGGGCGATCATGTATCCCGAATTTTTTCCGCTTTCGACGGCTAAAAAGGGTGGCAAGCCGCTTTGATTCTGATCCATCAAATTTTCCAGCCGCCGCTCGGAAATGTTTGCCAATTGCGCCATGGCAATGGCGAGCGTGTCACAGGCAATCGACAGGGGCTGGGCATGAAAATTCCCCCCTGATAAAACCTCTTTCTCATCGTAAAAAACAAGGGGATTATCCGTACAGGCATTCAGCTCCGTTTCAATCGTTTTTTGGACGAATTCGAGCGCCTGCCTGACGGCTCCGTGCACCTGGGGAATGCAACGCGAGCTATAAGCATCCTGAACCTTGCCGCAATCCTTATGGTAATCGACGATCTCGCTGTCCGCCAGAAGCGCGCGCACGTTTTGGCCGACTTTGATTTGGCATGGAAATCCACGCGCCTTTTGAATGCGATCGTCAAATGCCACTTTGGAGTGCAACAGACTTTCGACGGTGAGGGCGCCGGCAATGTCCGCTATCTTGACAAGCTGAATGGCTCGCAGGAGCGCGATGGCAGCTATCGCCGTGGTAACTTGCGTGCCATTGATCAACGCCAGTCCCTCTTTTGCGGCGAGCTTGAAAGGCTGTAGCCTGGCTTTCTTGAGCGCCTCTTTGCCGGGTAGCTTTTGGTTGTTAAAAAATGCTTCGCCCAAACCGAGCATGACCAGACTCATGTGCGCCAACGGCGCCAGGTCGCCGGAGGCCCCGACCGAACCTTTTTCGGGGATGCCGGGTATAATCGAGCGGTTGAGCATCTCCACCAACATGTTCGCCAACTCCGGCCGGGTACCGGAAAAGCCTCTGCACAAACTGTTTACCTTCAGTGCCATAACCGCCCGCACAATGTACTCCGGCAGATAATCACCGACGCCGCAGGCATGGCTTAAAAGAAGGTTCAATTGCAGCTCTTCCAATTGGCCGGCAGGGATGAGTATATTGGAAAGCTTGCCGAATCCCGTATTGACACCATATATGACATTTCCGCGACCTATTAATTCATCAATGCAGTCACGTGAGTTTTGCATCCGTTCGATCGCTTCCGCGGTAATTTTGAGCTTTGCCCCTTTGTGGGCGATTTTATAAATGCTGTCTAATGTTAATGAGCTGCCATCTATCTCAATGGGCATCATAATAAAATCCTGATAATGTGGAGAAAATGGTAAAGATATTTTACCAAATAATCAACCTGTTTTTCGGGAGGATAATGAGGTATGCGCTCAACAAATGGCGGTAAAAATTGCTGATTATAGAATCAAAAAGGTATTCCTGTATGGATGCATGATTGCATGCAGTCATGCATCCATGCGTTTAGTAGCACTCGAGATGCTATTAAAACAGTCATCCCGGCTTACCCCGTTGGTGGTTACAAAAAAAGGCGGTTTGTAACCGCCTTTTCCAAAATTTACAAGGTCTCGTCCGCTTTAAACTGGTCGTACAGCTTTAATACGGCCGGGACATAATTTCTTGTTTCCTGATAGAGGATATTGTTGTTCCTGTTTGCGGCCAGCCACATTTCCGCTCGTTTCGGTCCGCCGTTATAGGCCGCCAGGCCGCCGTCCTCTTGATACATGCCAACCAGGCCATTTAAATAGCGGCATCCTAATCGAATGTTGCAGATCGGCTGAAAAAGAACCTCTTCGGCAGTCGACCATTGAATGCCTTCCTCAGCGGCCAGGAATGCCCCTGTTGCCGGCATGATTTGCATCAGTCCCATGGCGCCGACCCTGGAAACGACTTTGGCATCCCAGGTTTTGGCACTCTCATGGGTGATTGTGGCGCAAATAAAATCCACATTAAGATTCGGATATTTTTCTGACATCAAATAGATTTCATTAGCAATGGCTGACCTTTGCTCTTCGGCCATATTGGCATTATAACGGGCTATGATGGCCGTTATTTTCTTGAGACTGTTTCTCCGCTGCTCATCGATGCTTAACAGCTTATCGTATCGTGTCAGGCTTGACGCTATTCTATCGGTATAACCGTCATTGACTTTTTTAGAATGGCTCAAAGACCAAAAGCAGGCGGAAGAAATAACCACAATAGCAATCATAATAGCTACGATTACCGTCCCTCTTTGACCCATTTTTATTCCTCCATGGATGTGATGCTGCTTGTTTTTCTTGTCTAAAAGATGCGTACCTTGTTCGGGCTTTGCTATGGATGCATAAAACATCGTTTGAGTGAATTTGATTCTCCTGTTTTATTAATCATTTCGTGAATTTTGATCTTGATCAATTTCCTGCTATTCCTTATCATTCAAAAGAACAGGTGTATAAAACCTTGATGGGTCAATCAATATTCCAATAA
>Ga0154721_1282_pt2 | contig 14093 bp, 9 predicted proteins | sample Rifle2008BG16ft_FD_105729 | JGI IMG/M metagenome (GOLD analysis project Ga0154721, IMG submission 105729) | candidate division KSB1 bacterium RBG_16_48_16 | reverse complement strand
TTTCAAAGCACAATTATCCTGCCAATAATTATTCTGACATATAATTTCAAGCAGGAAATCTTTCAGTATAGCTAAACTTTCGCTGTAGTAATAATTACTCTGCGTGATTGTCATTCTCTTGAGAATCTTTGTAATTGTGTAATCGTATCCGCTGAGCGGCATTTTTCAGGAGGAATTTCCATATCCGTTTGCATTTTGTCTTAATTTGTGAACACTTGACAAAGATTCCCAAAGGAATGACATCCCTCTTTTTATTAAATGGAATTGGTAGACTGTTATTGGACTTGTAGCTTTCGTTGTAGTACTAGTTACGGGGTTGTACTTCATGCATCGACGTGCTGCTTGTTCGATTGATAACGTTTTAACCGGAAAATAGAAAGTCTCCCTCCATGCATGTTTTGCTCCTGACCCAGCATACCGAATTGCCCGGCGGCATTGCCAACTATTTTAAAAGCCTGCAAAATAAATTTCAAAAAAACCTTTACTATTTTATCACCGGCTCACGCGACGCCGACGAACATAAAATCGGAATAGTCTGGCGACTTTTTTCCGATTATTTCAAATACACGCGAATTGTCTGGCATTACGATCTCATCCACTTGAACACGTCGCTGAGGGTCAAATCCGTTTTTCGCGATGGCTTGTTCCTGCTGCTGTCCAGGGCTTTTTTTAAAAAAGTCATACTGTTCATTCACGGCTGGGACAGCCAACTGGAGAGAATACTGGAAAACCGCTTTCTTCTGAATCTCTACCGCTTTGTTTTTTTTAAAGCGAATGCCATGATCGTATTATCAAACGATTTTGAGGAAAAACTGCGCCGGTGGGGATATGTAAGGCCCATTTTTTTGTTAACCACTGTTGTGGATGACGATCTGGTGCAGGGCGTTTCTGAAAATGACATTATGCAAAAAAGTGAAAGGCTCGGAAAAATCAATATACTCTACCTGTCGCGCCTCGAAAAAGAGAAAGGACTCTACGAGACCATCGATACCTATTCTCTTTTGAAAAAAGCTCACCCGAACATCTGCCTGACGATTGCCGGCGACGGCAGCCAGGTCGAGCCGCTTCATGATTATATCCGATCACAACGATTGAATGACGTTTCTTTTATCGGCTTTGTCAAAGATGGCGCCAAAAAAAAGGCTTACCTCGAGGCCGATGTCTTTTGCTTTCCCACGTTTTATGGCGAGGGCATGCCGACCAATGTCCTCGAGGCTATGGCATTCGGACTGCCGGTGGTGACGCGCTATGCCGGTGGAATTCGCGACTTTTTTAAAGATGGTGAAATGGGCTATGCGACGGACGAATGTACTCCACAGGTTTTTGCCTCCCTGCTTGAAAAAATCGTGCTCGACAAACAGTTGCGCAAAAAGATCAGCCTGTTCAATTATCGCTACGCCCACAGGCATTTCCTCTCCTCAAAGGTCGTGACCGAGCTGGAAAGCATTTACGAATGGGTGCTCACCAGTGCATCCACCTGACCCGGACGAACCGGGACTCAATAAAATACAACCACGAATGTGCGCTATTTAGTTTAGTGCCCGAACGAAAACTATATATTTGAAAATTTGCTGTCATTGAGAGGCGTTTCCTTCGACAAGCTCAGGACAAGTTTTGCCGAAGCAATCTCCTGAACAGTAAAGGGATTGCTTTGCTCCAACTGAGCACATTGGACAAGAAATGATTCATTTCCTCTGCTCGCAATGACAGTTTTCATTTCGCTAGTTTTCGTTCAGGCACGAATTCGGATTAATCTAGGCGCACCAATTCGTGAGATTCGTCTAATTCGTGAAAATTCGCGGTTAAATTTTTTAGAATCCACTTTTGCTATATTTGTACGAAAATTGAAGACACTAAAGCTCAGGACAAATGAAAAACGCCGTTAGACTTTCCCCTCTTTTACTACTTTATTTTATCGTCGTTCTGTTCACAGCACGGGGCGAATTCTGGCATGATGAAATCCGTTATGTGAACTATGCGACGAATATAACCAAAGGGTACTATTCCCCGCCGGGAGAAATACATCTCAAAAACGGACCGGGTTACCCGCTCCTGCTCGCGCCGTTTGTATTGTTTCATATCCCCTGGCTGGCTGCCCGGCTGGTCAACGCCGTGTTCCTTTTCCTCGCTGTTTTTTACCTGTTCCTTATGGCCAAAGTGTATGCCAGAGAGCGGTGGGCCTTGACTGCCGCCTATATCTTTGGCTGTTACCCGCCCTTCCTTCGCTTTTTACCCGTTCTCATTACGGAGATTTTTTCCGTCTTTTTGGTCAGCGGTTTTGTTTATCATATCTGCCGCTCCTCTGACAAAAAGAACGGTACCCGCTGGCATCCGCTTTTTGCCGGACTCTATTTGGGCTGGCTGAGCTTAACAAAGGTATTTTTTGGCTATGTCATCGTGTGTGGCGGCGCCCTCTATCTTATGGCAACGCTGTTAAAAAAACGGCCGGCTATCAGCCGGGTTTTTATACCCTACATCATCGCGCTCTTTTTGAGCATGCCTTACCTTTTTTACACATATCATCTGACGGGCAAATTTTACTATTGGGGAACGGTCGGCGGCATGTCCCTTTATTGGCTTACTTCTCCCTATTCCGGTGACCTGGGAGACTGGCAATCTTTTGACCGGGTGAAGACCGTGCCCGAGCTGGCTGAAAACCACCTGGCGTTTTTTACTGATATCGAAGGCCGTTCCGAAGTGGAGCAGGATGAAGCTTTCAGGGCAAAGGCAATAGAGAACTTTAAGAGCCATCCCGCCAAATTTTTCAAAAACTGGCTGGCAAACTGGGGGCGTCTCTTTTTCAATTACCCCTATTCGTATACTCTGCAAAAGCCGGACCCATTTCTGTATATCATTCCAAATGCATTCCTGCTGATGCTTGTTTTGGGTTCATTATTTCCGGCAGTTGCACGCTGGTCAAGCATACCGTTCGAATTTATATCACTGGCTTGTTTTGCGGTAATGTCAATCGCCGGCATGTCATTGCTCAGTGCGTATGGCCGGTTTTTACTGCCGATGGTCCCCGTTTTTGCCGTATGGATTGTTTTTGTCTACCTGAACCTGGTTAAGATAAGGATATCCGGATGAAGATTTCTATCGTTATGCCTTGTTACAACGAAGCGGATACCATTGACGAGATCGCCAGATCTGTCCTCAGTGTACCTGTTGCGTTGACTACAGAGCTGATCATCATCGATGATTTTTCTACGGATGGCACAAGGGAGGTTTTGCAGCGCCTTGCGGCTGATGATGAGCGGATTCGTATTATCTACCAGGATCAGAATCAAGGAAAGGGAGCTGCGCTTCACAGTGGTTTCGAGGTAGCCACCGGCGATGTGATCATTATTCAGGATGCCGATCTCGAATACGATCCGAATGACTACCATAAACTGCTCAAACCCATTCTGGATGGCAAGGCCGACGTCGTTTACGGTTCCCGGTTTATTGCCGGCGATTCGCACCGGGTGCTTTATTTTTGGCATTCCGTGGGAAATAAATTCCTGACCTTTCTGTCCAATGTATTCACCAACCTGAACCTGACGGATATGGAAGTGTGTTATAAGGTTTTTAGAAGAGAGGTATTAAGCCGGATGAAGCTTGCGGAAAAACGTTTCGGATTTGAGCCGGAATTTACCGCCAAAATCAGCCGTCAGGATGTGCGCATTTATGAAGTCGGTATTTCCTATTTCGGCCGCACCTATAAAGAGGGGAAAAAGATCAACTGGAAGGACGGTGTTCGTGCGGTTTACGTCATTCTTAAATACGGCTTGTGTCGCTGGCTATAAGTGCTTGTAACTTGATCATAGGGTAATTTGGCTGTTTTTTTACAGCCGCCTGAGAAGCAGGATCAAAATGAAGTGACTTGAGTTAGGAGTGGCTTGAGTTATACCCACTCAAGGCACTTTAAAATAGCTGAGTTTCCATCGGTCAAGTTACTCTATCAGAACATTCTTAATGATCTTGTCTTTAATTATCCTGTCATTTATTATTCTGGCTCTAATTATTCTCACTTTTTATAAAGGCTGGGTATTTTGATCACCTGTGATCGGATACGACATCTTTCGCTTAAAAGCAGTTGACATTCGGAGCAAAATTCTCTATATTTTCCCGCTTTGAATGCGAGAGTGGCGAAATTGGCAGACGCGCTAGACTTAGGATCTAGTGTCCTCACGGACTTGGGGGTTCGAGTCCCCCCTCTCGCACTTGACTTCAATCAAGTCCGTTATTTTTCACTCCGTGTGGAACGATAATCGGCGAGTAGGAACCGGGCGGAGTTTTGGTTTATACTCGGCGATTTTTTTTATATACCGTTTTGCAGGGTATTTTGACGCGCCTCATCCCGGAACAATTGTAATTGCATTTATTGACAGAAAGGATCTACTTTTGGAGTACACAGTTCATGTCGAAGATAATTGGCATACCGAGATTCATGTAACGGTCAAGGACGAAAAGATACAATCGCAGCTTGACGAGAAATACCAGTCTTATCAAAAGCGGGCAAAAATTGAAGGCTTTCGGGCCGGCAAGGTACCTCGCTCACTCCTTAAAAAAATGTTTGGCCAGTCGATCGAGCGCGAAGTGTTTGGGCCGTACTATACCAGCGCTTTAAAAAGTGCCATTAAGGAAAATGAGCTGGTGCCGATAACCTCACCCGAGCTGGAAGACATAAAATTTGATAAAACTGCCGGATTGACTTTTAAAATTGTTTTCGACCAGAGGCCCCGGTTCGAAGTGGCCGGTTATGAAGGGATGCCTGTAGAGAAAATAGTATACACAGTTGGCGAAGATCGGGTGAACGCCGCGCTGGAAGCTCTCCGCGATCGAAATGCGATGGTTTATATGGTGGATGGAGAGGCTCAAAAAGGGCATTTGGTGATCGTCGATGTTCAGGAGGTAGACCGAACCGGGGTGCCCATTCTCGGCACGAAAGCGGAAAATCAGTTTATCAGGTTAAGCGAAAATGATGATGATCCGTGGACCCAACAGCTTTTGGGCGTAAAGCCAGGGCAAGCTCGCAATGTGCTCATTGTAGAGGAGCAAGAAAAGTCCGACCTTAAAATCGACAATCGCGAGCCGGCACGCAGAGAAGCTATTTACCGGATCGAGGTTAAGGAAATCAAAGAGCGAAAATTGCCCGAGCTTGATGACGATTTTGCCAAGGACGTGGGAGATTATGAAACATTGTCAGAGCTGAGGGATGATCTAAAGGAAAAATTGACCAGGCAGGCCGAATCGGAGGCCGCTTCTTTATTCAGGCGGGCGCTGGCAGACGAGCTCATCAAGCGGATCGATTTTAAGGCGCCGCCTTCGATAGTGGAGGGTTATCTCAAAGCCGTCATCGATGAATATAAAAGCAAAAATAAAGGCAAGGCGGACCTGGAAAAAGGGCTGCGGGAGTATTATAAAAGTATCGCTATTCGCAATATTAAATGGCAGTTCATAAAGGACAAGTTTATTTTCGAAGAAAATATAAAAGTTACGGAAGACGAGATCGAGATTAAGCGAAAAGAATTAGCAGCGCCAAAGCAAACAGCCGCCAAGACTCGGCTGCCGGCTCAAGATGACAAGGCGCTGAAGGAGAAAATAGAAGACATGCTCTTAGAGGAAAAAGTGTACGCTATTCTTGAGAAAAAAGCGCAGATTTCGGAAGTCAAAAAGCCTTATGGAGAAATAGAAGAGGAGGGGGTGGAGGAATTATAAGTGTTGCATATTATGATGAAAGTTCTATTTTTTAGGCTGTTTCTTATAGATGCTGGTCTGAAAACACGTTGGTCAATTTATTAATGTTGAGGTGATTTATGGCGTTGGTTCCAATCGTTATCGAGCAAACAGGACGGGGGGAACGAGCGTATGATATTTTTTCACGGCTGCTCAAAGAACGAATCGTTTTTCTCGGCACGGCTATAGATGATACGGTGGCGAGCCTGTCTATCGCCCAATTGTTGTTCCTGGAAGCGGAAGATCCGGACAAGGATGTTTACCTCTATATAAATTCGCCCGGCGGTTATATCTCCTCGGGAATGGCGATCTATGATACCATGCAATACATCAAGCCGGACGTCGCCACGATCTGCATGGGCCAGGCATCGAGCTTGGGAGCTCTTCTTTTGGCGGCAGGCGCCAAAGGGAAACGGTCGGCGTTGCCACATGCCCGGATCATGATCCATCAACCGTTGGGAGGGGCTCAAGGCCAGGCGAGTGATATCGAGATTCAGACAAAGGAAATACTCATCATGCGAGAACGGCTTAACGAAATTCTCGCCTTGCACACGGGCCAGGATATTAAAAAGATCCAAAAAGACACGGATCGCAACTTTTTTATGAGTGCTGAAGAAGCAAAAGCCTACGGGATTATCGACGAGATCATGCTTCAACGCGGAGCAAAGAAGGGGGAGAAGAAACAAAAATAGGTAAGGGATCGATCTATGGACAAAAAGCCCGGTGAAAATCGACGATTGGTGATCTGCTCCTTTTGCGGCAAGAATTCAAATCAAGTGGATACCATTGTCACGGGACCCGATGTCAGCATTTGCAACGAATGTGTGGCCTTGGCCAATAAAATCATTGCAAAGGACAAACAAAAAACTCCGTTCACCTTTCAAGGCCACATCCCCACGCCCCAGGAGATCAAAAACGAGCTGGATTCTTTTATCATCGGCCAGGAGCTGGCTAAAAAAACGATCTCCGTGGCTGTTTACAATCACTATAAGAGGATAGAGAACCAGGTCGTCGATAATGATATTACCTTGGAAAAAAGTAATGTCTTGTTGCTTGGGCCGACGGGCACGGGCAAAACGCTTATTGCCCAGACTCTTGCCCGTTTTCTGAAAGTGCCTTTCACCATAGCCGATGCGACGACGTTGACAGAAGCCGGGTATGTCGGTGAAGATGTCGAGAATATCCTGGTACGATTGCTCCAGGCTGCCGATTACAAGGTTCAGCGGGCTGAAATCGGTATTGTTTATATTGACGAGCTGGACAAAATTGCCCGAAAGGGTGGAAACCCATCGATTACCCGGGATGTGTCCGGAGAGGGCGTTCAGCAGGCGCTGTTAAAAATTTTGGAGGGGACTATAGCCGCCGTGCCGCCCAAGGGCGGGCGCAAGCATCCGGAAATGGATTTTATAAATCTCAATACAAAGAACATTCTGTTCGTCTGCGGTGGTGCGTTTGACGGCTTGGAAGGCATTGTTGCCTCACGGATTGGCAAGAAAGAATTGGGTTTTGGTGCGGACATTGAGAAAAACAAAAAGAATCGTAAAGATGTTCTCCGCCATGTCGAGCCGGAAGACTTGTTGCAGTACGGGTTAATTCCGGAATTAATTGGCCGGCTACCCGTACTGGCCACCCTGGATGAGCTGGACGATGCGGCGCTCCTGAAAATTCTCACCGAGCCGCGAAATGCCCTGGCCAAGCAATACCAGGAATTGTTCAAAATGGACAACGTCGAGCTGGTCTTTGATGACGATGCTTTCAAAGCGATCGTTGCCGTCGCTAAAAAGAGAGGCACCGGTGCACGAGGGCTGCGCTCGGTAATGGAAAGCGTTATGCTCGATATCATGTACAGCTTGCCATCCATGAAGGATATCGAATACTGCGGAATTACCAAACAAGTTGTCCAAAAACAAAAACCGCCCATCTTGAAAAAAGGCCGGGTCAAGAAATACGAGTCTCGTGAAATTCGAGAAAATGCCGCATGAGTGATCACAATATTCTCATATAAACCACCTTATTTTTTCTTTAAAAACCTTAGTAGCAGCCAACATCGTGAAATCCCACCTTATTATTTGCAGAGAATGAGGTAATAAGGTTACAATGTGGTGATGATTATTTTTCTACTAAGGTTAAAAAGACAAAAATAAGGTTTTAATATATGACAATTAATTAACAGTATGAAAATCACCTCAGCAGAATTCATCAAATCCGTTGCCAGTCTCGATCAGCTTCCCAAAGACGGATTGCCTGAAGTCGCCTTTGCCGGTCGATCCAACGTCGGGAAATCGAGCTTGTTAAACACGCTGCTTAATCGCAAAAAAATGGCCCTGGTGAGCTCCACACCCGGAAAAACGAAACATTTGAATTTTTTCAAAATCAACCAGCGCTTTTATTTTGTCGATTTGCCCGGATACGGTTTTGCCCGGATATCAAAGAACACTTACAACCAGTGGAAAAACCTGCTCGATGGCTATCTGCGAACAAGCCCTCATCTAAAGCTGCTGGTTGTGATCATTGATTTGCGACACGAAATAACACCAATGGATATCGATTTGCTCACCTGGTTATCTTTTAAAAGGATTCCGTTTGTCCTCGTCGGCACGAAATCGGACAAGTTGTCCGGCAACGGACTGAGGAGACAATTAGAAATAAACAAAAAACTGGTCGCTCAATTTGGTGTGAACGAAATTCTTGATTTTTCATCGCTGACAGGGAAGGGAAGGGTTCAACTTTGGAGGGAGATCTCGAAAAGTATCCATGGAGAAGGAATTATTAATTAATTGTTGCATTAAAAAAAGAATTATTTTACATTTGACTTACTATTATTCCTTTCTAATTCTTCTATCTTAAAAGTATATGCTAATTATGCCTCTTAAAATAGCTTATACATTTACCAGTTTCTTGGAACAATCCCACTCCTTATCATTCAATCAACGCCAGGTTACAATTAAAAACCGGATCGAACATCAGTATAAGCATGCAGTGAATTAAACAGCAATAGGTATCTGAAATAATGTCTATTATCGGCATTTTAAGCATCGACTTTGGTTTGAAATACAATTCCAAAATTTGACAGCATAGCTTTAGCAAGGCTAAATTTTTCCCTTTACTTAGATTTAAAATTTCATCATATTGTTAGCAGTGCTCTGAAAAAATGTTTAAATAATTGAAAGTGTGGCGTTTTGAGTACTCGAAGAAGCCATTTTTCAAATCGCAGGCTTTGTGAAGAAATCAATAAATCGATTCACCTGATAGCAACTATAAAAGTCTCGAAGAAGGGAGGTGAGAACCGACCCCAAAATAGTGGTACAAATCTGATGTCCCTAAATACAAGACCACTTAAATCAGGAGGTAATTTCTATGAATAGTCGACTGATGGAGCTATTGGTTTTGCTAGTGGTTTTTAGCCTCGTGCCAGCAATGACTTATGCCGGTGTTACCGGAAAGATCATCGGCAAAGTCACAGACAAGGAAACGGGCGAGGCTCTACCCGGAGCAAACGTAGTCATCGAAGGTAGCAGCCTGGGTGCTGCCACTACTGTTCAAGGAGGTTTTATCATTCTCAATGTGCCGCCCGGCACCATGTCGATTAAAGCAAGCTTTATCGGCTATCGTGATGTCGTTTTCAATGAGGTGCTTGTCCACCCCGATTTGACGACAGAGGTGAATTTCGAGCTTCCGACCGAAGCCATTGAAGTTGAATCCATCGCCATCACGGCAACCCGCCCTTTAATCAATAAAAATACCACAAACACCACTCGCATTAAAACCGCAGAGGAAATTGAGGCTTTACCTGTTCGCGGCTTCCGCAGCATCATGAGCCTTGAATCCGGTGTGACGAGCGTTGGCGGCAGAATCTACGTTCGTGGTGGCCGTCGTGAAGAGATTGCCACTTACATAGATGGTGTTTATCAAAACAACCCAACGACCGGTCGCGCCTCGGGTGATATTTCCAATAACGCCATTCAGGAAGTTGTCTTCCAGGCCGGCGGCTTTAATGCGGAATACGGTTTTGCCAACTCGGGTGTTGTTCAAACGATTACCAAAAGTGGCGGAGCAAAATACTCTCTTTCAGGTGAAGTCATTACCGATGAATTCCTGAGCAAATCCGATAAAACGCTTGGCACCTATTCCTACGGTTACAATGTATACAATTTATCCTTAGGTGGTCCGATTCCCAGCCTTATGGACGGAAAAATCAAGTTTTATTTAGGTGCCGAGAGGAGATTTTTGCAGGATGCCAACCCGTCCAATTTTGCCTACCAGAAATTACTTTTAGACGAAAACGGCAATCCTCTGGATGCACAGGGAAATCCTATAACCACCGCAGTTAATGATAGCACCGGCAAATTTGTCAAATGGGATACAGAGAATGCATTCCCGGGCAAAGATGGTGCCTATAAGAGCTATCAATGGGATGAGCAGGGTATATGGCCTGACAAGTCATCATTACAGTGGTTGTGGAACGGCAACATCACCTTTGATTTTAATCCGATAGTCGTTCGTATCGGTGGCAATTCCCAGAGAGATAACCAGCGCCTACTGGCCGGATTTGCCCCAGGTGCCGACTACCAAAACACAACCGACGGCGCCGGTGTTGGCTTTTCGCTGTGGAATTCCGTCAACAATCCGAAACAGGTGAGCTGGCGAGATTCCTATCATTTAAAGGTCACGCATACGCTTGGCTCCAATACGTTTTATACGGCGCAGGTCAACTATTTCCGCGACAAGTTCACCCGCTCCAGTGTCATGTTTGGCGACTCCTTCTGGAATGTCGGCGACGCTGTTGACATCGGGCCACTGGGCACAGAGGGCGATGGTATTACCAATCCGTATATCACCCAAAACGGCTCCAAACCGATTCTGGATCAGCGCTCGGCGAATCTTTTTGCAGCGTTCGGAACGCAACCAGGCCTTTACTGGAAAGAAGATTGGCAGTTCTGGGGGGTAAAAGCCGACCTGACCCACCAGGCTGGCACAACCCATGAGATCAAAGCGGGTTTGGAATATCGCTACAATACCTATAAGAACTATGCCATAGGCGGTTATGGCGCTGCCGACTTGCACTCCCTGGCCCAAAGTTTGGCCCAGGTCGGTCCGGATTTAACGGCCGAGCAAGCCTATCAGGTCCGCTTTGTCGATAATTTTGGTTACGACGTGTTCGGCAATGAAAGCGGGAATTTGGGACGAAACGACGCTAAAAATCCTGTTATTGCCGCTTTCTATTTGCAGGACAAGATCGAGCTTGAAGACCTGGTTATGAACTTTGGTTTACGATACGACTATTTTGATCCCGCTTATGACGGTATCGCCGACGTAGAGCATGTTAAATATGAGCTCACGGATCAACGTGTATACGACCTCAAGGAAGAAAATTTTGTCAAGAACGACCCCTGGACAACTATAAGCCCTCGCCTGGGATTTTCTTTCCCGGTCACGGATCGAACGGTTTTTCACGCGCAATACGGAAAATTCGTGCAGACGCCCGAATTGAACAGACTTTATACCTCCACGCTCAATTATGCCTGGAGTCTGCAATCGGGTAACTTTTTCACCATGCGGAATCCCAATCTCGATCCGGTGAGAACCACAGCTTACGAAGTCGGTTTCCGGCAGCAACTGGGAACCAACTCGGCGTTGGATATTACAGCCTATTATAAAGAGATCAGGGATCACATCCGTCTGGTCAACCTGGATTTCGCCACGCCCGTACCCTATGCTATCTATCAAAACCAGGATTACGGTACGGTCAAGGGACTGGCTTTATCCTATACTCTGAGAAGAACAAGCCGAATTTCCGCCAATCTTAATTACACGCTCCAGTGGGCTGCGGGTACAGGCAGTGACGCCAATACATTTTTCAACATTGCCTGGCAGCAGGGCATTTTCCCGACTTATGTTGCTCCGCTGGACTTTGACCAAAGACACGTCGGTACGGTCAATATCGATTTGCGCACGACAAAAGACGACGTGGTACCGGAAGTTGGTTTGAACGTCTTGTTCACTTTCGGAAGCGGTTTGGCTTTTACACCAGTACGGAAACAGACGGAAGTTCTAGGTGGAACATCCGGTTACTTCCCCATCGGCCAGGTCGGTTCCTCCTATGGCCCGTGGGTTACGCAAATGGACCTCAAGCTTGATAAAACTCTCACAATGGCAGGTATTCGCTTCAATGCTTATGTCTGGGCTGTCAACGTGCTGGACTTTCTCAATGCTAACTGGGTCTATCCCGGCACCGGCGAGCCGGACAATGATGGATACTTTGATACCGAAGCCGGCCAAACATTCCTCAGAACATGGGGAGAGAATGGCCGCGAGTTGTACAACTTTTTACTCCGCAATCCGAATATGGTCGGTCCCCCAAGACAAATTCGCTTGGGCCTGAGATTCGACATGTAGCAGAGAGATATGGAGAGTGGGCGGAGGTCGTCCTCCGCTCACAAGATTACATTTCAACTCCTTATGCCATTTAAACAGGAGAATGCCATGAATAAAAAACTCGTGATAAATTTATTTCTTTGCCTTGTTATCACATCTGTCTTGCTGGTCGGCAGCGTAGTTTTTGCTAAACCGGTTGTACGTAGCGACAAGCCGGCTTCCCTTGCAAAAGCGGCTGTAACCGACCTTGAAACAGTTGATGGTAACAGGATTTTCAACTACATCAACAACCTGGGTGCGTGGTGTACACACAATAACCCTGTTGGCTTTGGGATGCAGTGGCCCGGTGAGAGCGGGCATTCGGTCAACTTTGCTTCCGGCGTCTGGGTAGCTGGTACGGTAGGCGGTGAAACTCGAACGGCTGCGGCAGAGTTTACCTACGAATTCCAGCCCGGCCACATTTTGCCGAACGGCTCACCCTCGAGTCCGGACGATGCCAATGCGCAAATCCTGAAAATTAACAAAGCGGATCTGCTGGACGAGGGAACAAGTAATCCCGATTACGATCTATGGATCAATTATGCCAACAGTCTGGGTGCACCGGTCATGAAGGCTGTGGATGGTTCTGATAGTTTAAGCGTGAATGGTAAGAGGATTCCCGCTCTCATTGGCGACCAGATACTATGGATGGTTTTCAACGACGCCAACCCCGCCGTTCATGGTGTCCTTTTTCAGACATCTCCGATCGGCCTGGAAGTCCAATCCACTGTCTGGACCTTCAACCGCCCGGATGAGTTTGGCGATATGATGTTTATGAAATTTTTGCTGGTCAACAAGGGCAGTAATGACCTCGAAGACGCCTATATTGGGCTCTGGTTCGATATCGATATGGGCGATGCCAATGATGACCTGGTGTTCTGCGACACCACTTTATCGCTCGGCGCTTTCTGGAATGATGGCACGGATACCGATTTCGATCCCCCTCCGGCCGTTGGTGCCGACTTTTTCCAGGGTCCCATCGTGCCTTCGCCGGGAGATACGGCCAACATCTCCGGTGTGCCATTCCCGGGATACAAAAATCTGCCTATGTCGTCATTCGCCAAATACGTGCGCGGCGGCCCCCCGGAAGCCGAAGACCCGGAAAATGCCCAGGAGGCTTATAATTTCATGAGGGGCTTGAACGGTTTGGGCGAACAGATTCTCGATAACAACGGAAACGTGACAAAATTTGTCAACGTCAGCGATCCGGAAACAGGCACTGGCTGGGTGGACGGTGTTGACCTGGGACCTGCCGACCGCCGTATGTTGATGAACACCGGCCCCTTCACTCTCGATAAATGGGTCGACACTGATGGCGATGGGCTTGCCGAAGCGGGCGAACCGGGCGTGCAGGAAGTTGTCGCCGGATTCATGATCGCCCAGGGCTCGGATGCGAAAAACAGCGCGACCCGACTGAAACAAATGGATGAGAAGGCCCAGTTGGCCTATGATTTGAACTTTGCTTTGCCGCCTTCTCCACCGGTACCGAACATAACGGTTCACCAACTGGATCAGGAGATCGTCCTCACATGGGACAGATTTTCCGAAGACTACCAGGCCATCGACCGCGTTTCTGTAGATGAAGAGGGCAACCCGACCTACTATACTTTCCAGGGTTATAACATTTATCAGCTCAATACACCGAACATTACGCCTCAAACCACCATTACCAGACTGGCCACTTATGATCTCGCGGACGGAGTTAAGGAGATCCGCGATTTTGTCTTTAGTGAAGAGTTTGGTGAAAATGTGGAGGCCACGGTTCAAAAAGGAACGGACTCCGGGCTGACGAATCACTTTAGAATCACGGCTGACGCGACTCGCGGAGGCATAAGCCTGAAAAACTGGCAAACATACTGGTTTGCCATAACCGCTTATGGCTACAATCCCAACGGCGTTCCCAAGACGCTGGAATCGCCGACTCAAACAGTGGAAGCCAGACCCATGCCGTTGCAGGGCGG
>Ga0154721_1043_pt1 | contig 14231 bp, 13 predicted proteins | sample Rifle2008BG16ft_FD_105729 | JGI IMG/M metagenome (GOLD analysis project Ga0154721, IMG submission 105729) | candidate division KSB1 bacterium RBG_16_48_16 | reverse complement strand
CAGGTGGTGATTTGGAACATGAAAAAGGACAAAAAATGAACGACATCAAAGGAACGCCGAATCAAGGACTGGCCGGGGCCACGCTCGGCTTTTTCTTCGGCTTTGCGGCTGTGGCGCTTTTTAGCCCGACGGCAAAAAACTTTCAGCAGATGCTGAACCTCAGCCCGGTGCTGTTGGGATTGCTGGTGGCCGTGCCGTCGCTCTCCGGCTCGCTGCTGCGCATTCCGTTTTCGGCATGGGTCGATACGACAGGTGGGCGCAAGCCGTTTCTCGTGCTCTTGTTATTGTCCATTATCGGAATGCTGGGTCTGTTTCTCGTTGTCCAATTCTTGTATCCTGATAGAATGAATATCCACCTCTACCCGCTGTTACTGCTGCTTGGCGCCCTGAGCGGCTGCGGCATCGCCACTTTTTCCGTTGGCATTAGCCAGGTGGCCTATTGGTTCCCACAGAAAAGACAAGGTTATGCACTGGGTATGTTTGCCGGAATCGGCAATTTAGCGCCCGGCATTTTTTCTTTTATTTTGCCCTTTGCACTCAGCTCTTTAGGTCTGGCCCTGTCCTACTTTTTCTGGCTGGTTTTTTTACTGGTGGGTACGCTGCTCTACCATCTTTTAGGGCGCAATGCCTGGTACTTTCAATTAAAAGCCCGGGGAAAGGCTCACGCAGAATCGGTGCAGCTCGCCAAACGCCGGTTTGGCCAGGAAATTTTTCCTTCAGGCAGGCTGCTGAACAGTCTGCTCATCTCGATGAAGATTTGGCGGACCTGGGCGCTGGTCATCTTGTATTTTACCTCTTTTGGCGGATTTATCGCCCTGACGGCGTGGTTTCCCATCTATTGGACGTCATTTTACGACGTTTCAATTGTGATGGCTGGCAGCTTGACCGCCTCTTATTCTATCCTGGCTTCGCTCACTCGGGTTGGCGGCGGAGCCGTCTCCGACCGCCTGGGTGGCGAAAAAACGGCTCTTCTCGCTCTTTTCACCATGTTCACAGGCGCCATTTTCATGGCCTTCTCTCAGCAGTTTGTGCTATCGATCTTGGGCTCATTACTCATGGCCGTCGGCATGGGCGCCAATAACGCCGCCGTATTCAAGCTGGTGCCCCAGGAAGTGCCGCAGGCTGTTGGCGGCGCGGCCGGCTGGGTTGGCGGTCTGGGAGCCTTTGGCGGATTTATCATACCGCCGGTGATGGGCGCTTTTGTAAAAGCGCATACCATCGGCTATGCCAGAGGATTTGTGGTGTTTATCGCTCTATCTGTTTTTTCTCTGGCCATTGCCGCTGTGCTAAGAGCATCGAAACGAAAAGCCGGAGGCTGAATAGCGGATGCCTGATAATGGATGCCGGATGCCTGATGCCGGATACGAGTAGCTGGTAACCCGAGACCGGTATTCGTAAGAACTTGGCGATTATTTTTTGCAGGTCAACTCTCATTCCGGCTTGTTAAGATTATGAACCCTGAAATCCATAAAGAGAAAATAAATGACCTCAGCGGGGCTATCATCGCCGGCGGCAAGAGCCAGCGTTTCGGCTCGCCAAAGGCCCTGGCGCGGCTGGATCACAATTCCTTGTTGGATATTGCCGTCGCTGCGCTTGAAAGCCTCACCTCCGAGATTCTCATCATCACTTCAAAAGAGCGGATTTTCCTGCGCTATGACATTCCCGTTGTAACCGACATCGTGCCGGAGTGCGGACCTCTGGGCGGCATCTACACCGCACTGGTCTGTTCGCGCACAAGGTGGATCGCCACTATTCCCTGCGACATGCCGCTTCTCAACGCCGAGGTCTATCGATGGCTCTACACCTGCAAAGCTCAGGACAGACCCATTGTCGCGCGCTCAGAATTTGGCGCCGAGCCGTTGGTCGCCATTTGGCCCAAAAGCGTCGCCCCGGTTATTGAATCCCTGTTAAAACAGAAAAAACGGGACGTAAAAAATTGCCTGTACCAAACGGGCGCCGTTCAAGTGGATGTGGCGCGGCTGATGCCGGGCTATCAGCCGGACTGGTTCAGGAACGTCAATTTTAAAAAAGACCTGGAAGGGATAAGGCGTAACCGATCACGGGCGCTCAAAAGTCAAAATAAAGACAAAATCACGTTACTGGTAGCTGACCACAGTAAAAAGGCAAAATAATTTAATGGCAAGATGATTCATCCAAGGACGCTTTCACACGGGTGAATTATTGCTTGCATGAAAAAAATTTAAGTAGCTCTTTGATTTCCTCGTGTTTTCAAAACCTTGCGGCATTTTAGAAATTCTAATCTAATCATTTTGCCATTCAATTATTTTGTCTTTCAGGCTTGCCTGAACGATTGCATGGGATAGTGCTACCCTGTGATTGATTACGATGCAGCAGCCTTATATTGGCGATGCGCATTTAACAAAAATCGCCGCTCAGAAATAAAAATACTCTTTTTATAGTTCTTGCATTCAGATGATGTGCGTGTGCTGTGGTTGATGACGGGACTCCCGCTCGATCAATCTCTCTGGAAAATACCTCCACCAAGTTCTTGCACATTTGTTCAAAGCCATCATAATGTAAAGGCAACATGGTAACGAGGCTCCATCCCATTGATGGGATGAGTGGTCCGGAACCGGCATCTTTTGACGAGGAAATCATGAGGTTTGAAGAGTTTGTTAAAACGATCATTTCTGATTTCCAGCGAGGACTGATCCAGGCTCAATTCGCGCAAAGCAAATACATTCAGCTCTTTTCGCGGATTGTTTCCATGGGGCGCGAAGGGATGCGTCCTTTTATCAGCAACATTGACATTGTCACGCTGTGGAATTTAACCATTCCATCCTACCAACTGGAGCCCACCCGAAATTTCCACGAGCAACTGCTTAAATCAAGAATAGCGCATCTGACCGACCACGAGCTAGCAACCCTGGAGGCTATCCTTGAAACAGCCATAAAGCTTCCGCTCAAATTCACTGTCGAATCGGCGCAGATGGTTGAGGTGTATTTTATCGATCAGGCGGCCGGCGACTACCTGGAAGCAACCAGGACTTTTATCACCAACGGCATCCCCTTTGTAGATGTAGCTGATGCTCAAGTCACGCTGCAATGTAATGAAAAATTCTGCACCCAATTAACCATTTTACAGGAGGAAAAGGATTTAAGATCTATCATTTCAATCGATTTTTCAAGACAGGGAGCCAAAAAACCTCCCTCACCGGAAAGATCTGAGGAGATCATGTTGCCGTTGACTGTCAAGCTCGATCTGGTTGCAAAGAGATCGAGCTTGCAACTGCCGCAGCAGGATGACAATGACGCACAATAAAAGTAACTATCACCAATAATAAAAGGAGATCAAGTTATGGCATTCGGTGATGCAACAAAATTATTGGGCAAGACAGCCTCGACCTCATTTGAGGCTATTGATTTTCCCCAATTCGTGGGGAAACTGGTAACAGAAACCTTTGAGGGGATCACAAATGCCCAGATGGAGCAATTTAAGACAGTTGTGGATTTGCTCAAAACGATCCGGAACAAACCGGAAATTGCGGACAAAATTACGGATCGCCAGGTCAGACTGGCATTGCTGCAGCGGGGGGAAACGCCAACTGCTGACAAGATCGCGACATTCAAGTCCGAATTTGTCAATCAGGCTGTCGAGGCCGCCGCGCTGCTGCTGAGCTTGAACGCCCCTTTGCTGTTGGTGAATAACGGCAAGATCAATGCAGATTTTGATTTCAACATCATTGCCACAGACCAGCAGCAAAAAACCAGAACGGAATACGACCGGGAGTACAAAAGAGGAGGTATTTCCGGCAGTGCCAATTTTCTCACGCGGGTGCTGGGCATTGGCCTGAGAGGTTATTACAACTCGAGCACGCTGAGCGTCACTTCCAGCAAAGATGTAACCTCCTCTGATATCGTCACGCAAATTTCGACCTCCGCGCATATCGAAATGAACTTTTCTTCCAGCAGGCAACCTTTGCCGGAATCCCAATTACAACTGCTGGAAGCGGTTCTGCTTGGCCTGGACTCTGAGCGAGATCCTGTAGTTGTGCCGCAGTTTGATCCTTCTGTCGTCGCCCAGGGTGAATCGACGTTCATTCGCGGCGCCTTTTTGAAATTTGCCACGGTGACTGAAAACCCGAATCCCGCTTTGTTCAACGACCCGGTCGTGACCACGTCAGGAGATTCCATCGAGTTTCCAGTCAAAGCAGACGCTGCCGAAGGTTTGGCGGCCGCTCTGACGCTAAAGATTGAAAAGCTGGGCAGGACGATACCGGATATCATCATACCGGAGAACCGGCTCAAGATCGTTGCCTCTGCCGCGTAAAGAGATTTTGTGGCAACTTCCGTCTGCTCTCATTGGCACTCGAAGGAATACCCTTCTTAGCCATTGATGCGCCTGGCGTGGGTGGATACCGACCAGTTTCATTTCGAGGGACGACCGACGCCCGACAAGATGACCGTTGCAACATCCCAGTTGCGGTCAGTAAATAAGAGGGGTCGCTTGCCTTTGCCGTGCATGCACGTTTTTAGAGAATTTTGAGCTTGCATACGAATGCACTTTCACCTGGCCACCCCCTCTTGTCCTGCCCCACCCGGATAAACCGGAACCCAATCAAATACAATCACGATTTGCGCCAATTACATTCGTGGTTAAATTTTTCTTGCATTTGACCAATTTCTTTTTTAAATCCAAGCAATTTCTGTCGAATTCACGAGGGAGACTATGAACAAAGAAAAGCGAGCGGAATTACTTTTAGATCATTACAAGGACACGTTTCAGAACATTCTCAATCACCTGAGAATGCGCAACCGGCTGTTCATTTATATACTGGCATTGCTGGCCGTCATTGCGCTGGACATGTTTTCGGATGCCACCTTTGCGCAGTGGGTGAATGCGCTGATCAGGAAAAACCTGGGGGATTCGGCCGTACCATTGGATTTTGAGGTCATCGGCTCGGCGGTTTTGTTTTTGCTGCTGACGCTCATCATCGAGTATTACAAACGCTCGATCACCGTGGACCGCCAGTATCGCTATCTGACCAATCTGGAGAACCAGATTTGCGAAGCCATGGACGGCGATTTTGTCACCCGCGAAGGAAAATCCTATTTCAGCAAAACCGGCATCTATGAAGGCAATGGCGCCGACCACCGGCCCGGGTATCTCAAAACCGTCGGCATTTTGTATACTTACCTGGTGCCGGTGATACTCACTCTCTTCGTCCTTTTTAGAATCGTCACCGATTTTCCGCCGACAAAGGTGACGGCCATTTTTAATACCGTCATCGGTCTCCTGATCGTTTATTATAACGTCATGTATGTTGTCTGGGTGAGGTTTAGAAAATAGCAGCTCTCTAGCCGGTTATGGCCACCGCTTAAGCTATGGAGTCTTTGGAATGCTGCAACTGCGAAGCGGCAGGCATCGATGCAATCCAAAATAGTCTTTATCATTTAGCCTGCATTATTCATAAATTTTTGCCAAAAAGGCACCAAGTCACAAAGGATCACAAAGTTCTAAAGCAGTGTGTTTAAAAGTGTATTTTTGTATCGATTCATTGCAGTTGCTCGACAAACTAAATATTCTCTAAATTTTGTGTAGCTTAGGGGGTGTGAAAGAATAACTTGGGAATCTGCGTTTCCCAAGCTCAGTTAAAACAGTCGAACAATGCTTCAAAGAATGCCAATTTATTTTTTCACACCCCCTTAGTGCCTTCGGGACTTTGTGGCAATGAATTATTCAGGTTAGTCGAACAATCTGTGGACAGCTTTCATCGGAGGAACACTATGAGAAAAATAGCGCACATCATTCTCGTCATCAGCGTGGTTTCTATTGTAAATGCCGAGGACATTCGCGTTGCCTGTGTCGGCAACAGCATCACCTCGGGCCAAAGCAATCCGAAAACCGATTTGGATACCTACCCGGCGCAGCTTCGGGTGCTGATGGGCGAAGGATACGATATTCAGAATTTTGGCGTTTCCGGGCGGACGATGCTGAAAAAAGGCGATTTTCCGCTGTGGCTCGAAACGGCTTTCACCGAAGCGCTGGAATTCAAGCCGCACATCGTCACCATTATGCTTGGCACCAATGATTCCAAGCCCTGGAATTGGGAATACAAAGACGAGTTCATTCCGGACTATAACGCCATGATCGATACCTTTCGCTCCCTGGATTCCAATCCTGAAATATACCTTTGCCTGCCGCCGCCGGCATTCAGCGTGCAATGGGGCATCCGCGATTCGGTCATTACCGCCGATATTATCCCCATGATTCGGCAGATCGCCCGGGAGAAAAACACGCCGATCATTGATTTTTACACGCCTTTCGTCGACAAGAACGATCTCTTTCCGGATGACATCCATCCGTCTAAAGATGGCAGTTGGGAATTTGCAAAAATATTCTACTCTCATTTGACACAAAAAAACGTCCAGCAGATTCAGGATGTCAATCTGGCCTTGCACCAGCCGGTTCATACTGCCCTTTCGTCCCTTCTGCCTGCCAACCTGGTGGATGGGGACATCAAAACCGTCTGCCCCTGCCCTGACGGCGAATCGGTCGTCATTGATTTGAGCGGCATGGAATCCATCGACATGTTTCAGATTATTTTTTCAGAATCCGGCAGCTTTCAATATAAAATTGAAACGAGCGGAGACGGAGCGAGCTGGGATATGGCGGTTGATAAATATGACAGACAGGATACGATTCGCGTGGCTATCGAAAGCATTGAACTCATGGAAACGCAATTCGTCCGTTTTAGCTTTAACAGTGCGGACGAGATGATGAGCTTTGTCCCGCTTGCCGAATTAAGAGTTCTCAAATCCGCTCCGGCTCACGCGCCGATATTATCCTATAACGTCACCAGGGTCACGGGCAGAAATGTTCGCCTGGACCTGATCATCACCTCAAGCATCAAAGGCGGCTGTTTGAAATACTTTTCCCAATATGGCGCTGATGAGTCCTTCATCACCTCAAGAGGCTACCGCTATGAAGATGAGGTCGTCACCAACATCAGCGTTACGCAGGAAACTGAGAAATACTATTATGCATCATTTTATAAGGACGGCTATGAAGTCGCCTCCGACACCTTAAAACTCGACTACTCGCTTTCCGGCGTCGAGGAAAGGCCATCCGGCACGCCGCAGCAATTCAACCTGTATCAGAATTATCCCAATCCTTTCAATCCAGCAACGGAAATCCATTATGAATTGTCGGCGCCGGCAAGAGTGAGGCTGGCCGTTTACGATTGCCTGGGAAGAGAGGTGGAAACCCTGGTCGATCAATTCCAGAAGGCGGGAGAATATTTCGTTCCGTTCCATTCCCGCAATTTATCCTCCGGCGTCTACTTGTACCGCCTGGAAAGCCGGAACCTGAAAAGAACGATGAAAATGGTGTTGCTTAGATGAGAGCGTTTCACGAGTACGCCGTCTTGCAAATACGTTGACAAGATGAACGAGATCAAATCATGGAGGAAAAATGAAAAACCTGATCCGATTTTTGGCAATGATTTTTGTCGTTTTTTTCTGGCTGCAAAACGTCCATGCGCAACAACAGGCGAAAGAGTCTCATGCCTGGTGGAATGAAGGATATTTTGGCAGGTCGCGCAGCAATCCCCTGGCAAAGAAACTTCCGCTCATCCTGGTAAAGGGCAACAAGTTTGTCAATTCGCAGGGTGACACGCTGCTATTCCGCGGCTTGTCCATCTCCGATCCCGATAAGCTGGAAAGCCAGGGGTACTGGAATAAGAGCCATTTCGAAAAGGTGAAAGAAATGGGCGCCATGATCGTCCGCATCCCGGTTCATCCCGTCGCCTGGCGGGAGCGGACGCCGGCAAAATACCTGGGGCTGCTCGACCAGGCCGTGCAATGGTCCACCGAGCTCGAGATGTACGTCATCATCGACTGGCATTCCATCGGCAACCTGGGCATGGAGCTTTTTCAGAATCCCATGTATGATACTTCAAAAAAAGAAACCTACGAGTTCTGGCGGGCGATTGCCAGGCATTTTAACGGACACAACAGCGTGGCGTTTTACGAAATATTTAACGAGCCGACGATTTTCAGTGGCCAACTGGGCAGCATGTCCTGGAGCGAGTGGAAAAAAATCAACGAGGACATCATCCGGCTCATTCGCGCTTATGACAATGAAACGATTCCGCTGGTGGCCGGTTTTGACTGGGCTTATGACCTGACGCCACTGCACATCGATCCCGTCGAGGCGGAAGGCATCGGTTATGTGACCCATCCATATCAGAACAAGCGGCCAAAGCCGTGGGAGCCAAAATGGGAGGAGAATTTTGGCTTTGCCGCGGCGCATTACCCGGTCATGGCTACCGAATTCGGATTTTCTATTCCGAAAGGAACTACGGTCAAAGAGGACGATTATGGTAACGTTATCATCAGCTATCTCGAAGGCAAAGGCATCAGTTGGATCGCCTGGGTGTTTGATGCCGAGTGGTATCCGAAAATGTTGGAATCGTGGGACGGCTATGAGCTGACGGGAAGCGGCGAGTTTTTCAAGCAAGCTATGCACGGGCAGGTTGGGAAGTGACGAGATGCTCAGATTTACCGTTTATCGTGTTGGGCTCAGATTGTTTCTATCACCTCTTTCCGCTACAATAAATGATAAAAAGGGGCTTGTAAGAGTCTCGCTACAATAATACCAGGTTGTTGCGCAACAATTTGGTTGCGCAACAACCTGGTTATCTCAAGAGACAGCTTTACTAAGGGGGTGTGAAAGAATAACTTGGGAATCTGCCTTTCCCAAGCTCAGTTAAAATAGTCGAAGTATGCTTCAAAGAATGCCAATTTATTTTTTCACACCCCCTAAACCTCTTGCTTATTACTGGCCCAGGGATAAAAAAGAATATTTTACAATGAGAATTGAATCTTTATTCAGGCCAGGGGTTGGGTAAAGCTGTTGCCTTTCTAATCTGTTGCAGCTTCCAATTAAAAAATGTGGGGCAAGATAAGCCCGTCAGTGAGGTTTTCTCGATTATACCGCAAAATTTTGTATTGCTAAAAACAGCCGGTTTGCATATATTTCGCCTTTACGAAACAATAGTGCTTCGATACAATTTATATATAAATCGGTCACCTTTCTATATGATTGTTATGTTTCGAAACTCGTCTACAAGGAATATGGTTTTGAATGGAATAATACCTCCGGATCGCCTGCGAATCGCCGCATTCAGCCTCGTTCTATATTTTGTATTTCCCCTCGCACTATTTGCCTCCGAAATCTCTATAACAGGAACCGTACAGGATGCTGTCACCGGCGAGGCTTTGCCCCGTGCCAACATTATTATCGAGGGCACATCAACGGGAACCGCTGCAAACGACCGGGGCCAGTTTGTACTGGAAAATCTTTCACCGGGCAGATATACCGTCATCGCACAGATGATCGGTTATGAAGTCGGCGTACAACGGATAGATGTGACAACGGATAAAAAACTCCATTTGGACTTTAAGCTGCGGGAGAGTTTTTTCCAGACAAAACAAATCGTCGTAACGGCGACAAGAACGCAGAAATTGCTGGAAAATGTGCCGGTTGCAACCGAGCTCATTACCAACAGCGAAATAGAAGAAAGCGGTGCCGAAAACCTGGCGCAAATTCTGGAGGACAGGCCGGGCATCACCATCCAGGAAAATGTCAACGGTGGCAAGACACTCAGCCTGAACGGGATCGATGGCAAATACATCCTGGTGCTGGTGGACGGAACGCCCATTGCCGGCAAATTCAATAACCGACTCGAACTGAATTTTATCGATGCCGACGATATCGATCATGTCGAAATTGTCAAGGGGCCAAGCTCTGCACTTTATGGCAGTGAGGCGATGGGAGGCGTCATCAATATTATCACAAAAAGATTTGATGAGGGCTTAAAAATCACCTCTCACGGGAAGGCCGGATCTTATGAGTTGTACAGCGGCAATGTCGGTGTGAGCGGAGGTATGGCTAAAACAGGCTATGCCGTCAACGCCGACTATTCGCGCGGCGGCATCGATCAGAATGAAATATCGATCAACGTGACGGACACAGAATCCAGCCGAATCGAAGGTAAAGTGGAGTATGACGCATCCGGGCTGGGCGTTTTTCAAACAGGATGGGAATTTAAAGAGGACGTTCAGGATGGAAACGATTCCATCTTTTTGCTGGAAACCAGGATTCGGCGCAACAACGGCTTTCTCAACTGGAAAAAGGAATGCACCAATCGCTTTTCCTACCGGGCCAAAGGTTACTATACCGATTATGACCGTCGCTATACAACCACCGTCGTCCATTCCGGCAACATCGCCAGCATCGATACTGTTCTGGAGAACATTCTGGGATTGCAGTCCGACCTCTCTTACAAATTCAGGGATGTTCGGTTTGATTTCGGCGTCGACTATTCGCGTGGGGAGTATGAATCGGATCGCGTGGCCAACCATCATGTGTTGCGCGATCAATCCGGCGTTTTCGGCCAGATCGAGTCCAACAACATAAAAAATCTGACGCTCATCCTTGGCGGACGCTATGATAAAATCACCGATGTCGACGGCTATTTTAGTCCGCGAATCAGCGCCATGTACGAAATTTCGCCTGAATTCAAGCTGAGGTCTTCTTATGGAGGGGGTTTCAGGGCGCCTTCCTTCACGGATTTGTACATTGATTACAACAATGTGTTCGTCGGCTATCAGGTTATCGGCAATCCTGATCTTAAACCGGAGAAGGCAAAAGGCTTCAATATTGGCCTGGAGTATTTTTATGATTACACGGTACTTTTTAACCTGAACCTCAATCGGAATCGATTCGACGACATGATCCTCGATTACGTCGTTCGTCCGGCCGTCCTGAGCTACCGAAATGTCGAGCATGCGACTTTTACCGGAATTGAAGCGCAAATGAGGATCTACATGCTCAAGAATCTCACCGCGACTTTTGCCTACAACTATAATGAAATCGATCAGGATGACGACATTGAGGAAGTGCCCAGTTTTTTTCCGCGTTCCGGATACGTTCGATTAAATTATGGGATGTTTAAAAATAAAGTAAAACTATCAATCCGGGATCAGTTGCTCGGCAATCGCCAGGTTCGCGAATTCGACCGGAGAACCGGCCAATATCTGCCCAACCTGAAAACTCAAAAAGCTTACCATCTGTTGGATGTGACACTTACCTGGTACCTCATGAAGCAGCTTTCGGCCAGAACTGGAGTTACAAATCTGGCTGATTTTACCAATGTGACTTACGGTCCCTGGATAGGGAGACGTCTTTTTGTAAGTCTTGATGTAACCTTTTAATTTTTTGCAGAAAGGAGGAACGTAAATGTTTCCCGCCAAGCTATATCGTCGTTACTTTTTCAGCATGTTTGTTTTGACTGTGATGGTATTTGTCATTTCCTGTTCAAAGGACAAAAATCCGGCCAAATCAGATGACAATCAAAATGCCCAGGTCTATGTTACGGATAACGTCAAAATCAAACCGACGTACCTGATCCTGGATGGTCTTAAACAAGCGACGGTTTTTGATGTTATTTTTAAGAATGAAACACAGGATTTGAGTGTTCTTCTAAACAGCGGCCCGTACGGCTCAGCCGGCGTGACCGGCAAAAACCTGGGCGTTGTGGATTTTAACGCGGAAGCCGCTATGGACAGTGGTTTGGCCATTGATTCGCAGGAAAGCCCGATCGTCGGTATCTGGTATAATTATGACTTCACCACTCACACGGTTACAAGTAAAAATGAAATATACCTGATTGCCGGTGCGGATTACAACAAGTATAAGCTCAGAATAGACAGCTTTAGCGGCTCGACATACAGCATATCGTATTCTGCCGTTGATGAGAACGGCAAGCCGACGAATACGAAAACGGCCGACATCTCGGCATCGCAAGGCTCGCCGGCATACTTTGTGCTCAGCTCAGGCGCGGTTTCTGCTCCGGAGAATTGGGATGTCGCCTTCGTCACCATCCCCCTGTTTGTTGCGGAGCTCAATGCCTATATTCAGAATCCTGGTATGCGGGTGAATTCAGCAGCCGGTGCGGAAATTGCCTACGTGGATGAGACGGATTACGAGGCACTCACCAGCGTTCCGGCAGGCCTGACCTATCAACAGGATGCCGGAGACTCGCTGGCCGTGGGCGATGCCGTGTTGATTTACAATCCGCAAACTCACCGCCTGACGGCTCACGAAAATCGGGTCTATATTGTCAAGACCGTGAATGGCGAATACGCCAAGCTCCAGGTTCTCAGCTATTACAACCCGGATACGGGCGAATCGGGATACTTTAATTACAAAGCCGCCATACTCAAATGAAAGAGGATTATGGTAGAAAAAAGAGCAAAAAAATTAGCCGAGCTGGCTCCCAGAATCATGGGAGCCTTTCATAACATCACTCGGATTCATCCGGAAAAAGACCACATCACCATGAGGCAGTACCAGGCGTTGATCATCCTGCATTCCAATGATACGCTGTCTCTATCGGAATTTTGTCAAAAGCTGAGCCTGGCTGCTTCGACGGGCACGGAGCTGGCCAACCGGCTCATTGAAATGGGCTATTTTATAAAGTCCTCCAATCCGTCGGACAGGCGCCAGTTTTTCCTGAGAATCACGCCAAAAGGATTGCGGCTGCTCGAGGAGCGGCAAAAGGCGCTGATCCAAATGTTCATTCAGCTCATGGAGCCGTTCTCCGAGGAAGACCAGAAATTGTTCGTTCAGTCGTTCGAACAGATCTTATTCATCCTGACAAAATATCCCAAAAAGGTGTATGCACCCGAAGAAGCGTGATTTTTGGCAAAAGCCGTTTCCGCTTTAATGTGGCCGATCAAAAGCCGTTTGATTTTAATTTCGGAAGCTCTGTCTGTTGTGGCAGGGCTTCTTTTATATTTGTCAGCAGGGCAACGTAGGGACATAACTTTTAATTGCTTTTTCGGCGGGTGATGTTTATTTTTGTTTCCAATCTGCAAGATATGGAGAGAAAATTATGGAAATATACGAATTGGTTATCGAGATGAAGTTGCTTGAGCGCCGTTTAACTCTTTACGAGGAAAAGTACGGTATTCTTAGCGAAGACTTTTACAGCGCTCTTATGGAAGGTAAATTAAGCCAATATGATGCTTATGATGAAACTCGCTCGGATTTCAGCCGATGGAAAGGCATTTATGAGACCTGGTTAAGACGCAAAAAGCAATACACTAAAAAGATGGAGCAGCATGACCTGGCCGAAACCTTGCGTATTCAACCGGCTTATTAGCAATGATCAAGAATCCATTGAGATCACTTTACGACTATAGTCATTTCATAGCTGAAATACTCAATAGCGCTACTGTTGAACGGTCGACAGTAAGAGTTTGGTCTGATAGTCCATACACAGGAGTTGCGGAAGGCAAAGTTTACTTTTCAAGTAATATTCGTTTATATATAAGGGAAGAGTTGGATTTTGATGCGGGGCTGATCACAGCATACGGTTGCGAAGTTTATCAACATGACGAGCGTTTATATTGGTATGATGACTTTCCTCATCCCAACGATCCGCCATTAGCTTCGACCTTCCCTCATCACAAGCACCCGCCTCCCGACATCAAACACAATCGAATTCCAGCACCGGAAATAAGTTTCTCTCGTCCGAATCTGTCATTTCTTATGGATGAGATTGAAAGACTTGACAAGAACGTAATCAATATGCAGTGATACCAAGGGAATAAAAGGAAAAGCTATGACCATTAAAGAACAAGTGGCAAAAACCATTGACCGCCTAAGTGAGCCTGAGCTCAAACAGGTTGCCGAGTACCTGTCATTTTTAAAATTTCGTTCTCGGGTTCAAAAGACACAGCCTGTTGATGAGAAAAAACTGGCTGCACTCTATGCAGAATTCTCCGGGCAAGATCACCAAATGGCCGAAGATGGAATTGAAGATTATCATAAGGGCTTGCTCGCCGAAGATTTGAAATGTTAATCCCATGAAAAGAGTCTCATTCTATACATTAGGCTGCCGGCTCAACCAGGCGGAAACGGCCATCATCGAGCGCAGCTTTGAACAAAATGGCTACGACATAGTCGATTTCGGCCAGCCTGCCGACGTCGTGGTGATCAACACCTGTACCGTGACGGAAAACGGCGATGCCGATACCCGCCGGCTGGTGAACCGGGCCAACCGGATCCCAAGCCAGCCGCAGATCGCCTTGATCGGCTGCCAGGCGCAATTGCAGGGCAAAAGGCTGGCGCAACTGCCCGGAGTCCGCTGGGTCGTAGGCAATGCGGCCCGGAGTCCGCTGGGTCGTAGGCAATGCGG
>Ga0154721_1169_pt3 | contig 14262 bp, 12 predicted proteins | sample Rifle2008BG16ft_FD_105729 | JGI IMG/M metagenome (GOLD analysis project Ga0154721, IMG submission 105729) | candidate division KSB1 bacterium RBG_16_48_16 | reverse complement strand
ATGCCTTTGAGCGCTCCCTTGACCCCGGTACCCAAAAGTGCATCGATGATGAGATCGGGAGGATAGTCAAGAGCGACGGGCATCTTGTCAACGAACAAAGGCCGGTGATTCATGTTCTCCAGGATGGCCAGGTTAGCGAGGGCGTCGCCGCGGATTTTCTCTCTTGCAGCGAGGATGAATGTTTCTACCCAAACGCCGGCGTTGATCAAATGGCGTGCGACAACATAGCCGTCGCCGCCATTGTTCCCCGGGCCGCAAAAGATGGCAACTTTTTTATTCTCAAACCGGCCGAGAATGGCGAGCGCCGACCGGACGATGCCGATCCCGGCGTTTTCCATCAGGATGAGGCCGGGTATTTTTAATGTTTCAATCGAATACCGGTCCATTTCGGCCATTTCATAAGCGGTCACGACATATTTCATTTTATCGGGTCTCTTTCTTGTCAACGACGATGACGGCTGCGGCGGATTTGTCCGAATGGCTCAGACTGATAAAAATCGAATCATCTTTAAAAAGCTCTTCGAGTCCGCCGTATAAGCGGACATAAGGCTTTCCGTCATCGGAGCTCAGGATTTCAGCTTCGTGCCAGTCAAAATGCGTGAGCGTATTGGATGGGATACATTTTATCAAAGCTTCTTTGGCGGCAAAACGAGCGGCCAGAGAGTGGACCGTGCCGGATTTTTTTTGGCACTGTTCTATCTCATTTTGAGTGAACAAACGGCTTAAAAATCTGTCTTGCCAGCGCCCGGCAATTTTTTTAAAACGGTCGATATCGACAATGTCTAAGCCAACGGCTCGAATCATAAGATTTTAGTGTGCCCTTATCTACTTTATAAATTAGGACTTGGGAAATTATTCCGCAACAACTTTTGCTTGCTTGTTAGCGATGAAAAATGTATTTTAGCTTTCATTTTTTAAGCCAGATTCTGACACTATGGATACGACCAACTCATTCCTCATTCAAAAAGCCCTGGAAGGCGATGAAAGCGCTTGTGCCGCCATTGTCGCGCGCTATCGCGGCCAGATTTACAGCCTTGTCCTGCGGATGGTGAAGAATCGCGAAGAAGCGGAAGATTTGACCCAGGAAACGTTTATCAAGGCGTTCAGGGCACTGGCCAGTTTTAATGCGGAATATGCGTTTTCCACGTGGCTTTATAAAATCGCCGCCAACAATTGTATTGATTTTTTTCGTAAAAAACGATTAAAAACTTTTCCTCTTGATAATCCCATCCAGGTAAAAGATGGTGAGCTCCATCGCGAATATCCCACCAGCGATCAGGGCCCCGAGCACGGATTGATCTCCAAGGAAAAATCACTGCAAATCCAGGAGGCCATCGATTCCCTGCCGAAAAAGTACAAGGAAGCGATCATTTTACGGCACAGCAAAGACAAATCCTACGAAGATATTGCCGCAGAGCTCAATATTCCTTTGGGCACGGTCAAGGTGAGAATATTTCGCGCGCGGGAAATGTTAAAAAAGAGGTTAAAAGATCAGCTCCGTCCCTGAAGAGCAGCGAGAAAATCCACTCATAAAAATATAGGAGATGTTATGCGTCGATCTACCGGATTGATTGTGATGTTTGCCTTTGCCTGTTTTTTCGCGCCAATGCTTGTGGCGCAGAATTTCGAAGGCGTCATCGTCAGCAAAACGACCGTCGTCAGAAGCGCCACGGCAGGGCCGATGGATATGATGAAGAATTTGATGAAAAACATGCCTCAAGATCAAAAGGAGGCGGCGGAAAAGATGATGGCGGATATGCCGTCTCAAGGCAGCGGTGGCCCGTCCGAAAGGGAAGAATTTATGCAGACGATTTACCTGAAAAATGGCAAGATGTGCATCGAATCGGAAGCGGAAGATGCACCTGAGATTTTGATCGATTTCAATAGCGGCATTGTGCGCAATGTCATGCACGATAAAAAAGCATACATGGAAATGAACATCGACGAGCTGAGCGAACAGATGAAATCCATCCAGTCAAAGATGCAGCAGGCCGGTTTGCAAACGGATGAAGGACAACAAGCGGAAATCAAAAAAACAGGGAAAAAACAAAAGATCAATGGTTTTACATGCGAACAATATGTCCGTGATGAGGGAGATGAAACAAGTGAATATTGGATGACAAAAGATGTAACTTTTCAGGACCTTTTTGGCAGCGACTCGAAATACATGAAAACTGTTGAAAAAATGATGTCCATGGATAAAATGGCCGGCAAGGGATACTATGATCTTGGAGGCTATCCTGTTCTCATTATTGAAAAAGATCCACATTCCACCACGACGACCGAAACCATGAAAATTGAAAAAACGAAAGTGGCCGACTCGAAATATAAAGTTCCGGAAAATTATAAAAAAATGACTATGAGCGAGATGATGGGCTTCTGATAAACAGTCATTCCCGAATCTGTATCAGCTTTCCCTCGCCGGCTTTGAAAAGCAGGGTAAAAATCTTTTCCCCTGCCGAATCATCCCACCTCATTCGCAGCGGTCGTTGCTGCTCGTTTGTTGCAATCTCGTTTACGGCCGTGATTTTTTTCGACATGATGACGGCGATTTTTTTCCCGTACTGGTAATCCTTATTCACCAGCAAGGCATAGACATTTTTTCTCTTGTCTTTAAAAAACCCGACGAGGATATGTTCTCCATCGACAAAGGTTATCGGCAAATTAGCGGCTAATGGCTGGCAGCCGGGCGGAACCGGCGGCGTATGGTAAACGCCGGTCGATGTCGCATTGCCCAAAATATTATACAAAGCTTTAACAGCCGTATTTAATTTCGCGACGTCGTCGTAAGTATTTGTCGTCGCCCCCGCTTTATCCAGCAACGCATCCTGGTAGTCCCATTCTTTGGTATTTGGCCGCGAATAGGTGAAATAGACCACGCCACCGGCTCCATAGGCCAGGCCGCTAAATATTTGCAGTCTCAGGTGGGCCGGTTCGGGATGGGGATATACCGCGTGGCCGACAGTCAATGCGGAGCTCCAAAAAGGAATTCCGGCGCGCAGAGCACGCGCTCTGACCTGTTCGAGATTGGCAAAATAATCACCCCGAAAAGAGTAGTTTGTTATGGGAAAGTTTTCCAGCACCAGCACCTGTGGCCTGACCGTCCCCATAAACAGTTCCAGGTACTGCGAATAGGATTCACTTCCGGTCTCGACCGGTGTTGCATAATTCGGATGAATGCTGATGTATACAAAATGCGTGGAATCTTTTTGGCCGATGTGGTTTTTCAAAACCGCCAACCGGTTCAAGTCGTTGATTTTTGCCTTGTGGGTAAGATAATATCCCCAGAGAGCGGGATGATGGCTATAATCGGTGACGACCGTATCGATGACGCTGAAGTTGGAATCATTTGACGAAAGCCACTTTTCGATACGATCATCGGCAATCAAAAGCCGCAGGCCGGTCGAAGCGGCGACGTCCAAGGCCCTGGTGTTCAGCTCTTTTGTGCCATAAGGTGAATAGCTTATTGTAAAACCGGCATTCTTCACCCGTTGAAAGGCCTCCGGGGAGATGTTCTCCTTGTCCGGCCCCAGCCAGGCCACGACGGCGGGAGCGGGAGCGGATGGCTGCTGAGAACATTTGATCGCACAGAGAGACAAACCGCTAAAAAGGGCGCAAATTGTAACAAGCACATTTCTCATCTTTTGCTCTGCGTTGCTAGAGTTTTAATAGCACAGCGACTATCCGGGTATCTGTCACGAAATCCCAAAGACAGCAAGGTTCACAAAATTATCAAATAATATTTCAAATTCAACCCGGAAATTTCTGCAAAAACTTGACACCCTGCGCAATATTTATTAATTTGCGGCCATCGGATTTTTCGTGCCGGCGCTAGACGTGTCGGCCGCTTTTCAGACTTGCACTTTCCGCCGCACAGAAAAATTGCCATCTCTTTTTCCCTCACCTCATACTGTGACACTATCTAAAAATATGGAGTTTGATCATGTTGACCTATTCGAAAAGAACCGATCCCTTTACCGGGGAAGAGTTCGTTGAAGTCCCGTTTAAGGGGCTTTCCCTGACGGAACAGCCCGTCTTCAACAAAGGGACAGCATTTACCGAAGAAGAACGGCATGCACTCGACCTTATCGGCCTGCTGCCGGAAGGCATCACTACCCTGGAAATTCAAAAAAGGAGAACCTACGGAAGTGTTTCTGCCAAACCCGACGATCTGGAAAAATACGTTTACATGCTCTCGCTGCTGGATCGCAACGAGACGCTGTACTACGCCCTGGTTCTCGAACATCTTAAGGAGATGTTACCCATCATTTACACGCCGACGGTTGGAAAGGCGTGCCAGCAATTCAGCCACCTTTACAGGCGCCGACGGGGGCTGTACATCTCTTCGAAAAACATTCAACTGGTCGATCACATTCTTGACAATGCGCCTTTCAGGAACCTGGCCCTGATCGTCATATCCGATGGGGAGCGCATTTTGGGCCTTGGGGATTTAGGCGCGGGTGGCATGGGCATACCCATCGGCAAGATCAGCCTGTACGTTGCCGCCGCGGGCCTGCATCCGGCGTACTGCCTGCCGATTCTCCTCGACGTGGGCACCAACAACGAAGAGCTGTTGAACGATCCGTTATATATCGGATTAAGACAACAAAGACTTACCGGCGATGCATACGATGCTATTGTGGAGCATTTCGTGAATGCTGTCAAAAGAAAATTCCCGAACGTTCTGTTGCAATGGGAAGACTTTGGCAAAAACAACGCCTTCCGCCTGCTGGACCGCTATCGCGAGCGCATCCTGAGTTTCAACGACGACATCCAGGGCACCGGTTCTGTTGTTCTCGCGGTACTCCTTTCAGCCATGAGGCTGAAAAGAGAAAAGCTCAGCGATCAACGCTATGTCATCTATGGCCAGGGCCAGGCGGGCATCGGCATCGCCAGACAGATCGTCGCCGGCTTGAAACGCGAGGGACTGGCCGATAAAGAAGCCAGAAGCCTTGTTTTTGGCATCGACAAGGACGGTCTGCTGGTGGAGGGTATGCCGGTTTCCGAAGAGCAAAAGCTGCTGGTAAAGGGTCGATCTGTCGTCGCAGAATGGCAGCTCGATGATCCGAATAAAATCTCCCTTGTCGATACGATCCGCAATACAAAAGCCACAGTGCTCATCGGCGTTACCGGCCAGGCGAATGCCTTCAATGAGGAAGTCATCAGCCGGATGAGCATGAACTGCGAACTGCCGCTCATCATGCCTTTATCCAACCCCACATCCAAAGCAGAAACAACGCCTGAATTCGCCCTGGGCATTACACGCGGGAAATGCCTCATTGCGACCGGCAGCCCCTTCCAGCCGGTGAAAATAAACGGCCGGGAAAGGAACATTTCCCAATGCAACAATTTATACGTGTTCCCCGGCGTCGGCCTGGGCGCCCTCATCTCGGGCACGCCCAAAGTGACCGATGAGATGTTCATCGCCGCATCCAAGGCGGTCAGTGAGCTGGTACAAGATGGCGAGCTGAAGGACGGCCAACTGTTGCCGCCCATTCAGAATATTCGCCGGGTTTCCGAAGAAGTGGCCTTTGCCACGGCCAGAGAGGCGCGCGACAGCGGATTGGGCCAGCGTGCCGATGACGAAAAACTGAGGAGCATGGTGCAGCAGGCGATGTGGGTGCCAAAATATCTGCCCTACCGGTATGTGAAAAAAGCATCTATTTTGTACATTTAGCCAATTTTTGCCACAAAGTCACGAAGCCACTAAGGATCACAAAAAATTTATTTTAACAAAACCTCTTGAACATTGATCGTGATCTTCGATGCAACGCAATTTGTTATACCCATAAGAATTCCTTGTCAACCTTTGTGTCTTTGGGACTTTGTGGCAGATACCTGAATGGTCACGATAGAAGGTCTAATCTTTGGCACCTCGGATATTGGTAATGAGCCCGGCTATAAGATTGAACGAATAAATAACCGCCAAAGCGCAGCCGACGCCAATTACTGCGCCGCCGAGAGCATCAAAAGGATAATGCACGCCCACATAAACGCGCGATATCGCTGCCAGGGAAGCAATGATAAAATAAAGCCGTTTGGCTAGCGGATAATAGTAAGCAAAAAATGTCGCCGCGGCAAAAGAATTGGCGGCATGTGAGGAAGGAAACGACCAGGAGGTTTTTCGACCAATGAGCATGCGAACATTTTCCAGCTCCACGCACGGCCTGGTTCTGGCAAATAACGGCTTGACAACAAAGGATGAGAATTGATCGCTCAGCAATATTACAAAAATAATCAACAACGCGGCGATCCGGCCTTTCTTCCCCCCTTTCCACAGCAACAGGGTGTAAATGATAAAAAAGATCGGAAACCAGTGATACTTTTCCGTAATAAAAGGCATGAACCAATCGAGAAATTCATTGTGCAGCGTTTGATTGATAAAATAGAAAATCGCGGTATCGATGGATTGTAGTGTATGTTGCATGTTTATGTCCATTTCTCTAAGATATCGACCTGTTCGCCGACGCTGACTCGACCCGGTGTTTCATGTACAAGATTTTGGCCGAACATGACTTTGCCGTTCACTTTCCTAAAAGTTGCCAGGGTTTTCAGCGGCTCCTTGCCGGTTCTGCCGGTGGCAGGATCGACCGTCGTTATGATACAACGGCTGCACGGCTTGACCACATAAAAGACCTGTGCGCCAATTTTGATCTTTTTCCATTTGTCCTCGGCAAAAGGGTCACAACCTGAAACCACCAGGTTTGGCCGAAAACGATTCATCGTTACCGGTTTTTGCAGCCGGGAAAATATTTTATGCAAAGAGATTGTTTGGATTATATTCGTCGACAAAATAATAAATAATACCGCAAAGAACAACCAAACAAAAGATGCGGGCACTGCGATCATGCAAATCTGGCAGCAAAAAATAGAACGACTCCTCAAAGACAACGTCTCTTTGAGAATCGAAAAAGAAAATAGCCGCCTTTTTGAATCCGTCGAGCCGATGCTGATGGCGTTATTCCGCTGCGTCAAAGATCATCCGGCTATGATGAAAAATGCGACGGTCATCGACAAAGTGACCGGCCTGGCCGCGGCTTACCTCTGCATCGTTGGGGAGGCCAAAGAGATTTATACTCCCCTCGCCAGTGAAAGAGCGTTACAACAGTTGGCGCAACACAACATCGTCATCAAAGCAGGGCAAACCGTTCCGCAAATCCTGAACAGAGACAAATCCGCGCCCTGTCCGATGGAGCAAATGGCCTATTCCTGCAGCTCGGCTGCGGATTTTTTTGACAAACTCGCCCGACGAATCGAAGCACATCGGAAGGCGATTTGACACTTTTCGTTGACGGTTGTCGTGCAAATGTATCAAGACGGGTGGGTTTGAAGATCATTTGCCCAGTTTTTATTTTCCCGTTTTTAAGATATTTTCTCTCACCGGGGCAGGGAATTTTGGTTGTGAAAATCCCGATTTTTTCATCCCTATAACCGACTAAAATTCAGCTTATTACGCCAGCCACTTTCCCCGGCGCTTAACGGACAAACTCGTGACAATGACTGAGCCGACTCTCTTTTTTGGCGCCTGTTATATTATTGGGCAATTCAGGCACGGTGTTTGTATAAGCAGAGACCAGCAAGACGATCCATCAGTGAGTATTGAATAGAGATCGCACCAGCAAAGGATTGAATTCGAAAAGCATCATATTGAACTGACACCTCAGCCTGATACTTGTACGATTAAAGATTGTCAGAGTTCGCTAATGGCCAGGCACCTCGGTAGGCATCTTTGCACAAGCTGCATCTGCACTGCACCAGTGAACTCTGACATCTTTATTTCAGGCAATAAAAAACCCGAAACTTTTCGGGCCTTCTATTTTCTCCCATTCTCACCAATTCGATTTATTCGAAATACATCACTTCCCTTTCCAGCCTCACGCCGAACTTTTCATAAACCCGCTCCCTGAGCATCTCCTCCAGTTTTAGCACATCCTGGGCCGTCGCTCGTCCCTTGTTGTAAAAGATATTTGCATGCTTGATATGAACCGCGGCATCCCCCACGCTGGCCTGCTTGCTGCCCACCGCGTCCAGATAGGTGGCCGCGGCAATGGGATTGCCCAGGTCATCCTTGAGATTTTTGAAATACGACCCGGCGGTGCGTACCGTTTCGGGGGGCAATTTGCTTCTGCGGATCTCCACTATGTCGTCGATGCGTTTTTTGATCTCTGCATAATCCCCAGGCTCGAATTGAAATTCGGCTTCGAGCACGATGGCCGGATGCCGTTTCAGCCTCGATGAGCGATATGAAAATTCCAGGTAATCGTTACTTACGGATTTTACTTTGCCGTCCGCCGTCAGGATTTTCGCGCTTGATAAACACTGGCCGATGTTTTTGCCATAAGCGCCAGCATTGCCATATATCGCCCCGCCCACGGTTCCGGGGATTCCAGATGAGAATTCGCAACCGGTCAAAGAATGCTCCAAACAAAACCGGTTCAATGCCGAAAATTGGGCACCGGACTCCGCCCGGATGCAGTTCTCACCCAACTGCTCGATCCGGCCGAACTTGATGACGGCGACCAATCCGCGAAATCCCTTTTCCGAAAAGAACACGTTGGTGCCGTCGCCAATAGCCAGCATGCGGATGTCCTGTTTAAGGCAATAGCGATAGAGATTTATCAGATCCGTTTGTGTGGTGACCTCGGCCAGGTAGTCGGCAGGGCCACCGACGTGAATGCTGTTATAATCCTTTAATCGAATATTGCGCCTGACTTCCAGCTCTTTCGGGAACGTGATCCTCATAATGACAGCTTATTCCACCACCCGCCTGATTTTGGCGCCAAGTCCCTGGAGCTTGCCCTCGAGGTTCTCATAACCGCGATCGATCTGCCGGATATTGTAAATCGAGCTTTCGCCGTGTGCGCATAACGCTGCGATGATCAACGCCATTCCGGCGCGGATATCCGGACTTTGCATTTGCGAGCCGATGAGCTGCGACGGCCCGACGACGACCACCCGGTGCGGATCGCACAGCACGATCCGGGCGCCCATGGAAACCAAATAATCGACAAAGAACATCCGGCCGTCGTACATTTTTTCAAAAATCAACACCGTCCCGCTCGCTTGTGTCGCCCCGACGATGACAATGCTCATGAGGTCGGTGGGAAAGGCCGGCCAGGGACCATCATCGATTTTGGGTACGTCGCCGGAAAAATCGGGCTGTATTTCAAGTTTTTGCCCTGAGGGAACCCATACGGCGTTATCCCGAGTTTCATAAGCAACGCCCAGTTTCCGGTAGGTCGATTTGATGACGCAAAGGTCATGGGGATTTACATTTTGGATCGTCATTTCCGAGCCGGTTACCGCGGCCAAAGTGATATAACCGCCCGTCTCGAGGTAGTCCGGGCCAATCGTATGGTCCGTACCGGAGAGCTTGTCAACGCCTTTTATGTGCAGAATATTGGTGCCGATGCCCTCTATTTTTGCGCCCATGGCAACCAGCATCCTGGCCAGTCCGGCTACATGCGGTTCGCAGGCAGCGTTTCGCAACACGGTTTCGCCCTTTGACAACACCGCAGCCATGAGCACGTTTTCCGTTGCGGTCACCGACTGCTCTTCCAAAAAGATGTCCTGCCCGACCAGCGTCTTTTTCTCGATAATATATTTTTTGTCTTTTTCAGAAACACGGGCGCCGAGACTTTCAAACGCCGTAAAGTGGGTGTCCAGCCTCCTCCTGCCGATGACATCGCCGCCGGGGGGCGGCATGCTTACGTGATCGTGGCGGGTGATGAGAGGACCGGCGAGCAAAATCGCTGCGCGGAGGGAGCGGCATTTGTCCGAATCGAGCTCCGAGCCTTTCAGGTTCCTGCTGCATAACCGCACATCGTTTTTATCAAGGTCTTCTATTTCCACACCGAGCTCATGCATAATATCGAGCATCGAATTGACGTCGCCGATCCTGGGGACATTGCGCAGAGTGACAGGCTCATCGGTCAAAAGGCAGGCGGCAATGGCGGGCAACGCTTCATTCTTATTGCCGGAAATAGTCACCGAGCCGGATAACGGATGTCCACCTTCGATCACATACTTTTCCATGTCGCAGCGGCTTTCTGGTTATGGATGGAATTTATGCAAACAAGACAGAATGAATTAAGAGAGGGATATGTTACTCGTCAGCCATGTCGTCGACAGGATGATAGGATAGTTCAAGATATACAAGATTATCGTCGATCTTGCAGCATCCATATCTTTGTTCATCCTGTGTGATCCAGTTCATCCTGTCCAAAAATAGGTTTGATTCACTGCAGAAAGTCAACGATTCCAATGTAGCGCAAAACAAGGTTGATTTCAAGGATTAAAAAACTCGTCATGTACGATCTTCCGCGCCGTGTCGGCAGCATCCCGCTCCACCAGCACTTTGAGGAAAAGCTCCCCTGAAAGTACCGCGCTGAGAGAAATAGCGAATTTTGCCAACACCTTAAAAAACCGCCCGGCTGCCGGAGTGCCCACGCCCACGCCAGTGCCGATCAGGGACAAGAGCGCTTTGTCCCGCTCTATTGAAAACTTCACATCCATCTTTCTGCACAGTGCTTCGATACGGCAAGCTTCCGCACCGCTGCACGCCAAAAGAGCGGTACCGGCCAGGTATTGCCACAATTTGACATCAAACCGTTCCGCGGAGAGCCGGGGCAACAGGTTGGGCACGGCGCCCCCGGCATCGGACATGCGGAAAACGACGAGATCGCTATCCACGACCACTCCGGTCGGAGAAAGATCGCTCATATTTTGTCGCGTCACAATCGTCCCAACCTCTCCCGTGGCCGACAAACCCAGCGACAAGCTGATATTGTGTTTCTGGGCAAATTCGACCGCCGCTTTGTGCAACATCCGCGCACCGGCGGCGGACATCTCCAACGCCAGGTCATAGTCCACCACGTCGAGCCTTTGTGCCTCGTTGATAAAGCGCGGGTCCGCCGTATAGATGCCGTCAACGTCCGAGAGAATTTCACAGGAATCGGCTTCCAGCGCTGCGGCCAGTGCAACAGCCGTGGTGTCCGATCCACCCCGCCCAAGCGTGGTGATCTCTTTGGTGGTTGACACGCCCTGGAACCCGGCGATGACTACGATTTTGTCTTCGGCCAGCGCTTCCCGCAACCGATGGCCCTTGATTTCCACGATTCGGGCGTTGGTGTGATTGGTGTCCGTGACCAGGCCGATCTGGCTGCCGGTGAAGCTGATTGCCTGGAATTTTCCGGTGGCGTTTATGGCCAAAGTCACCATGGAGATGGATATGCGCTCGCCGACGGAAATCAGCATGTCCAGCTCGCGCGGCGTCGGATGGGGATTGACCTGGTGGGCGAGCTTGATGAATTCATCGGTGGTTTTGCCCATGGCCGAGACTACGACGACCAGATCGATGCCCTGCTCCTTTCTCTCGACGATTTTGCGGGCGATCTTTTGCACCTGCTCCGGCGTTGCCAGCGAGCTGCCGCCGTATTTTTGCACCACAACGGGACGTTTCTTTTTGGGTTTTTCTAATACATGAGAATGAGACATAGATTATCGGTCCTCTTCCGGTTCTCCCAAAGGCATCAAAACTTTATATCAAAGTAGGACAAGTTTAGAACTTGTCCCACAGGCTCGTCGCCGCTTTCAGGCGATGTTGCACCAACTCGCACCCTTCGACAGGCTCAGGGCATGCATCGCCCAGTAAGCCTCGTCCCACTCCGCCGCCGTAAAACCCAACACATCAAACACAACGTCGTCCAGCGCTTTGCAGTCGGGCGGCGTATTGGACTCCACTGCTGTCATTCTGAGCCGAGCGTTTTTTGCGAGGCGAAGAATCTCTTGCATCTACAAACGAGATTCTTCGCTTCGCTCAGAATGACAGGCTGGCTTTTGTTATGCTGAGCCCTTCGCTGGCGCTCAGGGTAAACTCCGCGAAACATCTCTGGAACCAATGACGAGATTCTTCGCCCGCTGAGGCGGTCTCAGAATGACAGATTCATTCGGCGTACCAACCTTCACTTAAGTCCCGCCACGATGGATTCATGGCTTCGATAAGAGCAATCTTTTTGATTCGCAACCAGCCTTTGATCTGCTTTTCCCGGGCAATAGCAGCCGTGACATCCGGCGTCTGATCGAAATAGACTAATTTATCGAGATTGTATTTGCTCGTGAAACCATGAGTGATTTTCTTTTTGTGCTCATAGACGCGGCGTTTGAGATCGTTGGTTACACCTGTATACAACACACCGTGCTTTTTGTTGGTCATGATATAAACGTAGTAATCGTGCATGGACTTCTATCCTTATGAGATTCTTCGCTTCGCTCAGAATGACAAGTTGATTGTTAAGTCACTGCGCACCCGCAGAATGACATGAGGGCCTGTCATTCTGAGCCGAGCGTTTTTTGCGAGGCGAAGAATCTCTTGAGTTGAAGGCAGAGATTCTTCGCTTCACTACGTTCCGTTCAGAATGACATCCTGTGCTGTCACCCTGAGCGGAGCGAAGGGTCTTGCACAACATCGCCGGAGATTCTTCGCTTCGCTCAGAATGACAACGGGACGCTCACACACTCCTCGCCTTCTTCAACCCATTCTGCACCAGCTCGCACCCTTCGACTGGCTCAGGGCAACCATCACCCAGTAGACCTCGTTCCGCTCCGCCTTGGTCAGTCCCCGCGCATCAAATACAATGTTGTCCAGCGCTTTGCAGTCGGGCGGCGTATTGGACTCCACTGCTGTCATTCTGAGCCGAGCGTTTTTTGCGAGGCGAAGAATCTCTTGCATCTACAAACGAGATTCTTCGCTTCGCTCAGAATGACAGGCTGGCTTTTGTTATGCTGAGCCCTTCGCTGGCGCTCAGGGTAAACTCCGCGAAACATCTCTGGAACCAATGACGAGATTCTTCGCCCGCTGAGGCGGTCTCAGAATGACAGATTCATTCGGCGTACCAACCTTCACTTAAGTCCCGCCACGATGGATTCATGGCTTCGATAAGAGCAATCTTTTTGATTCGCAACCAGCCTTTGATCTGCTTTTCCCGGGCAATAGCAGCCGTGACATCCGGCGTCTGATCGAAATAGACTAATTTATCGAGATTGTATTTGCTCGTGAAACCATGAGTGATTTTCTTTTTGTGCTCATAGACGCGGCGTTTGAGATCGTTGGTTACACCTGTATACAACACACCGTGCTTTTTGTTGGTCATGATATAAACGTAGTAATCGTGCATGGACTTCTATCCTTATGAGATTCTTCGCTTCGCTCAGAATGACAAGTTGATTGTTAAGTCACTGCGCACCCGCAGAATGACATGAGGGCCTGTCATTCTGAGCCGAGCGTTTTTTGCGAGGCGAAGAATCTCTTGAGTTGAAGGCAGAGATTCTTCGCTTCACTACGTTCCGTTCAGAATGACATCCTGTGCTGTCACCCTGAGCGGAGCGAAGGGTCTTGCACAACATCGCCGGAGATTCTTCGCTTCGCTCAGAATGACAACAGGACGCTCACACACTCCTCGCCTTCTTCAACCCACTCTGCACCAGCTTGCACCCTTCGACAGGCTCAGGGCAGGCTCTGCCCAGTAAACCTCGTTAGGATTTGCCGCGGTGAGACCTAGCGCATCAAACACAATGTCCTCCAAGGCCTTGCAATCAACTTGATTAATTTCTTCAAAAATAGATACTGTTTTTCTTCCTTGTATTCTCCGCAACTGAGTCAACATCATGAAAGCGGTTTTTTTATTCTAAACTCTCTTACCAATTTTTTGAAATGCTTTCCCCGCTCTTCAAAACTCCTGTACTGATCCAGTGAGGCGCACATGGGCGAGAGCAAAATGATATCGCCCGATTGGGCGGAGCGCGTCGCCCGCTGAAAGGACTCCTGGAGATCGTTTGTCTTACATACTTGGACTTTTTGGTCAAGATTCAAGCCAGCGTGTATCTTGTCGCGGCTGGCGCCAAAGAGATACAACATTTTCACTTTCTCGTTGATCAACGGCTCGACTCTGGAAAAATCATGCTCTTTGGCCAGGCCGCCGGCCAAAAGTATCAAGGGCTTGTCAAATGACCGCAGCGCCCAATACAAAGCATCGGTGTTGGTGGCTTTGGAATCGTTATAAAAATGGATTCCGTGAGCCTGCCCCAGGTATTCGATCCGGTGCTCGATGCCGTTAAACGTCGACAGCTCTGTAGATATCCGATCCAGCGGCACACCGGCGGTGATGGCGGCTGACGTAGCCGCGCATACGTTCTGATAATTGTGCCAACCCTTGAGCTTGATATTCTTCACGGAAGTCAGGTGATGCTCGCCATATTCGTCAA
>Ga0154721_1306_pt3 | contig 14574 bp, 11 predicted proteins | sample Rifle2008BG16ft_FD_105729 | JGI IMG/M metagenome (GOLD analysis project Ga0154721, IMG submission 105729) | candidate division KSB1 bacterium RBG_16_48_16 | reverse complement strand
GGCAGGGTGTTGCGGAAAATGCTCTTTCATAGACGCAAAAAGCGCCAGAGCCTCGTCATACTGTTGAGACAAACTCAGGTCGATGCCTTTTTGGATGTCCGCCACAGATGGTTCGGCAAACAGGCTTTTGGTGATAGATAAGATAGTTATTAGAACGAAAAGTCTGCTATTCATTGATGCCAGGGCTCCGAAATCTATTAGTATAAATGACCAGTTGGAAGAAGAGTGGTAACATGAGATCGAATCCATTTGCTGCGATCACAATTCCCCTCGCCCTTGAAGGGAGAGGGCTGGGGTGAGGATTCTTAAAAACGATGAAATTACCCCTCTCCCTGACCCTCTCCCCTCAGGGGCGAGGGAACTCTTTAATTTTTTTCCAGGTAATCTTCTACATTCGTTAACTGGTCATTCGCACTAATGTTAAAAAAAAAGCCCGTCATCATTCGACAGGCTTTTCATTTTATCACAAAAAAGCTTCTATTCATCCAATATAAAATCTTTGGGATCCACTTGCCTGTCATCTTTAAGAACTTCATAATGCAAATGCGGCGCAGTCGATCTGCCGGTATCACCGACTTTACCGATTACCGTATAACGGGTGATGACCTCTCCCTCTTTGACCAGTACTTTTTCCAGATGGGCATACCGTGTTTTCACCCCATAGCCGTGATCGACAATAATATACCGGCCGTAACCCAGGTTGGGTAAATAACGCAGTCGCGTTTCAACAACTTTGCCATCGGCTGTGGCTAACACATTTGTGCCGCGAGGAGCTGAGAAATCCCATCCTTCGTGAAATCTTGGCTGCTCCGTAAAAGGATCGGGCCTGTACTCAAATCTGCTGGTTACGCGTGCGTTTGGGATTGGTCTCACCGATGGCGTGTGCTTGAATTTAAACTGATTTTCCTGGTATTTGCCCGAGATCTCCTCCATACTCAACCTGGCGAAGGAAACGCGTTTTTCGAGGTTGTCGATGACTCTTTGAATTTTTACCGCTTCCTCACGATTCTCCCCGGTGACGGCGCTTATCGGCGTCGTGGACGGGCTGGCATGGCCTCCACGACCAAACTTTCTCATGTCAGAATCGATCTGGGGCAAATCGACAAAGATCCGCATGTCTTCATCGTTTTTTTCGATGACCTGGACTTGTGTCTGCAGATTTTCGAGCCGGAAGGTTACATCTTGCAGGAAATCTCTGAGCTGAGAGTTAGCTTTGCTCAGATGCGCAACTTGCCTGTTGTGAAACATGTCGGTGAAAAGGCCGATAATAAAGATAATGAGAACGAACACAACAGAGAGTGTAATGCCTATCATCCCAGCAATCTTCTTCCACCCAAGGCTGATTTGCTTTGCTTCCGATCCCCCAAGGGAAAAGTAGATTAATTGAATCCTTTTGTCTCGCATTTCAATTGCCTTTGAGTTAGTTCACTTTGAATGCTGCTACACAATACGGACGCTACTTTTACGAACAGTATTTTGGAAGGAACAATGCTTAGGTAGGTGGTCAAAGTCGATTGAATATAACAAGTTAATAATGCGTTGTCAAGGAAAAATTGCCTATTTTGAAAAATAAAATGTCCTCCTCGAGTTTTTCAGAAATCGCGAGCCAAAAAGGAAAAAATGATCAATATATAGTACTTTTTTGGTCTTTGACGTCAATATACTGTGCGTTTTTAGGCTCGTTAATTTATTCAAGAGAGTTAAAAAATTTTATAATTTTTTTAAATAAACCTGACGATTTCGACAAAATATTTGCCCGCGAAACCCGTTACTTGTCAATAGTCCCAATTTTCCATTCCAGGCCTGCGGCTTGTTTAAAAAGAAATTGACTCGCACCTGATTGAGCAGATTCATTCGGCGAAAAATTTTTGAAAATATACGCCATCAAATATTGGAAATCAAGTCCAATCTTCTTCCCTGGGGAAAACCTCACTTACGGTTGGGGAGATACCTGCATCCGCAGGCATGACAGTCGGCCACGGCGTCATTCACGCGAATGCAGGCATCTCCTTGTTCGCCAGATTCATAATCCACCTGTGAGTGAGGTCTTGTCTTTTTTTTCAAGATTTCCCTTGATTAGCGTCGGCGAAAAGATATATTTGAAAAACAATCGGGCCGAAATTTGGCACGTATAATTCACCCTGCGAACAACTCATTTCTGTTGCCATGCCCCTGTTCAATATTACAACGCTCGTCGGTTTTGGCTTTGGTGCCGCCCTGACCATCATTTTATTGAGTCTTTCGATTCAGAAACAACATAAACGTTACGACGATTATGCCTTTGGCATCGCCTTACTTTCAAGCGTTTTATGGTTCGGGGGCAATTTTTTATCGATGTTGTTAACTCTGCTGTTTGGCACTGTCGCAAAGATGGAAGCCGGTTTTGCCGAATTGGTTGCCTCCTTCGGCATGGCCGTTCTTCCCTCTTCTCTTATCCATCTGCATTTGGCTATTTTATTTGTGGCGGATAAACAGGTGACACCCGCCCTCACCAAGCCAAAGTTAGCGGCAATGCTCGTTTTATATATTCCGGCAATCGTCTTTATCGCCTCCGCATTTCCTTTGCTGCTTAAAAGCGGCCATTCGGCCATTGCGGCGCGCGAGCTGCTCGTGTTGCCTTTTTCTGCCTGGGTGTTTGTCTCTATCATTTCTTCGATCCTTATATCGGAAAGATTGGTAAGAATCATCAAAAACGATGCCGATCGCCGTTTCCATAAAAGTACCAGCCACATTCTTGCAGCCATCGCCGGCGGCCTGGTATTGGTTTACTTTGTGCCGCTTTACCGGATCGCTTATATCGGGGCTTATTTAAATTTGGTCATGTTGTTGTCTCCGGCCTTGCCAGCCGCCGTATTGCTGTACTATGTTTACCGCTATAATTTCTATCGGCTGGTCGTCAAGCCAAGCCTGATCTATTCCGTGCTCTACGGGCTGGTCATGGCTGTTTATCTCCTCGGCATTCGCCGCATCGGCGAATACCTGGCCCGCTTTCCGGAAGTGAATTCGCAATTCATCGAAGGCATTCTGTTGGTCGCTTTGGTTTTTGCCTTTCAGCCTTTTCGAACCAGGATTCAAAACAGGCTGGACAAGCTGTTCTTCAAAGATCGTTATTACTATCAACAATTCCTGCGTGAATTAAGTGATTCCATTAGTGAAATAATGGACCTGCACCAATTGCTGCAAACCCTGAGTCAATCCCTGACCTCCACGCTAAAAGCCAGGGCCTGTACGTTGATCGTATTTAGAGTTGAAGATGGCGAGCACCGGGTCTCTAACACCTATGGCGAGCATAGCCTGGTGGACATTGACATGCTGATAGAATCCCTGAGAGTGACGCGCCATCTCCGCCTGAGACGGCAAATGCGGGATCATCGCGTCGTGCCTGCTTTGAGAAGGAACGGTATCGATTTGGCCATCCCTGTTTACTTTCAGGATGTTCTGGTGGGATTGCTTTGCCTGACGGAAAAGAAAAGCGGCGCGTCCTATTCCGATGAAGAGCTGGATGTAATGCAGACTTTTGCCAACCAAATCGGTCTGGCTTTTGAAAATGCCCGCCTGATCCAGGACAGGATCGATCTTGAGGCAAAAGTTTACAAGACGGAAAAAATGACATCGCTGGGCCAGTTGGCCATGACCATAGCGCACGAGGTGAAAAATCCGTTATCGTCGATCAACTCCATCATACAGGTGTTGCACGAGAGTGCGGCCGGGGAACAAAGAGAAGACCTGGCCATCGTTGTCAACGAAATCAATAGATTGAACACAGTGTTAGAAAAGCTGCTCAGTTTTGCCCGCCACTCAAACGTAATGATAGAAGAAATTTCGCCGGTCGAGATTGTCAATGATGTCGTTGCCCTGTTGAAACACCAGGCAAGAAAATCCCGGGTTGATATCAAGCTGGTCTGCGCAGATCAGCTACCCACCATTCGGGCCGATAAACAATCATTGCGAGAAATTGTATTCAACCTGGTGTTCAATGCCATCCAGGCGATGCCCAGCGGCGGCCAGGTCAGCATCGAGCTGTTGACGAGAAAAAGCCTCGACCGCTCGGATATGGAGGAAGGCAAACTGGCTGCTCGCGACGTCGAGCAATGGCTTCAGATAAAAATAGCGGATACGGGCAAGGGCATCTCGGCGGCGGATTTGGAGAAAATCTTTAATCCGTTCTACTCAACCAAATCCATCGGAACCGGACTGGGCCTGACAATTGTAAGAAGAAATGTGAATAATCTCAACGGCCACTTAAAAGTACAAAGCCGGCTGGATGAAGGAACGGTGTTTATCATTTCCATACCGGCATCAATAAAAAGAGAGAATGACGAATGAGCCTTGCGAAAATATTGATTATCGATGACGAGCCGGCGGCGCGCTATGGAATGAAAAAGGTGCTCAAAGATCTCGACTATACTATTTTCGAAGCATCGGACAGCATCCAGGCGCTGGAGATGATCGGCACATCCGTACCGGACGTCATACTCTGTGACATCAACATGCCTAATATGGACGGCATTGAATTCTTAAAACAAATACAAGCCCGCTATGACACCAGGAACAAGCCGCTGGTCATCATGATCACCGCTTATGGCTCGGAACGAATCGCGGTGGAAGCCATGAAGGCCGGGGCTTATGACTATTTGAGCAAGCCCTACGAGATCGATGACCTTCGTTTGACTGTGAAAAAAGCGCTGGAAAAGCTGAACCTTGTCGAAGAGAATATAAAGCTCAAGAGCAAAATCGAGATCTTGTCAAAGCCTCAATTCATCGGCCAAAGCGAACAGATGAGCCGGGTTTTGAACATCATTGAAAAGGTCGCGCCTACGGACGTAACCGTTTTGATTACCGGCGAAAGCGGCACCGGCAAAGAGCTGGTTGCGCAAACCATTCATCAAAAAAGCCCGCGCCACAAGGCTCCTTTTATCAATATGAATTGCGCGGCAATTCCCAAAGACCTGGTTGAAAGCGAATTGTTCGGGCACGAAAAAGGCGCCTTTACCGGCGCCACGTCGAGACGGAACGGCAAGTTCGAGATCGCCGACGGTGGGACTCTTTTTTTGGATGAGATCGGTGACATGAGCCTCGAAACCCAGGCAAAAATTTTGCGCGTCTTGGAAGAGAAGGCTTTTATGCGCCTGGGTGGCAAGGATGTCATCCGCACGGACGTTCGGCTCATTAGCGCAACCAACAAGGACCTGGCCAAAGAGATCGCTGCGGGGAATTTTAGAGAGGACCTCTACTACCGGCTCAACGTTATCAAAGTTCGCATGCCCGGTCTTGCCGAAAGGCGTGAGGACATACCGCTGCTGGCCAATCACTTTTTGGAAGAGTTTGCCTTAAAGCACGGCAGTAGGGCAAAAAAGATCGACACGGAAGCGATGCGGGCGCTCTATTCGTATAATTGGCCTGGGAATGTCCGGCAGTTGCGGAATCTTTTGGAGCAATGTGTCGTCCTGGCCGAGGGCGAATACATCAAATATGAATATTTGCCAAAAGAATTACGGGAGTTGTCTTACAATGACGACGGCTACTCCATTTCGGATAGCTTACTGTCGTTTACAGAGACGAAAAAGAAGATGGTCGAGCGGGTGGAAAGAAAGCTGATCGAGAAAGCATTGACCGCAACACATGGCAACGTGAGTCAGGCGGCGAAAAGTCTGCGGATGAAACGGCAGTTCCTGCAGCAAAAAATGCAGGCTCTGGGTATCAGTCCCCGTGAGTTTAAAAAGGATTGACTCGAGCTATGTTCTCACTCAAACCTGTTAAATACAAACGGCAGATTGATCGTCACGTCCCCTTCGGTGATGGGTGGGAATTTAATTCTCTTAATAATTCGGACGATATCGTTCACAAAATCGGTGTTGGTGATGTCCGTGCTGACAACAACGACTTTGGATATACTTCCATCGGCTTCCAGCGTCACATCCAGACTGATCTTCCCTCGCAGGCTCGGGTTATCCCGCAGGTATTTATTATAAGTATATTCGATTCTCGCCTGTTCCGCGTTGATTCGTGCCATGACATTTTCGGGTGAACGCTGGCCCACGGCGGTTTGAGAGCCGCGTATTTTTTGCGGCTGCTCGATGTTCACCACAGTTTTTTTCGACAGGCCCACGGTCTCGACACCACTGACCTCGGACAGCAGGTCATCGATTCCGCCGGACAGACCGATGGACATCAAATCGTCTAGTCCGTCGCCGGAACCGACGCCGTTTCCCGTTCCGCTGCCAACGCCGGAGCCTTTGCCTTTAATAAGCGGCTTCTTTCCCAGCATTTGATCCAATTCCTGCACCAAACCCTGGTCGATTAGAAAATCCGCTGCCGCGCTCGCGTTGCCGGAGTTGCCCGTACCTCCGATCAGGCCTAAAAGACCGCGGGACGTGACCGGCAGGCTTTCACCATCCCTGTCGCCTCCGCCTCCCCCGGACCTTTTTTGTTGCTGTTTTTGCCCGGACTCTTCGGTTTCTTCTTCCGATTCGACAGAGGCCGTGCCATTATCCGAAACGATGGTAGTTTTCGGCTGTTCCGCAGGTCTCTGGATGATAAATTTAGCAAATCGCTGCGGCACCTTGGCAATGTCCGGCGGCGGCTCCGGTGGAATCTCGATCTTGCCAAGATAGATACCAAGCATGACTTCCAGGCTTATAAAAATGGTGAAAAGGAGTTTAAAAATGACATCTTTGCCCAGGGATGAAAAAGTGGCCCTGGTCCAGGAATAGCTCGGTATGGTTTTCAGCGAGCCATCGGCGCCGTCGTAAAGAAAGTGAATCTCGGCATCATGGATCTTGACGTAACCGCTGCGCCCGTTTTTTATGTGCAGAATGTAATAGTGGCCTTTTCTCGGTAATATCTCGTGCTTGATCAAATCTCTGAAATGAATGTTGGAATCCCCGTATCGAATTTCCCCGCTCATCTCGCCGGAAATGTTGAGCGCAAATGCCTTTGCATCAAACTCGATGAGCGTGTGGCTCTTCGGCATTCCGTCGCCATAGACAATGATGTCGTTGTTTGCGCCATGCCCGATGGTCAATTTCTGATTGGCTCGCAACCATCGTTCCCGAATTTGGGAGCCGTGTTTTATCTTGAGCGCAAGATGTGAATGTCTGCGACTTTTCGACATTGGATTATATTAAAAGATTTTGGGTTCGTACCGTACTATTCTTTTTGCATGACGGTCAGCAGCATGTTATTGTAGCCTACACTGCCGCAGGTCAGCATGATTTTTTTCAAAAGCTCGAAGGTGATATTGCGATCGCCCTGGATGGCAATTTGACCTTGAAAACCCTTCAAATCGGACGAGATCTCACCGACACCTTCCGAGAAGGCGCGCAATTTCATCAGCTCATCATTCAAGGTGGAAATGAACAGATCGTTTTGCGCCATGGCATCTTTGATTTTTTCAATCGGCCTTCCATCGACCAGAATCCATTCCGAGGTCAGGGAAATGACAGATGCGACTTTGGGCTTCATGAGTGACGTGGATTCCGGCAAGTGCAAATCCTCGCTTACCGAAATGATGTGACCTTCCGAGCTGTAGTTGCTTAAAAGAAAAACCAAGAGGATGGTAAACATATCGATCATCGATGTCAGGCGGATGGCAAAGGTTGCCTTTTTTGAGCGTCGGGCACGTTGCGCAAAGAGAAAAGAAGGTTGTATGTTTTTTTCGCTCATGAAATAGTGTCCAATCACATTGAGGTCAGCCTGATATGGATATGTTTGGGAAACCCGCTTCCCGGCACCTGTCCATTGTGGTGACTATTGTATCATAGATGATCGCGTTTTCGGGTGATATGATGATATCTTCGGCATCGGGGTATTTTTCCTTTGCCTGTTTCAACTGGCTCACCAGGGCTTCCCAATCGTAAATATCATTCTTCTTCGGAATAAGGGGTAATTTCAATTCCGGCACCCGCAGCTCAAAGCCATTCTCGCGAACAGAAAGAAAGTTGAGTACAACACTCTTTGGTTTTTGTTCTTTAATTTCGGCAGACTTTTTGTCGAGGCTTGGCAGGCTCAGCTCGAGAACGGAGATGCGCATAAAAACGGCTGTGAGTAAGAGAAACGGGATCAGAATGAGAAAGACGTTCATAACGCCGGTGAGATTTATCTCCGTGTCGACGTCTCTCTTGCCTCGATTCCTGCCCAGGGCATTATTCAAGTCCATTGCTTTACCTCGAGGCAACGATTTGTTTGTAAATCCTTGCAACATTTTCGTTGATCTCGTCAACCAGCTCATTGGTTTTTTCGACGAGATAACTGTAGGCAACCATGCATGGGATGGCGGCGATGATCCCAAATGCGGTTGTGTTCATGGCCAATGATATGCCGGCGGAAAGCAGGGCCGCTTTGTCCGCCGCATCGGCGTGAGCCACTGCTGAGAAGGAATTGATCAGGCCGAGAATTGTTCCTAACAAACCGAGAAGTGTCGCGACGTTGGCAATCATCGACAGGTAGGGCGTGCGCTTTTCCAGTTTTGGAATTTCAGCCATGGCGGCAACTTCGATGGCGTTTTGAATGGTCGCCGCCGAGCTGTGGAATTCCGAGAGTCCTGCTTTGGTGATTTTGGGCAGGGCCGCGCTGGACATATTACAATATTCGATGGCTTTATTGACGTTACCGTTGGTGATAAACTCGATGATGCGATTGACAAATGTTTCGTTATCTATCCGGCTTCTGAATCGAATAAAAATGATTCGATCGACGATGATCACAACACCGAGCAAGAGGGCGAACAGAATAACGTACATAATGGGGCCACCTAGAGTGAAGAATCTGATGACGTCCAATTTTAGCCTCCTTAGGTTATGGTGTTACATATTTGAGATACATAATGGTAATAACGCCACTTCTTTGTGCATTAACATAAGGAACCAGGGCGTTGGGGCAAATAATTTACCAGGGAATGTAATCTTGGCGATTTTGTGTAGGCTCGGATTTTTCTTTTTTTGTCACGGTTCGACTTTTTTTCTCCACCGGCCGAAAAATATCATTGAAAAAAGAGCGCTCAATCCGAATGTCGTCGATTTCAGGATTTTTCCCGGGAATGATGAAAACAGCCTGTGGCTTTTCCAAACGACCGACAACTTCGATTTTATCCAGAAATAATTTTATCGCCTCATCATCGACCTGCGTCACCTCACCCTCTTGCCTGAAGCTTTGGGTACTGTCGGGAACGCTTGCGGGCTGCGCTTCCTGGGCCGGAGCGGCCAATGGCAAAAAAACAGAGATCGCCAGGCCTGCCATCAATAGGATGTTGTTTTTAATGCCGCTCATAAAGATGGTCTCCCATCAGCCATTGTTTTGTTGTGGAGGTGAAGGTTCTTTTTTGTCATCCGGTTTCAGCTCGACGAGCAAAGCCTCATAGCGCTTGCGGCTTTCTTTAATCCAAAAATTGTCAATATTATTTGCTTCTGCCTGTTCGAGATTTTTCTGGTATGTTTGCAGCGCCTGTTCTTTGTAAGGTTTCGCATACTGGGCCAGATTGGCTTTGTAGATTTCGATTTGCTCTCCATCCAGCCCGTCGGGAATGGGCGCCTCCATAAAAGCGCGCACAAGCTCTTCGAAGCTTTTGCCGATTTTATAGGAAGCGGCCGTCGTCCAATCGGCCACGTGATAGCTGGCGGCGTCTTTATAGTCATTCAAAACCTGTTTCAGTTTGTCGATCTTTTTTTCCAGGTTTGGCTTGAACGGCGGCGTCAGCTCTACCTTGCGGTAATCTTCATAATGCACTTCACCGATCATGAACTGCGCCTGGGCCACGAAATAAATATCGACCTGAGCGCCTTGATTTTGCATTCTATCATAAGTCTCAATCGTTTTGCCGAACGCAAGCAAAGCGCCTGAAGAATTGTTCACTTTTAAAGCCATTTCCCCGGATTTGAACAGGCACTCCAGCAGATCGGCGGACGGACTCGGATAGGTATCTGCAAATTGCTGGTACAGCCTTCCGGCCATGATCCAGTCTTCGACACTTTCGTAGCATACCGCCGCGTTTCTTAATGACCGCGAGGCGAACTCGGAGCCCGGATAGTGTTCGGTTAAATTCAAATAATTGGCCGCTGCCAGACGCCACTCCCCGTTCATCTCGCGAATACCGGCTGCTTTATACAGAGCCTCGTCTGCCGATTCGGAGGATGGATTCAACGTCGCCAGCCGCTCCAGCGCTAAAGCCGCGGAAGTCAGATTGCCCGCCTTTTGATATTGTGTGGCGGCCTCGAACAGCGCCCGCTCCCGAAAAGCATCGTCATCGGTTTTATCGGCAATCGAACGCAGCATGGATGCCGCATCGGCCGATTTTTCATCGTCGCTCATTTTTTCGGCAATTTTAAACTGCGCCGAAATGGCCAGCTTTTTCGCTTTTTCAATGTATCGCACCGAGTCCGGGAAATTTTCGACAATATTACGAAGCCATACCTCGGCCTGGGCGTAAAAACCGCCGTCGAAGTAGCTTTGGCCGGCATTCATCGCTGCCAGCAGGTGATACGGTTTGTTCGGACCGATTTCGACGACTTTGGTATATGCTTTTATCGCCGCCCGATAGACTTTTAGCTCGTGTAATGTTTCACCGTATTTGAGCAGCACCTGATCCAGCCATTTGCTGTCAGGAAAAATGAGCACGAAATCATTACATGACCGTAAAAGATCTATTTCACTTTGGCGGGCTACGGTGACGGTTAAAATCTCGCCGGTGCCGAGAAATTCATCGATATAGATGGTGACGCTGTCCATTGGAACGTCCGTTCCCAACAAGTGATAATAGCACAAAATCCTGTTATAGGCGGCGTCTTCGCTGAACGGGTTGCGGTCGTATTTGGTCACGACATCATAATAAGCTTCCGCGGCGTTGGCGAAATCGGAGGCATTATAATAACATTCGGCGAGGTAGAAATTGATTTTCGCGGCTTGATCGGAGAATCTGAACTTGTCCAGAAACTCGTTGTATTTATCGATGGCGAGCTGGTAATCTCTGGCCCGGCTTGTTTTCTGCGCTTCGGCCTGATAGTAGGTGCCCAGGTAGATCAGTGTCTCCTGAACCAGGGAGATGCACTTTTTATAATTCTCCTCATCATCGATGAAATGTCTCAACCAATCACTGCCCGGGCCGAATTTTTTGACGATAGCCTCCCTGGCTCTATTCGCATCCTGCACGCGGTCATCCAGCTCATAATTTTCAATGATGAGCCTGTAAATTTCCGGGGCATTTTGGTAATACGGATAGACTTCCAAAACCGCTTCGTAGGTGCCGATGGCTTCGGCATAGTAATTTCTTTTTTGGTACAATTTCGCCATCTGCTCAAAAATAGGCAGGGAGTATGGTTTTTCCTTTCGCGTTTTTAAAAATTCCTTCGCCTCATCAGGGCCGCCGTACTCTGTGAAACAACTGGAAATATATTGTATGGCCTCTTGCCCCAGATCCGTTTTTGATTTTTCTATGGTCACCGAATTGGCATTTTCGACGAGATTCAGATCTTCCAGGAGATAGATGAACGTGCCGATTGAGTTTTTATAATCTTTCGTGTTGTAATAAGCCCATCCCAGCTTGTAAAGCGCTAAATCAAAATAGGGATTGTTCCATTTGCCAAGAAGGTGGCTGTATTCATTTATCGCATTGTCAAAGTCTCTCCTGTCAAAGAAAAATTCTCCCAGCCTGAAATGCGATTCAAGAATTATATCGGATTGCGGATGCTTGAGAATAATCTCTTCAAAATAGACTTGCGCCTTGCTTCGGTTTCCTTCCTGCAGATAAGCCATGGCCAGTTTGTAAAGCACTTTGTCGCGAAAGTCGAGGCTTGGGAAATCGGCCAATAGCTTGAGTAGATAGTTGATGGTTACGCTATTGTTAATTCTCGGGGCGATGGGTTCCTGGGCCAGCTCCCCCAGGTCAAATTTACTCAGGGCTTTCTCATAGTCAGCCATTTCCCGATTGAAATTGAGGTTTGCTTTTTGCTCGTAAAGCTCGGCCAACTGAAACATGATGGTCGCTGCAAATTCTCCCTGGGGATATTTGCCGAGCAAGCCCTCATGTTGTTTAATGATCGCATCGAGTTTGTCCAGGTCGCCGCCGACATCCTGAATAATCGCCGTGACCAGTTTGCTTTCCTGGGAATGGACGAGATGGCCTCCGGCCAGACAAAATACGATGATTGCCAAAAGGGAAATGGAGCAATAACGGGTTTTATTGTCTGCGGGTGAAATTGTCAAATGTGTTCTTATCATCAGAGCCAAAAATATTATTGCATTCTTTTTAAAAACAGCGCGCGCGATTTGCCATATTCGGCATAAGCGCGCCAGTCTCTTCTGTTTTCCCTAAGCGCCATCAGGCGCTTCAGGCTTTCGATTTGCGATAACATTTCATTAAAGTCGCTTTTCTCGGTCTCGATGCGTCTCAGCAAGCCCTCCTTGGCTTCGGAGATACGCGACTTTTCCGTTTTAATATAAACGGGCAGAGTTTCTTCTTCGCTTAACGGCAGGGTGTCGAGCAGCCTGGTTTCCAGGACGAGAAGGTCCATTTTTATTTTTTCAATCTTTAAGCCTTCCGTTGCCAGGTTCTCGTTCACCTCTTTGACGATGGCCGGCACGACATCTCTTTCGGGAAATACCTCGATGAGATGTTCATAAACCGTCAGCGCTTCATCGAATTTGTCCAGCTTCAAGTAGCACCTGCCGAGAAGGAAAAAAGCTTCTTCGTTACTCTCAAGCTCCGGGTAGCGACTGATCAGCCTTGTCAGGGGTCTTATGGCGTCCTGAAATAATCCCAACTGTGCTGCCGCCCAGCCTTCGGCCAGCAAGGCGTTCGCATGGTTCTGATGGTTTGCCGAAACGGATCGGAAATTTTTCAGCGCCTTGTCAAAGTAGCCGAGCTCATAATAGATGTAGCCAAGCGTGAGATGGGAATCATCGATTATGGCGCGCCGCTCATCGTTTGTTACCGGCCGCCTGGTAATATTTGATAAAGTCTCAATAGTCTGTCTTACTCGTTTTAACCTCAGCAAAGCCAGCGCCGCACTGTATTGTCCGGCATCGTAATATTCGCTTTTCGGGTCGATGAGCGAAAGGATTTGCAGGGCCTGGTTGTAGTCCTTTATTTTGTAAAAACTCATCCCGGCGTAATAACGTGAAGCGTCCATTATGGACTCTTCCGCTACGGCTCGATAGATGGCGTTGTAGAACTCGATACAGCGCGGGTGATCTCCTCGAACATATTCGATCCTCTGCAAACCGAGCAGAGCCCTGGGCAACAACGGACTTCGGATATATTTTTTGACCAAATGTTTGTATAGCTTTGCGGCACCGTCATACAGCCCGATCTCAAAAAGACATTCGCCTAGTGTAAAAACCACCCGGTCGGATCCGGAATAATTGGGATAAAAATCCAATTGGATGATCAGGTCGCGGGCGCATTCCCAATAGTTGCCGCTATCGAATTCGCCCATGGCCTCGACCAGCAGGCGATCGGAAGCCCTTTCCAGGTCATCCTCTACCTGCTTGCCCATTCGCTTCATTTTTCCGTTTTCAATCGCCTCGCCTGGTTGGCTTGCGGAAACTAGAGTCGCCACAAAGAATAGAACGAAAAGATGAAAAAGATTTACGGATTTCGTTTTCAAATTCATCGTGACTAATAAGCGTCCTTATCCCGTTTTTCTTTATCCAGCTTTTTTTTGATGTCTTCCAAATCTTTTATAACCTGCTCCCGCTTTTGCCGGATCGACTCTAATTTTTCCTGTTCTTCTTTTTGATATTTCCTTGCCAATTTTTCTTCGGGAGTCAGGTATTTAAACATCTGGGTACGATAGGTCATACCGACAACGACTTTCCAATCGGCATAGTCTTTTATAAAAGGGTTGCCGGAAGGCCCATTGTCTTTTTCAGAGTATCCGCCCAGCTCAATATCGCCGGCAATGTCGAAGACGAGATTCCATGGACCCAGGAAGCGGATACCTTGCGTGAAACGCACGAAATTATAGCTCAGGCTGACGTCCGAGTTATTGTAGAATGTTTCGCTGTAAAATTCGGAATAGATAATTGAGGACCTGACCGGGAATTTAAGTCCCAGTCCGCCGACGAGCTGATCCTTTTTATCCTGAAAAAAGCGATCTTTTACATCGAGATCGCGATAGCCAAAATTCAAAGAAAATTTAAGTGGAATTGCCGAGCTGTTATTTTTCAGATCAAAATTGAGCAGGCCAAGTACTCCCCATCCTATCTTGTCTGAGGTAAATGGCTCAAAGTCTACATTATGTCTGGGCGCTGTCGGCAACGTGGCAAAGCCTGCCAGGCCGAATTTTGTGAATCGTTCTTTACTTTGAAAACTATACTTCACGCCGATTTTGGTATCGCCAAAAGGCCCCCAAATATGTTCCTGGTCATCCTGGTAAGGAACGGTATTCAAGTATATTTCCATTTTTCGAGACAAGCCGAGTGTAAACGACAAGTTGAGCGTGTGGTCCTCTGAGAATTTTCCTTCGTGATCGCTGCCGTAGCCGGAATAAAACGGATTGATATACAGGATACCGGGATAAATGGACTCTGCATCGAGAATCCTGTATAATCCTTTACCGCCGCTGACGGCCACTTGGCCGA
>Ga0154721_1053_pt1 | contig 14898 bp, 10 predicted proteins | sample Rifle2008BG16ft_FD_105729 | JGI IMG/M metagenome (GOLD analysis project Ga0154721, IMG submission 105729) | candidate division KSB1 bacterium RBG_16_48_16 | reverse complement strand
GCCGGTGATGTATCTGACCAGGTTTTCCGCGTGCGTGGCAATATCGCCGAGACAGCCACCGGCGCCAGCTTGTTTCGGATCGGTGCGCCACTCGGCCTGTTTTTGCCCCTCAAGCTCGATTCGCTTCAACAGCCAGTCCTGGGGATATTCCACGACGATTTTATTGATCTTTCCCAGCTTTCCTTCCTTTACCATATATTGCGCCTGTTTGACCATTGGATAGCCGGTATAGTTGTGCATCAGCGCAAAGACTTGTCCGGATTTTTCGACTTCTTTGACCAGCGCTTTGGCTTCGGCGGCATTCATGGTCATGGGCTTTTCGCAGACAATATGAAATCCTGCTTGTAGAAATGCTTTGGCGATGGGGAAATGCCAATTGTTGGGCGTCGTAATAGCGACAAAATCGATCCGTTCCCCTTCCGGCAAAGCGAGCTCTTTTTCAATCATTTGCTCATAATTGTTGTATGCACGCTTTGGGTCGAGGAACAGCTCTTTGCCCATTTTTTTAGAGTTCTCCGGCAGAATGTCAAAGGCGCCCGATACGAGATCAACTTTGCCATCCATGCGCGCGGCTTTGCGATGTACTTCGCCAATAAAAGCTCCCGGCCCACCGCCAACCATCCCCATGCGCAGCTTGCGCTCAGATAAAGATTCGATGATACTACCCGTGACCATAACACCTCCTGTAGTCTATGTTTCTTGCTTTATACAATTGCCAAAACGATTAAATATTTCAAGCAGTAGCCATTCAGCCCACGAAACACACCAAATAAACTAATTCTATTTCAAAGCAATTCTGGGAACCTCTTAGAGAGCCGCATCCTTTATTTTTATAAACCTGAAAGCAAGCTCCCATGATGGCATAACTTTCTTCATAATAAAGTAATTCTGTCATGATTATTCTTCTTTCGATTTTTTCGTGTGTTTAGTGGGCTAAATAGATGAAGCACCTGGCCGTCGAAATCAACAATCCTCACAACGAAATAAGCTATATAAATTGACACAAAGAATCAAGCCCGGTTTTATAAATTTTTGCCCGTTAAACGAGCGCGTCCATTTCCAAGAATTCCTGAAATTTACTTGCAATTTTGTAATTAATATTGTATGTTTTTCGGAATTTCCACCGGTACACAGATTGCGCCAATGATACGGGTTACACAAACATTGAGTAACCGCTAAGCAGCAAGCACGAACGGCGGCCTAATCTCGCCCTTTTACGAGTGCTATCCCCGGCAAGATCAGCGTGTACGCAATTTGTAATTTTTTCACGAAAGGAATGAGTATGGAACAAGGCTTGGTAAAATGGTTCAACGCCAAAAAGGGGTACGGCTTTATCACTCGTGAAACGGGAGAAGACATTTTTGTTCACTATTCAGGAATTGTCGGAGATGGATACAAAAAATTGAACGAAGGCGAAAAAGTACAATTCGAGATAGAGGAAACCGATAAGGGACCGCAAGCGACCACTGTGAGCAAGGTCTGAATCCGGAATGAATATGTAAATCCCAGCCCCGAATGCGCCAGTTCCGGGGCTTTTTTATTTATGCTTGTTCTTTTAATAATTCAAACAACAGCTCCTTCCACTTTTTGACATCCACTTGCCAACAAATTTCTACATTTCTGTTCTTTTTCCATTGAAAATGCCTGTCGATAACGGTCACTCCCCGCGTAAGCTCGCTGTCGGTCTCGACCATCACCGCGTGGGCGGATGATTTCATGCATAGGCTCCGGTCGATGGCGATGGCCATGGCGAGCGGATCGGGCAGGTTAAGCTTGTTTTCGCCGGTCAATGCTGCTTTTACCTTGATGGAAAACCGGTTGATCTCAGCCACAAAGCGGGTGAGCTTTGAGCGGTCGCGGGCCAACGTGTCAAGCTCTTCCTGGACCAGCGCCGCATCTCCGGTGCACAACTCCCAGCCGACCAACGCAATGGGCAGATCACTCTGAAGCACAATATCCGCCGCTTCCGGATCAGACCAGATATTGTATTCCGCCGCTGGCGTGACGTTGCCCATGCCGTGAATGGAGCCGCCCATAACCGTGCAGGTGCGAATCCATTTTACCAGTCGCGGCTCCTGCTTTAGTGCCAGAGCGATGTTGGTCAAAGGTCCCAAAGTAACCAGCTCCAGCTCTCCCCGGTATTGCGATGCCAGCCTGATCAAAGCGGCAACCGCGTTTTCCTCTTCCGGTTTTTTCACGGGTTCCGGCCAGTGAGTATCGCCCAGGCCCGTAGCGCCGTGAATATGAAAGGCAAAATGCGGAGGCCGGCGCAGGGGTGCTGCGGCTCCGGCAAACACCGGCACATCCACACCGCACAAGTCCAAAACGATCAGGGCGTTTTTTGTGGCCCGCCCGACGGGTACGTTGCCGGAAACAGTTGTTATCGCTTCCACTCTTACAGCGGGGCTGCGCAAAGCCATAATAAGGGCAACGGCATCATCGGTGCCCACATCCGTATCAATGATTATTCTTTTCATGCTCCCTGTGATCGATTACGCTCGGCAGGTTCGACGTGCATGATTTTTTTGTGCATAATGCTTTGCCAGCTCCATGAAAATTTCCACGTCGCTGTCCAGGTTGGATTGCAGCCCGTCAAAGTAAAACACGCGCATGGGAAACCCGCCCAGGTCTCTGCTGACTTTTGGATAAACGGCTTCGCAGATGATACCGTTCATACAGGTAAATGGGCTGACGTCGATGACCCCGGCCGCCCCCTTTTGCCAGTACCAAATCGAACGGCCGAGGCTGATCACCATTTCGCCGTGGGCGATCTCTCTCGGCAAATAGGGCTTGCTCAATTCGAGCACCTGGGTGATGTGATGCGGCTCTTCGTAACCGCTAAAATCCTCTTCGAACGCTTTTAACAACCGTCGCTCGTCGGCGCGCATCACCGACTGTTTTACCTTGCAGCCCAGCATCTTGAAGGAAAGCTGTTTTCCCGCGTCGATCAGTCTTTTTTCTTCTTCATCATTGGTATACCAGACCCACTCGGACACGTCGGACATCCACGCTTCACCGCCATATTTTTCCACCACCCGGATAATCGACTCATTGCTGAATTCGTTCAGGCGGCAAAAGATTTCGCCGACGATGCCGATGAGCGGCTTCAGGGGCTGATCGATTTTTTTGATCGCCCTGAAGGCATCGCGCGCATCTTCGAGGGCATTGGCTATGAGATCAAGGCGTCTCTTGTGGCTGACGCCAGGCGTGGAAATAGCCCGGCACACCTTGTCCAGCGAAACGTGAAAAACGCTATCGGTTTCTCCTGGCGCAGCCTCGTAGGGTCGCGTTTTTAACAGCAGTTTTCTCAAGGCATCGGCGGCAACGACGGCTCGCCACCCCGTTCGAACGAGGTCTCCGGCCCTGCCGCCAATCCCTTCGTAACCGTCATTGCTGCTGGGGCCGACGAACATCACCTCCCCTTCGCCCCGTTCCTTGAATATTTTTTTTGCCAGGGGCAAATAGTGTCCGAAACGGCAGGGACCGTTGGAGGTGGGCATCATAAAGGCCGTCCTGGCAGGGTCGTAATCCTCAGATTGGGCCACTTTGAAAAAATTGCCCAGGGTCACCGCTTCCGGCAGGCATTCATCTCCAGCGAGATATTTGCGGGCCAATTCGTAGGTCTGTGAATCCCCCGGAGGATTCGGCTCGGCGGCAATGCCGATGGATTGAAAGGCAGCGGCCATGCAGCGCGCGCCTTCGTAGGACATCTGCGGGATGTACAATGTGCGGTTTAAAAGAGAGTTGCTGGTGTTAACGGCCATGGCTGCTCTATGTTACTTTGATATTTGATTTGCTTCTTATAATAAGCCACCCGGCTTGGGTTCAGGATCAAAATATACGGATGAGATGCCTTTTCAACAAATCACACCAATTGCTTTTCCGCAATATCTTCCATCTCAAAAAAATCGTGCCGCGAAACGAGGCCTTGCCGCATTAGACCTTTGCTTTCCAGATAGGCTTCACAGCGGGTCATAATGCCCGCATCGTTGCTGTGCCCGTCAAATTGCAGGGTCAGGTAGGGCGATCCTGTGGCATCTTTGACAAAATGCTTTATGTAAGAATCCGGGCCGCACTTGAAATTGGTGAAATACAAGAGATGCAGGTTTTTGCTCATGCCAACGTACCTGGCCGCCTGCAATATCCGGCGGCCATAGCTCCAGAACATATTTTCATGAATATCGGAAATGGCAATGCCTTTCAGCGGCAAAAAATCCATGGGGATGACATTGATGCCATAGTCTTCTCGCAATTTTAACGGCACATTCAAATTGACACAAGAATCGTAAACATTGTAAGGTCGGCCGACGATGACAACGGCATTCTCGTTGTTGCCCCTGAGCATCTCCAGAATCCTCTGCCCTTCTGCATGAATACTCTGCCGAAACTCATTTTGGGCGCGGTAAGCCAGCTCAACAGCCCGGTCGCTTTTCGCAGGCGACACGCCGAGCTGGTGCGCCATTTTTCGTAGGCCTTTTTTCACGGCATCGATGCCGCGCCGAAAATGAATGGCCGGGAAAAGCAGCCGCTCGTCCGGCACAGGGCTATCGGCGATGTTTTTCAGGATCAGAGACAGCGTCTGTCCCCAGGGGCAGACCCATGATTGCGTTTCGGGGAATTCAGTCTCGGCGTCGATGACTGCCGGAACAAAGATAAAATCGACATTCTTCTCGAGCAGATTGACAACATGGCCGTGACTGATAACGATCGGGAAACACGGCTCGGCGACGCACAGCTCCCGTCCTCTGCGAATGATGTTTTTGTTCGTTTCATCCGACAGGACAATCGAGAATCCCAGCGCTTTAAAATAAGCGTTCCATAAAGGAAAGGAATCGTACACATACATGGTTCTGGGTATGCCAATGGTGCGGTCGAATCCGTTGGTGCCGGTGCTATCCGGGTACAGCCGTTCTTTGTAAAAGGCGAACAAATCCTCGATAACCGGCGTGCGCACGAGTTTTTTTCGCTTGCGGAACCGTTCCGAACATTTATCCCCCCAATAGGTCTTTTCGCCGTCCACGGTAATTTCCTGTACATCGCATTGATTGGTGCAGGCCTTGCACTGAATGTTGCGAATGGAAAATTGGACGTTGTGGAGATTGAATCCTTTAAACCTGGTCGAAAACGGCTCGTGGGATCTTTTTTCTTTCACCAAAAGCGCAACACCGATGGCGCCCATGACGCCGTTGTGCGGCGGAACGATAATCTCCTTATGTAGCACCGAGGCAAAGGCCGCAGCCACCGAGCGGTTGTAGGCCGTGCCGCCCTGGAAATAGATGCTGTCGCCGATCTTTCGTCCCCTGACCACGCGGTTCAAATAGTTAAAAACAACGGCATAAGCCAACCCGGCGGCGATATCTTTTTTGGAAATACCTTGCTGCATGTAGGCCGTGACATCCTTTTCCATGAACACGGTGCAACGCTCACCCATTTTCACCGGCGCTGCCGATTCCAGCGCCATGCTGGAGAATTCATCTTTTATGGAAATCCCCAATTTGGCGGCCTGCTCTTCCAAAAAAGATCCCGTGCCCGCGGCGCAGGCTTCGTTCATGGCAAAATCGACCACCACGCCGTCTTCGATGCTGATATATTTGGAATCCTGTCCGCCGATTTCGAATATCGTATCGACATTTTCGTTGTAGACATTTTTTGCAATAAAGCTTGCGCCCGTCTTGTGGGCGGTAATTTCATCATGAATCACATCGGCGCCGACCAACTGGCCGATGAGCTCCCGTCCCGAACCGGTGGTGCCGACGCCAATAATGTTTACCCGGTCCGCCCATTTATCCTGCCAGCTCAATAATTCACGGGTCACGACCTCCACCGGCCTGCCATCGGTGCGGGTGTAAATCTCATCGATCACGTTGCCTTTCTCATCCAGCAACACCAGGTTGGTGCTGACCGAACCCACATCCAGGCCCAGGTATGCGTCGCGGCGCTCCCTATCTGTTTCAACAGTATTTTCCAAACCGGTTTGTTTTGCGAATCGAACCATGGCCAAATCCAGCGGCTGCGAGCTGGCCATTGTGCGAATTTGGCTTTTGCGCATGCCCCCCAGCTTGTGGATGGCTTTAAGCTGAAAATTGATCAGTTGATTTAAATACGCCGCTCCTATTGCAGAAACGTGGTTGTACATCGGAGGGACGATGATCTGATCTTCCAGGTTTAATAATTTTTGCAGCGCGTCAACAACACCGGCATTGGCCGCAACGCCGCCGACAAAGGCCACCACCGGCTCAAGCTCTTTGCCGCGCAGCACCGTGCCGATGTAATTCCTGACCACCGCCTCGCACAGGCCCTTGAATATCGCGCCGGGGGAATAGCCTCGTTGCTGGGCATGGATCATATCGGATTTGGCAAAGACCGAGCAGCGCCCGGCGATGGATGCGGCGTTGTCCGATTGCTGCACCAAACTCCCGATGTCCTCGACGCGGTAACAAAGTCGGGCCGCTTGCTGGTCGATGAACGATCCGGTTCCGGCGGCGCAATCGCCGTTTTTCGCGTAATCGACAATGGATACTTCCTGTTCGCCCGGCGTTGCATCGACCCTAACGTACTTTGAGCCGTCTCCGCCGATTTCCAGGATGGTCCTGACTTTTGGCAAAAGCGCGACGACCCCCTGGCTGACCGCTTTGAATTCGTTTATAAAAGGAACGCCCAATGTTTCGGCAATGCGCTTCCCCTGGGAGCCGGTGATCTGGAGGCCAATGTTCTCTTTATTTAAGCCTGCAACATTGAGCGTGTTTAAAAGATGTTCGCAGGCGCTTACAGGATCACCCAAGACGCGATGCGGCTTGCAAACAACGATAGAAAACGCATTCCTTTGTTCCTCCGATTCCACAACGTCCGAGGCAAGCCGGATTTCCACAAGGCGCGGATAGCTTTCCGGAAGAAGGATCGCCATTTTCGCATAAACGGAACCGATGTCAAGTCCGACGCGAATATGCTGCCTTACTGTTGCTGCAGAACCCAAGATTCACATCCTTACAAAACAGTTATAAAAAAATTTCTGCTTATTTAAAAGTAAAAGGTGACTATTCAGGCATATCTGCTATAATTCGCCACAAAGACACTATGACACAAAGTTTCACAAAATTAATCTTTTGTGTTCCTTTGCGACTTTGTGGCTTAGTGGCTGAATAGATACAGTAAAAGACAAATAACTTCCTTTAAAAACTTGCCAGCGCCGCGGCGACATTCAACCGCCCGCCCGAAATCACTGTTTTCTCAAAAGCAGGTAAGACATCCACAGAATTCATCAACACCTGCTTCAATTGAACAGCGGTCAACGAGGGATTCCTGGCGAGCAGCAAGGCGACGGCTCCGACAACGTGAGGCGTCGCCATGGAGGTGCCCGAAAGCGTTCTGTAGCCGCCGGGCACTGAGCTGTAAATTTCTTTACCTGGTGCAGCCAGGTGCACTGTTTTGGGGCCATAATTCGAACCCGGCGTGGCCGCCATGGCGCTGCTACAGTTAAATCCACAGTCATCGCCGCCGTCGCCACCGCTGCCCCACAGCGCCCGCTGATCGGCGCGGTCCGATGCGGCCACGGAAACGACATTTTCAACATTATAATTGGCAGGATAAGTGGGCGTCACATCGTTGTTGGTGCCGTCGTTTCCGGCAGCTACGACAAATAAAACGCCTTTTTCGTTGGCATATTTAATGGCGTCGAGCAAAGCTTGCGAATAGGCGCCTCCACCCCAACTGTTATTCAATACTTTTGCCCCCAGGTCGGCGGCATAGATAATGGCCTCAATGGCATCCTCTGTCGTGCCGCTGCCTTCATAGTCTAAAAATTTGAGAGGTACCAATTTCACCTTCCAGTTGATGCCGACAACGCCCTTGCCGTTACTGCCGACAGCGCCCACCGTACCGGCGACATGCGTGCCGTGCATGTTATCGTCTTTGGCAATATTGGTTTCATCAATAAAGTTCCAGCCCATCCAGTCGTCCACCTTGCCGTTGCCGTCGTCGTCGATGCCGTTACCTGAGGTGGGGTCGTTGGGATTGGCCCAGGCGTCTTCGCCCGGATTTTTATAAATATTTGCGGCTAAATCCTCGTGCTGGTAATCGATGCCCGTATCGACAATGCCCACGACAACTTGATCGCTGCCGGTGGTGACATCCCACGCTTGCACCGCGCTGATGTCCGCCCCCGCCAATCCACCGGATTGCCCGGTGTTCTCAAGGCCCCATAACTCGCCAAAGCTCGGGTCGTTGGGTGTATTCAAAGCATAGTAAATGTAATTGGGCTCGGCGTACTCCACCTCCGGCAGTGATTGCAGCGTCTGTACAGCACTTTCCACCTGCCGGGTTTTGGCAAATTTGATTTTACGAAAATCGGTATTGAGAATTTGGCTCACGTCCGTGGCCTCGACGCTCGAGGCCGCGCTTGACACCGCTTGCGCCGAAGCGCTGGGCCTGAATTTGACCAAAACCTCGCCTTCGACATAAGCGATCTTGTCCGGAGTTTGCAGCGCAGAAGTGAGGATGAGAACAAAGATGGCCAAGCCAATTACATAAAAGCCTTTTTTCATGTTGAGCTCCTTTATTGGGGGATGAAACTTTTGTTAATTGAGACGGGGTGGTGCTCAGGTGAGAACATATTTAGTGCTTGAACGAAAACTCCTTATCAGCGGTGTCATTGCGAGCAGTGAGGAACGAACGACAAAGCAATCCCCCCCTTACTTTTCAGGAGATCGCTTCGGCAAACAACGCCTCGCGATGACAGTAAATCTTCAAATTGAATAGCTTTCGTTCAGACTCTAATTATCTCTCCTCTTAAACCGGAAAAAGAGCGATTTAATTTCCAACCGATTCGTACCCCCAAAACGACTCGGAGAAAATGTGTTCTTTGTCAATGTCGTTTTCCCGGAGAATGTCAACGAGCTCGTCAACCATCCCCGGCGGCCCACAAAGATAAAAAACATATTCATGGGGAAATTCAACATGGCGCAATATCATTTTAAAATCGATTCTTCCTCGCTCACCGGGCCAGCTTTCCATATTCACTTTTGAGGATGATGTAAGCGAGGGGACGTAGCTGAAATCCGCTGCCGTATCAGCCAACCTGCAAAAAAAATCGTGATAGGCCGCCTCATCACTGGTCGCATTGGAATAAAATAAAATCGCTCGGGGCAGCTCGCTTTTATGGGCCACTTCCGTTATCATACTCTTGATAGGAGTAATGCCAATTCCCCCGGCTACAAATATGACCTTGCGGAGCTCCTTTAACAAGTGAAACTTGCCGCGAGGCCCGGAAAATTGCACCTTCGCTCCTTTCGGCAGCTCGGCAAGCGTCCGCTTGAATCCGCTGCCCGTCAACCTCGTCGAAATCTTTAGCCCCTCTTCAAAGGGAGCGGAAGCAATGGTGAATATACGGCGCGCACCCCTTGCGTCTGCATAATTTAATTTCTCCAAAACCAATGTCATATTCTGGCCCGCCTGGAAAATAAATCCATCCGGCTTTTCAAATACACATTCGAGCGTGGTGGATGCGATCTGTCTTTTTTCGACAAGGGTGAGAAAATTGTGCATCATGATCCTTTATATTGCAGCAAAAAGAATTGAAGCGGACAATTGCTGACACAGCGAATCATACAGCAATAACCCTTGCGCCGTGAGTTTCAGATGATGATCGGCCAGGGTAAAAAATTGGCCTGAGGCGGAATCGGCAAACGGTTGGGCAGCGCTATCGATGCCGCCGAGCGGCTGCAACAGTTTTGTGCTCTGCAAGAGATCGAATCCGGCACATTGTTTCCAGGCCTTTAAATCGATGCCTTCTCTCCTTCGCAATCCGAGCAGGATCGTCTCCAACAATCGTTGCTCGCGGGAGAGCTGCTCCTCTTCAATGACCGGCAATTCCCCTCGTCCCAGTTTTTGCGAATAGAGCTCAACATCGTCCGCATTCCACCACCTTTTCGTTCCATCGAAGGAGTGGGCGGAAGGGCCGAAGCCGAGGTAAAGACTGCCATCCCAATATTTCCGATTGTGCCTGCACTCATAGCCGGGGAGAGCATAATTGGAAATTTCGTAATGGATGTAGCCGGCATCGTTCAAAAGTTTCTTACACAGCAGGTAAAGCTCCCGTTCCAGCTCCTCGTCGCAACGCGGCACATGTCCGCTTTCAATGAGCTGCGCCAAAACCGTGCCCGCTTCAATGGTCAAACCGTAAGCGGAAATGTGGCTCGGCCTGAGCGCAACGGCTTTTCTCAATGTATGCTCCCAGCTCTTCAGAGATTGCCCATGAATGCCAAAAATAAGATCGACGCCGATGTTGTCGAATCCGGCTTCCTGTGCCATCGTCACCGCCTGTTCGCCTTGTCGGGCGGAATGGATGCGCGTCAGCGTCCTGAGCTCCTCGTCGATAAAAGACTGCACGCCGATGCTCAGTCGGTTCACCCCGGTCTCGCGCAGTACGGATAAATAAGCGCGGTCGATGGTGCCCGGGTTGACTTCGCAGGTCATCTCGACAGAGTGAGTAAAGGAAAAGCCTTGTCGAAGATGCTCGATGATCTCTGCCAACCGTGTTGGCGACAGCAGGGATGGCGTCCCTCCGCCCCAGAAAAGCGTTGAAAAAGACAATCCTCCGAATGGAGAGTTGTCCCGATACAGTTCGATTTCCTTTTTCAGCGCCTCGAGATATTGGCCAACGTGGTCGAGATGGGTTATGGAGTAGAAATCACAATAGTTACACTTTTGCCGGCAGAATGGAAAATGAATGTAGAGCGCTGCTTCGTTCATAGGGTCATTTGATCACACCAAAAATGCGCCCCCAGCGTATTTTTTTTATGATATTCCAGAGGGGCACACGCTTGTCCCAGGAAAAATAAATGACCAGCGCCTGGCCGACGATATTTTTCATGGGCATAAAACCCCACTCGCGGCTGTCCTGGCTGTTATCGCGGTTATCGCCCATCATAAAAAGATGGTTCGGCGGCACCACGACCGGCCCAAAATTCGCGTACCTGGGCGCGTAATCACCAAAGTATCGGACGGTATATTTCAACCCCTCTTTTGTGGTGATCTGGTAATAACTGACATACACGCCCCTGGCCGGATCGAAAGCCCGCTTGACAAATCGGCGCTCGCCTTCCTCGTGGCCGTTGACATACACCACTCCGTCCCGTAGCTGAACGGTATCGCCGGCCACGCCGATGCACCTTTTAATATAATCCAGTTTTTCATCGAGAGGATATTTAAAAACGATGATTTCTCCCCGCGACGGCTGCTTGAATGCCGGCAAACGAAAGGATAGGAGTTTAATATTTACCAGTGGAATGCGTTCAGGTGTTTTGGCACCGTAGACGAATTTGTTCACCAATAAAAAATCCCCGACAAGCAATGTGTCTTTCATCGATCCGGTGGGGATGCGAAACGCCTGGATAACCAAAGCCCTCAAAATAAGAGCGGCCAATAAGGCGATGCCCAGAGGCTCCACATAGTTTTTAAAAAAATTGCTCTTTCTTTTGTTCAAAATCTCACCCTGATTCCTGGTTAATCGGTCGAGGCTGAATGGTATTCTAATTAAAATTAATCATTTTTTCCCGACTATGCAAGATTTGAAAAATCGCCGGTCAATGAATGACATCCAAAATTCGCGACCAGCGAATCTTTGAATCGATTTTCCATATCGGCACAGTGTTGTCCCATGACCAATAAATCATCAAAGCTTTGCCTACGACATTCTCCCTGGGCAAAAAGCCCCAGTAGCGACTGTCCTGGCTGTTGTCGCGGTTGTCGCCCATCATGAACAAATGGCCCGGCGGCACGACAGCAGGCCCATACTCGCCATTGACATGCCTGATATCATTTCTTTTTCGTATGGTATAATCGCGCCCGCTCGGCAAAACGATACGATAATAGTTGACATAAATGCCTTCGGTTTTATCATATTCACCGGCCTTTACCAGCGATTCTTTTCCTTCCGGCTTGCCGTTCACAAAGACCTGGCCGTTGCGGACGACAATCGTATCGCCGGGAACGCCGACACACCTTTTGATGTAATCGAGTTTTTCTTCCAGGGGGTACTTGAACACAATGACCTCTCCCCGCTCCGGCTTTTTTAAAGCCGGAAGCCGGATGGAAGGAATTTTTACATTCGTTAGCGGAATTCTCTCCGGCGTTTTGGCGCCGTAAATGAACTTGTTCACCAGCAGGAAATCGCCAATCAAAAGCGTGTCCTTCATCGACCCCGTCGGAATGCGAAAAGCTTGTATGACGAATGTGCGCAGAAAGAGCGCCACTAATAACGCGATGACGAATGCCTGGAAATACTCAAAAACAACATTTTTCCGCTTGTGGGGCATGCGGTATCCTTTCGATTATCCAGATAAAAACGACGCTTCCTATAGACGGCTTAATTGAGAAATCGTTTCACAGCTTTTTGGAACATGGCCGGCTCTCGATAAATTTCCCCTAACACGTCCACTCCAGCGAGCTTAATTTTCTTTCCGCCAAAATCGTTCCTACAATGATAACGCCTGCGCTGTACAGCGCGTACAAGAGAAAAGCAAAACCATAAAAGCCGGAATAAAAGCCAATGAACAAAAACGCTGCTCCTCCTGCCCAAAAAACCACGGGGGCAACCAGGGTCAGGGCGTTGCCGATGCCGTGCAGCATTCGTTTGGGATTATCCCAATCGAATTTGGCAAAAAACACGCCGAGGTACAAGCCGATCACAGCAGCCGCTGCAAAGGAAAAAATGCCGGCCAAAAATGTCTGCAAGATCTGCCGCAGCGAAAGATCATATCGCATGGCGAGGACGAGCATGGAAACGGTGAAAAGCAAAAATGTGACCGTGAAAGCGAAAGCCGTTTTCGCCAAAAGGTGACATCGCGGCTTTTGCGGGGATATTAACGTCAGGTGAAAAACACGTCCTTCCATCGGCACGGAGCGGGCGGCCAGCGAGCAGGCAATGACAGAGCCAAGCAGAATCACCTCGGCAAAGGGGAAAAATTCGCCGAACAGCCGGGCGCCTGACTCATCGCGGTGGAGAAGAAACGGAAAAACGATCATGATGGCCAGGTAAAAGGCAAGCTGGGTAAATTGGCGCGGATCACGAAAGATCATATATTTTTCCTTCTGCAGCAGGGCGCGGAAAGGGACGAATGCCCGCAATGTGAAAAGTCTTTTACGGCGTGAGCTGCGATTCTTCTCCTTGAATAAAAGCGGGGACGAAAAAGCACTGGCAGCGATAAAATCATTTCGCCAGGCCCAGGAATAAAAAGAATTGCCCAGGAGCCACAGCGCCAGGCACAACAGGACGAGCAATACTCCATGCAGCAGCATTTCATAGTGATTGTTCGCCAATCCATAGAGTATGGTGGTCAGCCATTGAGAAGGTACCCAGGTCAGCAGGTGGCTGCCGGCGGCCGTCTGCAAACGGTCGAGCGCGGCAGGGTTAAAATCCGGTTGAATCGGCTCCAATTGATCTAGTTTCAGAAATTGAAATCCGATCCAAAGGCTGACCGACAGCAGCCCCATAAGCAGCGTCGCAATGCTCCTGGCGCGTTTCGGAGGCAGAAAACGTATCACCGCTACGGAAAGGGCGAAGGCCAGGCCGGTTGGAATAAATAAAAAAACAACAGAGGCACAAAAGCCGATGACATAGTAAACCACAGGCGCATGCAAGGCCACGCCGGCAGCAATAACAAGCGGGCCGCCCAGCATGAGAAAAACGGCTGAATTGGCGATGGAGGTTTCCAGGAATTTAAATGTGAAAAGAGTCGAAAAACGCATCGGCAATTTGAGCAGGTTGGGGAGGTCTTTGGATAAGAAAAAATAGTGCAGACCGATGGTCACGCTGCCCACGGTCAAAAAAACAAAAATGCCCAAAAGCGATAAAGAGAGGAAATGCCAGATAAACCGCTCACCTCCTGCCGGCATAACGCGCCAAAGAGAGAATATATGTCGAGTGTTGGTATAAATAAAACCCGGCACAACCAGCAGAAAGGCATAGCCGAGGATCTTGCCGCGCGCCATCCTTTGGCTCGAACGAAACAAATTGTTATAAACCGACAACAGCTTGTTTTTCACTAAGAGGAGTAACATTTTGCCTACCTGGATAAACCTGAGCCCAATAAAATACAACCACGAATTTGCACCAATTACACATGAATTTGCACGAATTTAAATTAATCCTGGTGTACAAATTCGTAAAATTCGTTTAATTTGTGAAAATTTGTGGTTAAATTTTTCGGAATCTGACTTGTGCCATACTTGTATACAAATTGATTTTTAACATACTAAGGGGGTGTGAAAAAATAAATTGGCATTCTTTGAAGCATACTTCGACTATTTTAACTGAGCTTGGGAAAGGCAGATTCCCAAGTTATTCTTTCACACCCCCTAAACACCTTCCAGAAATCGGTCGATCATGGCGCCGCCGTCGCTGCCAATGAGCTCTAGAAACAGTTGCTCCAGGGTTGTGGCTTTTTTTGAGGATGTTTTGTAAAGCTCATCCAGCGTCCCGACGGCCTGCAACTGTCCTTTATTAATAATACCGATGCGGTCGCATATCGGTTCAGCCAGCTCGAGGATGTGGGTGGACATAAAAACCGTCGTGCCTTTTTTGACCAGCCCCTTGAGCAGGTCCTTGAAATTTTTCGCCGATGGCGGATCAAGCCCCACAGTCGGCTCGTCCAAAAACAAGACGGCTGGATTGTGAATGAGCGCGCCGACGATGGCCGTCTTTTGTTTCATGCCCTGGGATAAATCCTCGATCAGGTCATTCATTCGCTCGCGCATTCCAAAGATTTCAAATAGCTGGTGCATGCGGGAATCCGCCTGAGCTTGAGGCACGCTATAGACTTTAGCCAAAAAAACAACATATTCGCGCGGCGTGAGCTTTTCATAAAGATAGGGGCGTTCCAGAACCAGCCCAAACTGTCTTTT
>Ga0154721_1281_pt3 | contig 14901 bp, 14 predicted proteins | sample Rifle2008BG16ft_FD_105729 | JGI IMG/M metagenome (GOLD analysis project Ga0154721, IMG submission 105729) | candidate division KSB1 bacterium RBG_16_48_16 | reverse complement strand
AACCTATGTTCGACAAGCTATACGCACATTTTGGTCGCCAAGATAGGGATAAGTTACACAAATTCAATTTGGCTGGTTGAAAAACAGCTCAAAAGAGGCCATCCTCTTGACATTTCGCGGGTTAATCCATACATCAGCACACATCACTATGAAAATATTGCCAATTACAGCTCGGCCGTCCGAACCGACGATGCTTTCATCAAGGAGTTCTTTGGCAATATCGCATCGTCATCGAACCCGGAGATCAAGATCGACATGTCGGAATGGAACGTGTCGTCAGGCCTCGACTGGCGCAATAGCTTATATGTTGACGGCATGTTCAATACCTTTGAACGCAACGGCGACGTCTTAAAAATTGGCGGCCCCGCCCTGTTTCTGCGCCATTCCAGCGCAAATGTCTGGAACAACGCCTTCATCAATTTTAATAACAGTGGTTGGTATCCGGCGCCCACTTATCTCATTATGAAATTCTGGCGCGATCATTATGCGCCCAACTTTATTGAGACCACGGCAACCACAACAGTGTCAATGTGGTCTCCACCCTGTCCGAAGACGGCAAGGAAACCTATTCCAAGACCATTAACACCTCAGCCGCTGATATTCCGGTTGCCCTCGATATCGACAACGTTTTCACTCCGCGCAGGGCTACATTGGAACAAATAGCTCCCGCATCGCTTTCCGTGGCGAACAGCTTTACCAATCCCGAGGCCATACACGTTAAAGAAGGACAGGCGGAGATTGACGGCCAGAAGGTCGATTTTGTGGTTCTAAGATATGGCGCTGTCATTGTTGCGGTCAGCCAGAATGTCGGCGCCGGCATTGGGCGGATCGACGAGAAGGGAATCAATCAATTTCGCCTCTACTACAATTTCCCCAATCCTTTTAATCCGGCTACATCGATTACTTATGAGTTACCAAGACAGGACCGTGTGAAGCTCCAAGTGACCGATCTCCTGGGACATGTTGTCGCGGTTCTGGTAGATAAAACCCAGGATCGCGGAAGATACCAGGTCGAGTGGAATGGAAAAAACGACGCCGGCACGGAGGTGAGCAGCGGACTGTACTTTTACGAATTGATTACGGCTTCGCAGAAGATTGTACGAAAAATGATACTTCTGAGATGAAGCTTCAATTTCTGTTGGTCTGTTCAAAAAAAAAGTTGAATATGAATTTCGCGATACATATCTTTTGCCAGGAAATAATAAATAGAGAGATTTGAGCTGGATTCGGAAAAGGATTCAGACCAAGCGACGATCCACCGATTTTGCTCAAAACAACACGGGCAAGGCAGCAAGTAAAAACAACACCAACTAACCAAAGCCATGAGGAGGCAAGCATGAAAGGTTTGATTCTGCTCAAGAACCCTGCGCTGTGGACTATGCTGATAGCGGCGGCTGTTCTATTCTCAATTCAACCAGCCGCTTACGGCCAGGATTTCAAGACCATCATCTGGGTTTCCAATGCCAATACCGTTGCTGTGGAACCGGCGTATGATGATGAGGGCTGGATTTTTTTGCTGGAAGCTGAGGGCTACGCCATCCAGCGCGAAAATAGAACAATGATAGGATCGCCACTCACAGCAGATCAAATTGCCACGCTGGAATCTGGTGATCTCATTATTTTCTCACGCGCCAACAGCAGTGGTGATTATATCGATCCAGTAGGCTGGAATTCACTTACATCGCCGCTGCTTCTGATCAGTGCTTATCTTCCGAGATTCAGTCGATGGCAATGGTTTGACACCAGTGAGCTGACGGATGACGGTGGTGCGCCGATCATGCACGTGGAGGATCCCAGCCATCCCATTTTCGCCGGCATCACGCTTGATGCTAACAATGATGTAGAAGTCCTTGATCCTACGGTTGCCAGTGGCCAAACATCTACTCCGAACCAAACGACGGCTGGAAGCGCCGCTACCATTCTGGCAACCAGGGCGGATTTAGGGTATGTTTGGATCGTCTACTGGCCCCAGAACGAATTCTTCAACGACACAGGCGATCAGATCGCAGGCGGTAATCGCCTGTTATTTAATGGCGGAACACGCGAAGGCAGCTCATTCCCCTGGGGTGTGTACAACTTTACCGCGGAAGGCGAACAAATGTTTCTCAATGCCGTAGCATGGATGCTTGGAGAAAGTGTCGATGTGGAGAAAACCACCCCTGTTCCGGAAAACTATGCGCTTTTGACCAATTATCCGAATCCATTCAATCCGGAAACGACCGTTCATTTCGCCGTTCCGCACAAAGGCCACGTTAGCGTAACGATATTCAATTCGCTGGGCCAGGAAATCATCACCCTGGTCGATGCGGAATATCAGCCGGGTGTCTATGACGTTCAATGGAACGGACTCGACAGATTTGGCAACCAGGTTCAAAGCGGAATTTACATCAGCCGGTTGGAGAGCGAAAATCTGGTCAAATCCAACAAAATGCTGCTAGTCAGATAATTTTGGGTTAGTTTTTTTATGGGAAAAATCGAGCGGCTCACAGCAGATGTGAGCCGCCCCCTTTTTTCTTTTCAATCACAATACAGAACTCCCCGCCTGTGATAGATCCTAATTATATCAGTTTTTGGATTTCTTTCCTGGCTTCCTCCTTCAGCGGCGATTCGGTTTTGACCCACAATATTTCTTCAAAGTTTTGCTTGGCAGAGTCCAGTTGCCCCATTGACTTTAGGGCTTTGGCAAAATGAAACCGCGCTTTCAAATTGTTGGGATTGAGCCGGATTGCTTCCTGCAAATGTTTTGCCCCTTCCTGGATGTTGCCGTTGGTAATCGTGCTTTTTCCGAACAAGGTCAACAGAACACTGTCCCGTTTGCCAAGCTCGATGGCTTTTCTGGCCGCGCTGTGCACATCCTGGTGCCTGCCACAGGCCTCGTATATGATCGCCGCTTGTTTGTAAAAAGACGCTTTCGCGGGTTGCAGTTGAACGGCTTTTTTGATCGATTCGATGGCATCGTCGGTATTGCCCATCCGCAGTTGGCACGCCGCCAGGGAAGCCCATACATCACCATCCTTGTTATTGATTGCCAAATAGTGAGAATACGCCAAAGCGGCGTCCGGATAATTTCCCTGGATATAATGCTGATAACCCAGGGCATACAACTCTTCCGGGTTGCCGCCGAGTGTCCCCTGGCGATCGGCGTCAGGCGAACCAGCTTCGGAAGGAACATGCTGAAGCGACCGCCTGGCGATGTTTCCCAATTTGCCATTCGGATCGAGCTTGACCACCGCTTTAAAGCACCTGTTCGCATTGTCAAAATCCCCAAGTGCGGCATAAACCTTTGCCAATCCCAAATAGCCTTTTGCCTCCCTCGGCGCCGCCGCAATTGCTTTTTCAAAAACGCTGATGGCATCATCATATTGACGCAGGATGCTGTACACGGCGCCCAGGTTTATCATTCCCAGGGTATAATCCTTGCTGAGTAACAGCCCTTCCTGAAGAAATTTTTTCGACTTATCAAAATCCCTGATCCTGGAATATATACTTCCCAGGACAAAATAGGCTTTGTAATAAATCGGGCATATTTCAATTACCCTTGATAGCTGCTCAATGCCCGTTTTAATATCTCTTAACTCAAACGAAACCAATCCGGAATTATAATAATAATCGGGGTCTTTATGAAAAAGGCTTATCGCCTGCTTCCATGACTCCAGTGCCTGGCTGAACTTTTTTTCTCGGGCGTATTTTATGGCCGCCTGATTCAGCCTCTCCGCGTCCTCAGGTGCCGGGAGAATTCTCCATTCCAGATCGATATCGCTGCCTGACAAAGATGTGGTGAAATCATCGGCATCTCCCTTGTAGGTCGCTGCCAATTCGCCGTGTAACTTTGAGCTGCGATCGAAAGGCTCATTATCCGCATCTAATAAAAATTTATCTTTGCATGCGGACAAGGCTATTTTGGCTTGAACGGATTTATACATCTTTCAGGCCACGACAAATGAATATGATTTGTATTCTCTTTCCGGAATCGACCACATTGTAAAAAAAGGCGATCTACTCACTTTTCGATCACCTTTATCACCTCAAAAGAGTACGCCAGGCGGGAATCGAACCCGCAACCTTTAGCTCCGGAGGCTAACGCTCTGTCCAATTGAGCTACTGGCGCATGGCCCCAATTTATGCAAATGTCATTTTTGATGCAAGAGTTTTGCGGCCCTTACCGTATTTTTCAGCAGCATGGCAATTGTCATCGGTCCGACGCCGCCGGGAACCGGTGTTATCATACCAGCAATCTCCTTGACACTGTCGAAATCAGCATCTCCCACCCATCTGTATCCCTTTTCCGCCTGTGCATCCTCCACCCTGTTGGTTCCGACGTCGATCACAACACATCCCGGCTTGATCATATCGCCCGTCAGTGTATGAGGATGGCCGGCAGCGAGAACGACGATATCCGCCATTTTCGTGTGTTGCGACACATCCGCAGTGGCCGTATGGCAAACCGTGACAGTGGCGTTTGCCCACTCTTTTTTTTGCATCATCATCAGGGCAAAGGGAATGCCGACAATCTGGCTGCGCCCGATAACGACGAGGTGCTTCCCTTTGGGTTCTATATGATAATGTTTGAATATGTGCCGAATTCCCGCCGGCGTGCAGGGTTCAAAACAATCGGCGCCAGCAGCCAATTTGCCCCTGTTTACCGGATGAAATCCGTCAACGTCTTTTTCCGGAACAATGGCTTCGATGATCCGGTCTTCGCGAATATGTCCCGGAAGGGGTAATTGGACGAGAATGCCGTGAACATCATCGTTTCCGTTCAATTCGGATATCAGGCCCAACAGATCCGCTTCCGTTGTCTCGGCAGGCAGCTCGATTGTTTCCGATCTTATGCCGTTCTTTTCGCAGGCCCGGTGTTTGTTTCGTACATAAGTTTTTGAAGCCGGGTCATCGCCGACGATGACCACCGTCAAAAACGGTTCGCAACCATCCTCTCTTAATTGATCGATTTCATTTTTCAAGTCATGATACACCGCATTGGCAACTATTCGGCCGTCCAGTAATTGCGCAATCACAATATTGCCTCCCTGTGCCAGGATGATTGTTTATGGAACATTTATTCTCTGGATTTTGACAGCCCGGCCATTCTCCGAATCGATTTCTATGACAACACCGCAAAGCCGGTTATTTCCCTTGCCGACGATATATCTCTCCGGTATCTGATAAAGGAATCTTTTAATTGCGGTTTCCACGTCCATGCCGATCACCGTATCGTGCGGACCGGTCATTCCCGCGTCGGTAATATAGGCCGTGCCCTTGGGCAAAATCCGCTCGTCCGCTGTTTGAACGTGTGTATGCGTGCCGATAACCGCACTGACTTTCCCGTCCAGATACCATGCGAGCGCTATTTTCTCGGCAGAAGCTTCGGCATGCATATCCACGATAATGATGTTCGTCTTTTGGCGGATGCGCTCGATTTCTTCCAGCGCCGTCTTGAACGGGCATTCAATCGGATACATAAATGTCCGGCCCTGAAGATTGATGATGCCGACTTTAAATCCGCCAGGTAATTCAAAAACCGCCGTACCTGAGCCGGGAGCTTCGTGCGGATAATTATGGGGCCTGAGAACCCGTTTCGACAAATTCAAAAAATTGCGAAATCCCGCATTGGTCCAACTATGATTGCCGCCGGTGACGACATCGATTCCAAGATCAAAGTACCTTTTGGCAATGGATTCCGTCAGTCCTTTGCCGTTAGCGCCATTTTCACCGTTCGCGATACAAAAGTCGATCGAAAATTTATCTTTTAATTTTGGCAGGAATTCCTGTGTCGTTTCAAATCCGGGTTTACCGATAATATCAGCAACGAACAAAACGTTTATCGTTTTCTTATGATTCATAGACCCGCGCTTTTATAATGGACTGCGTGAAGGCGCAAACTTAGTCCGAATGTGCGATGCAATTGGTTTTCTTGCCGTGAAGCAATAACCAGGCATAACTTCAGTCATTTAAAAAGTGCGTCGCACATCTATCACTTTTTGTGAATTACACAGGTTTGATTGGCGGTATCCTGATGCAATAAAGAGAACAATACTATTTTGCATAATTGATCGCTCTGTACTCACGGATGACCGTCACTTTTATCTGGCCGGGATATTCCAGCTCATTTTGAATTTTTTCCGCAATATCCTGCGCCAGTTGTTCGGACATGGCATCGTCAATTTTTTCGTGTTCAACCATAACGCGAATTTCCCGTCCGGCCTGGATTGCGTAAGCTTTGCCAACACCCTCGAATGATTGGGCAACGGCTTCCAGATTTTGCAGCCGTTTGATATAGGATTCCAGCGTCTCTCGCCGCGCTCCCGGCCGTGAGCCGCTGATTGCATCCGCCGCCTGGACGAGCACGGAAATGGCCGAAGTGGGTGCCACGTCTTCATGATGTGATGCAATAGCATTGACAACCACCTCGTGTTCGCCATATTTCCTGGCAATTTCGGCGCCGATTTGCGTGTGAGTTCCTTCCGTATTTCTGTCAATGGCCTTGCCGATGTCGTGAAACAGGGCGGCCCTTTTTGCCAGGTTCGCATCCAGTCCCAAATTTGAGGCCATCAATCCCGTCAGGAAGGTCACTTCAATGGAGTGCTGCAACACATTTTGCCCGTAGCTGGTGCGGAAACTAAGCTTGCCTAGAATTTTGACCAGCTCCGGATGGACGCCGGGTATGCCCGTTTCCAGAAGGGCCTTCTCCCCTTCTTCGACAAGTTGTTCTTCCATTTCATGGCCGACTTTTTCGACGACCTCTTCGATCCGGGCGGGGTGTATCCGTCCGTCGTTCACCAGCCGCTCCAGCGAAATCCGGGCAATCTCCCGGCGGAAGGGATCGAATCCCGAAAGCACGACAGCCTCCGGCGTATCATCGACGATGACTTCAACACCAGTAGCCGCCTCGAACGCCCTGATGTTCCGCCCTTCCCTGCCGATGATCCGGCCTTTCATTTCATCGGTCGGCAAATTGACCACGGAAACCGTCGTTTCGGTAGAATGGTCTGCGGCCGTGCGTTGAATCGCCTGAATGATGATCTCTTTTGCCTCGCGGTTGGCCGTTTGCCGGGCTTTATCTTTTATTTCTTTGGTAATCTGGGCGGCTTCCTGTTTCGCTTTGTCTTCCAGGTTTTTCATGAGCAACTGTTTGGCTTCTTCGTGAGAAATGCCGCTTATTTTTTCCAGCTTCCTGTTTTGCTCGGCAATCAGGTTCTCCAACTCCGCTTCCAGGCGCGTAACCTTAACTTCACGACTCTTTATTCTGTCGTCGATTGACTTTATTTCATTTTCTTTTTTGGCAATGAGCTCATGCCGTTTGTCCAGCTCGATCGATTTGGAGCTTAACCTTTGTTCCAGCTTGTTCAGATCGTTACGCTTGTTCTTGCTTTCATTTTCAAAGTTTGTTTTGAGTCTGTAATATTGATCCTTGGCCTCCAGAATTTTTTCTTTCTTGATATTCTCGGCTTCTTTGGTTGCATCTGCGACAATTTTTTCAGCTAACTTTTGTGCATTGGATAGTTTTCCTTGCCCTACTTTTTTAGAGACAAACCAGCCGGCAACGAACGAAATCAATGCAGCGACAATGATGATGAATGTAGTTACTATTTCCATTTTCCCTCCACAACATAAAAAAACCCATTAGAGCAACATATCTAGACTATTGGATGGCCTGTAGACTCCAGGGCCAGTCTCGATGACAATTATAAGTTCTGTTACTTTTTGAAGAGATCGCTAAAACGTGTGCTAGATTTTTGCAAGAATGGGCTGCATGATAGGGAATAATGTTGCGCCACATATTCCCAATTATTTGAAGGACTGGTTAGACTATATTTGATCCTCCGCAATAATTTGAAGATTGGACTTAATTTTCCGAGTCAGTCTTTCGATTTGATCCTGAATGTGTTTTACGCTTTGCTGATCCAGTCCACGTTGCCTGAAAAGCTCGTCTGTTATATTCAGCGCGGCGAGAATAGCCACTTGATGCAACGGCCTGTTTGGCTTTCCTTGTTGTATTTCTTTCATCTTTGAATCGACATAATCAGCAACGCTTTTAACGTATTCCACATTTGCGCTTACTTTTAACGGGTACTCAGTTCCAAAGATATTCACCTTGTAAGTGTTTTTTGGATCGATCATAATGTCCAACATTTTTGATCAAATGAAAAACAATCAGCACACAGTTGAAAAAACAGCTAGATGATAAATTTCATCATTCGATGATCCTGATCTCTTCTAAATTTGACAACATATTCTTGATGTGCGACACCAATTTTTCTCTCGTCTCTTCATAAGGAATGAACTGCTCGTCTTCCTGATGAGCCTTTAATTCTTCGATAATTTTTTGCAGCCCTTTTATTCGATTATCTTTTTCAACAACAGTAGCGCGAAGTTTTTTATTCTCCTCTTCAAAAGTTTTGTTTTTTGTTTTTAATCTACCAATGAAAGTAAAAAGTTCTTTGATCGCGGATTCAAGCTCGATCAAACTGATTTTTTCCAAATTATCCACGATTCACCTCAGCCGTAATTCGGCCGCGAATTTCTCTTTTAAATTTGCCAGAATGTTCTGAACCGCTTTGTCCACTTCTTCGTCGTCCAATGTACGGTCTTGCGAAAAAAAGGTTAACGAAAAAGCCAGGCTTTTCTGCTGAGCATCGATTTGCTCACCTCGGTAAAGATCGAACAGTTGTACTTTTCTCAAATATTCACCGCCGGCTTGCCAAATCGTTTGCTCAACATCCTGATAAGGGACTCTGTTTTCCACCGAAATTGCCAGATCAAATGGTACGGATGGATATTTGGGGATCGGTGAAAATTTCTTGCCGATCTTTCTGATACTATAAACATCCTCAAAATCCAAAACCATTCCGAAAAGATCAGGAACGCGGATTTTGAATTTGGCACAGATTTCATCGGAAAGCTTCCCAATCGCTCCGATATAATGTTCGTTTACCTGGAGCCCGGAATTTTCAGCGCCCCAGATTTTTTCCCGAGACTCACAGAATTGTACATCCCCGTCGACAAATTTCAGCAGAAAGGAATGTGCAATACCCTTCATATCAAAGTAATCAAAAGGCTCGGCCTTCTGAAACCACACCCCATCGTTTCTTTTGCCTGCAAGGATACAGGCGATCTGGGTTCTCTCGACAACGTTGTTATCACGATTTTTCCAGCCGGCATTGCCGATCTCATAGAGCATGAGATTTTGATGCTGCCTGTTGCGATTGTACGCAACCGCATTCATGAGCGACAACAAAATGGCTGGCCGAAACACCGACAGATCAGCGCTCAACGGATTGAGCAGCTCGACGAAGCGGCTTCCGTTCGGTAAAAAGTATTTTGCCAGATCCGGGTAGACCAGGCTCAGGTTTGCCGTTTCGCAAAAGCCAATACCGCTCAGAAAGGTGCGGATCGAGTCTTTGAAAATGGCTTTATCGTTCGCCGGCTGTAATTGGTTGATTTCCGAGACCACGCGAGCCGGAATGTTATCAAAGCCATGCAGGATGGAAATCTCCTCGATCAGGTCGACGTCGCGCAAAAGATCGGGCCGATAGGTAGGCACCGACACATGGATATAGGCATTTTGACGGCGGGTATCAAGCCCGATGTTTTTTAGATATCGTTCAATATCCTCTTGGGAAAGCTCTGTGCCCAGGAGGTTGTTGGTTTGTACCGCAGTCAAAGTGATTTTTGCCCCGGTGATTCTCTCCGGATAATTGTCAACGCTGCCGCTACTAATGCGCGCACCGGCCAACTCCACCATCAGCTCGGCAGCACGATTCATCGCGTAAACGGTGCCGTTCGGATCGACTCCCCTCTCAAAGCGTCTGGAGGATTCCGTAGACAGCCCCAATTTTTTGGACGTTCGCCTGACGTTCACAGGATCGAAATTGGCGCTTTCTAAAAAGACGGCTGTGGTGTCATCCTGAACTTCCGAATTTTGTCCGCCCATGATTCCGGCCAACGCCACAGGCTTTCTTCCATCGCATATAAGCAGCGCTTCGGAATCCAGCACGTGATCCTGGCCATCCAGGGTGGTAAAGGTTTCTTTGTCCCCGGCTGTTCGGACGATAATCTTTTGATTTTGTAGAAAGCGGAAATCAAAAGCATGCAAAGGTTGGCCGCACTCCATCATGACATAATTCGTGATATCGACGACATTGTTGATCGACCTGATGCCGACGGCGTGCAGTCTCTGAGCCAGCCAAAAAGGCGAGGCTTTAATCCGAACATCCTCGAGCAGGCGCCCGGAATATCTTTTGCAGAAACGGACATTGTTGATCTCGACTTTAACCGGACACTGCGGCAGCTCCTGCGTATCGGAAATTTTCAGTTGTGGTACTTTTAGAGCAAGACCTTTTAGTGCCGCTATTTGCCTGGCAATGCCGATAACGCTCAAACAATCTGGCCGGTTTGGCGTAACCGCAATATCAAAGACAACATCGGGTTCTCCCAGGTATTGACCAAGATCGCTGCCGGAAGCCAGAGAACTCGGCAGAACCATAATTTCGTCCGCCCTTTCGGTCAAACCCAGCTCGGCCTCGGAACAAAGCATGCCCTCACTTGATAGTCCCTGAAATTCCTTTTTTTTAATTGTAATCCCCTGGGCGATTGTCGATCCCACCATTGCCAACGGAGCTTTGACTCCAACAGCGACATTCGGCGCTCCGCAGAGAACAGTCACTTTTTTATGGCTCGCAACTACTTCGCATAAAAAGAGATGAACCATCTCCGGATGAGGCTTGGCACTTATGATTTCCCCAACGACTATGCCGGAAAAATCTCCTGGCGCCGTGTGGTACTCTTCTACCTCTAATCCGCCCATCGTGAGCAGATTGGCCAGCTCCCTGGGAGATTCGTTTATTTCGACAAATTCTTTTAGCCAGTTAAGCGTTACTATCAACTTTAGCTCGCAAATGTTTTAAAATTGACGAAGAAATCTCAGATCGTTTTCGTAAAAAATGCGAATGTCATGAACCTGGTATTTGAGCATGGCGATGCGCTCCACGCCCATTCCGAATGCGTAACCGGTATAAATGGCAGGGTCGTAATCGACAAATCCGAATACGGCGGGATCGACCATTCCTGCTCCGGAGATTTCCAGCCAGCCGGTATTTTTACATACCCGGCAACCCTGTCCGCTGCAGAAAATACAGGAAAAATCATACTCCGCACTTGGCTCCGTAAAAGGGAAAAAGCCTGGACGAAACCTGACTTTAACCTCAGCGTCGAACAATTTCCTGGCAAAGGCCATGATCACACCCTTTAAATCCGCAAAGGAGACGCCTTTGTCCACACACAATCCCTCGACCTGGTGGAAGGTCGGTGAATGGGTCGCATCCGGCGTATCCCGTCGAAAACACCGGCCCGGCGCAATCATGCGAACCGGCGGCCGCTGCTTCTGCATTGTACGGATTTGCACGGGAGAAGTGTGGGTGCGTAAAAGATAGTTATCCGGCAAATAGAACGTGTCCTGCATATCGCGGGACGGGTGATCCTCGGGAATGTTCAAGGCCTCGAAATTATAGAATTCCGTCTCTATTTCCGGACCTTCTTCCACCCGAAATCCCATGCCCATGAAAATATTTTCTATCTCGCCCAGAACCTGCATGAGAGGATGTATGGTTCCAAAAGACGGCGTTTTTCCCGGCAGTGTCGGATCAAAAGAGTCGACGGGGCTTTTCGCCGAGCCTAACGCACTCTTTTTTTCCAGCAAATCTTCCTGAATGCGATTTTTTAAACGATTCAATTCGGCGCCGACGAGCGGTCGTTCCTGCGGATCCAGCGCGCCCAGATGTGAGAAGAGGGATTGCAGCTTGCCTTTTTTGCTGAGAAACACGATGCGTACGGTCTCTAGCTTTGTCACGGAGTCAATGGCCGCTACCTCTTTTTCGAATTCGCTTTCAACACCCTGGATTTCCGATAGGATATTTTTCGACTGTTGGGCCATTCCGTTTATGCCTTCACGGATTGAACAAGCTGCTCGAATGCTTTCACATCGTTTACGGCCAAATCGGCAAGCATTTTTCTGTTTATCTGGATATTGCTCTTTTTCATTGCATCGATGAGTGTCGAATAGTTCATTCCAAAAAGTCTTGCGGCCGCATTGATCCGGATGGTCCATAACCGGCGGAATTCTCTTCGTCGCACCCGCCTGTCGCGATAGGAGTATTTCAGTCCTTTTTCTACTTGTTCCTTGGCGGATTTGAACAGCCTGTGTTTTCCGCCATAGTAACCTTTTGCTGCCCTTAGAATTTTATTTCGACGGTGCCTTGTGGGAACCGAAGAACTTGAGCGTGGCATAATTCAACCTCCAAACTATCATGTAAAAAACCACTAACCAGCATAATTCACAAAAAATGATCAATGTGCGACGCACTTTTTGTAATGACTGAAGTGATGCCTGGTTGTTGCTTCACTGCAAGAAAACCAAGTGCGTCGCACATTCAGTCAATTCATGAATAATGCAGGCTAAATCATCCCTTTGACTTTTTTGTGATCGGCCTTGGCAACCAGATCGTTCTTGCGCAATTTCCTCTTTCTTTTTGAAGATTTTTTCGTCAGGATATGACTCCCGAATGATTTGGAACGGCGCACTTTGCCAGATCCGGTCAACCGGAACCTTTTGACCGCCGCTCTTCGACTTTTCATTTTTGGCATCTTGAAACCTCATTCATCTATTTTTTGGTGAAAAAAGCGTTTAATTGCCCCCCTTCCATTTTGGCCTCTCTTTCGACTTTTGCAATGTCTTCCACGGCTTCGGCAAACTTTTCCATTACTTTGACTCCGAACTCCTGATGAGCCATCTCACGGCCCCTGAACATCACCGTTGCTTTGACCCTGTTTCCTGCTTCGAGAAATTTTCTGGCGTGCCTGACCTTAAAATCAAAATCATGTGTTTCAATTTTTGGCCTGAGCCGGATTTCTTTGGTAATAATGACATGCTGTTTCTTTTTTGTCTCTTTTTCTTTTTTGCTGAGCTCGTACTTGTATTTGCCGAAATCCATTAAACGGCACACGGGCGGCGAGGCATTTGGCGAAACTTCAACGAGATCTAATCCAACATTTTCGGCTCGTTGCAGCGCTTCTCGCATAGGCACTACGCCGACTTGCGCTCCAACTTCATCAATCAGTCGCACTTTAGGAACGGTTATTTCCTCATTAATGCGAATCTCTTTTTTCTTAATAATAAACCTCCGTAAGACTTTGTTCTTTGTTTATTTTTTGTCTGCCTCTTCTAATTTAATATGATCGATGAATTGTTCCAACGTTTTTTTGCCAAGATCGCCTTCTCTTCTTTTCCGAACCGATACGTTGTTTTCATTGACCTCCCTTTCGCCAAGAATCAGCATGTAGGGAATCTTGCTCGTTTCGCCTTCCCTGATTTTATAGCCCACTTTTTCGCTTCTATCATCCATACTGCTGCGGATACCTGCAGTAACGAGCCTCTCATGCACTTTTTGCGCATACTCGTGTTGCGAGCTGGTAATCGGAATGACAGACACCTGGATGGGCGCCAGCCACAACGGGAATGCCCCGGCATAATGTTCGATCATCACGCCGAAAAACCTTTCAAGAGAGCCTAACAAGGCCCTGTGAATCATGATGGGTTGATGTTTTTCGCCATCCTGCCCGACATAACCTAAATCGAATCGTTCCGGTTCATTGAAATCGACCTGAATTGTCGTACATTGCCATGACCGTCCCAGGCTGTCTTTTATCTTGATGTCAATCTTAGGTCCATAAAATACGCCCTCTCCCGGATCAATTTGATATTCCACCTTTGAGTGAGCGAGTCCGGTTTTCAGAGACTGCGTCGCCTTGTCCCAGTTTTCTATGATACCGACATATTTTTCCGGCCGGGTTGATAAAAAGATGTCGTATTCGGAAAAGCCAAAACCCTTGAGCATATTGAGCGAAAAGTCAATCACGCGGGAAATTTCCTGGTCTAGCTGATCGGGCCGGCAGAAAATGTGGGCATCATCCTGGGTGAATCCCCTGACGCGCATCAATCCATGCAAGACCCCGGATTTCTCGTAGCGGTAGACCGTGCCGAGCTCGGCCCAGCGGATCGGCAAATCGCGATAGCTCCGTGTTCTGCTTTTAAAAATGAGCAGGTGAAACGGACAGTTCATCGGCTTGATGAGATAGGGATTTTCGTCAATATCCATCGGAGCATACATATTTTCGCTAAAAAAATCCAGGTGGCCGCTGGTGTTCCACAAGTTTTTTCGGGCAATGTGAGGCGTGTTGACAAACTCGTAACCCGATGCCAGATGTTCATGTCGCCAATATTCTTCAATTTTATGCCGAACGAATGCGCCCTTTGGATGCCAAAGAATCAGGCCGGGTCCGATTTCATCGTTAATGGTAAATAAATCGAGATCTTTGCCCAGCCTCCTGTGATCGCGCTTTTTCGCCTCCTCGATCTTGAGCAGATAATCTTCGAGCTGCGATTTCTTGGGAAAGGAAATTCCATAAATTCTTTGCAGGCTCGCATTGTTTTCATCACCCAGCCAATATGAGGCGGAAATACTCATCAATTTAAAATATTTGATGTATCCTGTTGACGGCAGATGTGGGCCTCGGCACAGGTCGACAAAGCCGCCTTCGCGATAAATGCTTGGGGGCTCGCCCAATCGTTCTATTTGTTCCGTCTTATAAGATTCCTTTTTTTCCCGGAACAATGTTAACGCCTGTTCAACGGAAGGCTCTTCGCGGATGAAAGGATTATCCTGCGATACGATCTCTTTCATTTTATTTTCGATCTTTTCCAAATCCTCCGGAGTGAACGCCCTGTCCACATCGATGTCGTAATAGAAACCCTGGTCCACCGGCGGGCCGAATGCAAATTGCGCCTCGGGAAACAGTTCCTTTACCGCATGGGCCATGACATGGGCGGTGCTGTGCCAATAGACCTCC
>Ga0154721_1041_pt3 | contig 14944 bp, 12 predicted proteins | sample Rifle2008BG16ft_FD_105729 | JGI IMG/M metagenome (GOLD analysis project Ga0154721, IMG submission 105729) | candidate division KSB1 bacterium RBG_16_48_16 | reverse complement strand
GCTTTCCAGTTCTCGCGATAGGCGTGCGCATCCACTTTGGTGCCGCTTTTATCTTTATGCACGAGCAATACTCGCTCGGGATGCTCGCGGTTAATCAAAAAAGGAGAATGCGTCGTGTAAACAACCTGGTTCTTTTGTGCCAGATCTTCCAACACCTTGACGAGGTCTTTTTGGCCGCCGGGATGAAGATGTATGCCGGGCTCATCGATGAGGAAGATAAACTCGTTGTTTTTTCCGCCAAATGTCTGGGTTATAAAGTTGACGTAAAAAGATAGATACCATCGGAATCCCAAACTCCTGGATTCGGGCGTATCGAATACCGTGGTGCTGTCCGAAAAATCAATATAGAGAACCCGGCCATTGACATTCAGTTTGATTTCCAGGGTCGGCTCCTGCGACCACACCCGGCGAACCTGTTCGGTAATGATCCGGCTCGCCTCTTCCGCAGCTCTTCTGCCGCGCGTGCTGTCTTCAAAGATCAGCTCATAGTCTTCAATCCCGCCAATCCGCAAAAGATTCCGCTCCGTTTCGAAAGCGAGGCCGTTGGCCTGGAGATGTTCATATTCGATTTTATTTTTCAGCAGGGGAATTTCACTGAAATAAAGGATGCTCGGCAAAACGGGAGCGAGCTGTTTAAAATCAAAAGAATCGATCTCCGAGTCGCCGATGACAAGCCGGTAATCCTTCATCGTCGGTCCTTCTCGCCTGATCTGCAGGGTCTGAACGTCTTTGAAAATCTCCGAAATCTTGACAAGCTGGCGTACATTTTCTTTTGTCAAATCGCCGAACTCATAAGTCAGCTCCGGCGATTTTCCCATGTAGTAATGGTTTGAATATTGGCAGGTCAGCGAGCTGTCGAAAATGCGAGAAGTTTTGATCGCCTCGATCGCCTTCAAGACGTTGGTCTTACCGCTCTCGTTTGCCCCGATAAGAACATTGATCCTGGGATCGAGTGGCAACGTCAGCTCGTAAATGGATTTAAAAGCCCGGATATGTACCTTTTTAAGAATCATCTTTCTCACCTAAGGTAACATTCTTTCCATTCCCAACCCAATTAAACAATGTCTTCACCACAACGCCTTTGTACGAGCAAGGGCACTTTTGGCGAATTAATATATCATCCATCCCTTTTTAAAGCAAGCATATTTTGCCTCCCGGGGTGACCTCGCTTACCAGCATTGGTGGAGTTGGATCTACGATTTACGATGAACGATTTATGATTTGCGATTTTTCGGGACGGTTTCCATACTTTTGACAAATTTGGCGGTTGATCGCTCTTCCAATTTAATACGATTAAGATTTCTCCGTTCAAACCAAAATACATCTGATATCGCAAATCGTTCATCTTAAATCCGGACGATTTTCCTGCCGTATCAGAAATCCGCCCTCTGTATAATAGTGTCCTGCAAAAAAAGCTCGTCATTTTTTTGCGGGTAATCGGTCGTGTAGTGAAGACCTCTGCTCTCTTTGCGCAATAGTGCGGACTGAATGATGAGCTGAGCGACTACGGCCAGATTTCTCAGCTCGATGATTCCTTCCGTGACCCTGGTGCGGCGGTAATAGTTTTCCACTTCATGCCTGATCAACCGGATACGGCTTAATGCCCTTTCCAGCCGCAAATTCGACCTGACGATGCCGACATAATCCCACATGAGATTCTTGATCTCGAGGGCATCATGGGCAATGAGCACCCACTCTTCGTTGTTAAAAGTGCCCGAGTCGTCCCATCGAGGGATAACCTGAAAATCCGGATGCACGTCGCGGACGAATTCGGACGCTTCCAGACTGGCATGATGGGCAAAAACCAGGGCCTCCAAAAGAGAGTTTGACGCCAGCCGGTTCGCACCGTGTACGCCGGTAAAAGCAACCTCTCCACAGGCAAAAAGTCCTTTAATACTGGTTCTGCCTTTCAGGTCCGTGACGACGCCGCCGCAGGCATAATGCGCCGCCGGCACCACCGGAATTGGCTCTTTGGTGATGTCGATTTTATATCGGAGACAATTTTCATAAATAAGCGGAAATCGATCCTTGACCTGCGCGGGATCTTTGTGGGAGATATCCAAATAGACGCACAGGTCACCGGTTTTTTTCATTTCGGTATCAATCGATCTGGCGACGATATCGCGTGGCGCAAGCGAAGCCATTTCGTGGTATTTTTCCATAAAGGATTCGCCCTTTTTGTTGACCAGGACGGCGCCGAATCCCCGCACGGCTTCTGAAATGAGAAAGGAGTTCGCCTCCGGGTGAAAGAGAGTGGTGGGATGAAACTGCATGAACTCCATATTGGCAATGGGCGCTCCTGCGCGATAACATATAGCTACTCCGTCTCCGGTGGCGATTTTGGGATTGGTGGAATGAAGATAGACCTGGCCGCACCCACCCGTGGCTATAATCGTCGCTTTTGCTAAAAACTTTTTTACAATGCCTTCATTGCTGTCCAGAACATAAGCCCCCCAGCAATGGAGCTGGGCTTGGGACGGGGGATGTGGATAAAAAACCTGGTGTTCGGTGATCAGATCGATGGCGGCGTGATGTTCATGGACGTGAATATTTGGCTCCTGCTTGACGGCTTCGAGAAGAGCCGTTTCCACATCTTTTCCGGTATGATCCTTGACGTGTACGATGCGATGCGCACGATGGCCGCCCTCAATCCCCAGGTCGAATCGTCCTTCCTTTGTTTTGGTAAATCTCACTCCCAGCTCAAAGAGCTCTTTTACCCGCGTCGGTCCTTCTTCGACAATCAATCGAACAGCGTCCTGATGACACAAGCCGGCCCCGGCCGTAAGGGTGTCTTGTGTATGCTGCACATAAGAATCCCCGGGATCGAAAACCGAAGCGATCCCTCCCTGGGCATAATTGGTGTTTGATTCGGCTTTGTGTTTCTTGGTCACCAGGGCCACTGAGCCAAATTGGGAAAGCTTGAGGGCACACGATAGCCCGGCAATACCGCTGCCGATTATTAGAAAATCCGTTTCACTTGTCATATCTTCTCATACATATTTTTTTATTTCCGTAAAACATAATCCAAATCACCTATAAATGCAATACCTTTGTTAGACCGGCTAAGTGTCGGCACGAAAACCAGCGAAATAAAAAAGAACTGTCATTGCGAGCGGAGGAAATGAGTCGTCTCCCGCCCAATTTGCTTTATTGGAGCGAAGCAATCTCAAAACCGCTTGCGTTTTCGCTCAGACAGTAAATAAAAAAGGCCGGTGCACGAATTGTGCATCGGCCTGTGAAAATGATTTGATATGGCATGAGAAGAGTTATTTTTTGGACTTTTCCACCACTTTAAGCAGTTCCCTGTTTTTAATCGGCCGCGTGATGACCTCCGGTATGCCCTGGTGTGCGGCAATGGCCTTCAAATCAGGGTCATCGTCATCGCAAATGCCGACAACTTTTATTTTGGGAAACCTGGTCATAATTTGTTCTGCAAGCTCGAAAACGGATTTTTCCGCCGAATTGTCTTCATCAATAGCCAAGTCGAGAAAGGTGAGATCGGCGGCGTGTTCGGCTAACAGGTTCATCAAATCATCCACATCCTGTGCGATTTCTACGTCGTATTTGTGGCTCAGGGCAAGGTACATTTGCATCTCGGAGCGCAATTCATCGTTATAAATGACAATTTTCATTTAACTCTTTGGAATCCTAGAGGGTTAGAAGCTAGCTTTTATTCACCCCAATTATAGAAACAAAGCAAATCAAATGCGGAAGTAAATTTGAAAAATATCTTTATCTGTAAAGACAGGCAAATGTGGTCAACAGAAGGAGGTTGCAACTATTTAGCCCACTAAACACTCGAAAAAATCGAAAGCGAAAGATTTAGTGTGTTTCGTGGGCTTTATAACGATGGCCGGTCAATATATTTTTTTCAGATGAGAATTTCGGTAGTAATGCCGAAGGATGTGCCGATAGTCGAATCCCATTTGTGCCATCACCGTTGCGCCGACCTGGCACAGACCGACGCCATGTCCCCATCCGGCGCCGTGTAAATGAAAATGTCCGATGGCCCCGGTTTCGTCCCTTTCGCGCTCGATATAAAAGCAGGCGCTGTAAAGATAGCTTTTGGACAGCAGCCGGCGGATCTGCAGCTCTTTGCCGATTCTGCAGGTTCTTTTGCTGCCGACAATATCCAGCCAGCTCAACCGCCCTGACTTGCCGCGCCGCCCCTCGACAAGATCAATCAATCGACCAAAATCCGTATCCAGTTTTTCACGAATGATTTCTTCCAGTTGGCTGCGCGAGTAGGAGACGCGCCAGCGAAATAATTCCTTGCTGTTGTATGGCAAGTTGGATTGTATCGGATATTGTCTTGTATTGCAATAGACGTCTGGGAAACTGTCGATGAATTTTCTCGCTTCTTCCTCTTTATCCGCAGCCAGCTCCATGTGTTGTCGGCCATCGTAAACCGATTGCAGGTAACCGATCTCCTGATTGTCCCAGACGTTTTGAAAATCCTCGGTAATGCCGCCGCAAATTTTTGCATAACGCGCATCGCAAATCCTGCCCTTATAGACAAGAACCTGCCCCCTGGTTGTCCTGGAAGCCTTTATCGAGTATTCCGATAAATTTTCGACGCCGTGATAGCACTGGCAGTGATCGTCCGAACACAAGTGGTAATTCTCGTCATAATGGTGCTTGCCCATGGTGGCCAGAATGGTGCTTCGCGCCGCCACGGTTTGTGCCTTGAGCAGCTCGACAGGATTGTCCGAAGACATCTCGGAAGAGTTGACGCTTTTCAGGTAATCTTCGATATCGATTTCATTGACGGCGACCAGGCGCCCGGCTTTGTTGAAACAAATTTCCAGAATGCCTTGAATGGCCTGCGTTCTTTTGTGCTGCCAATGAAAGCCGATGCCGACGGTCACATCGTGCAAGCGGATGACGCCAGCATCATTCTCCGGAACGATGCGCACTTTTTGCGGCCAGTCGACATCAAGCAGCCGGATGTCTCCGTCCGCCTCACGACCCCACTCGCGAACGATAACGGCTTCTCCGGCAGGGCGATATTCGAAGACGAACCGTTCCGCCTCCTGCCTGTTGGCAAAAGGGCGGGTGACCGTCCAATATTCACTGTTATCAAAAATGGCGTCTCTGAATTTGAGGATGATGCCGGGCCGCCAGATATCGCATTCGATGCCCTCCCCGGCTTTCTGAGAGACAAAACGTTCCGCCGTCGCCAATCTCGATTCGATGCCGAGTCTCACACAATATTTCACTTCGGCGGCCCATGCCTTCCCAATGGTTGCCTTATAGGTCTTGCCTTTTTCTCCCCGCATGGCGTTCGTCCCCGGCAAGCCATAGATTGCGAAATCACAGTCGCAGCGAAACCGAATCTCCCGGGCCGACTGGATCATGCCGATCCGTACGACCGGGTTGCCGCTGACATCGTATTCGGTGGTTAAGTCTCTGATCATTTGGACGTCAAAACCTGTTGCACGCCCGGTTAAAAGCTTTCATAACCGGATAACCTGCCGCCAAAGAAACCGCTATCCAGATCCATCTCACATGGTCGCCGGACGAATACCACAAAAGAAGTTGCTGATCGACATTCACCAAAAGAATGTTGAGCAGATTATTGACACCATGAAAAACGATGGCCGGCCAGACGCTTCCGCTTTTCCACACGATATAACCAAGAACAAGCCCCATAAAGGTGACCTGCAGTGCCGTCCACGGCATGAAATGGGCAAAGGCAAAAATCACCGAAGCCATTACGATAGCCGTAGCAGGATCGCGGTAAGATTCCAGCGTGTGTTGGATGAGTCCCCTGAACAGCAGCTCTTCGCCAAAGGCCGCGATAATGACCACGGTGGTGATAATGATGACGCCATCCGCTAGCGAGCCGATCTGCACCGCGTTTTGCAGGGCGGTGAAAATCTCCGCCGGCATTGGAAAAATGATCAGGATCAAACGGTCCATCTCGTCCACAATGACAAAGGCCAGCAGGCTCAACAGGCTGGTAAAAAACAGAATCCTTGTATCAATCGAGTAAAGACGGAATGTTTTCGTAAACGGCATTTTTTTAACAACCACATAACCGATGCCGGGAAGGATGATGACCATTTCCATAAATAACATGGCCAGCTTCACAGGAAGGAAAATGGCCAGGCTGCCGATGCCAAAAACGGAAGCGAGCGTCAACAGAATGACGATCAAAATCTGTCGCGGTGTAAGGATGTGGGAATTATGTGTATCCATAAGCGCTATTTTTCAGGTGATTGTTCGTTTGTCAGGTAATTCAGGATGATGCCCGCGGCAACGGCCACATTGAGCGATTCGCCCCGGCCAGATGGCGGCACGGTCACTTTTACATCGCAATAGGGTTCCGCAGACGGGCTTATTCCCCTTGCCTCACCGCCGAACAACACAAAATCCCGGCCGGTTTTCCCGACCTGCTGCAGCGGAACTCCCCCGTAACCAAAAGCCGCCAAAATGCGGTAGCCTGCCTTTTTCAGAGACGGGAGCGATTCCTGCCATAAGGTATCACGAACAAGACGCAGGTGAAAGAGCGCGCCCATGCTGCTGCGGACAACTTTGGAATTATAGGGATCGACGCACCCCTTGCTCAGCAATACGGTGCCCAGGCCAAACCATACGGCGGTGCGCAAAATCGTCCCCAGGTTGCCCGGGTCGCTTATCTCATCAAGCCCAAGAAGCAGCTCTTCAGTAGTTTCCTGAAGCTTTAATTCACCGGCAGGGATTTTTTGCACGACCGCGCCGATTCCCTGCGGCGTTTTGGTATCGCACAACGACAGAAAATCTTTTGCCGTCGCTATCACGTGCTTTAGGTTCAGGCTCTCCGCCTTTCCCTGCCAAACGAGATAGTCTGCGGGCGACAGCAGCTCCGGGCTTGTGATGATCTCCTCGATGTGGGCGGAGCTGTCGATGGCCTCACGGCACAGGCGCGAGCCTTCGATGAAAAACCTGCTTTCGCTCTCCCTGGCTTTTTTGCGCTTCAGGGAAACAAGATATTTGAGATGACTTTTTGTGAGAGGAATATTGTGAGACATACTACCGCTTTATTTTTTCCAGCAGGAATGAGACGATCCTGTCTTCCGGCACGTTCTCCTGTACGCCGTCGCCGAGGTTTTTGACGGCAACAATCCCGGCTGCCAGCTCATTTTCACCCAGGATCAGCGCATAGCGGGCACCCTGCCTGTCGGCATCGCGCATTTGCGTCTTGAAGCTTTTGTCGCCAAAGGCGGTCGTTGCGGCCAGCTCATTTTCCCTGAGCTTGTAGAGCAATGGAATGGCCTTCATCCGCGCCAGTTGGCCTAAAGAGACCAGGAAAACATCCGGCTTTTGTTCCGGGGCGGGCGCTAATCCCTGTTGTTTCATGCTTAAAATGATGCGCTCGATGCCGGAACCGAAGCCGATTCCGGGAGTCGGCGGACCTCCCAATTGCTCGACCAGGCCGTCGTAGCGTCCGCCGCCGCACATCGCGTTTTGCGCGCCGATGCCTTCGGCCCACACTTCAAAAACCGTCTTGGTATAATAATCCAATCCGCGAACGAGCTTATGATTGATCGTATAGCTCCGCTCGAGGGCGTCCAAATACCTTCGCAGCGTTTCGAAATGCTCTTTGCACTCCCCGCACAAAAACCGGCTGATGACAGGCGCGTCCAGGATAATCGGCTGACATGTTTCATTTTTGCAATCCAGCAATCGCAACGGATTGGAATGGAGCCTCCGCTTGCAGTCACCGCAAATCTCATCGAAGCGTTTTTGATAATAAGCTGTGAGAGTGGCAACGTATCCCGGCCGGCAGACGGGACAACCGGTGCTGTTCAACTGAAAGGCAAGGCCCTTGAATCCCAATTCGGCGTACAGTTGCCAGGCAATCGACATGACCTCGAGATCGACGGCCGGGTCCTGCTCGCCCAGCGCTTCCACATTGAATTGCGTGTGTTGGCGAAAACGGCCGGCCTGGGGTCGCTCGTAGCGAAAAATCGGGCCGATGGAAAAAAGCTTCACCGGTTTGGGGCGAGTATGCAGACCGTTTTGCAAATAGAGCCTCATGATTCCGGCGGTGAATTCCGGACGCAGGGTGAGCGAGTTCTTGCCCTTGTCCAAAAAGGTGTACATCTCTTTTTCGACAATATCGGTCGTTTCGCCAACGCCGCGGACGAACAACTCGGTTTGCTCAAAAACAGGCGGATTGACTTGTTCATATCCGTAGAGCCGGGTGATTTTGTCTATCTTTTCTTCGATGATTCGCCAATAAGGCTGTTCATCCGGCAACACATCCCGCGTCCCTGTGACGGATTTATATTTCATGGCCGCGCCTTCTGCGGTTTCGATTCAATCCCAGGACAGAAAAAGTCCGCTTTTGCCCGCATGTTTTCAAAAGTCGTATCCATTCTTTTCATCGCTCGATTTCACGGATAAATAAAATAAAGGGTCTCCTTGCAGAGACCCGTGTATGCCTTTATAAAGAATGTCAATTGATTGCCGAAATGCTACAAAGCAAAATATTTTTGTTCTTCCAAGGTGATAATATCAATGACCTCACTGCTGGAACGCGCGCCGGCCAATCGATTTCTAAACTCCTCTCTATGCATCAGTCGGGAAATTCTGCTCAACGCTTTGAGATGAGGACCGGTTTGCTCCGTCGGCCCGACGAGTAAAAAAATAAGCCGAACCGGCTTTTCATCGATTGATTGAAAATCCACGTCCTGACTGGTAATGCCAAATGCGGCCACCAGCTCTTTCACCGCATCGGTTTTCGCGTGCGGTATGGCGACGCCATCGCCCATGCCGGTGCTCATCACCCGCTCGCGCTCGAGAATCGCGGTCAGCACCGCATTGCGATCCTCTAATTTCTTCGCACGATCCAGAATGTCAACAAGCTCTTCGATAATCTTGTTCTTATCCGTATTTTCGAGAGGAATACGAATAACCTTTTCTGTGAGCAAGTCCTTAAGTTTCATTCTTTCTCCCGGATTAAAACGCCCAAATATAAAAGAAATTGGTAACATTGCAAACCTTTTTTCTCCCAACTGACCTTACATTTTCGTATTATCGTTAAATTAATATTACTTTTTTGTATCAAGTCAAACAGTCTCCCCAAATCGATAAACGCCGGCGATGCCGTCCTCTCCCCAAATCCACTGCCTTTGCAGAAAACATGACACACAAGTAAAAAATCCCTGGCGAAACGATCCCGGGGATTTGTTGCATGACAAGAAAAACCGCGACATAAAAAATGGTCCGCCCTAAAACCGCAATTCAGGACAATTTTGTCTGTATTAGAATACCACTATACATTTTTGTAGGAAAAATACTGAAGAGGGCACACCGGGTAATCGATGTCAATCCATTATGTTTAGAGAGGTTACATGGTACAATAATTTATGGTACGGTAGTTGCCCTGCGTGCCTCAAATAGTGATTTATCCAATATTACTTGAGCGCATGTATCAATAAAGTCGTTTTGTCAATAAATAGGAGGAGACGAATGAAGCTCATTATCGCTTACATCCAACCGGAAAAGCTCAATGCTGTTAAGAAAGCTTTATACGAAAGGGAAATTTTCAAGGTTTCCGTCACGAATTCACTTGGTTGCGGTCAGCAAAAAGGTTTTCATGAGACATATCGCGGCGCCGATATCGAGGTCAATCTTTTAAAAAAGGTGCGGCTCGAAATTGCCGTGAACGATGAATATGTCGATCCGACCATCGAAGGCATTGTGGAAGGCGCTCGCACCGGCAAGATCGGAGATGGCAAAATATTCATCCAAAATTTAGAGGAGTGTATCCGCATCCGCACAGGAGAAACAGGCGGTGTCGCGATTGGGTAGATGGCCGTAGCACACGTCCGATTGTGACCAGTGTATCCATCGGCAAAAATGGATTGCAGACTATTAAATCAGGAGACATTGTTTATGATTTTTCGAAACAGAATTTCCGTAATCTTGGCTGTCGTTCTCATCATTGCTGTTAGCTATTCCTTATTTGCGCTTGACAGTACCTCGACAAGCACGGAAAGTAGCGAAATGGCAAGCGCTGAAAGCGAAAGCGCCCCGGCCGCAGCAACACCGGATATTTCAGCAAAGTTAGAGGATTTTCAAAACACCATGAATATCGTTTGGACTTGTATTGCCGCTTTTCTCGTCTTCTTTATGCAGGCCGGTTTTGCTATGGTAGAAGGCGGCTTTACCAGGGCAAAAAACACCGTAAACATCATGATGAAAAATCTCATGGATTTTTCCATCGGTACAGTTGTCTTTTTCCTGCTGGGTTTCGGGCTTATGTTCGGCGTGACCAACGGTTTTTTCGGCACAACGGATTTTGTCTTGCGCGGGACAAATACCCTGGGAACAGACTGGAATTGGACCTTTCTCATTTTTCAAACGGTCTTTGCCGGAACATCGGCCACGATCGTATCGGGTGCGATGGCTGAGCGAACAAAGTTTGTGGGTTACTTGATTTATAGTGTATTCATTTGCGCCATCATCTACCCGATTTATGGCTCCTGGGCCTGGGGTTCGCTCCTTCATGGCGGCGGCTGGCTGGAGAATATGGGCTTCACCGACTTTGCAGGCTCGACCGTTGTGCACTCTATCGGTGGTTGGCTGGCCCTGGCCGGGGCTGTCGTTCTGGGTCCGCGGATCGGCAAATATACACCGGACGGTAAGGCCAAAGCCATCCCGGGACACAATATGGCCCTCGGCGCCCTGGGCGTGTTCATCCTTTGGTTTGGCTGGTTCGGCTTTAATCCCGGCAGCACGACTTTTGCCGGCGGCGACATCGGCCGCATCGCCATAACCACCAATCTTGCTGCGGCAGGAGGGGCCATTACGGCTTTGCTCACCTCCTGGGCCGTGTTTAAAAAACCGGATGCCTCTATGACCTTAAACGGTGCGTTGGCAGGACTTGTGGCCATTACAGCGCCGTGTGCAAGCGTCACTCCCGTCGCTGCTTTGATCATCGGCCTCCTGGCAGGAAGTCTGGTCGTCTTTAGCGTGCTCTTTATTGATAGAAAATTAAAAGTCGACGATCCCGTTGGAGCTATCAGCGTTCACGGAGTCTGTGGAGCATTTGGTACCCTGTCTGTTGGCTTGTTCCAGGCTGACGGCGGCTTTTTCTACGGCGGCGGATTTAAGCTGCTGGGTGTCCAGGCGTTGGGTGTCGCCGTTGCATTTGTTTGGTCATTCGGAATAGGAATGATCTTGTTTAATATCATCAAAGCCACTGTCGGCTTGAGAGTAACAGCAGAGGAAGAATTACAAGGTCTGGACATCGGCGAGCACGGTATGGAAGCTTATAGCGGTTTTCAGATCTTTACAACGCAATAAAAATAGCTAGTACGACTCGCGCGCGCTTATTCCAGGCAGCCCCCTCCCAAATGAATATGAGGTTTGGGAGGGGGATTTTTTATTCCCTCCTCTTTCACAAGTTTCTTTTCCGAATCTCTTTTTTCCCACTTGCTCTAAAAAAACTTTCTTGTTATTTTAGCCTTGTCTAATGAAAGAACGGAATGTGATTCAACTGGACATAAACAACCTGGTGTACAACGGCATCGGCCCGTTTAATTTTTCCATAGATCAAAACGAATGTCTAGGCCTGAGCGGGCCTTCGGGATCCGGCAAATCACTCATGCTACGCGCTTTGGCCGATCTGGACCCCCACGATGGCCGGGTCTCTTTTGGCGGCGTGGAAGCAACCAGGATACGCCCGGAGGAATGGCGCCGACGGGTGGGATTGCTGCCCGCCGAGAGTCACTGGTGGGGCGATACGGTAAAGGATCATTTCCGTCTGCCGGACAACTCGCTGCTGCAACAGGTTGGCTTCGACGAAAGCGTGCTGAATTGGTCGGTGAGCAGGCTTTCCAGCGGGGAAAAGCAGCGGCTGGCCATCGTCAGGCTGCTGGCCAACAAACCCGATGTTTTGCTGCTGGATGAGCCGACGGCAAACCTGGATAAGACAAATATACGCAAGGTTGAAGAGCTGTTCGACCGCTACAAGCGGGAGCACCGGGCATCCATCTTTTGGGTGTCACACGACCCGGATCAAATCCACCGCGTCGCCAGTCGCTGCTATTTTCTCGACCACGGTCAGCTTTTGCCGGGAGATCGATGATGGGCGTCATATCCTTATCGCCATACGATCTTGCTGTTGCGGCGTCCTTGCTTTTGGCCGTTGCCGCGCTGTCCTACCTCCTGCGCCTGGGAAATTCCGGCCAGATCGTCGTCGCAGGAGTGCGGATGACCTCCCAGCTTTTGCTGCTCGGAATCGTTCTAAAATCGCTTTTCGCCCACACCAATTTTCTATGGGTGACGCTGATGGCGCTGGTCATGCTGGCCGCTGCCGCACGGGAAGTAACGTCTCGGCAAAAACGACGCTTCAAAGGCGTGTGGGGATTCGGCATCGGCGCGGTATCGATGTTCATCTCGTCATTTACTGTCACCCTTATCGCCCTGGCGGTGATCATTCAAAACCGGCCCTGGTACCTGCCCCAGTATGCCATCCCACTTTTGGGCATGCTGCTGGGCAACACCATGAATGGCATTGCGCTGGGACTGGAGCGGCTGACGGCCAACGCCTGGCAGCAAAAACCGGTCATCGAGGCGCGGCTGATTCTGGGGCAAAGCTGGAACCAGGCCATCGGCGATGTGCGCAAAGAGTGTATCCGCAGCGGCATGATACCGATCGTCAATTCCATGGCGGCGGCCGGACTGGTCAGCCTGCCGGGGATGATGACCGGCCAGATACTTGCCGGTAGTCCGCCGTTTGAGGCCGTCAAATATCAAATCCTGATCATCTTTCTGATTGCCGCCGGTACGGGTTTCGGCACCATGTCGGCCGTCTATTCCGCCTCCCGCCGGCTGTTTGACGAACGCCAAAGACTGCGCCTGGATCGTTTGAAAGGTCAATAAAGGCTGAGTAATTTGAGCACCTGTGATCGGTTATATAATTTTTCGTTCAAGATCAGATTCTTACTCAAAAATAAGAGGGTTAATCCCCTGCAAAAGAAATCCGTCCTATCCGTTTCATCCGTTAAATCCGTGTTCCATCTCGGTTCTGCCCTGTCCGGCTTGGGCCTGTTGATTTTCTTATGCGCCGGGTTCGTTCTTTGGCCGGTTCATCCTCAAAAATTAGACCATAACGATCTTGCCTCCATCCGCATTTTCGACCGCAACGGGACACTCTTGCGCGAGGTGTCGTCGGCAGAAGAGCAGCGCAGCCGGTGGACGGCGCTGGCAACGATTCCGCCGGTAGTGTCCACCTGTTTCATTGTCGCCGAGGATAAGCGATTTTACCGTCATTGGGGTGTCGATCCCCTGGCCGTTCTGCGGGCGATCCGGCAAAACCTGTCGAATGGCGAGGTTGTTTCCGGAGCGTCTACCATCACCCAGCAACTGGCGCGCCGCATTTACAATCTGCCCCGCCACTGGCTTTTCAAGCCGGTGGAAGCCCTGCTGGCTCTACGGCTGGAAATATGGCTGAGCAAGGAGCAAATCCTCGAACAATATCTGAATCGCATACCGTTCGGCAACCAGGTCTACGGTATTGGGGCTGCGTCCGAACTCTATTTTAAAAAATCCGCAGCCTTTTTGAGTGTCGAAGAAGCCGCCTTTTTGGCCGGGCTGCCACAGGCACCTTCGCGGTTTAATCCTTACAGCCATTTCCAGGAGGCGAAAAGACGGCAGGAGCATATTTTGGATGTGATGATGGCCCGGGGAGTTTTAAGTGCAGACCAGCATCGGCAAGCGAAAGCCACGCCGCTCAGCCTTGAATCGCCAAAGCGCTCTTTCCGCGCACCGCACTTTTGCCGGATGATTTTGCAGCAGCCCCGCTTGAGCCAATCATCGGAAATTCGCACGACACTGGACGACAAGCTACAGTCCACTGTCGAGCTACTGGTGCGCGGCCATCTGGATCGTCTGGTGAAAAATAACGTCTCCAACGCCGCCGTGCTGGTGCTCGACAACAACGACAATTCCGTTCTGGCCTGGATCGGTTCCGCCGATTTTTTTGACGAACGGCATGACGGACAGGTGGACGGCATCAGGGCAAAACGTCAACCCGGCTCCGCTTTGAAGCCGTTTACTTACGCCCTGGCCTTGGAGAACGGCTATACGGCGGCATCGATTCTCGCGGACATCGACACCTATGCCACTTCACCGGGTGCCGGTTTTGTCGAAAATTACGATGAGACCTATCACGGCCCAGTTCGCTTGCGCACGGCGCTCGCCTGTTCCTACAACGTGCCGGCGGTGAGGGTTGTCGAAGGACTGGGTGTGGACCTGCTGTTGTCGCGATTGCTGGAGCTGGGATGTGCCAGCCTGCAAAAAGAGGCGGTGTTTTACGGCCCCGGCCTGACTTTAGGCAATGGCGAGGTGACTCTGCTCGAGCTGACCAACGCTTATGCCACGCTGGCAAACGGCGGCTCGTACCGCGCCCTGCGTTATCTGTTTTCCGATGAGATCCTGGTCAAGAACAGCGGAAAACAGGTGTTTTCGCAAAGCATTTCGTTTCTTATTACCGATATTCTGTCTGATGCCGGGGCGAGGGCGCCGGCATTCGGCACCGGCAACGCCCTGAATCTGCCTTTTCCCTGTGCCGCCAAAACGGGCACCTCCAAGGATTTTCGCGATAACTGGACCGTCGGATTTACCACTGGATACACGGTGGGGGTATGGGTCGGCAACTTTGACGGCAGCCCGATGTATAAGGTCAGCGGCATCACCGGGGCGGCCCCGCTGTTCCGCGATGTCATGTTGCTGCTTCATCCGGCGCAATCACCACTGGGATTTATTCCGCCGGAGAATGTGATCAAACGCCCGGTCTGCGCTCAATCGGGTCAGCTCCCCAATCCTTTTTGCCCCACGGTTCTTGATGAGTATTTTGTCAAAGGTACTTTACCGCAAAACACCTGCCGCGTGCATCAACAGCTCATATTGGACAAACGCAGCGGCTTGCTGGCTACGGAGCAAACGC
>Ga0154721_1131_pt1 | contig 15112 bp, 15 predicted proteins | sample Rifle2008BG16ft_FD_105729 | JGI IMG/M metagenome (GOLD analysis project Ga0154721, IMG submission 105729) | candidate division KSB1 bacterium RBG_16_48_16 | reverse complement strand
CTGTTGTTGAAAGGCCTTTGTTGAAGAACCTCACGGTAAAGGTCACTCCCCCGCAATATTCCCGTCTAAAAAGTTTTTACCTGGAAGACAATGTCGGCGATGTGACGGCGCTAAAAGGCTCTTCGCTCCAGCTCAAAGGGGATGCGAACAAACCGTTAAGCGAGGGCAAAATAGGTTTTGAAAAGTCTCGGGATATGGACTTAAAGATCGTCGACAATCATGTTGCCGCATCTTTTATATTGTCGCATGATGATAATTACTCGCTTTACCTCAAAGACGCATCCGGCTACGAGAGTGAAAATCCCATAGGATACCACCTGCGCGCCATTGCAGATCAGTACCCGTTTATAAGGATCGTTTCCCCGGGCAAAGACATCGACCTGGGCGAGGATATGCATCTTGCGCTGCTTTTTGAGGCGGAGGATGATTTTGGCATTTCACAGGCTCAAATCGGTTATCAACTGTTGCCCGAAGGCGCGGGCGAGGCGGACAGCAGCGACTTTCAATTTATACAGGTACCTGATTTCCACGCCGGAGCGGAGAAAATCCGCCACATCGTGGACTGGGATTTATCTTTTACAGATATGCTGCCCAAAGACGTGCTGGTCTATTTTATAGAGGTGTTCGACAATGACGAGGTCAGCGGCCCCAAACGCTCCCGGAGTCAATTGTTTCGCGCGCGATTTCCATCCATTTACGAGCTTTATGAAGAAGTTGCTTATAGCCAGGATGAGGCGATTGAAAAACTGGAAAGCGTTTATGAAAAATCGGTCGACTTAAAAGACAAGATAGACAAGCTGTCTTTGGAGCTGCGACGGGCCGAGGAGATCGACTGGCAGCGACAACAGGAAATATCCGATGCTGTGCAAAACCAGAAGGATTTTCAAGAAGAGCTGCAAAAAACCTCCGACGCCCTTGATCAGATGATCGAAAAGATGGAGAAGAACCAGCTTGCTTCCGTGGAGACATTGAACAAGTACCAGGAGCTGCAACAGCTCATCAAAGAGATCATGACGCCCGAGCTGCAGGAGGTGATGGAAAAAATGGCAGAAGCCATGCAGAGCCTGGATCAGAAAAAGCTGCAGCAGGCGATGCAACAGCTCAATCTTTCGGAAGAAGAGTTGCTCAAAAACCTGGACCGAACCATCTCCCTGTTAAAAAGGATCAAGATGGAACAAATGCTCGACCGGTCTCTGCGTATGGCGGAGGAATTGCAGCAGCGACAACAAACCATACAAAATGATTTGGACAACGATCGCAAATCAAAGGAAGAGCTGGCAAAGGAGCAGGAAAATATTCATCGCGATAGCGAGAGCCTGAAAGAGTCGCTCGATGACCTGCTGGAACAAATGTCGCAAGAGCCCGGAATGCCGGAGCAACAGATCGAAGAAGCCCTGGCGCAACTGGATTCGGCCAACTCGCAGCAAAAACAAAGCGACAGAATGAATGCGCTGCAGCATGGATCGCAAAGTCAGTTCCAGCAGGAATCGCTTCAGCTCCAACAAAGGCTGAACAATATCTCGCAACAGCTATCGGCGGCAAAGGACATGATGACGGGCGCGATGAATCAGCAAATGTTACAGGCGATGCGACAGAGTATGAGGAATCTGTTAGAGCTGTCGAAAGAGCAAGAGGTTTTATTGAACGAAACCAGGGACCTGCCACGAAACAGCGCGCTTTCGCCGGAAATAACCGAGCGCCAGAAAAATCTCTCATCCGCGCTATCGCGAGAGATGAATAAGCTGTACGAGGCATCCAAACAAAGCCTGGCGATTCCTTCCGCGGCGGGCGGATCGATGGGGAACGCATTGCTGCAAATGGAAGGCGCCATGGAATCTCTGCAAGAGCGAAATAACACCAGGGCAAGCGGCCAACAGGGCGAGGCGATGGCGGCGTTGAACGAGTCGGTCAAGAAATTGCAATCTTCCATGCAGAATATGTTGCAAGGCTCATCAGGAGGTATGAGCTACGAACAGTACTTGCAAAGGATGCAGCAGATGGCGGGAATGCAGCAGGGCATCAACGAGCAGACGCTTGGCCTGGGCCTGGGGCAGCAGATGAGTCTCCAGCAGCAGGCAGCTTTGTCGCGTCTTGCGGCGCAACAGAATGCGGTGCGAAAGTCCATGGAACAATTGGCCCAGGAGGCTGCCGATGCCTCGGAAATTATGGGCAGTCTTGACAAAATTGCCGAAGACATGAAAGAGGTGGAAAAGGATTTGGGCGCGCAGAATATTTCCCGCGAGACCATACAAAGGCAAAATCAGATACTTTCGCGAATGCTGGACTATCAAAAATCCATGCGCGAAAGAGAGTATAGCAATAAAAGAAAAGCGGAAACAGGCAAAGAATATATCACCCTGAGTCCCGGCGATTTGCCGGAGGATTTGGGTGAAAGGTCGAGCCGACTGTTGCAGGATTTGCTGCGGGCGCAAAAAGAAGGCTACAGCCGGGATTACCTGGAGCTGATAAAAAACTATTTTGAAGCTGTTACGGAATATGAAAAACGGAAGTGAAAAAACATTTTTTTGCATCAATACTTTATTTGTGGCGCTGTTTGTCTTCGGCTCCGTCACGGCATTCACGCAGTCGGTGCGCCAAAACAGCACAACCGCGCAGTTGAAAGGCCTGGCCAGCAATTATGAACGAGCGGAGCTGTACGATAAAGCAGCGTCCGTCTATCGCTTGCTGTGCGTGCAAAATCCAACGGATATACCTAGTTATCTGGCTGCCAAGAGGTGTTACTTAAAAATCAAAGAATTTGATAAACTGGCGCAGTTGATCCATGAGCTTCAAAGCCAGCGACGGGATATCCGCTATGAAATCGATTTGTCCGAGATCGACTACCTGAGGGGCGATTTTAAAAAAGCCAAAGAACACTGGGATCAAATTTTAACGGACAATCCACGCGATCACAGCGCTTATGCGCTTTTGGGCGCTGTTCTGAGCGAAAACCGTCTTTTTGATGATGCTATTAAAGTTTACCAGCAAGGACGTAAAAACCTTAAAGATGATTATCTGTTTATTTTCGAATTGGCTGGCGTTTACCAGGCACTCGCCGATTACGCGAATACGGTGAGAGAGTATCTGCACTATCTGGAAAAAAATCCGAACCAGGGTGCTTATATCGATGCCCGTTTTGCTAACCTCGAACTAGACGAGGAGGCAACAAAAGAAATTGCTCGAGTCCTTAAAAATGCATTAAAGGAGAAAAGCAAAATCGATCAGGAGATTTTGCAGCTCCTGGGCAATCTTAACACCCGCAACCGGCAATACGACGAAGCCTTTCGTTATTATCAGCAACTGGCAGATACAACGGAAACGCGGGGGGATAAAAACGCAACTGTCAAGGCAAAAGTCGTCCTTGATTTTGGTGAAACAGCCCGGCGTGATGGGGCCTACGACTATGCAAAAAAGGCCTTTGAATTCGTTATAGAAAAATTTCCTACATCACCATCTGCGGTCAGGGCGCAGTACGGTCTGGCCACCCTGTTCGAGAGCCAGGCACAGTATGCACTGGCAGTCAATGCTTACCAAAACTTTGTCGACGGCCATCCCAACACAACGGAAGCGTTGAGAGCGATGTTGCAGGTGGGTGACATCTTGTTTGAAAGGCTGGCCAATATTCCCGAGGCAAAAAAAACATACAATGACATTTTACGACGGTTTCCGGGAAGCGCTTACCGCCTCCCCGTTTTATACCGGTTGGCCGAGTGTGAATTGGCCGCCGAGAGACTTGAGGGCGCGGAACGGATCTATCAAAGAATTTTAGCCGAAGCGAGCGGCGATATTAAAAATGCACGAATGGCGAAATACAATCTCGCTCTTGTCGAGTTTTATCGAGGTCAGCCGAGTCGGGCAAATAACGTCCTGGCCGACCTGGTCGGCAATCCGCATATACGCGCCGTTGAGCCGGACGAAAATGAAAATGACGCTTTGGATTTATTCTATTTGATCCGGGACAAGCAGAACGATTCGACGGGACTTGCTGTTTTGGGGCGTGCCCGGTTTTTATTCAGGGTAAAAGACCTGGGTAAAAGCCGCCAGGCAATACAAGATTTTCTAGAGACGGAGCCGCGGACACTATTGGCGGAAGAATTGTCGGTGTTGCTGATCGACGTTTATCGGGGGGAGAAAAATTATAACGGTGCTCTTTCACAGTGCCAGGAGTTGCTGAAAAACGATGAGGGGCTTTACCGCGACTGGGCCATGATGACCAGGGCCGAGATTTTCCAGTTTGATTTAAAAGAGTACGCCCAGGCGCAGCAGTCCTATGAATCTTTGTTGGAGGATTTTCCCAATAGTATTTATATTGAAGACGCCCGCAGGCGAACTCGATCTTTGGAAAAACTGAACTAGTGATGTTTTGCTAAAAGGTGCCACATCATGCGACATATTTATTTTCTGTTTCTAATTTGCGCCATTTCTTTTTCAAATGCGCTGTCGCAAAAGATTCTTATTTACATGGATCTCAAGCAGACCGATCACCTCAAAGCCTACGGCGTTGCTTACTGGATGTTGCAGCACGGATCGCAGGTGGAGTGGCTTCTCAATTATCGCGGCGGCTCGTTTTTAATGGATGAAAATCCGGCTCTTGAAAGAGAGCTGCGGATTCGCGGCGTGAGCTACAGCAGGCTGTCCGGGGCGGAAATTTCCCAGGTGCACGCCACCATCGACCGTGAAAATATGGATACCGTATTGCTGGAAAAGGCGCCGGACATAGCCGTCTACGCGCCGCCCAACAAGCAGGCCTGGGATGACGCCGTTTTGCTGGCTCTCGAATATGCTGAAATTCCCTATACGGTTCTCTGGGATGAAGAAGTCTTGCGCGGTGAGCTGGACAAGTACGACTGGCTGCACCTTCATCATGAAGACTTTACCGGTCAGTACGGAAAGTTTTATGCCAGTTATCGAAACACCGACTGGTACAAGGATGAGGTGGCGAAAAACGAAACGATGGCAAAGAAGCTTGGTTACTCCAAAGTGTCGAAACTTAAATTAGCGGTTGCTCTGACCATTAAACAATACGTTGGCGGCGGCGGATTTTTGTTTGCCATGTGTTCTGCCACGGACACTTATGACATGGCCCTGGCGGCGGCCAATACTGATCTCTGCGCCGAGGTCTTTGACGGCGATCCGGCCGAGGCCGACGCGCAGCAGCGGCTGGATTTTTCACAGACCTTTGCTTTTGAAAATTTTACCCTTCTGACCAACCCGCTCGTCTACGAATATTCCGATATTGACATTCCACCCAGCAATGCGCCACAGCTTCGCGGCGCAGAGGCCGATTATTTTACCCTGTTTGAATTTTCTGCGAAATACGATCCCGTGGCGACCATGCTGACGCAAGATCACGTTGCCGCCATAAAAGGATTTATGGGACAGACGACGGGTTTTCGTAAAGGCCTGGTAAAAAAACACGTCGTTATTCTGGGCGAGGCGGAAGGAACGGAGCAGGTGAAGTATCTGCACGGAAATTTCGGGAAGGGGACGTTTACCTTTTTAGGCGGACACGATCCGGAGGATTATCAGCATTTTGTCAACGATCCTCCCACCCAGCTTGCCTTACATACCAATTCTCCCGGATACCGGCTGATCTTGAACAACATACTTTTTCCGGCGGCGAGAAAGAAGAAATTAAAAACCTGAGGATCCGGAATGCAGGCCAAACAGTTTTCCATTCGATCGTCATCCCCGATTCAGCTCATCAATATCGACAGCTACATTCACTCCGCCGTTCAGGAAAGCGGCACAAAAAATGGATTGTGCACCATATTCGTCCCGCACACAACAGCCGGTGTAACCATAAACGAGAATGCCGACCCGGACGTCGTTCGCGATATCGTCATGGAGACGAGTAAAATCGTGCCGATCTCCGATGGCTATCGCCATTCGGAAGGGAATTCGGCGGCGCACATTAAATCGAGCCTGTTCGGCCCTTCGTTGACGCTCATTATCGAGAACGGTCGTGTAGTTTACGGCACCTGGCAATCGGTCTACTTTTGCGAGTTCGATGGCCCGCGCTCGAGGCGTTTTTTAGTTAAAATCGTGCCTGACTGATGGCAAAAAATAATCCTGTCATTTTTACTTTGTCGCAAGAACGCAGTGATCCTTTACAATTACTACCGATGGGGTTGATAGCATCCGCAAAAAGAAAAAAGATGTCGAGCCCTATTCCGTACTGGCGGAAATTTACGATTTTGTCATGAGCCACGTGAACTATACGCGGTGGGCAAAATATATTCTGTCGATCGCAGAGAGGAACGGCAGAAAGATTGGTACGGTTTTGGATGTGTCATGCGGTACGGGGACGTTTTGCCTCAAGCTGGCAAAAAGGAACATCCGCATTACCGGCAGCGACTTTTCCCGCTTTATGCTTCGCAAGGCCATCGGCAAGAAAAGCGCCGGAACGAGAATGCCGTTTTATGTCCTGGCAGATGTCAAACACCTGCCGTTCAAATGTCGCTATGATATGGTGGTGTCACTATATGACAGTTTCAATTATTTGCTCGATAAAAGCGATTGGAAATTATCTTTTCAACAGATATATTCATCACTTCGCGACGGCGGACTGTTTATCTTTGACGTGAGCACATTTTATAACTCTGTATACGTGTTCAGGAATTATGTTCAAAAAGAGGCCAATGAACAGGCCGCCTATTATCGCAAAAGCAGTTTTGATAAAGGCACTATGATACAAAAGACCCGATTCGAGATTACTTTTGCGACGAATCCTAAAATGGTTTACCGCGAGACCCATCGCCAGCGAATTCGTATGTTGGATGAAATCGACAGGCTTGTGCTGGATTCACCGTTTCATATAATCGGCCGTTATCGGGATTTTACTTTCGAGCCGGGCACGGAAGCTTCCGAGCGGGTTCATTTTGTGTTGCAAAAACGGGTGCAGGCGGATGGTAGAATTGAATAATGTTCGACATGCTTTTCCCACGGGCGACGGTATCCGGCACATTACCTTTAGCATATCTCCCGGAGAATTCGTTTTTTTGGTCGGACCCAGCGGCGCCGGCAAATCCACCGTTTTGAGATTGATTTATATGGACCTCCTGCCCGATGAAGGCCACATCGTCGTCAGTGAGTTTAATTCCCTTTTTATGAAAAGGAGGGATATCCCGCAAATGAGGCGGAAGCTTGGCATCGTATTTCAGGATTTTCGCCTGTTCCCGGACCGGGATGTTTTTGAAAATGTGGCCTTTGTCCTCAAGGTCGTTGGCAGGCGAACGAAAGAGATAAAGAGAAGGGTGCTTCGCGCCGTGGCGGATGTCGGCTTGAGCCATAAAGCCAGGAAAATGCCGGACGAGCTATCCGGTGGCGAACAGCAGCGCGTGGCCATTGCCCGGGCCATCGTCAACGAGCCGTATTTGCTGCTGGCCGATGAGCCCACCGGCAACTTGGATCCGACGACCGCGGCCGGGATTATGGATGTTCTCGAGCGCATCAATGCCAGGGGAACATCCATTCTCATGGCCACCCACAATGTCGATATGGTGAACAGGTACAGGGGACGAAAACTGCACATCATGAACGGCGAGCTTGTTTGAGCATGGCCAACCTGGCATACATATTACAGGAATCTTTCGATGGATTTCGGCGCGCGCGAATATCCTCGCTGATCTCAACCATGACCATCACTTTTCTGCTGATCATCATTGGCATATTCGCCCTGGTCTCGACAAATGTCGATCATATCGTCACCGCACTGAATGCCCGGTTTGATATTCAGGCCTTCATCGACAATACCCTGGACGATAGCCAGATAACAGGCCTGCGGCAGCAGCTCTCACAAATAGAAGGCATTCGGCAAATCAGCTTTTACTCAAAAGAGCAGGCAGCCAGAGAGTTTCAGAAGGAGTTTGGCGAAGACCTGTTTGATATATTAGGCGAAAATCCTTTACCCTCTTCGTTTAACGTGGTTTTACGGCAAGAGTACAGAACCCCCGACCTTATCGAATCCGTTGCCAAGGGGATATCCGACCTGAGAGGTATCGATGAAGTCGTCTATAACAACCAGGCGCTGAAAATCCTGGGTAAATATGCCCAAATGGCCAAAGTCATAAATAGTGCCATTTTAATTTTTGTAAGTTTTGGCTCGTTGTTGGTCATATCGAATACCGTGAGGTTGATCATCATTGCCAAGAGAAGCATCATCACCACGATGCAACTGGTGGGAGCCACGAGAGGATTTATTCAAAGCCCCTTCATTATCGAAGGGCTCGTTCAGGGCTCGGCCGGAGGAATCCTGGCCAGCGTTTTTCTTTACCTGGGGTCGCAAATACTGGTAATCGAGGTGCCCGGCTTAATCCACACCTCCCTGGTCATATACATATTTGTTTTGTCGCTCGGCATCTTCTTTGGTATTCTGGGCAGCCTTTTCGCGATAAAAAGGTTCTTATAAGTTTTACAATAACTCGCACATAGGTCGATTTAGCCCAGGAAATTTCACTTGACATCACTTCTTAAAATCACTATTTTGGTCATTAATTTTTTATAAACACAGGCAATATTTTTCCATGGGAATTGAGCAATTAACAGAGAGAGAACGACTCGTTTTTTTGTCGATCGTTCACAGTTTCGTACAAACGGCCGAACCGGTTGGATCGCGCTATTTAGCGAAAAAGTACAATCTCAACATCAGCCCGGCTACAATTCGCAATGTGATGACCGATCTGGAGGAAAAAGGCCTCATCAACCAGCCCCACACTTCTGCAGGAAGAATACCGACGGATTACGGCTATCGGCAGTACGTCGACAGTATTAGCGACACGACAAAATTGACCTCGGACGAGAGGCACCAGATTTTTCTGCAATTAAAACAATTCTCCGAAGATCTAAGCACGATTTCGGAGAAAGCCTCGCAAATATTGGGGGAAATTTCAAGTCAATTGGGTGTTGTTTTAGCGCCGCGCTTTAATAAAGGGCGCATCCAAAAACTGGAGCTGGTCTCTTTAAGTGATAACAAGCTCCTGCTCATTCTCGGCATTCAGGCAGGACTGGTGAAAACGATCATTATCGAAATCGATCAAAAAGTTCCGCCGGGCTTGCTGCAAGCCACAGTGGAATTGCTAAACGAGAGATTGTATGGCTTGTCTCTGGAGGAGCTGCAGACATCCATGGAAAATCGATTCAAGGATGTGGATGAGCGGTACAAATCGATATTAAGGGCCATTAGCTACCATACCGATAAAATTGTTGAGAATCGCAGGGAGTTCTATCTGGCCGGCACAAGGAATGTTATCTTGAATCCGGAATTCGAGACTCGCGAAAAAGTAGATCGCATTCTGGAGTTGATCGACAGAAAGGATATTCTCATCAAAGTATTAACGGAACAGCAGTCCGACGGCATCTCCATTGTCATTGGCGAGGAAAACAGAGAAGAGCTCATGAAGAATTGCAGTCTTATTACGACAACCTACAGCATGCAAGGCATCACCGGAACGATCGGCGTTATTGGCCCGACCCGCATGCAATACGACAAGGTGATTGCCCTGGTTCACTTTATGTCCGAAACGCTGAGCCATTTTATCAATAAATGAATTCTTTAGCAAAAGGATGGGAAATTTTTTGGTGATGGAAGACAGATCAAAAGCGGCAGACACGGCGACCGAGAATTTTGAGGAAAGCCCCAAAAGCATAACGTCCCAGGAAAAGAGAAAGAGTCATAAAAAAGAGCTGGAAGCAGTACAGCAGGAGAACCAAGCCCTAAAAGAGCAGATGCTCCGGCTTGCCGCCGAATTTGATAATTTTAAGAAGCGGGTCGATCGGGAGAGAATGAATATCGTTGAAAGCGCAAACCTGGATCTTGTGCGAAGCCTTTTGCCGGTCATTGACGATCTTGAGCGTTCGCTGGAAGTGAGCGAGAAAAAGGTGGATTATCAAACCTTCGTGAGTGGCGTCGATCTCGTTCTCAGGAATTTTCTTAAAATTCTCAGAGACCAGGGGCTAAGGGTGATGGAAACCATCGGCCGGCCGTTCGACCCCGAAAAACACGATGCCCTGCTGCAAATTGAAAGGGAGGGAAAAGAGCACAATGTCGTGGTTGATGAACACCTGAAAGGCTACGAGTTTAAGGACAGAGTGGTACGGCACGCAAAGGTCATAGTGAGTAAATAGTACTGCCGCGAAAGCTCTGCGCAAACAAAAGTTTCGCTGTTGTAATAATCAGGATTTGATAAAACGAGATCGTAATATGGGCGCAACACATGTGACAGGAACAGTTCGTAATCCGGCAAAACCGGAGCAGTACTGGGAAGGACTCTTCCTGGTCGATACCGGCGCGGTCGATTGCCTGGTTCCGCGTAAGCATCTTGAATCGATTGGATTAATGCCCAAAGCGCAACGAACCTATGCACTTGCAGACGGCAGTGAAATTAAAATGGAGGTAACGACAGGAGATATCGAGTTTATGGGCGACATCGTTGGTGTGACCATCATATTCGGAGCGGATGACGCCGAACCGATACTTGGCGTTACGGCGCTGGAATCCGTTGGAATAGAGGTGGATCCCCGCAGCCAAAGATTAAAGAGACTTCCGGCAACGAGATTAAAATAATAAACGAGACAATTAATGGCAGATCAGGATTATTACCAAATATTGGGCGTTGGCCGGAGCGCAGAAGTGAATGAGATAAAAAAGGCCTATCGCCAACTGGCCATGAAATATCATCCGGACAAAAACCCCGGCGACAAAGAGGCGGAAGAAAAATTCAAGAAAATAGGCGAAGCCTACGCCGTGCTCTCCGATCCACAGAAACGCAGGCAATACGATCAATTTGGCAGTGCCGGCATGCGGGGCTTTGGCGGATTTGGTGGCTATGGCACGCCCGGCGGATTCGATCCGTTCGATATTTTTCGCGAAGTATTCGGCGGCGGGTTCGGCGACATATTTGGCATGGGAACGAGTGGCAGGCGCCGTTCGAGCGCCCGGCGGGGTTCCGACCTGCAAATGCGCCTAAAGCTGACGCTGGAGGAAATTGCCACAGGAGTCAATAAAAAGATCAAGCTCAAAAAGCTCGTCCACTGTAATATATGCAGCGGATCGGGTTTAAAGCCGGGCACGTCGAAAGTGGCGTGTTCCGTTTGTCGTGGTGCCGGCGAAGTTGCCTATCGCCAGGGATTTTTCACCGTGAGCCGGACGTGCAGCCATTGTCAGGGCGAAGGCCAGATCATTCAACACCCCTGTACAAAGTGCAACGGCGATGGTCGAACAAAAGCGGAAACGGCACTGGATATAGACGTTCCGGCGGGAGTGTCCGAAGGCCAATACCTGACCATTCAGAATGCCGGCAACGCCGGCGCGCGAGGCGGCGCCAATGGCGACGTCATCGTGGTCATTGAGGAAATCGAGCACGAACATTTCGAGCGTCACGGCGATGATATTGTTTATCACCTGCCGCTGAGCTTTCCCCAGGCGGCCCTGGGCGATGAAGTCGAAGTGCCCACCCTGGGAGGAAAAGCCAAGATAAGCATTGCGCCCGGCACCCAAAGCGAAAAGATACTGCGCATGAAAGGCAAAGGCATCCCCCATCTTAACTCTTATGGATCTGGCGATCAACTGGTTCGCGTTTCGGTGTGGACGCCGACGAAAGTGACGGAGGAAGAGAAGAAACTGTTACAGGATTTAGCCAAACACGAAAATATGCACCCCCAAAAGGACGACAAGAGTTTTTTCAAGAAAATGAAAGAAGCGATTCTGTAAAAGCAAACCCTGACAGGGTTACAAAAAAAGTTGGAAATCGTTCTACTGGCTATGTTGGGTTTTTCCGGACAAGAAAAAAAGTTTGTGCTTTTCCTGCTATTTTTCTTTATTATCGGGTTAAGTGTCAGGTATTATAGAAAAATCCAGCTTGCCAGGCCGAATGCGGAATGGAGCGAGCAGTACAGCAAAATTTACGATGAATTCAAACAATCCACGGAAAGCGACACGGTTTTCACAGAGAATTATTTGGCAGATGACGGCCGGAAAGATTCATCGATTTTGGCCTCTCAAAAAAGAGCGCTGGTTGGAAAAATCAATATCAACACGGCGACGCTTGAAGAACTCCAAATACTTACCAGAATTGGACCTGCCACAGCAAAAAAAATTATAGATTATCGTAATAAAAATGGTAAATTTGCAAGAATAGAAGATATACAAAACGTAAAAGGCATCGGCATCAAAACATTCGAACAGATTAAAAAGCACATAGAAGTGAACTGATCCGGAAGAGCAGATCGATTAAAACTTTGTCAGGAGGAAAAATGACGCAAAACATAAACCCGAAAGGCTCGGTGATTTACAAGATTCTGATCGTTTTGCTTGCTGCCGGCCTGGTGGCCTCGATTCTTTACCCGAAACATTTGTGGAAGCAGGAAGAACTGCGCACGCAACGATCTCGAAACAATATGGAGCATATCCTGTATGCAGAGCTTGTTTATCTGACACAAACGAACACCTATACCGACACTTTGGAAAAAGTCGTTCAAATGATAGAGAGCGATACAACCGGCAAGCTTTTACGCAGTTTTGTGAATAACGACTCTGTTTTGGCTGCCCAGATTATCGAACATTTAAAAAACTACGAGCCGGCCAACGCCATTATTGATAGCTTGTCGCGTTTCGGGTATAAAATGAGCATAGACACCACCGATGCGCTCGTATTAGACTCATTAAGAACGTTCGCCGACTATTCTCGTTATATCGATTCTGTCGGTATTTATACCTTGAATAATTTTGCCAATTGTCCAACCGCCAATCGCCCGTATCAGCTCAGCATCGTTGATACATCGGCAATAATCTATTTGAATATTGCCTGTCCGATTGACTCACTCGACAGCCTGGCTGTCGCCAGGAATCTCCTTCTCAGTAAAATTGGTGGTCTCACCATTAAAAATCACGGTAAAATAGAAAACTTTGAAAAGAGTTGGACGAAATAAGTTTTCGTTGAATTTTAGTAGAGAGCACAAGCGCTTTGAAGCAAATCGTGAGAAATAATACTGGCAGGGTGAAAGCATGACCATTGACAAGGCGGATATTTTACTTGGTCTGACCTTTATCGGAAAAAAGCTGCGGGCCGTTGAGGCGGAAAACAGAGATGGCCAGTTGAATATTGTCAGCGTGGCCGAAACTCCGTGCGATATTCAATTTGATTTTTCTTCAGTCAGTAATTATGAAAACATTCCCAGGTTTGCCAAGTCCATCAATACCCTCATTGATGAGGCGGGCATACGCGCCAAAGTCGCCCTGTTTGCCCTGGAAAGAAGGATGGTTCTGACTAAAAAGCTCAAGGTGGATGAAGGTCTCAGCGAGACGGAGCTCAAACAGCACATCGAATGGGAGCTGGAGCAGCTTCTCATTTCGTCGCGGGATGAATACAATGTCGCCTTTGACCGGCTCGGACCGCGTGAAGAAAAGTTTGAAAATATCGTTCTTGTCGCTGTAAGAAAGAAGATCGTCGAGTACCTTCGGGAAATCTTTAACAAAACGGCACTCAAATTATCTATGGTCGATGTCGATCTTTTTGCCGCCACCCGGACTTTTGCCAAAAGCCAGGAAAGAGCCGCCCAGGAATTGTCAGCTCTTGTTGATTTTAATAATCGAGGAATTGATTTTACCCTCGTTCATAACGGTGTATATATATCTTCGAGCGAGCTGTCGGCATCGGCTTTCGAAGAAAACAGCGCGTATCCGTCCGAAGGAGACCCGGAAGATATCGCCAGGATGGTCAACGAAGAAATGGATCGCCTGGTGAATTCATCTTTTGAGTACGGTGAGCCACCGAGCCTGCGGACGATTGCTCTTTATGGCGACTATGTCGATAGGAACGTATTGAAAAAGTTACAGGAACAGAGAAGCGAATCTCGCGTTGTGTTTGCCGATCCGTTTTCGAGTGTTCGCCTCAGGTTAAACGCCGAAGCCGAATTGCTTACCAAGGAACACCCTGAAAAGTTTTTGGTCAGTGTGGGCATGGTTCTTGTGTAATTTCTAACTTGTATAATCTACAAAAAAGTGACAAATGTGCGACGCACTTTTTGAAACGACCAAAGTTAATTCTATTTATGGTTTTACTGCAAGAAAACCAGGTGCGACGCACATTCAGTCAATTCATGGATTATGCAGGCTAAACGATGGTTATAAAAGCCAATCGGGGTTTTTATGAATTTATTAAAAGATGTTCGAGACGAGAGCTGGGTTCCGGTGGCCGAAAAACCATTGGTGGCGCCGCCTCACGTCGACGAGGTTGAAGAAGACGAAACCCGGGACCTTTTTGACCGGGAACCGGAAGAAGCGACGGTCACCGAAGATGTGGCAAAGGACTGGAATTACGGACGACCAAAGAGGAGCTTTGCCAAGCCGTTTATTACCACCTTCATTGCGCTCGTCGTAATCGTTGTAGCCGGATATTTTGGCTATAAATACTTTTTTGCCGAGCAGGGACAAGTGGTTCAGGATACGACAGAGCAGGAAGGCATTGCCGGGCAGGGCCAGCCACAACTCGCGGAGCCGGAATCCATCCAAACGGAACAACCTTCCGCCACGGCCGAAGGGCAACCGGCCGGCACCAGTCAGGCGCCATCCGGCATTCTTTCCACTTCCGCGAATATGGGCCACATAGTGAAGGCATTATCGCCAAACATCAGGCTTCTCACCCTGATTTTGGACGAAACCTCGCTTTCAATCGAAGTGGCGGCAAGCTCGTCGCAACAAGTGGAGGCATTTTATCAATCTTTAAAGAGCCAGGTCTCAGGAGAATTGAGCATAACGTCGTCATCGACAATCGGGCCGGAGGTACGCGCCCTGATTTCCGGCGCTACGTCGACGGCGACAGCGGAAGTGCGCGTTTCGCAAAATCCCCCGGCAAGCGGGGAATTTTCAGCGGCGGTACGAAAGATGGCGGCGGATACGGGAGCGCGCCTTGCTGATTTTACTGTTGGCAATCCGTTTTCTTCCGGCAGGTATAGGAAGACCCCGGTTTTTATAAAACTGGGCGGCAGCGCGCAAGTCTGTTCGGCATTCTTTAACGCCTTTTCCGCACGATTCGTCGATTTACAGGTATCAAAAGTCATTCTCATAACACAACCGGACGGAACGGCGAACCTCGTCCTGCGAGTCCTGATGAAT
>Ga0154721_1118_pt4 | contig 15665 bp, 9 predicted proteins | sample Rifle2008BG16ft_FD_105729 | JGI IMG/M metagenome (GOLD analysis project Ga0154721, IMG submission 105729) | candidate division KSB1 bacterium RBG_16_48_16 | reverse complement strand
GTCCATTTCGAAGGACGATGCTGCCCAGCTCAACGAGCTTGGTCACATCCTGTCCATTTCGAAGGACGATGCTGCCCAGCTCAACGAGTTAGGTCACATTCTGTCTATTTCGAAGGACGATGCTGCCCAGCTCAACGAGCTTGGCCACATCCTGTCTATCTCGAAGGACAATGCTGCCCAGCTCAACGAGCTTGGTCACATCCTGTCCATTTCGAAGGACGATGCGGCCCAGCTTAACAAGTTAGGTCACATTCTGTCTATTTCGAAGGATTGAGCTCTGAAAGCACTCACATCTTTCGGAAACGACTGAAATGAACCGACCCGCTTATCCACTTTTTAGGAAAGTTGCATCAAGCGCTCTTGACTTTACCTTGCTGAAAACGAGTTGTATGGCAGGTATGGTGAATGCTAAGCGATAAAAAGCTTACTTACAAAGTCAAGTCACTATCGGCAAAAGGCCGCAATTTACTGCCGATAGAGCTTGGTGACCTTCCTTGACAGACGCGTGGGTGTTGAGGTTGGCATGGGGTCTTCTTCGGAAGACCCCATGTTTTTTCCCAAAAGCACTCGCCCTATTCTCCATCACAAGATTTTTTATTCAGACCATCTTTGTAGTATATGCGGCCAATAATCCCCACAAGATTCGTTCTCTTTCTATGTGTTCTTCTTGCTCAATCATCCTCATTTTCCTCCGATGTCCCGTCTCAACGGCTTGAACAGGAAAGCAGTCATTTTAAGGTGGTTTACTGGGAGTCGCACGAATTTTTGATTCCCCATATCATCAATTCAGCCGAACGTACACTCGCCGTGCTGATGGAGATATTCAAGTATACGCCGTCCGAAAAGATTATTATTTTCACGAATGATTACGACGATTTCGGCGCTGCAGGTACCACAAGTGTTCCTTACAACTTTATCCGGCTGGGCATCTCTCCTCTCGAGCTCGATTATGAAAATATCCCTTTTAACGAACGGCTGCAATGGCTGATCTCCCACGAGCTGGTTCACATCATCATCGGCGATTGCGTCTCAAAGCCGGAATCCCTTGCGCGCACTTTTTTTTCAAAAGTACCTCCCGAGCAGGACAACCCATTATCGGTTTTTTACAGCATCCTGACAAACTTTGACAGGTACAGTCCCGATTGGCACCAGGAATCCATTGCTATGTTCATTGAAACCTGGCTCAATGGCGGATTTGGCCGGCTGCAAGGCAGTTTTGATGAAATGTTTTTCCGCTCGATCGTTTATGAAGGAAAAAGCCTGGCATTAAGAAAAGAGTTGGAAACGACAGTTGCACCCAATTCCTTTTTATTGCAAATGCAGTTCTATCTTTACGGTGCGCGATTTGGCGCCTTTCTCTCTTGTGAATTTGGAGCCGAGAGATTTATCGATTGGTACAGAAAAAGCAAAACGTGGGGTTTTGATAGATATGACAAAAAATTTAAAGAGATATTCGGAATTACCCTGGATGAGGCCTGGAGAATTTTCATTCAAACGGAAAAGCTATTTCAACTACAGAATATTGAAAGGTTGAGCCAGTCTGCGAAAACCTATTCTCGCTCACTTTCGACAACGGCGTTAGGCTGGGTCACTCGCCCCATGCTCAATTCCACCGGTGACATTATCTATTTCGGCAGTCACGCTCCACACGAGCTGGCAAATGTCAAAGCGCTGAGGCTGCTGACTCGTCGTCTGGAAAACATCGCGACCCTGCCGACACCGCGTCTGGTTCAGGTAGCGGCTACCGCCATTGACCCTGACGCCGGCCTGGTATTTTACACAACCAACAACAACCTCTTTCACCGGGACTTGTGGGTTTTCGATCCGCATACGAAAATCAAGCGAAAGCTCTTTGAGAACATACGCGTGGGTGACCTGACCACCTGTGCCGCAAAACGCGAGCTTTGGGGCATTCACCATACGCAGGGACAGGTGGTTATCGTATATTCCGAGTTCCCCTACCTTGAGTTCAAAACCACGGCAAAACTGCCCTTTGGCATCACGCTGCAGCACCTGTCGGTGAGTCCATCCGGAAAATGGCTGGCAGGAACTATGCATTCATCCGATGGCAGTCAGCGGATTATTATCATCAATGCCGACAGCCTTAAATCGGAAAGAGAATTCGAATACGTGAGTGTTTCCGACCAGGGCAATCCGGAACATCCCTCCTGGAGCCAGGACAATCAACGATTGTACTGGAATGCCTATGTCAATGGTGTCTCCAACATTTACCGTTTCGATCTCGACAGCAAAAGTGTTCATGCCATAAGCCATACCATCAGGGGATTTTTTCATCCCCTAAAACTAAAATCCGACAGCCTCTTTGTCTTTGAGTTTACTTCGGAAGGATTCATCCCGACCATTATTCCCGACAAAGACGCCAGCTACTTGCCCGCTATTACATACTATGGCAACACCCTGTTTGAAAAAGAAAAAGACCTCCAAAATTGGCAAGTGGCTTATGATAATGACGATCCACCGACAGTTTATGACACGTCGACATATCGAGGCCTGAAAGAGATAAAAATCCAGTCTCTTATCCCGGTGATCAGTGGATTCCAGGATCAACTGGTCGCCGGCTATTACGGCCATTTGGGCGATCCGCTTCTCACCCATGACATCCGTTTTGAATTCGGAATTTCCCCCAGGCCCGTGAGCGATTACATGCCCCGCTATCATTTGAATTTTCATTACGAATATAAAAAGTACCTGGGAATGGCAATTCAGCACAATTCATCGAGTTTTTACGATCTTTTCAATTCACGGAAAAAGAGCTCGCCCTATAGCAGGATTTCGGTGAATTATCTGAAATACTGGATGTACGACTTGCCTCACAAGATAGAGCAAAGAAACGAGCTGTCGGCTTATCTTGGCGTCGAGGAAATAAACGACAACACCACGCCTGTCGAGTACCCGGACTTTTTAATCTTTGAGAGCACACTGGAATCGACAGATTTGCGACGTTCCATCGGCAGCGTGGATTACGAAGACGGCCTGAAATGGTGGGTCACATTGGCAACAGCGCACATCAATCCGCAAAACTTTATTCACCTCGGCAACCTGCACTTTGCCATCGAGCGGTACAGCACCGTCCTCTTTCCGCACAATGTGTTTGTTTTCCAAATAGCCGCAGGGACGAGCTACACCAACGGCGGCATGCCTGTGGGCAAGTATTATTTTGGCGGTTTCGCCAATCGTTTATTGGAAAATGAGCCGGTGCAACAATATCGCAAAGTGCTGCGCTACCCCGGCCTGCCCATCTATGCGGAGCCGGCAGAAAATTTCATTAAAATCGGAATCGAGGAAAAGCTCCCCCCGCTGCGTTTCAAAAATATCTTTTGGGGCTCACACTTTTTGAGCCACGCCGATGCTTCAATATTCAGCCAGGGACTCGTCACCGGCCTCACATTCGACAGAGCCTGGATCAACACGGGCATGCAGATCAATTTTAATTTCCGACACTGGTTCAACCTGGAATCCACTCTCTCCTTCGGCTGCGCCAAAGCGTGGCGCCATAATGAAGATTCCTTTGAGTGGTTTATTTCTTTTAAACCTCTCAAAAACTAGGGCTACAACGAAAGTTACAAGTCGAATAACATATTATCAATTCCATTCAATAAAGAGAGAGTGTCATTCAGAAGGAATCTTATTGATTCAGAGCAATGTGCCGATAACAACAAAGATTCCTCCTGAATGACAACCAAAATTCCGTTGTAGTCCTAAGCTATCCCGCAGATAGCCTGGTTGCCTCTGGCTTTTCAGTCCATTGTCTTCTTTAAAACAGTTCCTGGATTTTCTTTTTTGCTTTTGTCGAAAACCGGAAAAACCACGGTAAACTCGGTGCCAAACCCCACCTTGCTGCTTACAAAAATTCTGCCGCCATGTTTCTTGGCAATTTCCTGACAGATACTGAGACCGTAGCCGTGGCCGCCTGCTTTTTCGGTAAACAAAGGCTTGAATATTTGCTTGAGCTTTTCGGAATCTATGCCCGGCCCCGTATCGGATACTTTTATCAGGATGTGCCTGTGGGCCGAAATGTATTTCGTCGTTATCGTTACGTGTGTATTAGGTTTTACTTCGATGGCGTTTGTCACCAGGTTGTACAAGATTTGGTGAATTTGGCCTTTGTCAATCTCGATGTCGGGCAAATTCGGATCAAAGGCTTCCTCAAAGGTCGCCCCTGTTTTTTGGTAAACCGGCTTGCTGAAATCGAGAAACTCCTGAATGAGATCGTTCAAATTGGTCTTCACCAGCCTCGTCTCGATGTGGGAATTGGACATGAGCCCCTGCGAAAATCTCGAGATATTCTCCAGCAATCCTGCCACTTTGCGCAAACGGTACAGTCCTTCGGATTGTGGCTTCTCCTCTTCCAGGCATTTTATCGAAAGCTCGAGGTTGCCGTATATTCCGGCAAGCAGGTTATTCAATTCATGGCCGATACGAGCGGCCATCTTACCCCTGGCTGCCATTTTCTCGGCAAATATCAGGCTCTCGTGCGCGTTCTGCAACTTGTCAAAAGAATTCTTTAGCCGCTGATATAACTGTGCATTTCTAATAGCTACTGCCGCCTGATCCGCAAAGATTTGGAAAAGCTGGCTCTTGACTTTTGACCGGCCGATGAGCGGTTTTGGGCTGTCCGCATAAATGACGCCTATGATATCACCTTTGGCAAGCATCGGACAACAAAGAATACTGCGTAATTTCAAGCTTTGCACACTTTGGGTCGGTAAATAATTCCGATCCGTCAGGGCGTCTTCGATGTAAGCAATTCGTTTCTCGTTGACGGCCTGCTGTAAAAAGGTGTTGCTAAGCTGAAATTCTCTATCCGTCAGGCTGTTCTTGTTCGAGTCGCGTGCGATTGTAAACTCCAATCCCCCTTCGGAATTCATCAGCATTAAAAATCCTCTTTCCGCCTGGATGACGGATATGGCCGCGTCGATGACGTGCTCCAACACCGCCGTCAAATTCAAAGAGGAGTTCATCAGGTTAAACGTTTCCAATAACTGTGAGATGAATTCCCAATCGCCTATGCTATGGTCTACTTCTTTGGCCTCGATTTCTTTATCAATTTCCTCGAAATCTTTATCCAATTCTGCAAATACATTTAGCCAGTCCTCGGTCTCGACATCATGTCCATTCGCATTGTTGTTCGTCAGTGTGTCGTCTACATCCAACATGTTTCCTCCTGTGCGATCCGCTCGTTTATCCTCTAACACTAAATCGTCTATCACATTATCAGTTGATTTTGTACGTACCTGATTTCCGCTAACAGTTCCCTGTTTTCCAGCGCGGTCACTATGGATTTCTTGTACTCGTTTTGCTTAATCGTCACCAAAATAGCTTTCAAATGTTGATACGCCACGCGATAGTATTGAAATGCCGTCTTAATATCACCTTTAAGTCGCGCCATCTTTCCTCTCATCAAATAGATGTCTTTGAGACGCAAAAAAAGTCCCATGTCCGTTGCGCATTTTTCCGCCTCTTTGAGCGCCTCTTCGATGAGGGCCTGGTCTGCCCTGTTCATCAACAGAACCTGGGCCTTAAAAAGCAGCAATTGAACGAGATGCCAATTATAAGTGCCCTTTCTGATGACCGGCTCGATTTTATTTATTATGGCAACCGCTTCCGCAACTTTTTTCAGCGCCAGCGCGGTAAATACTTTTTCAAGACCCATCTCGATTTCCAGCAGCGGATCCTTTTCCGATGCCTGGATGATTTCCACTTGCTTCAGTATATCCACATCGTCGACACCGGACCTTAGAAATACTTCCCGGTGTTTAAGAACGTAATAATTTCCCATGCGGTATTTCACATCGTTCGATCTCGCCAGATCGAGGCATTCATTGATGGATTTTGATGCCGACTCTACGCAGTTAAGAGATAGATACACTTTTGCCATCAAATAGAGGATCTCCGCGGTAGAGCCGCCTGTCCCTATGCGTTTCGAGTAGATCAGCGCGCCCTGCAGAATTTCCAAGGCAGCGGAGTAATCTTCGCGCAAATACTCCAGCTCGCCCAAATTAGCCAGCGATTCCACCAGGCCCTTGATGTTACCGATCTGGGCTTGCAGCTCTTTGCTTTTTATCAAAAAATTGTAGGCGCGTATGTACTCGCCGTTGAGCATCAGGGTGACGCCCATGTTGTTGTGCGACAAAGCCAGTCCGCTGACATCGCCGATCTTTTCCCTGATGTCGATACATTCCTGCCAGGCATCGAGGGCGTTTGGCATGTCGCCAACGACAAAATAGGCCGCGCCGATGTTATTCAAGGTCGAAGCCAAACGGGCGTGGTCGGCGAGCTTTCTTCTAATATCCGCGCATTTTTTATAGCACTCGAATACCTTTTCATAGCTGCCAGCCAGGTAGTGGGCCGCACCGAGATTGTTCAAAACGCTCGCCAATGCACGCGACGGCTTTGACGGATCGAGCTGATTTAAAGCCTCACTCCCCAGGCGCGCGGCCTGCTGATAGTCTCCCTGCACCGACGCCATCCACGATTGTTCACGCAGCACCAGCGCCCGTTCTGTTTTGGATTTGGGTGAAATCTCCCCAAGAGCCCGCGTTAAATACTCCCCAGCCTTTTCCCTCTCGCCCATTTTTTGCAGAATGGAAGAGATCGCCCTGTAGATGGCCGCCTTAGCCACACCTTTTTTATAATGCCCGGCGACTTTGACCAGGCCGTCGAGAGACTCTTTGGTATTGCCAACGATCTCTTCGACCTGGGCGATGCGCCGCTGAAACAGCCTTTTCTGCCTGCGTAGATCTTCGCCGCAAGACGCAAAAGCCAGCGAGGCAATAGTCAATGCCGGCCGGTGCGCATGCGCCGCTTTTAGCCGGCGAAAAGCCTGCGACGCATACTTTAGTCCCTCTTTTCGAAAACCTCCGTGAAGATAATGAAAGGCTTTCTGTTCTACGGACAATTCGAACCGATCATCGGTTTCGAACAGCCTGATAATGTTCTTATGCAGATGCCGACATTTTTTATCCTCTATGAGCGAATAGATGGCATTGCGAAAACCGGTCGAGCGGATGGACAGTACGTCGATGTCGTTGGCATTCGAAAAAAGTACCAGTCCCTTGCTTTTGAGTGACTGAACAGCCGTGACATAACTGGTCGGCTTTTTGTTGAGAATTTTAAAAACATGCGGAACGGTAATGGCCGATCCCAAAACAGAGAGAACCTCCATGATCTCTCTTTCAGTTTCCGGCAGGGCGTTGAACTGCTTTGCGTAATAATCAAAAACATTTCCCGAGGCAATTTGCGATAAATCGTAATTGCCGGATAATACCCAGGTGCCCTGCGACCGCGACAGGTATCCCCGGCGGTAAAGCTCGGCAAAGGTGTCGGCAATAATCAATGGCATGCCGCCGGTATAATGCAACAGTTGCGCTGCAAGTCCTTGCGGAAAGGCGGGATCGGGGAATGACAGCCTGCTCAGCGTTTCTATCTCGGCTTCGTCCAGCGAACGAATCTCCCATTCCAGGTACGATTCGAGAGAATTGGTGTGGTTTTTTATGGTCTCACTGGTCGAATGGCTCTGCTGGTCCGTAGTACAACTGGCGATAAAAACCACGTTTTTTGATATTGCCCGCGCCAGGAAATATAAAAGCTCAAGGGTCGATTCATCCGCGAATTCGATGCTTCGCAGCAGAATAATGAAAGGCTTGATCTCACCTGCCCTTTTGACGATTTGGCCCACATCTTCCATAAAAGAGTATCGGCAGCGTTCGTTCTGCTTCTGGCCTTCGGCTCCGCCGTGGCCGACTTTTAACTGAAACTCGCTATACAATTTATGAATCGGCTTGACGATATCTTCATTCTGCAAAAAAGCAGTTACCAATGGCTCAAAGGCGGAGCGGATGTCGGGCGAGCAAACACTCTCACAAACCTGGTAATCCACGACCTGCAGTTTATTTTTTATCTCATCGATGATCATATCGTGACCGCTGCCCTCATTGCCGCTCAGCAGGAAAAATCGCGGCGGTTTCTCATCAGGACTTTTATGAGAACCGATGTAGGATTGAATGTTATCGATGATACGATCGATCTTTTCCGCTCTCAATTTTCTAAAAGAATGGACGACCAGCGAAGGGATGGTGGCGCCCACATCCATCGGCGTTTTCGTAGCATCCATCAAGGCATCGAGCGCTTTAAAACTTTTGTCAAAACGCTCGATAGGATCTTTGGCCAGCAACCTGCCGACAAATCCTTCAAACCCCGCCGGCAAATCCGCGCATAAACGGCCAAGTGGAGGGGCTGTTTTTTCAAGATGACCCTGCTTGATCTCCTCGGCGCTGCCATCGAAAGGGGGCCTTTTGGCACACGCCCAGTATATGAAAACACCTGCCGCATACAAATCCGTCCTGACCGACAACGGCGCCCCGCGAAACCGCTCAGGTGCATAGTAACTGAGTGTCCCTCCCGACCTATCGGTGCCCACCTCTTTGTGGGTCACAGCCAGACCGAAATCCATCAGCTTTATGGATTTCCTGCCGTCGCTGCCGGTGACGACCAGGACGTTTTCACTCTTGATGTCGCCGTGAAAAATGCCGTTCGAATGGATAAAGTCCAATGTCTGGAAAAGCTGCCCGAACAGCGGCAGCATTTTTTCGACGGGCCAATGGCTGACGGCATCGAAAAACTCGACTCCGTCGATGTACTCCATGGTATAGTAATACCGGCTCAGCTCCGTCGACTTGCCAAAGTCGTACACCCGAACCAGGTAAGGATGGCTCAGCGACGCCAATGTCGTAAATTCTCTGCGCAATATTTCCGAAGAAGATGCCGTGACCACCTGGGGCTGCAACAGCTTGAGAACGACATTTTTCCCCCGGAGCTGATCGCTGACCAAATAGACATCACCCATGCCGCCGGCGCCGATCTTGCTAAGGATCTGGTAGCGGCCGTTAAACGTAGTGTTCAAGGTGATGTTGTTTTTGGACGAAATTTCTACGAGATAACTGGCCATAATTTTTTTCCCGATTACTCGAAAGACCACTCCGGTAAATTGAAATAGGCAGAGGCAGGTGAAAACCGGACGTTTTTGATTCTTTTATCAAGACCGACGACTCGCTCCGGCACCCACAGAAATGTGCCGGGCACATCCCGGCTGATGATATCCTGAAAGTGGTACCACAGATTTTTTGCTTCATCCTGGTCCGCCAGTGCCCGCGCCGTTTCCAGCAGCCTGTCGACCTCGGCATTTGCGTAGCAGGAGAGATTGAATCCCTCCGGCCCGGACATGGACGAATGCCACGCCGGGAACAGGTCGACTTTGGTGGCGGACATCATGCTCATCAGAACGGCGTCGAAATCCCTTGCCACAACCCGGTCCACGAAAACCGACCATTCAAACCGCTGAATGACCACCCTGACGCCGATTTTTTTCAGCATCTCCTGGATCATCACCTGGGCATCTTCCTTAGTTTCACTGCCGATGTTGGTCATCAAGGTGAAGGAAATCTCTTGCCCGTCTTTTTCAAGGAAACCATCTTGATCATTGTCCTGAAAGCCGCACTCTTTTAGAAGCATCTTTGCCTTTTCAGGATTGTAGGGGACATCCTCCAAATTCGGATTATAAGCCCAGAGCTGCGGGTGAATCGGCCCGCGGCAAACCTTGCCGTAACCTGTAAGCAGAAAATTGACCAATGCCTGGCGGTCGATGGCCAGGGTCATTGCTTTCCTGATACGCACATCCTGAAATAACGGCTTTTTCATATTCCAGAATATTTGCACGTATTGCAGGTAAGGAAAGTGTTGAAAAACGATGCCGCTATAGTCATCTTCACCGGAGGAAATCTCTTTCGCAGGAACGCCCTCGACAAAGTGGACTTCGCCGGTCTTGAGCTGGTTGAGCAACTGGTATTTATCGGGCACTATTTTAAAGACAATGCTTTTTATATTCGGCAACGATGCATCATAGAACAGGTCATTCGCTTCAAGCTCGATGTACTGGTTCGGCATCCAGGACTTTAATCTGTAGGGGCCGTCAGTCACCGGCATCAGGCTGAACGGCGCTGACTTGATTTCTTCAGGCGCCAGGTGATTCAGAATATGCGCCGGCAGAATAACGCCTTCGTTTATATCCATCAATTGATCCAAATAGACCCGGTCGAAAATGAACACCACGGTCGAGTCGTCCCGTTTTCTAACGTCGGCGATATGGTCCTTTGAGCTGCTTCCTGACCAGCCGATGTCCTTATTCTTTTGCAGTTGAAAAGTAAAAAGAACGTCATCCGCAGTGACCTTCGTGCTGTCCGTCCAATAGACATCGGTGCGCAAATGAAAAGTGTATGCCTTTCTATCCGGGCTGACTTCCCAGCTTTTTGCCAGCTCCGGCTCGAAGGTGATGAAATCGGGCTGCTCTTCCATCAGGTTGAGAAACAACATCTGGGATAACTCGTTGCCAAAAAGCGACCTGGTCAGGATCGGGTTGATCGAATCGGTGTCCCCGGTAATGCCGATCACCAGGATGTGGCTCTTGTCGATCCTGGCTCCACAGGAAAATATCGTAAAAGCGGCCAGGCCGATCAAGCTCCAATAGAGCATATTTCTGCGCGCATTGATAGTCATGTTAATTCCTGATCAAATAATTGAACACGGATCCAACAGATTGGACGGATCAAAACGGATTGAAACTCTCGTTTTAAGCCGATTGTGAAAAATCTTTCGCTCATAATCTGGTTCTTTGCCAAAATTAAAAAATAAATGGGTTAATACTACAACGACAAATTCTCAGAACTTGTCATTCTGAGCGATCCCGCCTTGCGGGAGAGCGAAGAATCTCGTTCGTCATATCGAATTGAGGCCTGAAATCAGAGATTCTTCGTCGCTTCGCTCCTCAGAATGACAAAGTGTCGTTGTAGTATTAATTCCTTCCTATAAAAATCCGTCCTATCCGTTTCATCCGTCAAATCCGTGTTCCATCTTTGTTCCGGCTCGTCTAGTATGGGCATTTCTCTCAAAAATCTTTTTTTGTTTGCACACATCGATTCAATCCTCTCCCTCACCTTATGACATTCATCCGCTGCATCTCTTCGCCGAAAATATTTACGGCGAGCACTGTTGCGACGATGGCCAGGCCGGGAAAGGCGCTGATCCACCAGCCGCTCAGCAGAACGTCACGGCCTTCGTTGATGATGTTGCCCCAGCTCGGCGTCGGCGGTTGTACGCCCAGTCCGATAAAACTCAGGGACGATTCGATCAAAATCACGTTGCCGACCATCAGCGTTGCATAGACCAGGATCGGCACGGCAAGATTGGGCAATACATGGCGAAACAGAATGCGTTTCTTCGAAAGGCCGACGATCCGGCAGGCGGAAATAAACTCACGTTCTTTAAGAGATAACGTTTCATTCCGGACGATTCGCGCGATATCCATCCAGCTCAGTGCGCCGATGACAATGACGATCCACCACACCGAGTTTGGCTCAAAGATCGCCACAATCGCCAGCAGCAGAAAAAACTGGGGAAAGGCCATGAACAGGTTGAGTATCCAGCTCATGGTGGTATCGACAAAACCTCCCTTGTAGCCGGATAAGAGTCCGAACGGCACACCGATCGCTAAAGCGAACAGCACGGATAAAAGACCGACGGACAATGAAATTCGCCCGCCATGCAGAAAGCGAATAAAAAGGTCCCTGCCGAACTTGTCCGTTCCGAAAAAGTGCATTTTTGAAGGGCTTTGATAAGCTTCATCGAGCGATTGGTCGGAAGGTTTTTCCGGCAACAGCATCGGCATAAAAATGACGCATATCGACACAAAGATCAGGAGAAAAGCCGGAATGGTGAGTTTCATATTTTTTTTGATCGAATTCATTTCTATCTCTTTATGCTTCAAGCCGAATCCGGGGATCGATACAGGCGACAAGAAAATCGGCAAACAGGTTTCCCATAACCACAAAAACGGACATGACAAAGGTACAGGCAATGATGACAGGATAATCACGGGCAAAGGTGGAGAGCACGATCAGCCGGCCCATGCCGGGCCAGGAATAGACCAGCTCGATAACGACAGAGCTGCCGACCAACGCCGGAAAATATTGTCCTGTAAGTGTTGCCACCGGTATCAGGACATTTCTCAACGCATGCTTGTACAGTATCCTCCTTTCCGATAATCCGCGCGCCCGCGCCGCAACGATAAAATCCTGTTGCATGATCTCTTTCAGGCTTGCCTTGACATATCGCGCCATGACGGCTATGGAAACAAGACTCATGGACAGCAGCGGCAATGCCAGATGCCGTAGTCGATCCATTATCCGTCCGAGCCAGGACAAGTCCTTATAATAAAACGAAACTATTTGCGACGACGGCAGCCAGCCCAGTTTATGGGAAAAAATTAAAATAAAAACCAGGGCCAGCCAAAAAACGGGCAGGCCGTACAGCGCCAGGGTCAGCCAATTGATGGATTTGTCAAAAAGTGAATTGGTTTTGGAAACCTGAACCAGGCCGAGCCAGGTGCCAAAGACAACCTGCACGAACAGAACCGATGCGGTCAGGATCAAGGTGTTTGGCAATGTCTCTCTTATAATCTCCGCTACTTTTCGATGGCTGGCGTAGGAATAGCCCCAATGGCCGCGAAAAATATTTTTCATCCATTCGCCGAATTGCGCCAGCAGCGGCTTGTCCAAACCGTACAGGTGATTCACCTGCGACACGTCGTGCCGGGTGGAATTGGGATCAAAAGCCGCTGCCGCCGGGTTGCCGGGACCGAGCCTTAATATATAAAACGTCACCACGGACACGCCGATCACCAGCAGAATCCCGGAAAGGAGCTTTTTGATAAAATAATTCAACAAGCCACCGCCTGTCCGGACAGGTTTGAAAAAGCATGGTCGGACGAAAGGCTGCTTTCCAGGTCCTTCATCGCGACTGTGATCAGCTTTCCTTTGCTCAAAATGCCGATTGCATCCGCCATTTGTCGAACCAATGAGATTTTATGGGTGATGAACAAAACTGTCAAACCTATGGAGTTTTTCAGCTCTAGAATCAGGTCGACGATCTCCTGTTCTCGCGTACTATCCAGTTTTGAGGTGGGCTCATCGCAGATCAATAATTTGGGCAGACGAATCAATGCGCGGGCGATGCACACTCTTTGCGCTTCTCCGCCGCTGAGCTGATGCGGATAACGATCGAGAAAATTCTCCGGCAAACCCACTCGCTGTAGGAATGCAACTATAATTTCTTCCTTTTCCCGAAGCTCTAATTTTTCTTCCGTGAGCATCAGCGGTTCCTCAAGCAGCTCCCGCACCTTCATCCTTGGACTGAGCGAGGCGGTTGGGTCCTGAAAAATAGCCTGGCACTGTTTTCGATACCACCGTTCATTTTGTTTTAACACCTCGGCCAGCGACTGGCCAAACACCTCAATTCCACCTCCATCCGGGCCGATCAAGCCGAGCAGCAGACGGCAAAGCGTGCTTTTGCCGGAACCGGAGCTGCCCACCAGGGCATAGACCTGATTTTCATAGAGCGATAAAGTAACCCGATCCAAAGCCGTAATTGGCTTCGCCCGAAGAATGGCCAGCGATTTTGGCAAAAATATTTTGGTGACATTCGTAAACCGAACGACTTCTTTTCTTTTCTTCATATTGTAATCCTGGTTTCTTTGTGGCGCATGAATGATCCAGGCCAAATAGGATCTGGTGAAGAACGCTAATTCGCAGGCGTTGCCAGCACACATCCATTTCTGTCGGCTGTGGACGAAACAAATCGATCGGCCATAAAGTCCTGTTCAGCCTTAAAGAGGCTGATGAGTGATTGGGTATAGCGGCTGTTCGGCTCATCGAGAACATCCTCTACAGCCCCGGCTTCCACGACCTGGCCGTGATGAAGAACCAGTAATGAATGTGCAAAGTTGGCAGCTATGTTGATGTCATGAGTTATAAGCAGCATGGCGCTGTTCCTGGAGGTGCACATATCTATCATGAGCGAAATGATCTCAAAACGTAATGAAGCATCCAATGCAAAAGTCGGCTCGTCGGCAATGATAAGCCTGGGCTCGAGCGCCACTGCGAGAGCGATCATCACCCGTTGTCTCATTCCGCCGCTCAATTCATGCGGATATGATTTATAAATCCTTTCCGGCGGTTTCAAATCGAGTTTCTCCAGAAGCTCCAACACACGGTGTTTCGCTCTCTTTTGCGACATCTTATAGTGAAAGCATAACATCTCCGAAAGCTGGTTGCCGACGGTGAATACCGGATTGAGAGCCAATAGAGGATCCTGGAAGATAAATCCGATTTGTTTTCCACGAACCCGGCTTAAACGGCATACAGGATGCGGAAACAGCTCCTTGCCTTCAAATGCTAGATATCCTTCGGTATGAACCCGATCATTATGTTGGTGTAATTGCATGATCGAATAGGCCAGGGTCGATTTGCCCGAACCCGATTCTCCGAGAACGGCCATAATTTCGCCGCGCTTTAAAGAAAAAGTGACATCCTTCAAAGCCTCCACAGGCTTATTCGATTGATAGGAAACCGATAAATTTTTCACCACAAGCAATTGATCCTGCATGAATATTTCACCTTGCTCGATCAAGTATTATGGGACTTGTTGCATGCTTTTCCAGTCGGAAAGGTGAAGTTCACCCTTTGTCCACCGGAGTAAACATACTATCCCATCCGGGCAACAGTTTTCCGCTCAAAGATGGGACATTTTGAGCTTCTATGTAGGTATCGCATTGAAGGCAAGGAATATGCCAGCGTACATTATGCCAAATAAGAACCTGCGTAACATGATCACAGTGTGACTCTTCAGCCCACGAAACACACAAAATAAACGAAAGGAATCGTTACACTTCAGTTGTTGTCCAAGAAAAGGAAAACCATTATTGTTTGTTTTTTGACCTTAGTAGAAAAATTGTCATCACATATTTTAACCTTATTACCTCATTCTCATCAAATAAGATAATAAGGTAGGGTCTTACTAAATGTTGGATGCTACTAAGGTTTTTAAAACAAAAATAGGTAATTAAGACTACAACGAAACTTCTATCTATAAATAGTGGGCAGCACTATTTTTCTGCTCTTTCAAGGCACAATTATCCTGCCAATAATTATTCTGCCATAAAATTTCAAGCATAAAATCTTTCGATATACGTAAACTTTCGCTGTAGTATTAATATGAGAATATTTAAATCACTTGCAGACATCGCCCCACCCGTCAGTAAGGTTTTACTGATTGCTTGAGAACCTGCTTGCATTAATTGGCAAATTATGGTAATTTTGAAAGGTCATAAAACGGAACGGATAAAAACAAAGGGAGATACGATGAAACGAATTTGGGCTGTGGCGAGTGTTATCTGTCTTATTATCCAGCCATCGCGCGCGCAGGTCCAAGACGCGAGTGTCGAATCCATCTCGAGCTATCAAAACTGGGGCTGGGAGGTTCTCGTTCAAAAGAACGGGCTGATCACGGTGGCGACGGTTCCTGCCATCGGTGCAAGGATTATGCAATACGACCTGGGCGATCACCCATCCATTTACGTTAATCCCCAGGAATTTGACAAAACCTATACGCCGCGTAATAATTCACCCTGGTACAATTTCGGCGGCTACAAAACCTGGCCGGCGCCTCAGGATCGCTGGAATTGGCCACCTCCGCCGACTCTGGATTTCGGCAACTATACATGGCAAATTTTAACAAATGCGCCTGATTCCGCCGTC
>Ga0154721_1235_pt2 | contig 15791 bp, 11 predicted proteins | sample Rifle2008BG16ft_FD_105729 | JGI IMG/M metagenome (GOLD analysis project Ga0154721, IMG submission 105729) | candidate division KSB1 bacterium RBG_16_48_16 | reverse complement strand
TTTTCTCGAGGTCAATCTGTTCTATGATGCGATTGTTCATTTTCTTGGCGGTGAAGAAAAGGTTGTAAAAGAGATTGAGGTAATGGATGGAGCACGTATTCTTGGCAGACAAAAAGCTCACTTGCTCAATACCAATATCGCTTTCAAGATATCATCCGTAACGAAAGACGAAAGGCATTATGCGAATCATTTTCAGCGATTCATTCGATATACCCCTCTCAAAGCAATTCATTGGATCAATTTCAATTACGACAGGGTGGTATTTAAAACAATAATCAAATAGAGATTCTTTTAATGGTTTTGCCCAAAATGGTTTTGCCTTTTAATAAGGCCTGAATAGTTACTGGAAGGATTTTTTTTCGATGTCAACCTCTATTGAAGATATTTTTTCAAAAATACTCGGAGGGAGCAAGAACCAAAAAGAGCTGAGAAAACTACGTCTCAGGATAGGCGAGATCAACAGCATCGCAGAACGATATAAAAGCCTGACCGATGACGAATTGAAGGCGAAAACTCAGGAATTCAAATACCGGCTGCGCATGGGTGAAACGCTCGACGATCTTTTGCCCGAAGCCTTTGCGGCGGTAAAGGATACCTGCCGGCGCTTGCTCGGCGCAAAATGGATCGTCCGCGGACATGAAACCGAATGGAACATGGTGCCCTATGACGTACAGCTCATGGGCGGCATCGTCCTGCACGAGGGCAAGATAGCCGAAATGGCCACGGGCGAGGGAAAAACCCTGGTGGCGACCATGCCGCTGTATTTGAACGCCCTGGCAGGGCGAGGCGCCCACCTGATCACCGTCAATGAGTATCTCGCCCAGCGCGATTGTGAATGGATGGGAAAGATCTATGAATTCCTGGGCCTGCGCGCCGCTGCACTGATCAATGACATGACGCCCGATGAAAAACGGCAGGGTTATAACGCGGATATTACCTACGGCACCAACAACGAATTCGGTTTTGATTACCTTCGCGACAACATGGCCGTGGATGTCTGGTCCGTGGTGCAGCGCGGCCTCGTCTATGCCATCGTCGACGAAGTGGACAGCGTGCTCATCGACGAAGCACGCACGCCGCTCATCATTTCCGGAGCTGTCGGAGCGCCGCGCAACGTCTATAACGAGCTCAGGCCCATCGTGGCCAACCTGTATCGTCGGCAAAAAGAGCTGGTTGATGAGCTTGTGAGTGAAGGGAAAAAGCTTCTTGAACAAGATGAAGAAAGAGGGGGTTTGATGTTGCTGCGTGCCCTTCGTGGTGACCCTAAGAACCAGGCCCTGCTCGATACTTTAACGTCCGAATTTTGGGTAAAAAAACTGATCGAGCACATCCAGGGACAGTATGAAATCAATAAAACCATGTCCGAGGTCGATGCCGAGCTCTATTATACCATCGATGAAAAAAGCCACGTTTTGGACATCACGGAAAAAGGGCGTACATTCTTGTCCGGGGGAAGGGATCAGGATATCGTCGCCAAAATAAAACAACTCGATGAGATCGATGAGCGGCTGGCCCATCTCAGCGAACAGAAAAACTTTGAGCGCTACTTTGTCACCGACCCCCTGGCCGGGTTGTGTAACGGTTTTTCACTGGAAGGAAAAGTGCGACTGTGTCGCACCGGCGACGCCGTTAAAGACGAAGAATTTGCAGCCTTGAACAAGCTGGACGAACGCCTCCGGCAACTGCACCAGCATATCTTGCAGCAGGTACAGACGACCAGGATCGACAAGGCCTCCGCCTGGCGATCCTATTTTCAAATAGCTAAAAAGGCCGACCGGATCGTCGACGGTCTGACGGATTCCGGGTTGGCGTTTTTAAAAGAGCCGAACGAAGCCGGGGCGGCGGTCGATGGGTTGGTCAGGTTGTTCGGACTGTTGCAGAGTGAAGCGAATGTCGCGGATGACCACGTTGACCGTCACCTTCAGGACAATAGAAAATTGTTGCAGGAGACGTTTTTCGTTTGCGACAACCAGCTCGGCTGCCCGGTGGCTTTGACGGAAGCAGGCAAGGCGGCCATTGTCGCTCTCAATCACGATGGCAACCCGCTGCTTTTGCCTTTCATTCAAAAGATGGACGCTCTGCTGAAGCAAAATGGCGTGGCTCCTGAAGATTCCGGCTCCCAGCCAAGACAGGAATCGGCGGAATCGGCAACGGAACGGGTGAGGGAATTTTTCGAATTCGCTCATAACGGCACGGCGGTGAGAAACGTGACCGAAAAAGGCCGAATTGCGGTGCTGGGCGGCAATCCGGAGATTTATGTCCTGCCGGACAGGAGCATCGTCGAGCAGCGCGACCGGGAAATTCAACAGCTTTTGGATGCCACGCTGAACCAATCCTCCTTCGATTATACGGCCCGCGTCGGCGCTGTGGAGGAGCTGGAGAAAGACATCAGGAATATCGGCGATTATATAACATCTCGGCTTGCCTCCGGCCCGCCGGACGCCGTGGAACGCTTTTATCATGTCGCGGTACAAGGCCCGGTTGAAAATCAAACCATCGCCGTGGAATTGACCGATGCGGGCAAGGCATTTATCTCGAACTTTGCCGAACAGACGCGCGATATTGTCTATGGACTCGATGAGGATATCCGGAAATTCAAAGCCGATCCGACAAAATTATTTCAACAAAACGATGACGGCCACTTGCTGGATCTGTCGCAAGCTGAGCGCGACCGGTTGCTGGGCGCGTCTTTTAGCCAGACGGAAAGCAAAATAAAAGAGTGGAAGGAAAAGCGGGCTTCCGAACAAAACGAAAACCCGGTGAATCTTCGCCTGAGCCTGGATGAATTTCTGAATTCGAATGGCGACCTCGATGAACCAGCGGATGCGTCCGTCAGCCTCTCCCGCCGCTTCGAAGAGATCGACCGCATCACCAGGGTTTTGCGCGTTTTATTCAACAATATTGGCCGCACCGATCTTTCGGTTCAGGAAAAAATCCGCCTGGCGAAAAGATATTTTATCTTATCCGGCGAAGCGCAAGCGGAATCCGAATGGAAGCTGCAGGTGTCCGGCCTTTCCGACGCCGGCATCCGGGTTCTTTTGGGTGATGCCGAGGACCGGCTCTACGTGGCCGAGCAGCTCTTCGTCATCATGGGCGATGAGAACATCGATGTAAAAGCGATCTTTGAATTTGCCGGCGAAGGTTTTCCGAAAGGTCTATGCAAGGCAGCACGAAGCAGGCTGATCGGCGGCTTGCCCTTTTTCAGCTTTGAGAGTGAATTGCGGACTTTTCGCGAGGAAATTCTCAGAATGTCCGCCAAGAAGGTGAACACGCGGGCGGAGCTGGACAGCATTCTGCCGCGTGAAAAAGCCCAGCTCCGGGCCAAACGATTCATGCTGGACGAGGGGGAGATGAATGAGCTCATCGCCAGGGCGCATGCACCGAACAGTGTCATTACCAATGAGGACATCGAACACTGGTGCCGCCTGCATTTCGAGCGCAAGCCGCGCCGGGTGCTGGAAAATCGCCGCGACCGGCTGTGGCGGGAGTACAATGAAATCGAGGAGCGGATTCAAAATATCTCCCAACTGTTGCGCGCCTATACGCTCTACCACAAAGACGTCGATTACGTCGTTAAAGTCATCGAAGAAAACGAGATGCGCGGCCGGCATGCTTCGGCTCGCGGAAATAAGGCGGTCATGATCGTGGATCAATTCACCGGTCGGTTGATGCCGGGGCGGCGATTCAGCGACGGGCTGCATGAGGCGCTGGAAGCCAAAGAAGGAGTGGAAGTACAGGCCGAGAGCCAGACACTGGCGACGGTCACGATACAAAATTTTTTCAGGATTTACGAGAAACTGGCGGGCATGACCGGCACGGCGGAAACGGAATCGCAGGAGTTTTTCAGCACCTACAAGCTGGACGTGGTAGTCATTCCAACCAACAGGCCTGTCGTCAGGGGCGATCATAACGACGTCATTTTCCGCACCAAACGCGAGAAATACGAAGCGGTGATCGATGAAGCAATAAGAATGCACGACGATGGAAGACCCGTGCTGATCGGCACGATTTCCGTCGATGTCTCGCAAAAGCTGAGCCAGATGTTTACCCAGCGCGGCGTGCCTATCGCCAACTGGCTGAAGAAGGGAGATGTCAACAGGGAATTGGAGTCGGGACGATTTCATACCGTCTTGAACGCCAAATTCCACCAGATGGAAGCGGAAATCGTAATGAAAGCGGGACTGCCGGGGTCCATCACCATTGCCACCAACATGGCCGGGCGCGGCACGGATATCAAGCTGGCTCCGGGCGTGGTGGAGAGAGGCGGATTACACATTCTCGGCTCTGAAAAGCACGAGGCCAGGAGAATCGACCGGCAATTGCGCGGCCGCTCCGGCCGGCAGGGCGATCCCGGCTCGTCGCGATTTTACCTCTCTTTGGAAGACGATTTGATGCGCCTTTTCGGATCGGATCGAATTGCCGGCATCATGAGCCGCCTCGGTCCGGCTGAGGAGGGAGAGCGAATCGAGCACCCGTTGATCACCCGCTCCATTGAAAGAGCGCAGAAAAAGGTCGAGGAGCGCAACTTTGATATTCGCAAAAATCTGCTCCAATACGATGACGTTTTGAACGAGCAAAGAAAAATCATTTACAAACGCCGGCAGAACCTGCTCGGATTTGCCAAGTCCGAGGAATACGTTGAATCCAAAGCCAAGATGTTTTTCAATGAAGAGGATGACCGCAGCGAATGGAAGCTGGCCTCGCTTGTTGACGATTTACACAGATATTTCAACCGCAGGCCTGATTTTGAGGTGGAGAGTTTCGACAAGCTGAATCATGCGCAGATAAAAGAAACCATCCATGATTGGGTCGAAGAGCGGATTAACGAAGAAAAACACTACCACGAGCTGCAAATCCGCCACAGGATTTTCGGCTATTGCGCTCCGGATTCTCTTTTGGAGGAATTGGTGCGCATGAAAATAAGGCTCCACAGCGCTGGCAGCACCGACGTGCTCAACTGGAATTTTGAGGGCATTCGTTACGAGCTGGGGCGAATTTTCGACATCGCTCCCGAAGAGATCGGTGATTCGCTGAAACAGCAGGAGCGCAAAATTGTCGAGGAACAGCTCATTGCCCTGGCCCGGAAAACCTATCGCCAGAGATATGAACAGGCCGTCGGCGATTTTCGTTACGTCACATTCGCGTCGCTGGACATGAACGAGATGATCGACATTTACATCGACGGACTGATGAGCTTTTACCTGAATCCTTCCGTGCCGGCGATTTCATGGAATGTTGATGAATTCTTGTCCGGCCTGGAGAGACTGTACGGTTCCACGCCGCAGTTGGGCGCGAATGAAATACGCTCCATCCGCCGGGACAAGCTGATCGATTTCATCCGGGAATGGCGAGAAACGCAGACATTGGATGCGCAAGACGACGTGGCGTACCGGCACCGCATTCTGGGCTATTTCTCGTTGCATGATTTTGCTGCTGCTGTGGCGGATTATTGTTTGAACATCTCACCGGAGGGAAACGGCCGTGAGCACATTCAACTGACTTCCGATCAAAAGGTATTTTTGCAGCGGGCTTTCGGGCAGGATATTGCCGCAAGATTCGAAGAGCAAAAGGGCTACTCGACCGGCGAGATCGTTTCCATCGTCCGGCAGTTTTATCTGGAGCAACTGGACGAAAAGATCGCGGCGTATGATGTGGTGATGATTTCCAGCGCATCCATCGAAGAGATCATCGAGGCATCCGTTGTGGCCATCTGCCGCGATATTTTGAAGAGTTCCGTCGAGCCGCAGGAGAAACAAAAACGGATATCCCAAAACATCGGCAACATATTTCTGCAAAAACCGCAAAAGGCCTTGCCCGCCGGCGCGGATCAACATGAGATGGCGTCCTATATCGAGGATATGGTGGCGTGGGTCTTGGACCTTTACGAAGAGTATGCCTTCCGGGAAGAGCGATTGCGGCAGGAGCGGCTGAGCGGAGAAATTGTGCGCGATTCCGTGTTAATGGTGATTGACGATGCCGTCTATAAAATTATCAGCGATGCCCTTGGCGGCGGCTCGGATCTCGATGCTGCGATGCTATCGCGAATCGAATCGGATTGCCGGCTGGTTCTGCGGCAGTCTCCGCGCATCATCGATGACAGCGACGAGATCGCCGATCCCAATGATGTGTTGAACCGCTTGAGCAAATGGGCAAAGGACTTGTATTATAAACGGGTGCGTGAGATCGGCAATCACCTTGCCGTGCGTTACGAGCGTTATTACATTCTCGAAAAAATAGACGAAAACTGGCGGCAACATCTCAACGCCATCGACGAGCTGCGGGAAGGCATCGGCCTGAGAGGATACGGCCAAAAAGACCCGTTGCTGGAATACAAGTCCGAAGGCTACAAAATGTTCGTTCAGATGATAGACCGGATCAATCGCGATATTGCAGGCACGCTGTTCAAAGTCTTTGACATCGGCGGCGAGCTTGAAGAGCAACAGGCGCGTCGAATCGAGCCAAAGGAGTTCAGGACAAGCCATTCTCAAATAGAGGTTTTCAAGCAGGCGATGGCCGGACGACAAACAGAGCAGGCGTCGGTTCAGCAACCCGGCACGATGCCGCGCCGGCGTACCGTCGTCAAGACCAGCCATGTCGGCAGAAATCAACCCTGTCCCTGCGGCAGCGGCAAAAAGTACAAAAACTGTTGTGGCAAGAACGCATGATCCGGGGAAAAATGAAAAAACTTGTTTTTTTTTGTTATTTTCATATATTGCCCAAAAAGTGCTATCGCCTGATTTTAGTGTGGAAAAGCGCAACTATTAAGCTACAATGAACAATCGAATTATTGAAATCCTGACATACATCATGAAAGAGATTCAGGAGAATTCCGTCGACGGGCTGGATCTGCAGCTCATCGTGGATTTGCTGGCCGACCAGGGATTCTCCCAGGATGAAATTAAAAGAGCCATGATCTGGCTGATGAATCATGGCGATAATCTCGACCGCTCCATTAATAAAAAGAACTCGGGCATTCCAAGACCCCTCTGGCGCCAGTTGAATGATTTTGAACGGGACGCCATTTCACCCTCTGCATTCGGCTATCTTGTTCACCTTCGCGAATTGGACCTGCTCAGCGATGATGACATGGAAACGATCATCGACCGCGCGGTTAAAATCCAGTTGCCGCACATGAATATCGAAGATATGCAGGATTTGATCGCGGTCGTCGTGCTCGATTTTGAAAAAAGCGCTTCCGGTGGGTACTTTCAATTTACTTCGACTCGCTTGCCGCACTAAGATTTTGAGAGCCGAAAATCTCTACAAACAGAGCAAATTTTTGTCGTTCACAGAATCTGTGTACAAACAAGACAATTGATGGCAAAATGATTTAATGGCAAAATTATTATTTTGCCCTTTTCTTTGGCGAAAGCATAACTTGTCGGTTTGAGGCGAAGCCTCGTTAGAATATTTTCGCCGTTGTTATAAGGTTTTTATGCGCACATTTCTCGTGATCGTTGAATCCGATCAAAAGTCCCATACCCTTGCCAAAATTCTCGGCCAGGACTTAAACATTGTTTCAACCGGGGGAGCGATCAAAGAAATAGAGCAGGAATTTTCCTTTCAGCAGGACTTTGCCGATTGTTTTCGCATTATAGATTCACAAAGACCCATTATCGACTACATCCGCAGAGAAGCCGCTGCTTGGGAGCATGTCCTCGTCGCTGCCGATCCCGATGTTGACGGCGAGCTGCTGGCCTTGCACATCGAACAGGAAATTTCCTCATCAGACCGATCCGTGGGCCGAATCTTGTTGACGGAGCTTACTGAAAAGGCCGTCAAAGCAGCCGTCAGAGCGCCGGCAAAAATAAACAGGGGAGCCATTCAGAAAAAAATTGCCGGAATATATCTCGAGCGGCACCTGGGCGAATGGTACAAACCCATTTTTCATAAAATTGCCGGGGAAACAAAAAAAACAATACCCTTTCCTCCTCATGTTTTGCACGATGTGTGTGAGAAGGTGAATTGCCAATCCGACAGCAATGCAGCAGGCCGCCCTGGAGTGATGATGAAAATCGAGGCCGCCAAACAGCAGATCGATGGATTTTACCTGGAATCGGTAAAAGGCGATAAAGATTTCATCAAAGACGAGCATTGGGCCAAAGCCGTCGTCATCGATTTAAAAGAACAACAATTCGTCATCGACAGTGTCAATAAAAAGTCGCTCTCTATGACCCCCCCCTTGCCGCACAATACCACCTCTCTTATAATGGAAGCCGCGAGGGAGCACGACTTTAGCCCGGGGAAAACATTATCCATAGCGCGCCAGCTTTATGAAGGAGTGGATGTTGGCAAGGGAAAAACCGAAGGCGTTATCACTTACCCTTTGACCGATTCGACGGTTTTGGAGGATTTCATCATCGCTGAGGTGCGGGAATTCATTTATTGTAATTTCGGCGGCGATTATCTCCCATCAAAAACACATCCGTCCAAATCTCCTGCGAACAAGGAAATGAGCCTTCCGGCCATCAGACCGGTCGACATAAAACAGACGCCGCAAAAACTGAAAAAGTATCTGGCCGAAGATCAGCTCGCCATCTACGCCTTGATCTGGAAGCGATGTGTGGCATCGCACATGACGGCTGCAAAAGCCGTGCATCGACAAACCTTCATCGTGTCGATGGAAAATAGTCGTTACACCTTTGCCGCTGCGGACAATGAAGTCGTTTTTCGAGGATTCCTGCAGGTTTACCAGGATCGAAAAACCGGACGGCAACCTTTCTCCTCGATCGCACGTCTAAGAAAAGGACAGCGGGTAACGCTGGCGGATGTTACCATTGAAAAATCGCCTTTGCAAAGTATGCGCAATAATTCCGATTTCCCGATGCAGGAAGGGTTCGATCCCGTGCAAACAGATTATTCGTCCGTTCCGTTTTTCAAGATGGAGCGGCTTTTGCAATCCGGGCTTGTCGAGATTTCCGGTAACAAAATCGTCCCAACGGAAATTGGCAGCGCGTTAGACGATGTTTTACAGAAAAGATGTTCACTTTTTTACAGTCCGGCCTTTGAGGAAAAATGTGAGAACGAATTGGAGAAAATCGGCCAGGGCAAAATCACCATGCTGAATTTTATCCAAAATATAAAAAAAATTCTGGCCCAGGATCGTCATGTCGATTTCATCGACGAAAGCGTACAGTCGACCGATGGCTTGCAGTGTCCGAAATGCGGCAGCAGTATGATTTCCCTGCAAGAGCGGGATGGCCGTATTTTTGCATGTGTCAATTATCCGGAAATGTGCTCGTACGTTGCCAAGGCGGGTCGCGTCGCGTCCGGCAATACAAAAACATGTCCCAATTGCGGCAGAGAGTTAACAGTTCGTCAGGGCAAATACGGGCGTTTTTTAGGCTGCCGAGGTTACCCCGAGTGCACCTACTCCAAGCCATTCTCCCTGGACATCCCTTGTCCCAACCAGGGATGCGATGGGCAGATCATCGAAAGACGGACGCCCAAAGGAAAGGTGTTTTACGGCTGTAGCAGTTACCCATCGTGCGATTTCAGCTCCTGGAAAAAACCCGTAGCCAAAACGTGTCCGGCTTGTTTTAACTCTCTTCTTGTCGAGGAAAACCTGGAAAAGAATTTACTGAAATGTCCGGCGTGTAAAAAGACATACATGATGGACGTGGCCTCAAATTAAGGTCGTAAGAGTCTGAACGATAGCTGCCTGATTCGAAATGTTGCTGTCATTGCGAGGCGTTTTTTGCCGAAGCAATCTCCTGAAAAGCAGGAGGATTGCGTCGTCATTCGTTCCTCACTCCCGGCAATGACATCGCACAAAAAGGGTTTTCGTTGAAATATTATGGTGCTAGACGAACAACAAAAAAGCGATTCCCTGCGATACTACATCGATCAATTTATCAATCATCTGCAAAAGGTTGTCCATCGCTCGCAACATACGCTGGATGCTTACGGAAACGATCTGCGCGAATTCGAAGCCTATCTCAAGGAACGCTATAAAGTCGACAGTCCGAATTTATCACTCTGGACAAGGCCAGCGATTATCGGCTACCTGTCCCATTTAGTTCATCTCGGCTACACGCCCGGCAGCGTCGGCAGAAAAATTTCCAGTTTGCGCAGTTTTGCCAAAACACTCATTTTATGGGGAATCGTCGAAACCAACCCGACGATCAAAATCCCGACGCCTAAATTGGAAAAGCGGCTGCCGAAATATTTGTCGGTGCAGGAGGTGGCCAATCTTTTATCCTTGCCGGATACCACCGCACCGGACGGCCTGAGAGATTATCTCATTTTAGAGCTGTTTTATGCCGCCGGCCTGCGGGTGAGTGAAATGATTTCTCTCAGGTTCAAAGATGTTTCTTATACGCAGAAAAGCATCCGCGTCATGGGCAAAAGAAACAAAGAAAGGATCGTCCCTCTTGGAGACCGGGTCATTTTGCATATCAAAGAGTATTCCGAGCGGCGCGAAATGATGTCGGGCGAGAAGACGGAATACGACGATTTTATTTTTGTTAAGAACAATAAAGAGCCTTTTAAGCGCCAACAACTGGCACGAATTGTCAGCTCCTACATAAAGAGGATCGCTGACAGTGAAAAGGCGCATCCGCATGCACTACGACACTCATTTGCAACTCACTTGCTTGACGAGGGCGCGGACATTATGAGCGTGAAAGAATTATTGGGGCATGCCAGTTTGTCGACGACTCAAGTATATACTCATATTTCCGTAGAGCATTTGAAAAAGACCTATAAAAAGGCTCATCCTCGCGCAGGCTCGTAGAAAAGATCGAAAACAGATGGGAAATTTGAAGGGAGGTGATGATCTGACCAGGTTCCTGTATTCATCCATAATAAACAAAGGCAGATGAATTCCTTTAAATTTAAGGAGGATCCTATGAGAATTACTTTCACTGCGAGACATTTCAAACCTTCTGCAAATTTAAAAGTACATGCAGAAGATAAAGTGGCTGCATTAAATAAATACTACGATGGTATACTGGATGTCGATATAATCCTGGATTTTGTGAAGCAAGAACAGGTTGCCGAGATTATTGCCAAGGTTCACAACGCCAAGCTGACCGCAATCGAAAAAAGTGAAGATATGTATAAATCCATTGACCTCGCGGTGGAAAAATTGGAACGCCGGATAAAGAAGTATAAAGGCAAGCTTAGACAGCACTCAAAGGATAGGATTGCCTCTGAAATGGGATAGCTGTTCGGCTTTACGAAGCCTTTGGCCGCGAAAGGAATATCCATCCTCAAGGCAAAAGGTCCTTGATACCCGGGTATGAGCAAAACAGCAGGTTTCGCAAAGCTTTCGAAAATTCTTATGATAAAGGGCTCGCAAGAGCCCTTTTATTTTATCTGTGCCGAAAGAATATAATTGATAAAAATCGCAAAATTACCTACATTCGAGCCGAAAAATATGACTTTTCAGGTATCGTAATTTTTCTGCCACGAAAACTCGAAGACACAAAGGTTAACAAAGATTTTTTGTGTTCCTTAGTGGCTTTGCGGATTGGTGGCTGAATAGATGCCGAAAAAATTGAAACATAGATCAAGAGGGTTGCACGCAAAATTGGAAACCGATCTGCAAAAGTTCTCTCAAGAGTTTTTTAAAGAACTCAAAGTCGATAACGCCCTCACCGTCAAAGATCTCTACGAACACAACCAGAGCAGGCTATCGCTGCGCATTATCAATAACAAGGCCGGTTTTAAAAGAAAGATCACGGAAGGCGAGCTGCATCGACCCGGCTTGGCGTTGGCAGGGTTTATCCAGGTATTCACTTACTGGCGCATTCAGATTATGGGGAATTCCGAAATCACGTTTCTCAAGACCAGGAGCAGCGAGGAGCGCGTTGCCGCCTTTTCCACTCTTCTGGGTTTCGACCTGCCCTGCATCATCATCACCAATGACAACAAGGCTCCCGACGAGCTGGTTGAGATTGCCAATAAAAATAAAGTAACGATTTTCTCGACGCCGTTAAACACCACGCGGGCTATCCATTACCTGACAGAATATCTTGATCAGGCCTTTGCGCCGCAAACCATTGTCCATGGCAGCGTGGTCGATGTGCATGGCGTGGGAATGTTGATTGTCGGCTCCAGTGCCATCGGCAAAAGCGAGCTGGCACTGGATCTTGTGGAGCGAGGCCATCAGCTCGTTGCGGACGATGTTGTGCAGATCATCCGGCTTGGCACGAACCTGGTACAGGGTGGGCCAAGTGAGATGCTCGAACACCACATGGAAATCAGGGGATTGGGGATTATCGACATTCGCCGGATGTTCGGCATTCGAGCGATTCGGGGCAGCAAAATCATCCAAATTGTGGTCAGGATCGAGGCATTCGATGCAAGCGTCGAGTATGAACGGATTGGCATGGATGACCGCACTATCGAAATTCTGGGCGCAAGCTTGCCGTTTGTTGATTTACCCATCATGCCGGGGAAAAATTTAACGGTGATTGTCGAAGCAATTGCCTTAAACCTCAAGCTCAAATTGCTCGGAGAACACCCCGCAAAAGAATTTAATGATAATCTAATCAGGCGAATGGGCAAATTCCCGGCTGAATAAAAATAACGAGAACTGATATCATGAAACATGCTGTATTGCTCACACATGGCCCCATTGGAGATGCGATCATCGAGGCCGTTAAAGGTATTATGGGTATTGAAGACGGCTTGCACGCCTTGTCGGTGACGAATATGTCTGTTGCTGAGATAACGCAACGGTTGCTCTCGTTAATAAACGCCCCGGAAGAAAAAAGCGATGGCGTGGTCATTCTGGCCAGCCTGAAGGGAGGGAGCTGCTGGAATGTCGCCGTGTCGGTTGCAAAAGATCATCCGCATATCCAAGTTGTTTCCGGATTGAATTTGCCCATGGTCTTGACTTTTATGACCAAGAGAGAGAGCCATGCCATTGATGAATTAGCGACTACTCTCGAAAAGGATGGCGTTCGCGGAATCAGTAAATTTGAAGGTTAAACGACGTTCGAGCCGAGCCGGTGAATTTTTTATCTGAGGTTTTGAGCTATGCGGCGGTGATGGTGAGGAGAGGGTTCTTAGGATTCGTACGAGACATGGAACGTGGAAAAAAGGACTTAACGACGGAGAAACAAGCAAATGCCGCTTGTGCAGGTTAGGATTGACGATCGATTGATTCACGGACAGGTTGTTGTCGGCTGGAGAACCACACTTAAACCGGGACGCATTGTCTTATGCAGCGATGAAGTGGCCACCTCGGATTGGCAGCGCACCATCTACATGTCTGCTGTACCCGAGGATTTGATCGCATCCGTATTGACAATAAAAGAAACTATTGAAACGATTCTTTCCAGTGGAGATGATAAAGAGAGAATCCTGCTTTTAGTCGATTCGCCAAAAAGTATCGTGCGGCTGGTCGAAGCCGGAGTGAACATTCCGGAGGTAAACGTCGGCGGCATGCATTTCAGGCCGGGCAAAAACCAGATAGCACCCTTCATTTTTGTCGATGAAGACGATATCAACAACTTTCGCAAGCTATACGATAAAGGCATCAAACTAGACGGCAGGGACGTTCCGACCCGGCAATCGGTGGACATTGCCAGAGAGCTGAAATTTGACATGGAGTAAAAAGATTTTGTGGGCGGGCAAAACCCCAAGTTTTTTTCGGGAAATGAATAATTGATAAAGTTACGTTAACAGGTTAGCGAAGCTCCACCTCATATCGACAAGAAACAAGAGGGTGGATCAGAATAGCTATCTTGTGAGCTATATGAGAAATAAAGATAAAATAGTTGAAGGAATATGAAAGAGTCCGTGTACATCGAGACTAGTGTCATAAGCTACTATACTTCAAAGCCGAGCCGCGATCTGGTAATTGCTGGACGTCAGGAAATTACTCGTGAGAAGTGGCCCAAGATCTTAGGTTTTTTTGAACCTCATATTTCAGCATTAGTAATTCAAGAAGCAGAACAGGGCAATCAAAATGCAGCAAGAGAAAGACTTGAGGCAATTTCAAGTTTACCTGTTCTTTCTATCAGTGAATTAACAGAAGAATTAGCTTCAATATTGATAAAGGAGGAAGCGATCCCCCCTGGAGTTCCCGAAGATGCGCTTCATATAGCAGTAGCAGCAGTTAATGGGATGGATTATCTTTTAACATGGAACTTTGCCCATATTAATAACGCCCAAATGAAATCTAAAATAATTTCAATTATTGAAGAACATGGTTATCAATGTCCAATAATATGTTCACCTGAAGAACTATTAGGAGAATAATGATGATAGATCCAATTGTAGAGGAAGTACGCAAAGCACGCAGGAGGCATGCACAGCGCTTCAACTTTGATTTACACGCAATTTGTAAGGATTTAAAAAAGAAGGAAAAAAACTGTGGTCATCCAATTAAATCCTTACCACCTAAACTATTGCTAAAAGAAACTAGCCAAGACCTTAATACTTGACTCAGATTTTAAAATCTTTACGTGACAAAAGGTTTAAACGGAAATTGATTCATGGCTAAAGACATTACGAAAAGATCGGTAGATTACTCAAAATGGTACCTGGACGTCATTGCGGCAGCGGATTTGGCCGAACATTCTGTCGTCAAAGGCTGCATGGTGATCAAGCCAAACGGTTATGCATTATGGGAGCAAATTCAGGCGCGGCTGGATAAAATGTTCAAAGATACCGGCCATGTGAATGCCTATTTTCCCTTGTTCATTCCGGAGAGTCTGTTACAAAAAGAGGCCGAGCATGTGAAGGGCTTTGCCCCGGAATGCGCCGTTGTTACACACGGAGGCGGCAAAAAGCTGGAAGAACCTCTGTTCATTCGACCGACGTCGGAAACGATAATATGGTCGACCTATAAAAAATGGATTCAATCCTACCGCGACCTGCCCATCCTGATAAACCAATGGGCAAACGTCGTCCGTTGGGAGATGCGCACGCGCTTGTTTCTGCGCACAACTGAGTTTTTATGGCAGGAAGGCCATACCGCCCATGCGACGTTTGAAGAAGGTGAAAAAGAGACCAGGTTGATGATCGATGTTTACCGCCAATTTGCCGAGGGCTATCTCGCGGCGCCGGTGTTTGTCGGCGTCAAGACCGAAAGAGAAAAATTCGCCGGAGCCTTGCATACCTATTGCATCGAAGCCATGATGCAGGATCGTAAAGCGCTCCAGGCGGGCACATCCCATAATTTGGGACAGAATTTTGCCAAAGCGTTTGATGTTACATTTCAAAACGAACAAGGCAACGTCGATTACGTCTGGGCTACCAGCTGGGGCGTGTCGACACGATTGATCGGCGCGCTGATCATGACCCACAGCGACGACAACGGCCTGGTCATTCCGCCGCGCCTGGCCTCGACTAAAGTGGTTTTCATCCCTATATGGAGCAGCGATGAAGAACAACGCCTGGTGCTGGACAAAGTCGGGAAAATAACCGAGAGCTGGAAAGACAAGATCGATTTCTTTATCGACGACCGCGATCAATATCGTCCGGGATGGAAATTCAATCATTGGGAAAAGCGCGGCATCCCCCTGCGGATCGAGATCGGCCCCAAAGATGTCGAGAACAACCAGGTCATTGTCGTGCGCAGAGATACGAGTGAAAAAACAGCCGTGAGTCCCGACGGTCTTTTGGAGCGACTGTTATCGCTTCTGGAGACCATCCAGTCGGATATGTTCAACCGCGCCAAAGCCTATCGGCAACAATACACCTTTCATGAAGATAATTTTGCGGAATTCAAGATTAAGATCGAGGATCCCGGCGGTTTTTTCTGGGTGCATTGGTGCGGCAGCGACAGTTGTGAAGCCAGGTTTCAGGAAGAGTCGAAGGCCAGCATCCGGCTT
>Ga0154721_1131_pt2 | contig 15999 bp, 10 predicted proteins | sample Rifle2008BG16ft_FD_105729 | JGI IMG/M metagenome (GOLD analysis project Ga0154721, IMG submission 105729) | candidate division KSB1 bacterium RBG_16_48_16 | reverse complement strand
TAGAATTTAACAAATGATTTTCTATTGTCAAGGTGAAAAAAAGATTTTTTTGATGATTTAAAAATCCAGGAACAGGCCGAATATAAAGTGTACAACGAGCGCTGCCGATAACAGCAAGGAAAGATACGGATATAATTGTGATATTTCCACAGGTTCATTTAAAACCAATGGAAATTTGTTTGTCTTTTGTAAAGGTTTTGCAGAAAAGCGGCCCCTCTGATCATAAGAAACACCTTGCTTTTTATAGAAAAAATTAGTAAATAAACAAGTTTTTAATTAACGAAATTTAAAATGGAGACAGATAGATGAAGAGAACATTTCAACCGAGTCGAAGAAAAAGAGTCAATAAACACGGCTTCAGGCAAAGGATGAAAACAGCATCGGGAAGAGAGGTGCTGAGACGGCGGAGAGCAAAGGGTCGCAAGAAACTCACCGTAAGCGATGAATAAATGTGCTCACAGTGACAGGTGAAAAAATACGGGTTAAATAAGAAGTCCATTCTGAAAAGCAAGACAGAATATGCAGAAATATTTAAAAATCCGGTTCTTTGCAAATCAGTATATTTTAAAGCATTTTTTATAAAAAATGGTAAGAGTAAAGTTGGTTTTATAACTCAACGCGGGATTTCCTCTGTTCATAAAAACAAGCTGAAAAGAAAAACACGAGAATTGTGGAGAACACAAAAGCAGGATTTTCAAGTCAACGCCAGAATCATTTTTTTTGTCCGCCATGATGCTTTGAAAGCAGGCGTCGGCCGTTTAACAGAGGATTTTAAATCGTTGATGGTCAAAATTCAAAATGTATTGGGGAAGTCTTGAAAAGCGACACTGTTATCAAAAATTGTAATGCCAAAAAATCCATTCCTGTAAGGTTTACAAAAGTATGTATTAGATTTTACCAGGTTGTTATATCTCCCCTTTTCCCCCAATCCTGTCGTTATTATCCCACATGTTCGGAATATTCAATTCAAGCAGTAGAAAAATACGGAATTTGTAAGGGCTTTCTAAAATCGTTTCAAAGAATTCTCAAGTGTAATCCTTTTGCAAAAGGCGGATTTGATCCTGTCTGAGCACTTTTTATTAAGATGAGCAAGCCATGAATTTTGACAAGAAAACCTTATTTGCGTTTATTCTAATCGGATTTGTCCTGCTGCTGATAAATACGCCGATTTATAAAAGGGTTTTTTTTCCGGAACTATATAAAGCCCAACAGCAGAGAAAAATCCAACAAATGGCGGAAGCAGTTGAGCAAAAAAGAGACTCCTTAATCAGTAATAAAGAGCAGGCGTCCGGCGTCTTGCCAGTTGACCTGTTGCCCCCGAAAACTGATAAAAGAGAACAGATTGGCCCAGCAGAAACAGAAAATTTGTCCGAGAAATTGTATGAAGTTGATAGTGATTTTTACAAAGCCGTGCTCAGTTCAAAGGGGGCAAACCTGGTAGGCTGGTCTTTAAAAAATTATAAAGGACCGGACGATAATGCAGTACAAATGCTGCCGGAAAACGCATCGTCGACCTTGTCTATCAGTTTTATCAGCACCCAGGGAGATACCATAAATACATCTGAGTGGAGTTTTACAACCTATTCACCGAGCAGCATACGGCTCCCGGCAAATAATAGCTCAACGATAGAGTTTGTGTGTGATCTGGGCGATGAAAGGAGGTTGATTAAAAAGTTCACCTTTTTTCCCGGCTTATACCATATCGAAATGGAAGTATCGCTTGTTAAGATGGGCGATTTGATTGCCGAAAAGGTCTATTTTCTTAATGCCGAGGATGGTCTGGCCTCGACGGAAAAGAGGCTCAATGATGATATGTATTATGCCAAAGCAGCCATCGCGGCAGGCGGAGAAGTGAATAAAAAGTTCAAAACGAACGGTCAGTTATATAAGGAAACAGGCGATATTGACTGGGTCGCAGCTCGAACAAAGTATTTTGTCCTTGCCATAGTTCCGCAAGGGAAGAAGGGTTTAAGCGGCCAGATCGTGGGCGAAGAAATTCAAATAAATGAAACCACGAAAACAAAATGGAAAAGGTACGCCATCAGCATTACGATGCCTTTTCTTAATAGCGATTTTGTGAAAGATAATTACCTGGTTTATTTAGGACCGCTGGATCAGGATATAATCAAGTCGTACAAAATCGGGATAGAAGATATAATGGATTTTGGTTTTGTCGTTATCCAGCCTTTTAGTCAGGCAATTCTCTGGAGTCTTAAAAAGATGCACGGATTCATTCCGAATTATGGAATTGTCTTGATCCTGTTTTCGATTATTATAAAAATCATCGTGTATCCGCTGACGCGCAAAAGCAACGAATCAATGAAAAAAATGCAGGCATTGCAGCCGAAATTAAGTGAGATAAAGGAAAAATATGGTAAGGATCCGCAACGGTTGAATAAAGAGACGATGAAACTCTATAAATCGGAGGGCGTCAACCCGGCAGGTGGATGTTTGCCTATGCTTTTGCAAATGCCCTTGTTGTGGGGATTGTTCATCGTTTTCAGGTCAACGATAGAACTAAGAGGTCAGGGATTTATTTGGTGGATAAAAGATCTTTCCATGCCCGATGCTGTTGTCACTCTGCCTTTTTCCATCCCAATGTATGGCGATAGTGTATGTATCCTGCCCCTTTTTATGGGGGCAACAATGCTTATCCAGCAGAAAATGACCGTTACCGATCCAAAGCAAAAGATGATGGTCTATTTTATGCCGCTCTTTTTAACCTTGCTATTTAATCAATTTCCCTCGGGCTTGAACTTATATTACGCCCTATTTAACTTGCTTAGCATAATTCAACAAAAAGGGCTGCCTGGAGCGAAAAAGCAAAGCACGGTCGAAACAGCGGGCAAGGGAAAAAGAATAAAGTAAGCTTTACCGATGTTTAAATAGGCACGTTTTAAAACCCCGCTGCTGTATTTTGCGCGGGGTTTTGTTTTAGGTTTACGATCGCTGCAAAAATGAATATACCCAGCATAAAAGACACAATCGCTGCCATTGCAACACCCAGGGGTGTCGGCGCCATCGCCATTCTCAGAATGACGGGCGATCGAAGCGAGGCAATTTTAGAAGAATTTTTCAAAGGAACCAAGAGCTTATCTGCAGCCCCACCAAACACAATTATTCCCGGGTATTTGTTTCGAACACGAGAAAAGAAAGAAACATTGGACAGGGTGATTGTTCTCAAGTTCAAAGCGCCGCACTCATACACCGGGGAAGATATTTATGAAATACACTGCCACGGTGGTTTATGCGTTGTTCAGGAAGCATTAAGCCTTCTGGTGGAGAATGGCGCCAGAATAGCCGAGCCGGGTGAATTTACCCGGAGAGCTTTTTTGAACGGGAAAATGGATCTCATTCAGGCGGAAGCCGTAGCGGAAATCATCAATGCTCAAACAAGAGAAAGCTTGAAGTTATCCTTCTCACAACACAGTGGAATTTTATCGGAAGAATTGAAAGCGCTAAAAAATGCCTTGATACGGCAGTGTTCGTTGTTGGAGATTGAATTAGATTTTTCCACAGAGGATATAGAATTTGCCGACAGAAGAGAGATTGAAAAGGAGGTGGATGAAACAATTTTAGAAGTCGAAAGATTGATTCAATCTTACAAATATGGCAGAATTTTGCGCGAAGGAGTGCACGCTGTCATTGCTGGCAGACCAAATGTTGGGAAATCGAGTATACTCAACAGGCTTTTAGAAGAAGATCGGGCTATTGTCACAGAGGTGCCGGGCACAACCAGGGATAGTATTGAAGAATCCTTGGATATCGATGGCATTCTATTTAAAATTACGGATACAGCCGGACTAAGGGAAACTGCTGATAAGGTTGAGAAAATGGGTGTTCAGCGTACGATGAGGCTATTGGAAAATGCTGATATTGTACTCTTTGTTATTGATAGTAGTAAAGAATTGAACGAAGATGATTTGAATCTTTTTAAGAATATAGATGCAATCTACACCGCACAGGAAACGCAGTATATTATTGCTTGCAATAAAAGCGATCTGGCCGAGAAAATAGATATGACAGTATTACAGCAACGTTTCCCCTCTAATAACGCATTAAAAATTTCCGCAAAAACGGGCGACGGATTTGATGATCTTAAAAAGAGGATGAAAGAGTCGATCTTTGGTGAAGGATATGATTCAAACGGAATATTCGTCTCAAAGCTGAGGCATAAAAAAGAGCTGGAAAAGGCAAAAGAATGCCTGGAGAATGCAAGAGAATCACTTGCGAACAATTTATCACCGGAATTCATTTCTTTAGATGTTCGGGGTGCGCTAAATCACTTAGGGGAGATTACCGGCGAAGTGACAAGCCAGGATATTTTGACGGAGATATTTTCCTCGTTTTGCATCGGGAAATAGGTATGGAGGGAAAGGTATAGTCCACTGAAATTAACAGAACAGACGTTCCACGTGAAACATTTTAAAAACGGATTAATGTAGTAGTCTTTATAATACAATATGGTACAACATCAGAATTACGACATAATCGTCATAGGAGCTGGCCATGCCGGCTGTGAGGCAGCGTTAGCTGCCGCACGAATGGGCGCGAAGACGCTTCTCGTGACCATGAATATTTATACCATTGCCCAAATGTCCTGCAATCCTGCTATTGGCGGTCTGGCAAAAGGCCATCTGGTCAAGGAAATCGATGCACTCGGTGGAGAGATGGGTGTTGCTGCGGACCAAACCGCACTACAATTCAAGATGCTCAATACCTCCAAAGGTCCATCCGTCTGGTCGCCGAGATGCCAGAGCGACAAGCTGAAATACTCCGAATATATGCGCGAAACCATCGAGAAACAGGCAAATTTGCATTTGCGGCAGCATGACATTCAGGATGTATTGATCAAGGACCACAAGATCATCGGCGCGGTGACGGATATCGGCACAGAGATATTGGCAAAAGCAGTGATTGTCTGTGCGGGAACTTTTTTAAATGGCCTCATCCATGTCGGTATGCGAAATTATCGTGGCGGCAGGTCCGGCGAGCTGGCGTCGGTCAGTCTTTCGGGAAAACTGGCGGGATATCAATTTGAAGTTGGCAGGCTTAAAACAGGAACGCCTCCCCGGATTGACGGCAGAACGATTGATTATGACAAGACCGAGATACAGAAAGGAGACGAAATACCGACGCCCTTCTCCCATAGACATGAAAGCGTCGCCATCGATCCCTTGCCTTGTTATCTCACAAAAACGAACGAAAAAACCCACGACGTTTTGCGCAGTGGCATCGACAGGTCTCCGCTCTACCAGGGTGTTATAAAAGGTATCGGCCCGCGGTACTGTCCTTCTATCGAGGATAAAATCCGGCGATTTGCCGATAAAAAGAGCCATCAAATATTCATAGAGCCGGAAGGCCGGCACACAACAGAATACTATGTCAACGGCTTTTCGACCAGCCTGCCGGAGGACGTACAACACCAGGCCATAAGAACGATTCCGGGCCTTGAGCATGTGGAAATAACGCGATTAGGATATGCCATTGAATATGACTATTTTTCGCCGCATCAATTGAAAAAGTCTCTGGAATCAAAGTTGATCGAAAACCTCTTTTTGGCTGGTCAAATCAATGGCACGTCAGGTTATGAAGAGGCGGCGGCCCAGGGATTAATGGCCGGAATCAATGCGGTGAAGAAAATACGCGGGGAAGAGCCGTTTATCCTCGATCGATCTGAGGCCTATATCGGAGTTCTTATTGATGATCTGGTCACCAAGCCGCTGGAAGAGCCTTATAGAATGTTCACTTCCCTTGCCGAATACCGACTTTTACTACGGCAAGATAACGCCGATTTGCGGCTGATGGAATATGGCTATAACTTTGGACTTATTCCGCGCCAGCTATATGAGGATGTTTCGAAAAGAAAAGAACAGATCGAAAAATCGATCCAATTCCTGACGAGTTACCGGCCGAGCTTGGAGGATATGAACAAGATTCTGGGAAAAGCCGGGTCGAGCCTGTTGAAAGAAGCGGAACCGTTGGCGAAAATATTGAAAAGGCCGGAGGTCTCGATTGAGGATTTTGCGGCGCTGAATGGGAATGAACTGTTTTCTTCAAAGGAAGCATTCTGGCGTAAAGTACGAAACCAGGTCGAGATCGAGATTAAGTACGAAGGATTTCTAAAAAGGCAGAGAGATCAGGTAGAAAAAACGAAGGAACTGGAGGAATTGAATATTCCAGAGCCAATGGATTATTCGACCATTCATTCGTTGTCCACGGAGGGCCGGGAAAAATTATCCCGAATAAAGCCAAAAACCCTGGGTCAGGCGACGAGAATTTTAGGTGTTTCCGCTTCCGACATCACCATGCTGATGATCTATCTTCACAGGCTCAATAAAAGCTAAAAAGACAATATGATTCGGGATGATATGTTATTCTTTGGAATCGAACAGGACGTTTCACGTGAAACATTTGTTATGCACGAATTAAATAAACAGAGCTTGCACCAATTAAGGTTCGGATGGCCATTGTCGGAGACGGAGTATAACTTGTTTTCAAGATATGTGAATCTTGTTGAAGATTACAGCGACCGGATCAATCTCATATCCGGGGGAGATCTTCCCAGGATTGTGTCCAAACATATTTATGAGTCATTACAGTTTCTGCGCGTGGCTTCTTTATCGAACCAGGCCGCAGTGCTTGATTTGGGGTCGGGAGCCGGGTTCCCGGGCATTCCCATAAAAATAATGAATCCGGAGACTCCTGTGACGCTAGTGGATTCGAAGAGAAAAAAATGCCTGTTTTTGTCTGAAGTGGTTGAAGAATTGCATCTCGCCGGAGTTGATGTTGTGTGCGACAGGGTGGAAAATCTGTCGTCAAGGGGATATTATGTTCGGTATGATTTTGTTGTGGCGCGAAGCGTGGCTGATCTGTCGCGATTATGGCAGTGGAGCCAGCCGCTTTTAAAACAGGGCGGGAAAGTGATAACGCTTAAAGGGGGCGATCTTGAAGAGGAAATGGGAGCATTTCAAAAGCATTTTGCTGATGTGCCGGTATTAGGGATATTTCCAGAGAACGATCTTTTTCCTGCGAATGATAAGAAATTTATTATTATTCAAAAGCATCGAACAGAGGCAAAAACAGGGTAAATTTTCTTAGTGAAAAGTATGTATTGTGAGTGATCGAACAGTAAAAAATCTTTTATTGTCCGAGTTCTTGGCAAGTGGTAATTTCGCCGAAATTCTGAGAAAACAGGAGGCATCGCCGCAGGAGATCACCATTTCCGGCTGCGTCGGTTCTTCGCGCGCAATCGTCACTTCTCTGCTATACCAAAAATTAGCCAATAAATTGATCCTTATTCTACCCGACCCACAGTCGGCCAGGCAATTTCACGACGAGCTGGCGGAATTGGTTGACGAGGCAGAGCTTTTGTATCTTCCGCCCAACGGCAGCCAGGCATGGAGCGAAGTGGGGCCACTGACAACGGTGGTGGGGAAGAAGATTTCAACACTAAAATACCTGCAGAGTCACGATGCCTACATGCTTGTTTCCTCCGCAGCCGCCATATCGGAAAAACTCGCGCACCCAACAACGGTACGGGATCAAAAAATCCAAATAATGCCAGAAAGAGAAATGGATTTTGACAGGCTCATTGCCGATTTGGTGAATTTCGGCTTTGTCCGGGAGGAGCGCGTTGACCGTCCGGGCGAGATGAGCGTAAGGGGCGGGATCATTGATATTTTTCCCTACGAATCCATTCAGCCATACCGAATCGAATTTTTCGGTGATCTGGTCGAATCTATACGAGAATTCGATGTTGAGAGCCAAAAGTCTTTTCAGAAAATTTCTTTATTAGAAATTATTCCTATCAGCGCTATTGGCTTATACGGGCCGTTTGATGAACACCCGATAAATTCGTTACCTCTCACTCATTCTATTTTTGATTATTTGCATGACGACACTACAATCCTGTTTTACGATTACCCTTTTATTCTGAATGAGAGCGAAAATTTTTATAGCGAGATGTCCGCAAGGATTGAGCTTTTTTCACGGGAACACAATTTTGATGAGGAGTTGAAATTTGGCGAATACTATCTTGAAAAAGGCGCCATCGAGGATTACTTTTCCCTGTTTCATAAAATAAAATTTCAACAGACGGCCGCGTTTGGAGGCCATGTCATCGATTTCGATTTAAAGAAAAATGTACATTTTGCCGGCGATTTAAGACTGTTCAAAAAAGAAGTTGATAATCTATTTCAGGACAATCAGCAGCAAAGGACAGTGGCTGTTTTGTGCGATTCTGATGCGCAGACGGCGCGAATGAAGGATTTATTGGAACAGGAAGATTTTTCCACAAAAATTAGAATAGAAACACTCGACCTTGCGGAAGGATTTTTTTGGGAGGAAAAGGGAATTGCTGTTTATACCAATAAGGAAATTTTTGGAAAGATACGGCTGCCAAAGCTGGATAAGATAGAAAAGAGAAAAATATCATTTAAAAATCTCACCGAAATTCGCCGGGGAGATTTTGTCGTACATACGGACTATGGCATCGGCAAATTTAAAGGCTTAAAAGCGATAGAGGCTTATGGAAAAGAACGGGAATGTCTGGAATTAGAATACCGGGATGGTGATCTTCTCTACGTCCCGTTGGAAAAAATGGATCGCATCCAAAAATATTCGGGCCGCGATACGGTTGTCCCGTCGTTGAGCAAGCTTGGCACCGCCCAGTGGGAAAAAATAAAAGCAAAAACGAAAAGCCGAGTCAAAGAGATCGCAACCCAGCTCATTAAACTATATGCAAAAAGAAAAACGGAGCCGGGGTTTCAGTTCTCGAAAGACACAGTTTGGCAGCACGAGCTGGAATCATCATTTATTTACGATGAAACGGCCGATCAACTGAGAGCCGTCGAAGAGATTAAGAATGATATGGAAAGCCCGGTTCCGATGGACAGGTTGGTTTGTGGCGATGTTGGCTATGGAAAAACCGAGGTCGCTGTCCGGGCCGCTTTTAAGACGATTAATGACCAGAAGCAGGTTGCTCTACTGGTACCTACGACAGTTTTGGCGCAACAACATTACGCCACCTTTAAAGATCGTTTACAGCCATTTCCATTGGAGCTTGAAGTTCTTTCGCGATTTAAAACCAAACCGGAACAAAAAGAAATTCTTGAGAAAACGGCCAATGGCAAGATCGATTTAGTCATAGGGACACACAGACTTCTTTCCAAAGATGTAAAATTCAAAGACCTTGGTCTCTTGATTGTCGACGAGGAACAAAAGTTCGGTGTTTTGCATAAAGAGCGCCTCAAAATGCTGAAGGAGACGGTCGACACTCTTACTCTTTCGGCAACGCCAATCCCCAGGACGATGCACATGGCGCTGATTGGGGCAAGAGATATGTCGATAATCAATACGCCGCCCAGCAACCGAATACCCATCAAAACGGAAGTTTGTCGGTTTGATAAAGAATTGATACGAGAAGTTGTATTGCGGGAGATAAATCGTGGCGGGCAGATTTTTTTTGTTCACAACCGCGTTCAGAGCATTCATGCCATAGCGACTGGCTTGAAAGAGATTCTCCCTGAAGTTAATTTGGGCATCGCTCACGGTCAGATGAAATCAAAAGACCTTGAAACGGTGATGTTAAAATTTACCAAAGGCGAAATACAATGTCTGGTGAGCACTATGATCATCGAGTCCGGATTGGACCTGCCTAATGCCAATACGTTGATCATTAACCGGGCCGATAAATTCGGATTATCACAATTGTATCAACTGCGAGGCAGAGTCGGGCGATCAAGTCAACAGGCTTTTGCATATCTGCTTATTCCACCCATGAGAAAGTTAACCCGGGAAGCGATAAAACGGCTTCAGACAGTTCAGGAGTACTCACATTTGGGATCGGGCTATAAAATAGCCATGAGAGATTTGGAGATACGTGGAGCGGGCAACATTTTCGGAGCACAGCAAAGCGGCTTTGTTGATGCATTGGGCTACGAGTTATATGCAAAAATAATCGAAGAAGCCATTGGCGAATTACGCGATGAGCTGAATTTGGATAAAAAGGATGCCATTCAGGAAGAAAAGGCGGCAGCTTTTGATGCGAAGCTGGAGTTCCAGGAGGATGCTTTCCTGCCTAAGAATTATGTCGAGGACCCATCCGAAAGAGTTGATATTTACAAGAGATTAATCGAGGCGAAGAATGTGGAAAAAATCCAGGAATTGGAAAGCGAGTTATTAGACCGTTTTGGAGCCATGCCCGCACAGGCGCAAAATCTGATTAACTATGTGTTGCTGAAGAAAATATCGGCAAATCTATTCATTGAAGAGATTAAAATTAAGAAGAATAGGGTAAGATGTAAGTTCCATAAAGACCATATTCCTACCGGGGAACAATTCCAAAAATGGCTGGGTACAAAGCTACAAAAATCCTCAATGCCGGTTGAGCTTATCCAGGACAAGCAAGATCTCTTTTTTGAGATTCATTTAAGCGCGGAAGAGAATTCTTTAGAAGCGACGAAAAAATTCTTGCAAAGTATAATGTAAACATTTACATTTACACTTACGTTTAGCTTTTATAAATCAAGCAGATAGCATTTTTAAAAAGAGAGGGTATGATGAGCAGGAGCTTAAAACTTTTGCATGTTGCTATTCTTGTTTGCGGCGTGTTTTTAAATTGTAAAGACGATAAAATCATCGCTCGTGTTGGCAACAGCACCATCAATTCAAAGGAGCTTAAAGAGAGCCTTTTATCGCAAAAAATATCGAAGCAAAAGCCTGAAACCCAAGCCTTGCGCGAACATCTGGATAAATTAATAGAGGATAAACTGAAACTGTTCGCCGCTTACGAGCTGCACCTGGAAGAAGACGCGGAGATTTTGGCGCAGGTGAAAGAGTTTGAAAGGCGCAATATTTATAATAAGGTGATAGAGAAAGAAATCATCGACAGAATTCTGACGGACGAGTATTTAAAAGAAAGATATAACAGAACTACAAAGGAAGTAAAATGTGAGCACATTTTCTTAAGGTCCCCCATGGCAGACTCGGCAGGCAGAAATAATACGAAGCAGAAAATGCTGGAGATGAGAAAAAAGATTCTGCGCGGCGCACGTTTCGATGAAATGGCGAGACAGTTCTCACAGGATTCACTCACTGCCGGCAAAGGGGGAGATTTGGGATTTTTAAAATGGGGAGATCGCAATTTTAATAAAAAGTTCTATGAAACGCTCTTTTCACTTGAGGACGGGCAGGTGTCGGATGTTGTTGAGAGTCGGACCGGAATACAACTGATAAAGGCCGTTAAAATCAGGCCGATTGACCAGCCGCCATACAAGGAAATGAAAAGCGCATTGCAAAGACAATATTTTAACGACAATCGGGCCGAATTGGAAAAGCTGTATCGAGAATTCACCAAACAACTGCGAGAAAAATATGCGAGTCAGTTCATCGACGAAAACGTCCTGTTGTTTGTGGACAAATTGAACAAGGCAAGGGAAGATAGCCTGAATGTTCCCTCCGGGGATAATCCGAACGATTTTGAGCAGTTGACAGAAGAAGAGCGCCAAAAACCTTTAATTACTTATAAAGGCGGGCAGTATAATATTGGCGATTTTATAAAAGAGTTGAACCAGGATATGCCGGAGCGGCAACCAAAGCTTGACAGCACGAATATCGTTCTTCGATATTTGGAACGACCCATGAACATCGAGCTTATCATCCGGTTCGGCTATGACCGGGGATGGAAAAAGGACAAATCGATTAAAGAGTCCAGCTTGAAGAGAATGGAAAGCCTGATGATTCAAAAGGCGGAAAGAGTGAATGTTTTGGAAAAAATAAATCCAACGGACGAAGACTATATGAATTACTTTACTGAAAATCAGGATAACTACAGAAAACCAAAAGAGGTCGAGGTCCAGGAAATATTTGTTAAAGATGAAAAACTTGCCAACGAGATAGCAGCCCGTGCAAAAAGGGAAAAGTTTGATGCGTTGGCGAAGAAATATAATGAGAGAAAAGCCAGCCAAAAAAATAATGGAATCCTGGGCTATATCAATATCAATCAAACGAGGTTCGGCATTGTCGGTAAACAGGCGGTAGAAATGGAGGTTGGGCAGATTGCGGGACCCATCAAAAACACTAACGGCTTTTCAATAATAAAAATTCTTAATAAAAATGAAGAAAGCGCGAGGACTTTTGACGAGTCCGCCTTTCGGGTGAGGAATGATTATAACAAGGAAAAGAGGAACGAGGTGAGAGAACAATGGTTGGAGAGCCTGCGCGCGAAACATGTCATCCAGACGTTTGAAGCAAATCTCGAAAAAGTGTCGAATGTAGACAAGACCGCCACATAATGCAGAGATTGGGAAAAATAATTGGCGCGGTTTTCCTCTCTTTGGTGATCCATTCCGGTTGCGGGTCTTCTCATAAAGAGAAATCTCCTGTTGTGGCAAAGGTAGGGGAGGCCGAGCTCACCGTTCAGGATATAATGAAAAATGTTCCACAAAATCCCACGCTTAAAGTTTCCGGAGTGCAAGTAGAGCAATATGTACAGAGGTGGATCGAATCCGAGATCATTTATCAGGAGGCGATAAGGATGGGGGTCATGAACAGTCCGGAGATCAGGGAGAGAATTGACGATCTTAAAAGAGATGCCGTAATTTCTGCTTATTTGGACCAGACGATCGAGAGTAGCGCAATGGTAACGCCGGATGAAATTCAGCAGTTTTACGAGGAAAATAAAGAGAGCTTTACCAGAGAAGACAATCAATATCATTTGATGATCATACTGTCTGATTCGTATGGCAATGCCAATGCGTCAAGAAGGAGAATCATCAACGGCGAGGATTTTGCCCAAGTTGCGAAAAATCATTCTCTCGATGCCAGCAAGGAACAAGGTGGCGATCTCGGCTGGGTTACCCTGGACCAGCTTCCTGCGGCCCTGGCCAGAACAATCCCCGCCCTGTCTATTAAAAGAATCTCCATGCCAATCAACACCGAGGTCGGTTACGAAATCGTTCAGATGCTGGACATTCGAAAAAAGGGGGAACTAAAGACCCTTGATGAAGTGAAAGATGTGATTACCATGCGACTGCTGACGATAAAGAAAGAACGCCGTTACAACGATCTTGTGTCAACTCTTACCGGTAACAGTGATATACGCACGAACTGGCAGTTAGTGAGAGCCGTTGTTTCGGATTCCTTAATGCGTTGATGAAAAACAAATTATAAAAACCGGACCCTGATATGAGTAAACTGACGAAATTATTTTTTTTCCTGGGTGCTTTCACAATCGGCATTTTTCATTTATCTGCACAAAGCCAGACCGTTTTGGATAGAATCGCGGCCATCGTTGACGATGATATTATCTTGGAATCCGAGGTGAGCCAGGGTGCCTATCAATTGGCCATGCAGCTCGGCATCGATGTCACCAAAAACCCGAAAGAGTTACAGCGCCTCGCCGCCATGACGCTGGAGAACCTGATCACTGTCAAAGTGCTTCTTATCCAGGCCGAAAAAGACACCATTGAAGCAAACGAAAAACAGGTTGATGCCTCGCTGGAACAACAAATGCAATACATCGCCCAACAACTGGGAGGAGAGGATAAAGCCGAAGCATATTTTGGTATGCCGCTGTCCAAGATTCGCCGGTCTTTTCGCTCCCAAATCGAAGAGAATCTCCGGGTATCTGCGGTTCAGGGGCAAAAGCTGGCGGATGTTTCCGTTACGCGCAGGGAAGTGAGCCAGTTCTTTGCCACCATGAAAGATTCCATCGGCTCGGTGAAAGAAGGCGTGGATATAAGCCATATCCTCATTCGAACAAAACCGGGCGAGGAAGCGAAAAGAGCGACCTTTGAAAAGATCAAGAACATCCGCGATAGAATCGTCGCCGGCGAAGATTTTGCGGCATTGGCAAAAGAGGTTTCCGAGGATCCCGGCTCTGCCGCCAGGGGCGGAGAATTGGGTTTTATGGCGCGCGGTGATTTTGTCCGGGAGTTTGAAGAGGCGGCGTTCAATCTAAAACCGGAAGAGATGTCCGACATTGTTCAATCAGAGTTCGGTTATCATATTATTCAGCTTCTGGAGCGGAGAGGCGAAAAAATAAACGCCCGCCATATTCTCATATCCATCAAACCGACGCGGGAGGACGAGCTGGCGGCAGCGGAGAAAATTAAACAAATTCATACGGAATTGTTGGGTGGCAAAAGCTTTGCCGAGATGGTCAAACAGTATTCCGATGATGAGTCCACGAAAGACGCGGATGGGCGTTTGGGCTATTTTGAGATCAATCAGTTGAGAGAAACGGCTAAGGAATTTGTTTTTGCTTTGGAAGGTATTGAAGCCGGACAAATTTCAGAGCCGGTCAAGACGCAGTATGGTTTTCATATTTTAAAGGTAAATTCCAGAGAAAAAGCAAGAGAATACTCTCTGGATAGGGACTGGGACCGAATAGAGTCCATGGCGGTGGAATACAAAAAGCAAAAAGAGTTTAAAAAATGGCTTAGCGAGCTGAAAAAAAACATCTATATTGAAATAAAACAGCGGCCATCCTGAGTTCAATAAAAAAAATAAGATTTTCAAAGCATCGGCCTTCCTTATGGGCCGATTTTTTTTCTCTAAGAGTCTCTATGAAAAGCTCCTGTAAAATCGTCCTTTTGATCATGGCGGTCGTTGGCTCCGCCTGGTCTCAGCCAAAAGAGTATTTTACCATTGCCAGAATAAAATATGGCGGCGGCGGAGACTGGTACAACGATCCGTCGATTCTGCCCAATCTGCTGCAATTTCTTCGCGACAATACAACCGTCGAGGTGCGCACGGAAGAGGAGCAAGTGTCGCCCGGCGACGACCAGCTTTATTCCTGTCCCTTACTTTTTCTAACCGGCCATGGAAGGATTTTTTTTAGCCAAAGCGAAGCGGAAAGATTGCGATCCTATCTGACAAACGGCGGGTTTCTTTATGCGGATGATGATTACGGCATGGACGAGCATTTCAGACGAGAGATGAAAAAAGTTTTTCCGGACAAGGAAATGGTCGAGCTGCCGTTTTCGCACCCGATTTACCATGTCTTGTACGATTTTCCGAACGGCTTGCCGAAAATACACGAGCATGACGGCGGGCCGCCGAAAGGATTCGGCTATTTCCATGATGGAAGACTGGTGGTTTTCTATTCTTTCAATACCAACATTTCCGACGGTTGGGCCGATGCGGACGTCCACGGCGATCCGCCGAACGTAAGAGAAGCGGCCCTGAAAATGGGCGCGAATATCGTTTTGCATGCCTTGATTTATTAGATGATGAAAAACCTGACACCAACATACGACCGTTTTGTTCATAAAGTCGATGCCTATCGCAAAAAGCAAAAGAGGCTGAGTCTTTATTCCGGGCTGTTGAAAAGCCTTACCATCATAACCGTTGCACTCAGCATCAGCGTGATTTTGGAAGACCAGCTCAAATTTTCTCCTCCCGGCAGGTCCCTTATTCTGGTACTTTTCATTATCGCAACCCTGGCAAGCTTTGGCTACTTTGTCTTTCCGTCGCTGTATAAAATTTTCCTGCGTTTCAATACTCCTTCATTGGCGAAAACGGCGTTGCACATCGGCGTCTATTATAAAAACGTGAACGATCGGCTTGTCAATGCGTTGCAGTTGTTCGAAAAGCACCAACACAATCCGGAGAATTATTCCATCGTCCTGGTCGATGACGCCCTGCAAAAGGTTGATGATATTTTAGCGCGTGAGGACTTTGACAGCAAAATAGACCGCCGCCCGTTTAAGAAGACGGCCAGAATTTTTGGATACGTCATCTCCGTGGCGGTTGTGATATGGCTGATTTTTGCGCCGTCTTTTGTCTCGACGGTGTATCGTTTTTCCCACCCGGGCCGGGATTTTTCTTATGATCCCGCCGCCGTTTTTCACGTCAGTCCGGGGAATATTCAAACGCTCAAGGGTCAGGATGTACACCTGGCGGCGTGGCTGTCCGACAACAGCGCCAACACCATAGACCTGCAATTGTTTCCATCCGATGAGCCGCGGACGATTGCCCTGGCCCGTTCGGAAA
>Ga0154721_1080_pt5 | contig 16276 bp, 13 predicted proteins | sample Rifle2008BG16ft_FD_105729 | JGI IMG/M metagenome (GOLD analysis project Ga0154721, IMG submission 105729) | candidate division KSB1 bacterium RBG_16_48_16 | reverse complement strand
CTGTTTTTTGCGAGCATCAAATTTGGCGGCGGTTAAAACCAAACATGTGGTGGGAGATGGAGCTTTGACATACTTGCCGAGGATTTTTAGACTTTGCGCGGACAAGTTTTCGATATTCTTGACAATGACCAGCCGCCGCGTCGCCATCACCGGGTAGGACGATGCCGCGTTGACGATGGCAGAGCCCTCTGCTTCGCTGCCGTAATAAACATCCAGATTGAAATCTTCCGAGCCGGCTTCGAGACATAGAGGATGCAATTCCTTTAGATATACGTCAAGGAGAAAATCTTCTTCGCCCGCAAATAAATAGACCGGGTCGAATTTGCCGTTCTTCCAACGTTTTACTATTTCGTTAAAATTTGTCTTCATAGCGGGCGGTGAATTAGTAACTCGGATTACCTGCAAAAACCGGATAAATGTAACAAATTTACCGATAACTCAAAGTGATTTATTGGCTGTAATTTTTAAAAATAATTGTAGAAATGTGAATAAACAAAATCAGCTTTTTGTTTGGATCACAAAACCCATCAAATCTTGGCATTACATTTCGCAGCACCGGGGACTTGACAAAAATGTGGTTTTCGATCCAATAGATTTTTAGCAACATATACGAGGCTATAGTATTCAGTATTCATTGATCGAGAGTGAAATCACTTTTAACTCACAATTATCATAAAGCACTAATCACAATTTCATTTAAATTGAGGAGAATGATGATGAGACGAATTCACCTACCTGTGGCTTTTGCCCTCATGTTCATTGCAGGGATTTTGTTTGCCCAGAATGGCTCGGATGATGTACGTCTGTTTCAAAGTTTCTTTAGAGATGCAACAATTACGAGTGTTCCGTATGGCGAGGGCGGTCTGGTTTATAATGGCTATGATGGAGGCAGCGTCCTATCGCTAGGCGCGCAAGGAGGATACCCGCTTATGCCGGAATTGGAGCTCAATGCTGCCTTGAGTTTTATGAGCTATTCGCCTGACGGCGGGGATGGCACTTCCGGGATATCCGATCTGCTGGTATCGGGACGATATAACGTCGTCCCCGATAATACCAAAATTTCAGTGGGTGCTTTCGTGACTCTGCCGATCGGCAGCGACAAATTATACGGACAAAGCAGTATGAATTTTGGCGCCTTTGGCGCGACAAGACATCCGTTGGACAATGGTATGGTTTTTACTGGCACGCTTGGCCTTGATTTTTATGAAGTGAAAAAATTCACTGTCGGAGATTATAAGATTGTAAACGGCGAGGTTGTTTACGACACCAAGGAAGAAACCGATTATGAAACGTCACTTGTATTGGCAGGTGGCTTGATCTATCCCCACAGCGAGCAACTGAATTTTGTCGGCGAAGCTGTGTTGCGCACCGAGGGTGATTATTTCTTAATTAGCGGCGGCGCCGATTATAAGCTGCAAAGTGGAGGAAGAGTGCGCGGCGCCTTAGGAATCGGCCTGGATGACGGTGCTCCGGATTTTTCGCTGTTGGCCAGTTATCTGATGCCTTTCTAATAAAGCGGATGGCGAGAAAGCTTGCAACCCCTCACCCGGACGAGTTGCAGGCAATTTAGAACACGGATTTAACGGATGAAACGGATCAGACGGATTTTAATTGGAGCGAATTAAGGCGAGTCGAGGTATCCGGTCAATAATTCCTGGCAGTCATTTGTATGTGTACTCAATATGTTGTCGCTGCAAGGATGCATGCAGCAACATAATCATGCATCCATACACTCAAGCATTCCGGATATCTGCTCGTTTTTCAATTATCCATAAAACGTTAAGCGGATAAAGCTCAAAGCCGTATTGATCCGTTTCATCCCTGTTCTAATAAAAATTTATGAATACGCGCATACTTCCCCTCACTGAATTCTATTCACATTGCCGTCGCTGAACATTAAAATAGTCACGGCATTATTTACGTGCTCTGTTTTGTTGAATGCGATTTCCCCCCCAAGCACCCTGGCTTTTTCCATGTTTTCTAAATAATGAATGATATCCTGACCTTGACAGTTGCCGGCCTCGATTGCCAGGGCCAATACGTGCATGGTGTTATAGCCGTATATCGCCATCATGCCCGGACTGGTTGCCGTTGCCAGTCTGAATTTGTTTTGAAAGTTGTGAAATTCCGGATCGATTTCGGAGATATAATACCCTGACATAAAAACAATGCCATTGATGTAGCTCCGTTGCCTTCGCAGGGCATCTTCGTTGAGCCAGTTGTCGCCGCCCAACGGCTGTGCTTTGATGTTCGCCAGGGCAAATTGTGGCGCGACCAGCGAAATCTCCTCATCGTATATCGGTAGAAAAATGCCATCGATGGCTGCAACGGGAATGTCCGTCGCCTCGATGAGCCCATGGTTGTCCTCTGATTTTGCAATGGCTTTCCTGTTCATCTCATTAAAGACGGCTTCCACAGCCTGCTGGCTTGTCCCCATACCGCGCGCACGAACCGTATCCCTGAAAGCATAACGGAAACCAGCTTCTCGAATAGCCATGAACTGCCTTTTGAAATCGTTGGTCCCCGGGTAATACCATTGTTGCGCTATAATTGTCCCGCCGAGACTATCGACCCGATTCGCAAAAGCATCGGCCAGCGAGTGGCCATAATCATCCGCCGGAGCGAGAGTGGCAAATGTTTGCAGGTTGAGCCGGTTCACGGCGTAATCGGCAATGGCTTTGCCCCTTGTCTCAAAATCATTATTTGCCTGAAAGACGGCCGCTCCCACGGAGCTGATCCCGTTTTCGGTTGCGGCCGGTACGATGAGAGGAACATTCACCTGGGAGCACAGGCCTGCCAGAGCCGTGGATTTATCACCTTCCAACTCACCGATGATCAAGTCTACGCCAACGGCGAATAATGATTTTGCGGCCTCGATAGTTCCGACGAATGTGCCCCTGGAATCTCTGACGAATAATTCTACCTGGGCTTCTAAATGTCCCCGTTCTTTAACGGCAAAGGCAATGCCTCTCAGCATGTCCCACGCTTCCCGGGAAAAATAACCGTTAAGCGGCAGAATGATGCCGATTCGCACCGATCTCATGAGGTCATCAGGATGAATCTGCTTCATTTGCCGGGCGGCGGTGGCAAACCGTGCGTCCGGCTTATTCTTCAAAAATTTGTCGATAACCTCGTCGGCTTTATCTTTTTGCCCCATTCCGTAATACGTTCGTGCGAGCCACAAGGTAATCCAGGATTGGGCGACTTGCGACTTTTTCGATTCGAGCAATTTTTCCAGGCTGCCACTGCTCACACCCAAATCCACGATCTGGTTTGCCATTTTCTCACAATAGCTCGTCAGCGGCTTTGATTCCGTTTGCTCGATTGCCGAGAGGAATTGGCTCAAAGCTTCGATCTTGTCCCGGTTTTGATAAGATAACCGGGCCAGGATCGCTAAGGCATCTCCGACGTAGCGGCTGTTCGGATAATCCTGAACGAGCAATGAAGCATATTTTTTTGCAAAACCGGGATCGCTTAGCTTTAGAAAAGTTTTAGCCAGCATTAAATAGCTTGCGGTAATCCTGCGATTTTGTTGAGGGTCGGCAACGGCCAGGATGAATTTGAGCCTGGCTTGCTCGTATTGCCCGTTTCTGAAAAGGATCAATCCTTCATAAAAATAGCTTTCCGGCTCGGCAGTCTCGGCGTAGCTGTGAATGACGGGCAAAACGGAGAGGATAAAAACCATCCATATAACAAAAAAAGGAGATAAAGCTTGGCTAAAGTTATTTCTCATTCTTTCCAGTCTTTGCAATGTCTCCTCCGCAAAATAGTTATTCGACAGTAACGCTTTTTGCCAAATTGCGTGGCTGATCCACATCGCAGCCGCGCAGCACAGCAATATGATAGGCCAGCAACTGCAGGGGTATGACCGTGACCAAAGGATTCAACATATCGATCGTGTCCGGAACATAGATAACCCTGTCGGCCTTTTTTGTTATTTCCTGATCGCCTTCGGTTGCGACGGCGATCACGCGGCCTCTTCTCGCCCGGACTTCTTCGATATTGCTCATCACCTTGTCGTACACCGAATCTTGTGTGGCAATAAAAACGACCGGCATGTTTTCATCGATCAGCGCGATGGGACCGTGTTTCATTTCCGCCGCCGGATAACCTTCGGCGTGAAGGTAAGATATTTCTTTGAGCTTTAACGCACCCTCCAATGCTACCGGGAAATTGTAGCCACGGCCGAGGTAGAGAAAATTGCGGCATTGGTAAAACTCTTTGGCGATCTCTTTGATGGTGTCGGTATTCTCCAATATTTTCGCTATCTTGGCGGGAATTGTTTTGAGCTCCTGCACGATCTCTCGCCCGCGATTCGCGGACATGTTTTTTATTCTTCCGAGAAGCAACGTCATCAGCGCCAGCACGGTCACCTGGGAGGTAAATGCCTTGGTCGAGGCGACACCGATCTCGGGACCGGCATGGAGATAAACGCCGGCATCGGTTTCCCTGGCAATCGTGGAGCCGACCACGTTGCAGATACCATAAGCTTTACTTCGTTTCCGTTTTGCTTCTTTAATAGCAGCCAGCGTATCCAGTGTTTCGCCCGACTGGCTGATGGCAATGACCACGCAATTGTTATCCAAAACAGGATCGCGATAGCGAAACTCCGATGCGTATTCCACTTCGACGGGCACACCGACCAGCTCCTCGAACATGTACTCGCCGATCAGCGCCGCGTGCCAGGAGGTGCCGCACGCCGTAATGACCACTCTCCGTGCATAAAGCAGCGATTCGATATCTTTTTCAATGCCGCCAAGCTTGGCTGTGCCTTCTTCGAGTAACAGCCGGCCCCGCATGGTATCCTGAAGCGTATTGGGCTGCTCCATGATTTCTTTGAGCATAAAGTGCGGATAGCCTGCCTTTTCGATCTGGGAAAGATCGTAATCGATGACATGGATGGCTTTATTCACAACCTCATCGTTTATTGTTTTGACAATCGCTTCGCTTGAGGTCAGGATAGCCAGCTCGCCGTCGTCGAGATAGGTAACATCTTTTGTATGGCTGATCAGCGGTGCGGCATCCGAGGCGATCAGGTTTTCATTTTGGCCGTGCCCGAGGACGATCGGACTACCCATTCGCGCGGCAATGAGCATGTCCGGATGATCCGCGTCAATGACCACGATGCCATAAGTGCCTTCCACGCGCAGAAGCGCCAGGCGAACGGCCTCAACCAGGTCTGAGCCATTTTTATTGTATTCGGAAATCAAATGGCAGAGGATTTCCGTATCCGTTTCCGATTTAAATACATAGCCTTTTTCCAGTAATTCCTTGCGCAAGCTCTGGTAGTTTTCGATGATGCCGTTATGCACCAAAGCCAGCTTGCCGGATGAATCGGTGTGCGGATGCGCGTTGATTTCATTTGGCTGGCCGTGTGTTGCCCAGCGCGTATGGCCGATGCCGATTGTGCCCGACAGATTTTGACCGCATAAACTTTTTTCCAGCTCGACGATCTTGCCTGGCTTTTTTACGACCTTTAAATGGCCATTATGCCTCACAGCGATTCCGGCGGAATCATAACCGCGGTATTCCAACCGCTTCAATCCATTGATCAGTATCGGCAATGCCTGCCGCTTACCGACATACCCAATAATACCGCACATATCGTGCCCCTTTCATTATTCCCATTCGATCGTACTTGGGGGTTTAGAGCTAATGTCATAGACGACTCGGTTCACGCCTTTGACTTCATTTATGATTCGATTGGAGATATGAGCGAGAACGTCGTTGGGGATATTCGCCCAGTCGGCGGTCATGCCGTCCCGGCTCGTCACCGCGCGCAACGCAATGACGTTGTCATAAGTTCGTTCGTCGCCCATGACGCCAACAGTTTGTACCGGTAATAACACCGCAAAAGCCTGCCAAATTTTGTCGTATAAATTGTTTTTTCGCAGCTCTTCAATAAAAATGGAATCAGCCGGCCGGAGTATATCCAATCGGGAGGGTGTAATTTCTCCCAGGATGCGAACGGCAAGACCGGGACCGGGGAAAGGATGCCTGCCTAAAATGTGGGAGGGGATACCCAGCTCTTTTCCGACTCTGCGGACTTGGTCTTTAAACAATTCGCGCAAAGGCTCGACCAGTTGAAAACCCATTTTCTCCGGCAAGCCGCCGACGTTATGGTGCGTCTTTATGGTCGCCGACGGCCCTTTCGTCGATACGCTTTCGATGACGTCCGGATACAGGGTGCCCTGAACGAGATATTTTATTCCACCGATTTTACCCGCTTGCTCTTCAAAAACCCTTATGAACTCATTGCCAATGATCCTTCGCTTCTTTTCCGGATCGATCACATTCCGCAGCTTGTCGAGAAAACGCTCCTGTGCCTCGACATAGACGAACTCAAAATCCGCATGGCGATAGTCATCGCACACCTGCTCGGCCTCGCGCGCCCTGAGCAAGCCGGTGTTGACAAAAACACAGGTGAGCTGATGGTGAATAGCCTTTGCCACTAATTGAGCGGCCACAGTCGAATCGACACCTCCGCTTAACGCACAAAGGACTTTCGACGTTCCAATTCTTTTTCTAATTTCTTCGACCGTTGTCTCAACGAATGACGCGGCACTCCAATTGCCTGCGCAGTCGCAGACTTTGAAGAGGAAATTGCGAAAGATCGAATCACCCCGTTGTGTGTGCACAACCTCCGGGTGGAATTGAATACCAAAGATATTTTTTTTGCTGTTTCTGATGGCGGCAACGGGCGAGTTGGCTGTGTGTCCGATGACCTCGAATCCGGGAGGTATTTTCGTCAGATGATCGCCGTGGCTCATCCAGACCGGAAGACTGGAGTCCAGATCGAAGAAAAGATCGGCGCGGTCATCGATGATCAGATCGGCCCGTCCGTACTCGCGGTGGGTTGCGGCTCGAACCTGGCCGCCATTCATATAAGCGATAATTTGCAGGCCATAACAAATACCCAATATCGGGATGCCGAGTGAAAAAATATTGCCGCCCGGAAGAGGGGCATTTTTTTCGTAAACCGACGAGGGGCCGCCGGAGAGGATGATGCCTTTAGGCGACAGCGCCTCGATCTCCTTCTCATCGACCGAAAATGGCCTGATCTCAGAGTAAACGCCCAGATCACGCACCCGCCTGGCAATCAATTGGGTGTATTGGGAACCGAAATCCAATATCAATATGAATTCAGAGTGCTGCATCTTTTCTCATTATTCAATTTGAAAATTTGCTGTCATTGCAGGCGTTTCCTTCGACAAGCTCAGGACAAGTTTTGCCGAAGCAATCTCCTCAGAGATGCTCTTTCTTACGAGTACTGTAGCGAAAGTATAGCCACAAGCATTTTATGCTGAAAGGACACAATGTTTGCAGAAACAGCAATGCCGGTAATTTTTGTCCCAGAGGGACTTAATGTTTGTAGGAACCACAGAAGCCATGATCTCAGTCCCGTTAGGGACTAGATGTTGCAGCAATCTATTTTTTTGACATCCCGTCCCTAATGGGACGGCGGTTTTTGATTTGTTGGTCGCTACAAACATCATGTCCCTAACGGGACTGCAGCGACCAAATAGACCGATCACCGCAGGTTTGATCCACACAAATCAGCGCGTTCGTAATAATCATGAAAAACCTGCGAATGGTTTCTTTGGGAAAAACTTTCGCTGTGGTACTGTATTAAATCTCGATCTGCCAACCTCGTAACGACTCGATGACGGAATAGCAGGTCAGGTCGTAATGAATGGGCGTGATGGCGATATAATTCTCCAATATAGCGCGGTCATCGACATCCGGATCGGTTTCGACTTTTACTTTTTCACCGGTCAGCCAATAGTATTTCCGCTGATGCGGGTCTTTGCGCGGCTGGAATTCTTCGATATACCGCGCCCTGCCCTGGCGGGTTATGCGAACGCCGTTGATTTCATCTTTAGGGACATTCGGTACATTCACATTGAGAAAAACACCGGCGGGCAAGGGCTTCCTGCACACTATCTCCGCCAATTTTACAGCGAATTCGGCTGCCGCTGCAAAATTCGGATCGGTGAACGTCGCCAGGGAAATGGCAAAAGACGGCAGTCCGATTATGGCGCCTTCCGTAGCTGCCGAAACCGTACCCGAATAAATTGTATTTATGCCCGTATTGGAGCCGAGGTTAATGCCCGAGATGAGCAAGTCGGGTTTCGGCTTGTTCTTCAACAGCGCCCAGTAGGCAATCTTGACACAATCCGCCGGCGTGCCGTTTACGGCGTAACCGAAAAAATGATCGTTCTTGGTGAAATTGGCGACTCTCAAGGGATCGCTCAGGGTAATGGCGTGGCCGACAGCGCTCATTTCCGTTGCCGGGGCCACGATTGTGACCTCTCCAATTTTCGCAACGGCTTTAGCCAGGGCAGCCAGGCCCGGCGCGTTTATGCCGTCGTCATTTGTGAGAAGAATCTTCACTCTTGTCCAACCCGGTTTTTAAGGGTGCTTTTTGGATCGACCTCGAGATTGTTGAAAAACGAGAGAATCTGCGAAAGCTTGTGCTTTATTTCGAATCGTTGCACGATCACATCGACAAAGCCGTGCTCTAAAAGAAACTCCGATCTTTGAAAGCCGTCGGGGAGATCCTGGCCGATTGTCTGCTTTATCACGCGCGGACCGGCAAAGCCGATCAATGCTCCCGGCTCCGCCAAAATAACATCTCCCAGCATGGAAAAGCTTGCCGTGACTCCGCCGGTCGTCGGGTGGGTGAGAATGGAGATAAAGGGAATTTTATGATCGGAAAGCATGGCCAGCTTGGCCGATGTTTTTGCCATTTGCATGAGCGACAAAGCGCCTTCCTGCATTCTGGCGCCGCCCGAAGCCGAAACAATGATTAAGGATCGATTGTTTTGCAGCGCCACATCAATGGCGCGAGAAATCTTTTCTCCGACAACCGAGCCCATGCTGCCGCCGACAAAGCGAAAGTCCATGACGCACAACACAATGGGTCGGGCATTGAGCGAGCAGGTTCCGGTTCGAACGGCTTCTTTCAATCCTGTTTTGGCAATGGCTTCCTGCAATCGATCGGAGTATCTTCTTGAATCCTTAAATTTGAGCGGGTCGACCGACTTTAATTTTACATTAAATTCCTTAAAGCTGCCCTCGTCGGCTAAGAGCTTTATATATTCATTGCTATTGATCCTGAAATGGTAGCCGCATTTCGAGCACACGGAAAAATTCTTTTCCAGCTCTTTCAAATAGAGAACTTCGGAACAACTTTCACATTTGATCCACAAGCCATCCGGAAATTCTTTCTTTTCCTGTGGCTGAAGCCCCCGTTTTACGCGCTTAAACCATTCCATGATTTATATTTCTCACGATAGTTGTTATATTGGCAGGCTCATCAACAATGCATCCTCGCCAGTGGAATAATAGTCTCTGCGGATGCCGACGGCTTCAAACTCGAATTTTTCATACAACCTTATGGCCGCATCGTTGGTCGTCCTGACTTCGAGGTGGATGATGGTTGATCTGTTATCCTTCGCGATCTCGATTATTTTCTTCAAAAACCAACTGCCTATTCCTCGATTTCTGTAATTGGCCGCTACGGCAAGATTGGCAATGTGGCATTCATCGGCCATAAACCAAAGGACGGTGTATGCGGCGACTGCATGACGATGCTCAAGAACGTATGAATGCGAATATTCCGGCCTGGACAATTCGATCTCAAAGCTGCGCCTGGACCACGGCGACTTGAAGATATCCTTTTCGAGCTGACAAATCGCATCGAGGTCATTCCGGCTCATGGGCCGAAAGAGAATGTCTAAGGGCCCAATCTTTGCCGAAAGAGTCCTTACATGATCATTTAAGACCGGACTTTCTGCCATACCGGTATGTCGATTCCTGAATACCATTTAATAGCGAGCTTGTCAATCCTTGTTATGGAACCAATCACAGGGTATCCGGATATTTATGACAGGATCACAGGATGATGCAGGATAAAACCGGATCAATTCGCTAAAATTCTGAAACATCTTCAAAGATCAACAAGACTGCTGTCTTGATCAACTTCCAAAAATCTTCTAAAACATTATCCTGAAAATCCTGTGAAATCCTGTCATCCTGTCCTCTTTTTAGGCTTACCGGGGACGAAATTTTGATAGTACGCCGGCTCCAGCGTGGCCGGGTCGGGAATCGGCCCGCCCTGTAAAATGTGTTCGTACCCAAGCTTCGCAACCGTAGCCGCAGCGGGCAAACTGAATTCCGGGGAAGCATATTCCAGCTCCAATTGATCCATTTGTTGCTGAATGGATTTGTGCGCCGGAGGAATGACCAAAAAACGGCCGGGTGCAAATTGCGGCAAGTCGTTAATATGCAAAACGGTGACCTCTTTGATCTTTCGCAACGATCCATCCTGATGCTGAAAAGCGGCGGCATAGACCTCTTCATTGCGGGCAAAAAGCGTCGGCACCACGACTTTATCGGACGGACATTGTTTTGCCAGGGCTTCGAGCGTTCCGACCGGAATGATCGGTATGCCATCGGTGAATGCCAATCCTTTGGCAAAAGAGAGTCCTATGCGCAAACCGGTGAACGATCCCGGACCGATGGAAACGGCAATCCCGCTGAGCTGGCTGGCCTCAATATCCGCCAGGTTACACAGGTGCTGAATAAGCAGCGGCAGCTTTTTAGCGTGAATGTTTTTGATGTTGAGCCTGAATTCCGCAAGGAGCAAGCCGTCTTTGATGAGAGCTGCGGCGCAAATCTGCGTCGCCGTTTCTATTCCGAGTAAAATCACTAGACTATCTTTCTGATTTACAGGATTTGGCAATTTAGAGCAAAGGTGCGTGGCGATAAACGATAATATCCCTCTTGCTTTCAAGGCCGTTTTCGAACAAGCAAGAGAGATGAACCTCGAAGCGATTGAGGGGCAGCTCGTTTAAAATTATTTCCGGCCATTCTATGAGAGAAATACCGCCTTTGGAAAAGTATTCCGAAACGCCGATGCCATGAAGCTCATCCGCAGAATTGAGGCGATAAAAATCGAAATGGAAAACGGGCAGCCGGCCTCTATATTCGTTTATAAGAGTAAAGGTCGGGCTGGTTACGGTCTCCTCCACATCCAGACCGGCACAGACTCCTTTTATGCATGTGGTCTTGCCGCTGCCCAGGTCACCAAAGAATGCAACCACCGTGTCTTCGGTTAAATGACCGGCCAGCTTTTTGCCGAGCGCCTGGGTCTGCTCCGGGCTTTTCGAGATCACGTGAAAAAGCGTTTTCAATGAAGTTTGGGAAACGTTATTTTCAATCGATCTATGCACTATGGCTTACTTTGGCTCCAGGGTGACTATGGGAAGGATCATTTCCTCCATCGAGATGCCGCCGTGTTGAAAGCTGTCCGCGTAATAATTCAAATAATAATGATAATTGGTCGGATAAACAAAGTAATAATCTTCCTTCGATATGATGTAGTTTGTATTGACACCTCGCGCGGGCAGTTTGTATTCTCTTGGCTCTTTGATGATCATAGCGTATTTGCTGTCAACCCTGAGATTACGGCCGTATTTGTAGCGCAGGCTGGTTGAGGTTTCGCGGTCGCCAATGACTTTAGCACCGCGCAGACCCCGAATGCTTCCATGATCCGAGGTGATGACGATGGTGCTGTCATAATCGGCAAGCTCCCGCAGGGCCTCGAAGATGTGAGAATGCTCGAACCACGAGCGCGTCATGGTGCGAAAGGCGGCTTCATTAGGAATCATTTCTTTGATCAAATCGTTAGAGCTGCGCGTGTGCGCCAAAATATCCATAAAGTTCACGACGATGGTTGACAGCGGCACGCTGGCATATTCTTTAATTTTTCGGGCGACGTTTCTCGATTCGTGCATATCCAGGATTTTGGCATATTTCGGCTCTGGTTTCAGCTCGACCCCGATCCTTTTGAGCTGTGCTTCCAGCAACTGCTGCTCGTTTCTGTTGCGGCTGAGGTCATCATTCTCATTATCGCCTTGCCAAAGCTCCGGTATCATCTCCTCGATTTCACTGGGAAACAATCCTGCAAAGATCGCATTTCGTGCATAAGGCGTGGCCGTCGGCAAGATCGAAAAATAGTATTGTCTGTTGATCCTGTAATAATCCCGGAGCAGCGGCTCCAAAACCAGCCATTGATCCAGCCGCAAATTGTCGATGACCAGCAAAAGGACCCGTTTATCATTTTTCACATGAGGAAGAATGAATTGCGGGATTACATCAATGGACAGGGCCGGCCGATTTTGTCCGTGCAGCCAGCCCCTGTAGTTCTTTTCGATGTAGCGGCCGAATTCAATGTTGCAAGCGCGCTTTTGATCATAGAGGGTTTGCTTTAAGCCGAGATCTGGATGCTGATCGATTTCCAAATCCCACTCCGAGAGCTGTAAATGAACGTCGATCCAGTCCTGCCACTCCATTGGGCTGAGAAGCCTGACGGCGATTTCGCGAAACTCGGCGGTGTAATCACGGGAAATTTTCTGCCCGGAGATCGTTTTTTTGTCTAATAGTCTTTTACAGGCCGCCAGTATCTGGCTGGGATTTACCGGCTTGGTGAGATAGTCGTCAATCTTTCCCCCGATAGCCTCTTCCATGAGCGATTCTTCTTCGCTCTTCGTAACCATGATAATCGGCAGTCCCGGCTTAAGGTCTTTGATTTCGTTCAGCGCCGTCAGACCATCCATGCCGTGCAGCATTTCGTCCAGCAGAACGATGTCATATTCATTTTGTTTGACCAGCTCGATGGCATCTTCCGCATTGGCCACAGGAGTGACTTTGTATCCTTTTTCTGCCAGGAATATGAGATGCGGCCGGAGCAGCTCGATTTCGTCATCGACCCAAAGTATGTGTCTTTTTGTTTTTGCCAATGGAACCTCGCTTTCAAAAGATGGTAAAAGTAACAAATTTTATGAACGGAGTCAATTGTGTTTTTCGCTGGCAGGAGAAAAGATTCTTGCCAGATTGCGAATAAAACCACGATGGGTATGGTTTCAAAAACATAATAGTAATCTCATCTATTTTGTATCTATTCAGCCACCAAGTCGCAAAGCCACTAAGGAGCACGAAAAATCTTTGTGAACCTTTGTGTCTTCGAGTTTTCGTGGCAAAAAAATTATGATACCTGAATAGACACTCTATTTACGAGGTGATGCCTGGTGATCGGAATACGATTTACAGATTATATCCCTTCCGAGGACGACAAGAATATTTTCAAGAATTTGCTCAATATGTTTTTGCAGATCCTCATTTTTACCTCGGGAGATATATCCGAAGCGTTGAGCTGGCTGACCCAGTTGGACCAGCGGTACGGCCTGACGGATGATGGTTATGGCATGGGAGATTTTATTCAGGAGCTTAAGGACAAGGGATATATCGAGGAATCCAACGAAAACGGTATGCTGTTCAGGCCGACGGCTAAAACCGAAAGGACCATTCGCCGGCGCTCGCTGGAGGAGATTTTTGGCAAGTTAAAGAAATCAAGGCGCGGAAATCACAGAACCCATCACACCGGCTTTGGTGATGAGCCGACGACCGATTTGCGGCAATTCCAGTTCGGCGATACCTTCGATCAGATTGCGGTGACGGAATCTCTGAAAAACGCGCAGGTTCAGCATGGCATATCCGACTTTTTGCTCACCGAAGACGATCTTGAGATTATTAACAATGAGTACAAAACGCAAACGTCGACTGTGCTGATGATCGATATTTCCCATTCGATGATTTTGTATGGTGAGGATCGGATCACCCCGGCCAAAAAAGTGGCCATGGCTCTTGCCGAGCTGATCAAAACACGGTATCCGAAAGATACCCTCGATATTATTGTATTCGGCAATGATTCCTGGCAAGTCGAGCTGAGGGACATCCCCTATTTGCAGGTCGGCCCGTTTCATACCAACACCGTTGCCGGCCTCGAGCTGGCGGCGGACATTCTTCGGCGAAGAAAGACATCCAACAAACAGATTTTTATGATTACCGACGGCAAACCCACCTGCCTTAAAGAGGGCATCGGTTATTATAAAAACAGTTTCGGCCTGGATAGAAAAATAGTGAACAAAACGCTGAACCAGGCCGCCAGGCTGCGGCGAGCAGGCATCCCGGTGACGACGTTTATGGTTGCCCGCGATCCTTACTTGCAGCGCTTTGTCAGAGAGTTCACCAAAACCAATAACGGCAGGGCCTTTTACAGCAGCTTAAAAGGCCTGGGTGAATATGTTTTTGAGGATTACATTCGGAATAGACGGAAACGAGTCACATAGATTGCAGAAAGGATTTTCATGGTTCGAAATGAGCTTTTAAAGATCAAGACGTTCGGGCAGCTAAAGGCTTCCGGCTATAAATCAAGACCCATCAAAGATGAGCTGAGAGAGAATTTAATATGCCGACTCAAAGCTGGCAGCAGACTGTTCGACGGTATTTTAGGTTACGATGATTCGGTCGTGCCCGATCTGGAGCGGGCGATCCTTTCCCGACATAATATCATTCTTCTTGGATTGCGCGGCCAGGCAAAGACGAAAATCGCCAGGTTGATGATCGATTTTTTGGACGAGCTCATCCCGGTTGTCGCCGGCTCTGAAATCAATGACGATCCTTTTCAGCCTGTGTCAAAATTTGCCCGCGATCTGGTTTCCGAGGCTGGCGACGACACGCCGATCGAGTGGCTGCACCGCAACGAGCGCTACACCGAAAAACTCGCCACCCCGGATGTGTCCATTGCGGATATTATTGGCGATGTCGATCCCATCAAAGCGGCCACATTGAAATTGCCCTACTCGGATGAACGGGTCATTCACTATGGCTTGATACCGCATTCGCATCGCTCGATATTTGTCATAAACGAGCTGCCTGATTTGCAGGCCAGAATTCAGGTTGCCCTGTTCAATATATTGCAGGAAAGAGATATCCAGATTCGCGGATTCAAGATTCGCCTGCCATTGGACATTCAATTCGTTTTTACGGCCAATCCGGAGGACTATACCAACCGGGGCTCGATTGTGACCCCGTTGAAGGATCGAATCGAGAGCCAGATTCTGACGCACTATCCGAAAACAATGGATGTGGCCAAGGCCATAACCCGGCAGGAAATCAGGACGGATAAATCTATTTTTGAGACTGTCAGGATTCCGGAGCTTGCCCAATCACTCATCGAGCAAATCGCCTTCGAGGCGAGAAAAAGCGAATACATTGATGCAAAGAGTGGGGTTTCGGCAAGGCTGCCGATAACCGCTTATGAAAGCCTGGCCAGTGCGGCGGAAAGAAGATTATACATTCATGAGGAGGAAAAGACCGTTGCGAGGATTTCGGATTTTGATGGAATCATTCCTGCGATCACCGGAAAGGTGGAGCTGGTTTACGAGGGTGAGCAGGAAGGACCTGCCAAAGTGGCGAGGTATTTGATCGGGAAATCCATTCGTTCGGTTTTTGTGGAGTATTTTCCAAATCCTGAAAAATTTAAAAAGACTCCTGAAAAAAGTCCTTATTACTCGATTGCAGAGTGGTTTAGAAAAGGGAATGCCCTGGATATTTTGAATGATATTTCGAACGACGAATATGAAAAGACGTTGTACTTGGTGCCCAATCTCGCTGCTCTGGTAGAAACCTATGTTCCAAAGCTCAGCAAAGAAGAAAAACTTTCATTTATGGAATTTGCACTTCATGGGCTGGCAGAGTATTCCATTTTGAGCAAACAAGTTATTGAAAGCGGGCTGCATTTTGAAGACCTGCTGTCAAGCATGCTCTCATCAGACGAAGATGACGATGTCGATGATCTCCCCAGATCGGATTATCATCGCCAGGCATGAACGCCTTTTGTGTCAATGGTTCGTAGTATCTTAGAAATCAATTTGTGTACAAATATGGCAAAAGTTAGGTTCTGAAAAATTTAACCACGAATTTTCACGAATTAAATGAATTTCACGAATTTGTACACCGAGATTAATTCTAATTCGTGCAAATTCGTGTGTAATTGGTGCAAATTCGTGGTTCTATTTTATTGGGTTCCGGTTTATCCGGGCTATGAATTGTCTTTGAAATGGTCCCATCCCCTGGCTTCAATGTTGAGCGGCCGTCCATGTTCATCGATCACCTTCACGCCCTGTTCCAAAGGCACGATCTCTCCGATATGCGTGAGCGGAGTTTCAAGCTCTTTTGAGATTTCCTGCAAAAGCCGGCCCGGCGTGTCAGGCCTGATCGTGAAAAGAAGCTCATAATCTTCGCCACCGTTCAGCGCCAGCTCCAGCGCCGAAACAGCCGTTAAATTTTCAAAAAGATGTTTTTTGACAAAGAGAGGTATTTTGTTTTTCCATAAAACAGCGCCCACGTTGCTCGCCGTGCAGATGTG
>Ga0154721_1122_pt1 | contig 16525 bp, 18 predicted proteins | sample Rifle2008BG16ft_FD_105729 | JGI IMG/M metagenome (GOLD analysis project Ga0154721, IMG submission 105729) | candidate division KSB1 bacterium RBG_16_48_16 | reverse complement strand
TTATTTTCGCTGAGCTGAATTCTCTGTGTGCCTGCGGTCCATTCAAAATTGACATCGACATTACCTTCTCTGAAAAGAAGAAACCCCAGGAGCGCCAGACCCTGTCCTTTAATGTGTATCTTGGCTTTGGCGGGAATCGGTTTGGTAACAATATAGTCCTGATTTACAGTTTCAGCAGAAATTGGAATATCGGTCACATAGTCAAACGTTTCACCGGTTACAATGAGAAACCATACAAGAACGGCAAAAGATGTTGAAGCAATTTTAACTCTATAGCGATTCCAATATGATTGCTTTTTTGTGAAAAAAATTCTTTGCCTGACCATCAGTGCACAACAATCATCATTAGCATAATTTGCAGAATTAGAAAAAGGGTGGTTTCATGATCGAATACCACCCTCTCTAATGTAAACTTTTATATCGGCGAGCTACTTTTGGGATAGCTTGATTTCTTTTCCTCTGCTTACTTCTCCATTGTCAATTCTCATGTGAAAACCGCATTCAGGGTTGGTGCATACCCAGGCTTTGTACATGATCGATGCTCCCTCTCGTCCATAATCAGACAAAGGGATGAGCACACCCTCATCACAACTCAAGCACTTTGGAAAAGTGTTTTCCATTTTTGTTCCCTCACCTCACTATAGTCTACTGTTCATTTAAGAATGGTTGATTCCTCGAAGGAGCCAGAAAGCTCTTTCGAATGAAACTTCCCGGTTTTTACCTCGGCACATTTGCATGTAAAATAGAATAAATTCGCTTAAAATCAATACTTTTTTATGGTTATTAAGAAACATTGAAAAGTTTGTCTGTCAATCGCCGGAAGCCACAAAAACAGGCTTTACCTTTTTGGGCCGGGAGCTGATGCCCTGTTATTCCAACGGAATTAATTTCAGGCAAACAGGAGAACAATTGCGCCACACAGGAGACTCACAAAAAATCCGCATACCTGCTCGATGATGATTTCGGCTTTTTTTTCAGTATGGCAGGAAGCGAGTATCCGCGGCAGGAAAATCAACACGGAAAGAAAAAGCCACCAGCTTCCGAGCACAAGTCCTGCGGTTGCCAACGTTCTCTCCACCATCCCTGAAAAACGATCCTTATACCTGGGATAGCTCATAGCTGTGGAAAGCCCGGAAATCCGTCTCATCCAGTATTTTTTGGTATAATATGTGAACGGAACGCCGGCGAAAGAAGCCAACAACAGCGCTGATGAGATGACAAGCACATTCTTATTATAAAAGCGGATCATTGTGGCAACATGCTGCTGCTCCAGGACGTGATCCAGCCAGAAGGCGACAAGAAGGATTGAAAATAAGTGCAAAACCTGATCCAGCAAAAAATTGAACAGGGAGTCATTAGACGTGCGGCTGGAAAGCACGATTTTGGTTTTATCCAAAAATGTATGAATGAGGCCTAAAAGTAATATGGCTGCCCATGTATTCAGATGCCCCCATAATGGATATAGAAACACAATGTTTGCTATCGAGCAAATGACAACGTGCGGGATCACCCCCCATGATGACCGCATTTTGATCTTGTAAACAGTGTCTGTTTGAAGGGGAAAATCTCCTGTAATATGTGCCAAATATAACACCCAAAAGAGCATCCCTGCCGGCTCCCACGTTTATAAATTATTCTCTCACAACCCAGACTTTGATTTTTGCTTCGACATCCGGGTGCAATTTTACCGGCACTTCATACACGCCCAGGGCTTTTAACGGCTCTGCTAATATTATTTTTTTGCGGTCGATTTCGAATCCCTGCTCATTTAGCAAATCAGCTATGTTCTGATTCGTCACCGAGCCGAACACTTTGTCTTCTTCGCCTACCTGGACTGTTGCCGTCAATGAAACTTTTGATAATTTTTCAGCAAAGCTATCGGCCAACTTCCTGGTTTTGAGAAGCCGGGTTTGCTCCAGCCTTTTCTCCTCCTCATAGCTTTTCAGGCTGGATGAGTTCGCTTCGATGGCAATGCCTTTTGGGATCAAATAGTTTCTTGCATAACCCCGCTTGACCTGTACGATATCCCCCTTCTTGCCTAATGTGTCGATGTCTTCTTTGAGAATGATGTTCATGGATTCATCCTGTTACTTTGTGATGTCAGAAATATACGGAATTAATGCCAGCTCGCGAGCGACTTTTATCGCGCGGACCAACTGCCTCTGGTGTTTTGCGCATGTTCCCGATGTTCGCCTGGGAATGATCTTGCCTTGTTCCGTTGTAAAACGCATGAGCTTTTTTTCGTCTTTGTAATCGATGAAATTGATGTTCTCTTCACAAAAACGACAAATTCTTTTCTTTTTTAACATAGGGTCTCCCTTTGAATCAATGGTGTCGAATGATGATGAATACCTGCTAAAGTCTGAGAGTCTGGAAGCCAAAATCAAAATCGGTGGGTTCCACAACCTGGTATTCGATTTTCGGTTTTATTATCGGCTCCGGTTGCTTTTCGACTGGCGTTGCCTCCGGGGGAGCCTTTATTTCCCGGCTTGCGGCACGCTCGACTTTTTGCGGTAAATGTGTCACATTCAGCGGTTGAATTCGGTGCGCCAGAATTTCGACCACGTACGATTTGCTGCCATCGGGCCGCTGAAAAGAGTAGTTTTGCAGTTCCCCTTCAATCATGACAACATCGCCTTTTGCCAGAGCCGCCGCGGCTGGCTCAGCCGCATTATCGTGAATTTTTACTCCGACTGAGCATATAGACTCGCGCCGTCTCCCGGTGTTATCGAGATACTTTCTTGTCGATAAAACCTGAAAGTGGTAAACGCCCATTCCCTCTCCATCTGTAGTTGCTTTAGGAGTCGTGGTCAAAGCGCCGGTGATGACGACATTATTTAGATCAGGCAATATGACTTCTGCCATGTTTGGTGATCCTTCAAATCGTTAAAAGAGCAATCGATCTGTTTGAATCCAAATATTATTCAGCGAGAGGCTGCCGGCTAAGGTTTACTCTTCTTTATCCGCCTTGTTGTCTTCTGGCTCGTTTACCTCCATTTCCTCGGCAGATACGGGCTGTTCCTCCTCAACGCTTTCTTCGCTCACATCCACATCTGTCTGCTTAACGTCATCGTCAGGATCCTGGTATTTGAGCGGAGCCTTTTCTTCCTCTTGTGCCGGTCGTTGACTATAACTTCCGCTTTTTACTTTTTCCATGGCCCTCAGGGCGTATTTATCTAACTTGATGGTGATGAATCGAAGCAGTGATTCGTTGAGTCGATACTCGCGCTCGAGCTGTTTTATCATTTCGGGCGGGCCGTCGAACAGAATAAGAACGTAATATCCATATTGTCTCTTTTTGATTTCATAAGCAAGCCGTTTTTTGCCTATTCTATCGATGTATTCGATGGCACCGCCATTGTCGGAGATAAAACGCTCGTATTTTGTAATGATTGCTTCGATCTCCTCCGGTTTTAGCAGAGAGTCGATGACAAAGATTGTTTCGTATTTTCTCAATGTAATTCCTCCTACAAGAGTCAAGGGTCTAATCAGTCAATCACTTTTAACATTGGCGAAGACGTTATGAGATTCAATGAACTCGGTATAGAAAACTTTTTCCAATCCAAACAGTTTTCAATTATAACAGTTGAAATTTAAGAAACAGCGGAGCGAAAATCATCGCAATAATAGACATCAGCTTTATCAGGATGTTCAAAGACGGTCCTGAGGTATCTTTAAAGGGATCTCCAACCGTGTCGCCGACGACCGCCGCGTGATGGGCATCGGAACCTTTGCCGCCAAGATGATCCGCCTCGATGTACTTTTTGGCATTATCCCAGGCGCCGCCGGAATTGGACATGAGAACGGCGAGCAGAAAAGCCACAACGATGCTTCCCGCCAACATTCCTCCCAACGCTTCGATACCCAGGATAAAGCCGACAATAATTGGCGCCACGACGGCCAGAATACCCGGCGGCATCATTTCCGCCAGCGCTCTTCGGGTGCTGATGTCCACGCATTTTTTATAGTCAGGTTTTGTGGTTCCTTCCATAATGCCTTTTATTTCGCGGAATTGCCTCCTGACTTCATTGACCATTTCAAAGCCGGCCTTGCCGACAGCGCCCAATGTAAGGGCACAGAAAATGACAGGCAGGAGGCCGCCGACAAACAGTCCGATTAAAACCAGGGGAGAATTCAGGGAAATGGTTTCCAGCTTGACTATTTTCGTATAAGCCCAGAACATGGCGAAGGCGCTGAATGCTGCAGAAGAGATCGCAAAACCCTTGCCTATGGCCGCCGTAGTATTTCCCACGGAATCCAATGCTTCCGCCAGCTCCCTGGTCTTTCGACCAAGCCCGGCCATCTCGGCTATGCCGGCGGCGTTATCGGCTATCGGGCCATAGCCGTCCATGGCCAGGATAATACCGATCGTCGCCTGAAGACCAACCGCCGCCATGGGGATGCCATACAGCCCTGCTGTTTTATACGCCACGAAAAGAGCGGCGCTGGTAATCAAAATTGGAAACGCCGTGCTGAACATTCCCACGGACAATCCGGAAATGATGGTTGTGGCCGGTCCCGTGAGTGCCGATTGAGCGATGTCTCGCACCGGCTTTCTGGTGTCCGAGGTATAATATTCGGTCGATACGCCTATGAGCAATCCGGAGATGATTCCCGCAAGCGTAGCCCAAAAGATGCCGATCCACGTCGGGCCTGCTTCCGGCAGTTGCGAGGAGATAAGGTACATGACTAAAAATGAAAAAATAGCGGCCAGGATAACCGATGTGAGCACACCCTTATTCAGGGCCTGGCGCGCTTTTTTCGTTTGTTCCTCATGCGATCCAGAGTCTCCTTTCGAAGGTCTTACGACCAGGATGCCGATGATCGTGGCAATGATACCAAATGCACATATAGCAAAAGGGATAGCCGCACCGATGGGATCGTTGAATATGATCGCACCAATGACCATCGCGCCGATCAGTGAAGTGACATAAGACTCGAAAAGGTCAGCGCCCATGCCGGCCGTATCACCGACATTGTCGCCGACATTGTCGGCGATGACCGCCGGGTTGCGCGGATCGTCTTCGGGAATATTTGCTTCGATTTTCCCGACCAGATCGGCCCCCAGGTCGGCTCCTTTGGTATAGATGCCGCCGCCGACACGGGCAAAGAGGGCCACAGAGCTGGCGCCAAAACCGTAACCCGCGATAATGTCGGTTACTTTGATGAGATTATCATCGAAAAATTCATTCAGCAGCATGAATAAAGCAACAACACCAAAGAGTCCTATGCCGACAACCGATAAGCCGAGAACGGCTCCTCCGGAAAACGCAACTTTTAGAGCGCTTTGGATGTCTTTTTGCGCCGCCGATGCGGTTTTAACGTTCGATTTTGTCGCCGCGTGCATCCCCAGAAAACCGGCCAATACGGAGGATATCGCTCCGATAACAAAACATAAAGCCGTTGCGTAATGAATGAAAATAGCCAGAACACCTGCCACGACCAGAACAAAAATAGCAAGAGTTTTATATTCTCTAAAAAGAAAAGCCATTGCCCCTTCCCGAATGGCTTTTCCGATTTCGATCATCTCCTTTGTGCCGTCGTCAAAACGGGCTATTATTTTTAGATAAACAGTGGCTAACAGAATACTTACTACGCCTGTGCCAAGGCTAAACCAGTAAAGGTTCATATATAAATCCTGTCCTAGGGGATAAGAATTTCCCGAATCACTGCCTCGAAAAATCTATCCGTTAAACCGCGTCATGGCACTCTCGATGCCGTCGGTCATATAGCTTTTTACCGCATCGGTTGCTCTACGTACCATATCATCAAGCACGACCGTCTCTTCCTTCCGGAACCTCGATAAGACGAAATCCGCCAGATCGTTCTTTTTCCTTTCCGTATGAATGCCAAGCCTGAGCCGGGCGAAATTTTGTGTTGCCAAATGATTGATGATTGAATCCAGGCCCTTGTGCCCTCCGGCGCTGCCTTGCGGCCTGAGCCTTATCTTGCCGAGAGGAAGATGAATGTCATCAAGGATTACCAGTAGCTTTGAATGATCGATTTTAAAATAATGAACCAGCTCAACTGCTGCCATGCCGCTTAAATTCATGTACGTTTGAGGTTTTGCTAAAAGGAGGGAGTTACCCTTAAAATCGGCAGAAGCGAGGTCGGTAGAAAAGTGACTTTTCTTAACACTGGCTCCACACTCCCTGGCGAGTTGATCGACAACCATGAATCCTGCATTATGCCTCGTCTCTTTGTACCTTTGGCCAGGATTGCCCAGACCAATTATGAGAAATTTTTCAGGCATTCGGCAGAGCGATTCCGAAATATGCTAAATCGATAGCTACTCTTCCTTTACTTCCTCGGCCTTACCGATCACCTCAGGTTCTTTTGCAGCTTCTTCCACTCCGGCAACAGGCTCTTCGACAACCCTTGGCGGCACAACGTGAGCGATGATTTTGCTCACGTCGTCAAGGAGTTTTACTTTGTCTAATTGAATATCAGAGACGTGCAGCGAACCACCGATAAGCAAATTCGACGCATCCAGCACGATGTGTTCCGGAATATCCATCGGCAAACATTCAATGGATACCTCACGAAGCTGCTGTTCCAATACGCCACCTTGATTCTTCACACCCTCCGGAGTTCCGGTGAGAACGAGCGAAACCTGAACAGTCACTTTTTCGGTAAGCTCGATCCCCATTAAATCGATGTGAATGGGATTACTGGTGATGGGGTCGAACTGAATGTCGCGGATGATGCATTTTCTCTGATCTTTATTGTCAATCGTAATATCGAGCAATGTGGATTCTTTGTCCATCATGGCATGCAATGCTTTTTTGTCGACGCTGATCGGGATGCTCTCTTTACCGTGAAAGTAATAAATGCCCGGGGTTTTGCCATCTCTTCTTAATTTTTTGGCAGATTCCTTGCCGATTTGTTTGCGTGATTCCACTTTCAAGCTGACTTCAGACATTGGTACTCTCCGTTATTTTCTATTTGCGAAATTTAAAAAATTAAAATCGAATTATAGTATCCATTCGACCCACGAAACACACGAAACAAACAAAATGTAAGTAATTTAATTGTGTTGATTCCTTTCGTTTCTTTTGTGTGTTTAGTTGGCTTGATAATTACGAATTATAGGCTCAGGCAAACGCGCCTTTACCCGGAAACAGATCGGATATGGAACGCTCCTGGTGAATGCGTCTTATTGCTTCGGCGAACAGGTCCGAAACACTCACGATCTCCATTTTGTCCGTAATGCTTTTGCCACTCAGATCGACAGAATCGGTAAAAAAGACTTTATCGATCGCTGATCTTTCAATTTTTTCGACGGCATCCGCCGATAAAATGCCATGGGTGCAGGCCACATATATTTTTTTGGCGCCTTTTTCCTTGAGTACGATGGTTCCATTGACCAGCGTGCCGGCCGTATCCACCAAGTCATCTACCATGAGTACATCTTTCTCATTGACATCGCCAATCAGCCGCGTTACTTTGCTCACATTGTGGCCGATGCGCCGTTTGTCTAACATGGCCAGCTCGCAATCCAGGCGGCTGGCATAAGCCCGGGCCAGATGAATGCCGCCGATGTCCGGAGATGCTACCACCAGATTGCCGATGTTCATGGCTTTGATATGCTCGGCGAAAATGGTTGCGGCATAGAGATGATCGAATGGGATGTCAAAAAAGCCCTGGATTTGCGGCGTATGCAAATCCATGGTCAGGACGCGGTCAGCGCCGGACTTGGCGATCAAATTCGCAACCAGTTTTGCGCTGATGGCTACTCTCGGCTGATCTTTCCGGTCCTGGCGCGCATAACCGAAATAGGGGAGCACCGCGGTAATTCGCCATGCGGAGGCTCTTTTGGCGGCATCGATCATAATGAGCAATTCGAGCAGGTTCTCTGCCGGCGCATTGGTCGATTGCACGATAAATACGTCCGTTCCACGGATGTTTTCTTCGTACTTGGCCCAGATTTCGCCGTCGGAAAAATTCTTTATAGCGATGCAGCCGAGAGACTGGCCGAATTGTTGCGCAATTTTTTGGGCTAATTCAGGATTTGAACGACCTGCGAAAATTTTGGCTTCGCGACTTTTTGATAGCATGATTTTCTGAGGTGTTTCATTCACTTTTTGACGACAACCTACTCGACTCGATTCCTTTCTCACGGTTCGATCATGTTATAAAAACGACATAAAAAATGACGAAAATCGATCGATCCTCGTCATTTATTTGCGATGTGCTGGGGCGGGAGGATTCGAACCTCCGAATGCGGGTACCAAAAACCCGTGTCTTACCACTTGACGACGCCCCATTATTGATGAAATGCAAGAGAATAACACGTCTGAATATTTATTGGTCAATTGGATCGAGCTCGCCGCCTTTTTCGGCCAGGACTTGTTTATATTTTTCAAGAATCTGGTTTTCCAGCTCTTCTCGAAACTCGTTGCTGATCGGATGAGCCACGTCCCTGAACGATCCATCGGTGGCTTTTCGGCTGGGCATACTGATAAAGTAGCCGGTATTTCCTTTTATTACTTTCATGCCCCGTACGACAAAGCAGCCATCAAATGTCACGTTCACGAAAGCTTTCAACTTTTCTTCATCACGGAGGCTGATGGCAATTTCCGTTATTTTCATGTGGCTCCCTTTAAAGGCAAAGTTGCGACCAGACCAAAACATCGATTATTAACAGTCGATTGTTGAACTTTCAACAATCCCGAGAGCGCACTCCGGTTATATTCACAGCTATCTCAGATCAGGCAATTCTACGGGCTGAAAAAGAAAAGTTCTAAAAGTTCGCCGAAATTCTTCTGCGGCCAATTTAGCTTCTACTCTGGAATTATAAAGTCCGTACACCGATGAACCACTTCCGGACATTTGAGCGTAGAAAGCTCCCAGATTATAACAATCTTGTTTGATTGAAGATAATATCGGATGCTTTTGGAAGACAATGGGTTCGAAATCGTTGACAAGCCAAGCTCTCCAGAGTTTTTCATCTTCAAGATTTTGAAGAAAGTCGGCCAATTTACTTTTTTTATAGCTATTTGTCAAGCTAAAATTCAGGCTTTGGTAGGCCCATGATGTAGAAACGCTGAAATCAGGGCAAACAAGCACTCCCCAGTATTTCCTGGGAATCGAAACAGGAGTTAATGTTTCACCTCGATTTCTGCCTATAGCCGTTTTGCCCTGAACAAAGAATGGAACATCCGATCCCACCGTTGACGCAATCGCGATGAGCCGGTCAACATCAAGGTCGAGACGCCACATCTTATTCAGAGCTGCGAGTGCTGTTGCAGCGTTACTGCTTCCGCCACCCAAACCACTTCCCACGGGAATAGCTTTGCGGATGTTGATTATGCATCCTTTTTTTATGGTGAACTGTTTTTTAAGAGCCTCAGCGGCACGCCAGGCCAGGTTTAATGCACCACTCGGACATCCTTCTGTATCAGATCGTACATGGATTTTATGGTCATCGAGCTCGAATTCCATCTCGTCAGCGACTGTGATTCGTTGAAAGATCGTTTCGATCTGGTGATAACCGTCCGGCCTTTTGCCGAGAACCGTTAAACCTAGGTTGATTTTTGCGTAGGATAACTTTTTCAAATCGTGGCCTGTTATAACTCGAGAAAAGGGTCAGTTACAGGCCCAAATTATCAAATCTGGTTGAATATTCAAATGAAATTAATAGAAGGAAGGCGCTTCATCCGGGAGTAGCCCTGATAAAAAGTTCCTCCTTGATTTAGAACGATTGGATAATTAAATTTCAACAATTGTTAAGGCTTTATAAATTGTACAATTATTTGTCGCTTCAAATGCCTGGAATTTTTGGGCGTTTTTTTACCTGTCAAAACAATTCGACATGCCCGATTATTCATTTTTGTTTGACATTTTCTGTCTATGAATAAAATTTATATTTTCAGCGATGCTCATTTTGGCTCTGGTTCGGCAGAAAGCGAGGGGAAAAAGGCAAAATACTTTTTCTCACTAGTCGACCGTATCCGCAGAGAAGGCGCCGATCTTGTCATCAACGGTGATCTATTCGATTTTTGGTTTGAATACAAATACGCCATCCCCCGGTTTCATTTTTCGATCCTGAGTCAGCTTTCACTCCTTACCTCTTCCGGTATCAATGTCCATTATGTTGCCGGCAATCACGATTTCTGGCTAGATTCCTTCATGACAAACGAGATAGGCATTACGCTCCACGACGAGGAGATGGTTATTCGCCAGGAGGATTTTCACACTTATATTCGACACGGTGATGGCCTGCTAAAGAGCGATCATCTCTACCGATTTCTGAAAAAAATCCTTCGCCACCCGCTGAATATCAAGCTCTATCGAATGCTTCACCCGGACATCGGTATGCCGCTGGCTTTATATTTTTCGCATTTGAGCAGAGACTCGAAAAAAGACAAACAACACTGTGACGAGGATTATCGCCGGTTTGCATTTGATAAAATCGATCAGGATTACCGAATCGTCGTGCTGGGCCACACCCACAGGCCGACAATGGAAAAATACAAAGACGGCTGGTACCTCAACACCGGCAATTGGATGGAAACTTTTACCTACGCAATAATTGAAAATGGCACGCCTGAATTATTGGCCTGGAACGGCACGCATGGGGTCGAGTACCAAGACTGAACATTTTTTCCGTTTGAATGGTCTATGTTTGAGGTGACATTGAGCCGGTTTTTCAAAAAGTACGATACCTTGAGAGATTATTCTTTACTGTCCTTGTTGCTGCTTTTATCTCTCATTCTCATGTTTTATGGCGACAAAAACGAAAATAACGCGGGAATTCATCTCATTGCTTTTGTCATGTTAGACAAAATAAACACCCCCATCCTGGCACTGCAGCAGGTATTGAACACAGAGAACGAAAATAGTCTTTTGAAAAAAGAAAATGCCTTTTTGCAGATGCAACTGTCCCGGCTGAAAGAAATGGAACAGGAGAACGGACGTCTCCGTGAGTTGTTGGGATTCAAGAGTATGCAAATGTACCCGATGATTCCGGCAAAGGTGATCGGCTACAACCGGCAGGCAGGCATTTCCGCCATTCAACTGGAAATAAGCAGAGAAGCAAAGATTAAAAAAAATATGCCCGTACTCAGTGCCCGGGGACTGGTTGGCAAAGTGTTGCAGGTTTCCGGACGCTATGCGACCTGCCAGCTAGTCACGGATAGAAATTTTAGCGCAGCAGCAAGAGTGCAGCGCAGCAGGGTGGAGGCCATTTATCAAGCAAAAGAAGAGGAGGTCGGGCAGCTCATCGGTGTCCATCACCGTTCCGATGTTCTGCAAGGCGATGTGGTCGTCACATCCGGGATGAATTCCCTCTTCCCGGTCGGCCTGGTCCTGGGAGTTGTCACCAGGATCGAAAAAGATGAGCGCGAGCTTTTCCAAAAAGTCTATGTAAAATCAGCCGTGGAATTTGCCAAGCTGGAAGAGGTATTGATCGTAAACACCGAGGATGTCCTGTAAAATGTCCCGTTTTTTCATCTACCTGGTCATGGTTATTTTAGCATTCGTCCTGCAATTTGGCATCGCCAATACCATATCCATTTACGACGTAGCGCCTGATTTCATTTTAATCGTTCTTTGCCTCATCGCTGCTACGGAAAGCAGGAGCATTGCGACGTTTATGGCTTTTCTTTCCGGCTTGATGGTCGATAGCCTCTCTCCCGGTTACTTTGGCTACATGGCTTTTGCGAAATGTCTCGCCGTCTTTGTCGCAAGCACCCTGTTCGGAAAAATAACGATCAACAAAACTTATGAAGTTGTCGGCATAACTTTTGTCGTGGCTATTTTGCACAACCTGGTTTATACATTTTTGGTCAATGTTGGCAGCTCATCGGTTTTAAAAACGTTCCTCAACTTTGCCATTCCGTCGGCTTTTTATAGCCTGGTTATTGCGGCAATTTTTTTCTCGTTTTTGCCCGGATATTTTTGGAAAAGAATCATCGGCAAGAAAGTGGGGCACAGCATGTAAGAATTCTCTGTATTCATTCCGCCACCAGGACACAAAGCCACAAAGGAACACAAAAAATCTTTGTGAACCTTTGTGTCTTTGAGTTTTTGTGGCAAAAAAATGAAGATACTTGAATAGATACAATTCTTTTCTGTTGCTGCCCGATACCGTTCGATGCAAAAGTCCAACGTATTATTTTTTATCAAAGGAATTTTTCGTTGATCGTCGATCAAAAAAAATATGCCTTCTATGCGTTAATCACCCTGGCGTTTTTGGCGCTCACCTTGCAACTGGCTAACCTGCAGATATTCGAGAGACGGAAATATTTGCGGCACTCGCAAAGGAACCGCATCCGCAGCATAATCGTGCAGCCAAAGCGAGGTACGATCTTTGACAGAAACGGCGTCGTTCTGGTGGAGAATATGCCGTCTTATTCGGTGAGCGCCATTCCCTATGAAAGCGCAAAAGACGACAGCCTCTTTTACCACATCGCCGGAATATTGCGCCAGGACGTTCATGAGATTCAAAATAAAATTCAATCCGCTAGAGGGCCGTTCACGCCGATCAAGCTGGCCCGGGACGTCGAGTTCTCGGCACTCATCCGCATCGAAGAACAGAAGCTGGATTTTCCGGGGATTTTGTTCGATGTCGAGCCGAAACGCCATTATCCCGCTGGAGTGCGAGCGCCGCATCTTTTTGGCTATATCGGGGAAATTTCGCAATCGGAGCTAAGGATAAAAGGAAATGACGGCCTGCAAAAAGGGGACATTATCGGCAAAAAAGGTCTTGAAAAAATCTACGACCGCACCCTGCGCGGCAAAGCCGGTTATGCTTATCACGAAGTGGATGCACTCGGCCGGGTGGTCAGAGATCTGGATATTGGCGAAGAAAGCCATCCTGTCAGCGGCAACGATCTGTACCTTGCCCTGGACGGAAAGCTGCAAAAACAGGCGGAGGAGATGTTCGACCAAAAGAATGGCGGCGTCGTTTTGTTGGATGTTCGCAATGGAGGCGTGCTGGTCGATTGCAGCAAACCGGATTATGATCCGTTTATATTTTCCGGCACATTGGAAATGGATGCCTGGCGGGAGTTGATCAATGACCCGGACAAGCCGCTCTATGACCGGATGATTCAAAGCACCTTTCCGCCGGGCTCGACCTTTAAGCTGGTCCTGGCGACGGCTGCTTTACAGAATAAAGCTGTTAATTTGACCGAAAAAACCGTGTGCAACGGCTATGTCCGGCTGGGCAACCGGATTTTTAACTGCTGGAAAAAGGACGGTCATGGCGCCGTAGATTTCATGGAAGCAATCAAAAGGTCATGCAACGTCTATTTCTACCGTCTCATGCCCCGCGTCGGCGTGGATGCTTGGGCGGCCTATGCTCAAGATTTTGGCTTCGGCAAAGTCACGGGAATTGATCTGGCCAACGAAAGCAGCGGCAACCAGCCCAACAGGGAATATTTGGATCAGATCTATGGTAAGAACGGCTGGTCGACGGGAATGTTGTATAACATGGCGATTGGACAGGGCGACGTTCTTGTCACACCGCTGCAAATGGCGCAACTGGCCATGATTATTGCCAACAAGGGACGTTATTACCAGCCTCATGTTTTGGATCGAACATACAACGCGGAAAGCAAACGGACGATTCCCTTTCAGCCGGTCGGCAAATCGACGGAGCTCGTTTCCGAAGAAGCCTATGATGTAATCCGAAAAGCCATGCTCAGCGTGGTGAATGAAGAGGGGGGAACCGGCAGGGCGAGCTGGCTTCGCGATGTCCTGGTTGCCGGTAAAACCGGCACAGCCCAAAATCCGCACGGCGAATCGCACGCCTGGTTCATCGGTTTTGCGCCGTTCGATAAGCCGCAGGTCGCTGTATGCGTATTCGTTGAAAACGGCGGTGGTGGTGGCGCGGTCGCCGCACCGCTTGCCGGCGAGATGTTGAAAGCTTATTTCCGGCAAAAGGATACATTGACCGCCGCTCTATAATACTATGCTAAAAGATATTCGAAGAAATCGCGTTGACGTCGTCATTATCGTATGTGTTCTGATTTTTGCAGCGTCAAGCCTGCTGGCTGTGTTTAGTGCGACTTTTGCCACAGAGTCGGTTATATGGAACAGCACATTTTCCAGGCAGGTCTTGTGGATTATCATGGGTCTTTTCATCGGTGCGATCATCACCTTCATCCCCCCGGCCTGGATTGCCAGCTCGGCCTACAAGCTTTACATCATACTGATCATCCTGCTTTTTTTAACTTATTTTATGGGCAGCGGAGTTGGCTCCCGCCGCTGGCTGAGTATCCTGGGTCTTAATATTCAGGTATCGGAATTTATGAAGCCGGTTCTTGTCGTGGTTCTCGCCAGGTTTTTGGCAAAAGATTATCGCACGCCCGACCGGCCGGATGTCTTGTTTGCCGTTTCCATGCTGGTTTTTTTGCCATTTATCCTTGTGCTGCAACAACCGGATCTTGGCACGAGCCTGGTTTATCTCGTCGTGCTGTTGCCCGTTTTTTACTGGCGAGGATTGAGCCCCTTTGTTATTTTTGTTCTTTGTTCTCCGATGATAACCTTTTTTGCCTCATTCAATTTCTGGACTTTTTTCATTGTTATTCTACTGATTAGTGCTATCTTGTACCTTTCGCGCCGAGGGCGGGTTTTCTTTACCGTGGTTTTTTTATTCAACATTGCCATCGGTATTATCGCTCCGATTGCCTGGAACAGCCTCCACGTCTACCAGAAGCAGAGAATTCTGACGTTCCTGGGCTTATCTTCGGATCCCCAGGGCGTTGGCTACCAGATCATTCAATCAAAAGTGGCCATCGGTTCCGGCGGCCTGTTCGGCAAAGGCGTGCTCCAGGGCACGCAAACCCAATTGCGATTTTTACCGGCCCAACACACGGATTTTATCTTTTCGGTTATCGCCGAAGAATTGGGTTTTATCGGCGCCATTCTTCTGCTGGCTGTTTTTATGATTTTTCTCGTTCGCGGCATCTATATCGCATCAACGACGAAAGATCAATTTACCGGGCTATTGACTATCGGCCTGGTGACCGTTTTTGCCTTTCAAATCGTCGTAAATATTGGGATGACTGTGGGCATAATGCCTGTTACAGGTATACCGTTGCCGTTTATCAGTTACGGCGGATCGTCCATGTTGACTTGCATGATCATGGCCGGTCTCATAGCCAATACGTCGTTACATCGATACAAACTCTATTAGCAGAGGAGGATTCTTTGCATCCGGTTATTTTCAGAATGGGTTCCTTTGAGCTGCGCTCCTACGGCCTGCTGCTTGCGATCTCTTTTCTTGTCGGCATATTCATGGCCACCAAAAGGGCGAAGAAAAAGAATGTCGATCCGAACAAGATCATGGATCTGTCGGTTATTATCATCATCAGCTCGATCGTCGGATCGCGCCTGCTTTATGTGTTGGCCCACCTGGATGAATTCAAAGGCCACTGGCTGGATACCTTCAATCCCTTTCAGAGCAACGGACAAATCGGCCTGGCCGGACTGACTCTTCTGGGCGGCGTGGTTTTGACTTTTATCACCGGCTATATCTATCTGCGAATGAAAAAGCTGCCTTTTTTGATCTTTGCCGATATCGTCATGCCATCGGTCGCTTTTGGCATTTTTCTGACGCGAATCGGCTGCTACCTGAACGGCTGCTGTTTCGGCGTTCCCTGCGCTCCCCACTGGGGAGTCGTATTCCATCCGGAAAGCGCTGCCGGTAATTTTTACCAGGGCATTCCCTTGTATCCCGCCCAACTCTATTCTTCGGCTTATGGGCTGGTCATTTTCTTCCTGCTGTTGTGGCTTGAGCGCTGGCAAAAGGCCGACGGTTTTTTGCTGTACTGGTTTTTGATTTTATATGGCATTTCCAGATTCACAGTTGACTTTTTCCGCTACTATGAATCCAGCATGGTTTTTATGCGAATCGGCGAAATAGGGCTGAGCGTCAACCAGGGGATCAGCCTGTTGTTCATGCTCGTCGGTGCGTTCTTTTTGATCCGGTCGTACTTGAAACAAAGATCGGTCGGATAATCCGCACCCGGCCTTTTGTTTTTCCAGCAACCTGCCAATTATTCAGTTTTGCAATAGGTTAGAGATTTGAAAAAACCACTTGTCATTATCTATCTTGTAGACGGTGCCCGCCCCGATGTGATCCGGGAATTGCTCGAGGCCGGCGATCTGCCTCATATTCGCAGGGAAATCGTCGAGCCTGGTACTTTTCGCACGGCCTCATCCTGCTTCCCTTCAACGACCGGCCCGGCCTATTTGCCATTCCTCACGGGATGCTTCCCGGGCACGGCGAATATCCCTGGAATTCGCTGGCTGGACAAGGCCGAGTTTCAAAACAAGCGCTGGGGTAGAAACAGCTTTCGCAGCTATATGGGTTACGAGGCGCCGTGGTTCAATGACGACATGCCAAAAAATCGCCCCAGTCTGTTTGAGATTTTCGAAAGATCCTTTAACGTTTTTAATATGGTCACGCGCGGGCTTGCCAAAGGGAACAATCTTACCCGTTTCGCGAAACCTTTCTGGTATCCGTACGCCCACCTGACCGATCATTGGCATCCTGTCGATAAAAGCGCTCACT
>Ga0154721_1188_pt4 | contig 17340 bp, 16 predicted proteins | sample Rifle2008BG16ft_FD_105729 | JGI IMG/M metagenome (GOLD analysis project Ga0154721, IMG submission 105729) | candidate division KSB1 bacterium RBG_16_48_16 | reverse complement strand
ATATTGGGAAAAAGATACCGCATCAGGCCCCAGAAATTATGTCCGACCAGGCCCAACACGGAGCGGGGCAAATCCAGAAAATTTCGACAAAACAAATCGCCGTAAAATGATGAATGCGGATAACCGACTGCGAAATAATCAATATCCTCAATTTTTATGCCGGTATAATCGAGCGCCGCCTCGAGAGAATTCTGCGGAAAGGCCATGTCATATTTTATTCGGGTAAACCGCTCTTCGGAGGTGGCGAACAAAATGTTTCCATCTTTGACGAGTGCAACACTGCTGTTGTGATGCGCACCGGCAATGTCGTTCATTCCCATTATGATCATATAGAATTCCTTCCTGGTCGAATAGCTTGAAAAATTGTAGCTGTTTAGCTCGTACTAAAGCGAAAGTTTTTTACAACCACAAGCAGATTTTTCCTAATTATTGCTAGCGCGCTGATTCGTTTGGACCAAAACTTTTTTGTGACCAATCCATTTGCGCGCTGCCGGTCCCGGTAGGGACATGATGTTTGTAGTAACCAACAAGCTAAAAGCCTCCGTCCCGCTAGGGACGCGATGTTTAAAAATAGTAAAGGGCTTAAAATGATTCATAGTTTGGCAGTAATCAACATCCAGCAGTTTCTATAAACATCTCGTCCCTACCGGGACTGGAATTATGGTTTTTTCGGTTTCTACAAACATTTGGTCCCTACGGGACAGAAATAATGGATTATGCGGTTTATACAAACATTTTGTGCCGTTAGCACAAAATATTTGTAGCCAATCTCGTTGTGGTTTTATTTTGTCTTTTAAAATCCTGAGAGCAAAGTCTCTTGTCTTGTGCAAAGTTTCGCCGTAGTACTAGACTCTTGCCACAAATTAAACGATCGCAGAACCACACCCGGTCAATCCAATTCGTTCACCCGAACGTCCTGCGGCCGGACTTTGATGCCGAGCATGCTCAGGAAAAAAGATGAAAAAATAATCTGCGTTCCGATAATGATAAAAGTGGAGCCAAACAGCGCCATGCGGATTTCATTCAGCGGCCCAAAGTCATTGGCGATCCACTTGATAAGAATATACAAATCGGTTGAAAATCCCAACAAAAAAACAAGCACACCGGCAACCAGGCCACGCTCCAGGTTGAACAGTTTGAATGCCTTTTTCATATTGCTGTCTTCCGGGCGGAAATTATGGGTGACGGCATAAATCCTGGCATATACGCCCATATTGATGAGCTGAAATCCCAGGATAGCCATCAGGCTGCCCAGCACCATGATGTGCAGGTCGAACAGAACGCCGGCAATTTTTATCGGTCCCGGCAGGAGCGCAAAAAGCAGAACAAAGCCGATAATAAAAATGATAGTGCCCGGCCACAGGTACAGATGGGTGGGACTGTGCACCAGCATAAATCGCAAATGGCGCCAGCCATCGCGGAAAGAGCGGAGATGCGGCGGCCGGCTGCGGCCATCCGGGTGCAGGGTGATGGGGATCTCGACCGTGCGCAGGCCCAACCGAGCGGATTTGATCACCATTTCCGAGGCGAATTCCATGCCCGTTGTTTGCAGGTTCATTTTTTGATAGGCCGCCCTGGTAAAAGCACGCATGCCGCAATGGGCGTCGGAAATGCCGGAACGATACATAAAATTTAAAATCCAGGTCAATACGGGATTGCCGACGTAACGATGCAGCCAGGGCATGGCGCCCTTTTCGATCCGGCCTTTCAAACGGCTGCCGATGACAAAATCAGCGCCGTCAGCCAGGGGGCCGACGAACCGTTCGATGTCGTTAAAGTCGTAGGAATCATCCGAATCACCGATGATGATATAATCGCCCAGCGCCGCCGAAATGCCCGCGCGGTAAGCATTGCCGTAGCCGCGCTCCTCTTCAATGACGACTCGTGCTCCCAGGGATGTGGCGATCTCCACCGACCCATCGGTAGAGCCGTTATCCGCGACTATAATCTCACTGTCATAGGACATCCTGGCCAAAGAATTCCGGGCCTTGCGTATGCAAGTGGCCAGGGTTTCCTTTTCGTTGAGACAGGGCATGACGACGGATATTTTGGGCGGCAAAGCCAATCTCCTTTTCTACCTCCGTATTAAATAAAAAATGCCAATGACTTGGCAATTCAACAAATGAACGTCGCAAGAACTAACAATATTTTTCCTAACCTGTACAAGCCAGAACCAGGATGGAACACGGATTTAACGGATGAAACGGATTCGGACGGATTTCTTTTGGGGGGTACAGTCGTAATCTTGAAAAAATTGGAACTATCTAGCCCACGAAACACACAAAAAACTCTAAAGAAAACATCCGGCAAATTTTTAGTTTATTTAGCGTGTTTCGTGGGCCTGGTAGCCGCAGGAATCTGATCTTAAACGAAATGTTCCTCATAATCACCTTGAAACTAAAGTACAAATCCGTATTGATCCGTTCTATCCGTTTCATCCGTGTTCTATTCTAATATTCTTGCTCAAAAATGGCATAATTTGACTCTTGATCTCTATTGGCCCGTGGCTTTGAGCATAATGGGAAATGTCTTGAGCATAATTTTCAGATCAAGCCCTAACGACCATCGGTCGATATACTCGAGATCGAGCTTCATCCATTCCTGAAAACGCACCTTATGCCTGCCGTTAACCTGCCACAAACAAGTCAAGCCGGGCCGCATGCTGAACCGGCGTTTTTGCCACCGCTCGTCAATGCCCATCACGTCGCGCAACGGCAGGGGCCGCGGCCCGACCAGGCTCATCTCTCCCTGCAGGACGTTGAAGAGCTGCGGCAGCTCATCCAGACTCGTCTTGCGAAGCCATTTGCCTATTCTTGTAATTCTCGGATCGTTTTCAATCTTGAACGCCGGGCCATCCGCCTGGTTCATGTGCTCGAGATCAGCCAGCAGCGTTTCGGCATTTTCGACCATGGTTCTGAATTTTATCATTTTGAACAGTCGGCGGTTAAAGCCCACTCGCTCCTGGGTAAAAAAGACCGGCCCATTTGAGGAGACCTTGATCAGAAAAGCGATAAATGTAAGAAGCGGGGCAAAGAGAATCAACGCAAGAGTGGATAAGATGATATCCATGGTTCTTTTGATCCATAGCTGCTCGAGCTGGTTTTCCGAGCCTGAATACATGGTAAGCATGGGAATTCCGTTCAACGAAAACGCCGATGATTTGCCCGTCGTCAATTCAAACCAGTCGGAGGGAACGCGGCAGACAATGCCGAGCTCCTGGCATATATGCGCGATCTTTCGAATCTTTTCATAATACGATTTTATCGGCAGGCAGATAAAGACTTCATCAACGACTTGTTCATCAATAAGCCGGGGGAATTCATCCAGACCGCACAGTCTCTTCGCTGTCGGTAAAGCTTTTCCCTGAACGGTGTCAAAATAGTCGTCAACAAATCCCAACAACTGGTAGCCAAGCTCGGAACGACTCATGACCTTCTGTGCGACATCCAAGGCCCTGGGGCCGCTGCCGACAAAAACGACCTTACGCAAATTCCTGCCGTGGGTGCGCAGATAAACGAGATACTCCCGCACCGCCGTTCTGGCCACAATCGTCAAGACCAGGCAGCTTGCCCAGAATGTGAGCAATACTTCATTACCGACATTTCTGCGCGATGTGAGAAAACTGATCGCAGCAAAAAACATCACGCTGATGCTGACGGCCTTGAAAATATCCCACCACTCGCGAAAACGGTTGCCCAATCGCCTGACTTCATAAAGTCCGAAAAAGGCAAACAGCCTGTTCCAGGCGATGCCGAGCATGAAAAATGCAATGATGTTGATTAATTTGATTTTTAAGGATAAAAAGTCGAGCAACTCGGATGGGTATTCTTCAGGCGCATGCAGATACAGGGAAGTAAAAAAAGTGACGGCCATGACGAGAATGTCAAGCACTCTGGTCCCCTTTGCTAAAACTTTTTTCCTTAACTGGATCATCCGTATACCCTGTTAAAAGCGACACTCAGAAAAAATAGAAATCCCGTCCTCATCCGTTTTAGCCTGCATAATTTATAAATTGATTGAATGTGCGTCGCACATTTGTCACTTTTTGTGAATTATTCAGGTCAGGCATGGATTAGCCGGATGCCTGATGGGGATCATCGTTTTTATGTAGTTCCGTGAGATTTCGGTTTATTTACCTTCCTTTTCCTGGGGTTCGCTTGCAGCTCTTCTTTTTGGGAATAGTAAGTATAGTAATAATTATAGTCGCCGTAGAGATTTCGCTCTTTGACATTATTCAATATGGCGCCGAGCAGATTGACGCCGCCTCGACTCAAAAGGCTTTTGGCCTTCTGGATGATCTCTTTATCATTCCTGCCGGATTCGAGCACCAAGGCAACGCCGTCCACAATAGGCGCCAGCACGGCAGCGTCGGTCACAGCGATGACCGGGGGGGCATCGATAATGACAAAATCATAACGCTCCTTGACCAGCACAAGAAGATCTTTCATCGTTTCGCTGGCCAGCATTTCCGACGGATTCGACGGCAGCTCGCCGCAGGTGAGAACATCCAGGCCACGAATATTTGTCGGCTGCACGGCTTCCGAAAGCGCCAGATCGAGCGAAGCGATATCCTGAACCGTTTTCTTTGCCTTCACCGAAGCCTGGCCCATCGGGCCTTTGCTGCTCTCAATATCTTCATCATCCTCCCGGACAACCACGCCGTTGAAACTCCTGAATTGGCTTTTATGAAAAAAATAGGATAAAATATTCGCCAATCCCGGCTCGCGATGCAAGCCGAAAAATCGATGAATGGTCGGTTTGCGCAAGTCGGCATCGATGACCAAAGTTCTCAAACCCATTTGCGCCGTGGCTACGGCAAGATTGGCAACGGTGGTGGACTTGCCCTCGCGGGGTCCGGAGCTGGTGAGTAAAACGATTCTAAAATTTTCAGCCAAATTGGAGAATTGCAGGTTGGTTCGCAAGGTGCGATAGGCCTCGGAGGCCGGCGATGCTGGCGCCGCGTAGGTAATAAGCTGCCGTGAAGGCTCCCGGTAACTTCTGTCCTCGTATTCTTCGGCAACTGTTTCCCTGGCTCTGGATTTCAAATTGGGAATTGAGCCGAGAATTGTCAATCCGGTTTTTTTCTCCACCTCATCAGGTGTTTTGATCGAGACATCCAGTGTTTCCATGAAAAACGCCAGCCCCAAACCCATAGTCAGGCCGAGAACCATACCAATGGCGAGATTGAGGCGTTTTTTGGGATAAATGGGCGATCGGGGCAGCTCGGCCCGGTCGATGACGCGCATGTTGCCAAGCTTTTCCGCTTCCGAAATCCGCGCTTCTTCTCTTCGCTGCGACAACATGATAAAAATGCTGTTTGCCAATTCCTTCTCGCGAGTCAGTCGCGCCAACTGGTACTCCTTGCTGGGCAAATTCCGTAGTTTCGCTTCATAATTGTCGACAGTAGACGCCAGGGATTCTTGCTGCGTTCGCAGCGTTTCGATCTCCAGCTCGAGGTTGAATTTTTCCTCAAAAAGCAGCGACATCTGTGACAGAGGGTCGATCACGTTATCCATTGCGGCAATCTTGATAGCTTCCGCCGTGAGCTCATTGCGAATTCGCTCCATATCAGCGCGCATGGATTGCAGCTTGGGATTGGAATCCGGCACGCCCTGGAGGGTCATCCGGATGAGGTCTGCCTGCAGGTTTTTCAAATCTTCTTTCAATTGCTGGACGAGCGGCGTAGAAACATCGGTAATCGAGGGAACCAGCGTCTGCCTTTGCGAGGCGATCTTTTCGATTACGGTCTTTAGTCTTTCCTGGGTTTTATTCAGATTCGCCTTTGTTTCCTGGTAAAGGGCATCGATTTGCGTAATTCGCCGGAGAACTTCTTCAACCTCTTTATCCAGCGACGTGACGCGGTTGACCTCCTTAAAATCGCGTAATGCGCTTTCAGCCTCTTCGAGCTTGTTTGAATAATTTTCCCGCTGCTCTTCGATAAAAGAGCGAACGCCGCTCACTTCCTGCTGCCTGATGCGAAGGTTCCTTTTTTCCAGCACATCGCAAACAGTATTGGCGATGACCATAGCGGCATAATTGTCGTTAGCGCGCACCTTGATTTGAATGATGTCCGACTCCGCTGCGGGCGATGCTTGAATGTTTTTGCGAATCTTCGCCGCATAAAAAGTCCGCCGATCGAATTTCTCGTTTGTTTTTTTCGGCAGAGGCATTTCTTTCAACACTTCCTGCGGAAGCTCGGATACGACCTCGAGGGCAACAGAGCGGCTCTTGATCTCCTGGATGTGGTTTAGCAGCGATTCCTTACCCGCATATTCGAACGGATTGGCTGCGCTGATCGGTAAACGCGATTTCTCGTATATAATTGTGGTTATCGCCTCGTATGTCGGAGTGGCCGTCCTGTTGTATATGGCAATTGGCCCCAGCACGGCTATCAAACATGCGATGATATACCAGCCGCGCCTCAGCAAAATATTCCAAAAAGAATGAACGGGAGACAGGTCTTTTTCGACCGGCTGCATACTCGATGTTCTCCTCTAGGTTGAATTAATTCTGTGCTCTTAAATACCACACATAAACGCTGGTAATGATAGCAAGCTCATGTGCCACACTGACGATCTCCCGCCATGTTCGCCAGGCATTGCGGGGAACGTAAATAATATCACCCGGCTGCATCACCGGCGGAGGATTGAAGCCGCTTTTGTTTTTCAAATAGTCGGACAAGTCGTAGCGAAACACCCTGCTTGAAAAATTGTCAGACAGAGATTTTTCCAGGTTTTCCTCATTGATTCGGCCCGAGCGGGATTCGCTGACGATTTTTTTCAGGTCTTCTTTCCCTAATCGTAGCGTATTCATCTGGCGTGTCAAGCGAATCTTGGACAAATTGGAATAGACCGTTGGTCCGCCAGCTTTCGATATGAGCTCCAGGACATTGGTGTTATAAGGCACCAGGTATTCGCCGGGTTTGCTCACCTCGCCCCACACATGGACTTTCATCTGTAATCCTTCTTCATCTCCCAAAATGTAGCCGCTCTGTTGTCCCACCTCCTGCGACGCCAGGGGTGTTGACAAGAGAAAAGATAAAAGCCCGAAAAGCATTCCTGCAGTTTGGGAATTTGAAAAGGGAAAGAAAAATCTTATTTTATCCGTTGATCGATTCATCAAAAGAAAAATCCCAATTTATCACCAGTGGCTGACAATTCACCAATTGAATACCAATCATTTTATTTTTAAAATGACCGTGTCATTCAGGAGGAATCGTCGATTCTATGCAATATGCCGATAAGAACAAAAATCCCTTCTGAATGACATGAAAAGCTATGCTATAGTTCCAGGCTGGTTATTTAATGCAATTGCTATGCCACAATACATAGCGCAATTTATTGAATTTGCAGAAATACATCCCCCTGTTTTTATAATCATTAATAACAAAAAATTTCCGAACAAGGCGTGGAGCGACTTTGGCTCATCCATTTTTGTTCCGTTTGGGAAACAGAGATTACAAAAATGTCCCATCTGGGATTTTGGGTCAGATACCTGAATTTTTGCGTATATATTCCGCACCACACAAAAGAACACCACGTCATTGCTTCTCCAGCATCTCCTCCAAACCATACTTGCGGATTTTATTATACAACGTCCCACGGCTAATGCCCAGGGTGGTGGCAGACCGGCTTATATTTCCACCCGAATGTACCAACACCCGGGAGATCAATTTTTCTTCAACATGATCTAACAAAAATGAATTTAATCTCAAATGAAACTCTTTTCTGTCAAGATAGTGTCGATCATCAAATTCCGGCAGATCGGACGGTTGAATAACGGCATGATCTGTTGCCGCGAGCGTTTTCTCCACAATTTGTTCCAGCTCCTCATCGTTGCCCGGCCACGAATAATTGGCCAACACGTTCAACGCATCTTTTGACAATCCATCGATCGCTTTATGATTATAAAAAGATTTGAAATCAATCCATTCCATAATCATTGTTTCGATGTCATCTTTTCGCTCGCTTAAAGCCGGAAAATGAACGATGGCCGTGGCCATTTTTCCCCACAAACCGGTTTGAAGTGATGTGGCTTTGGAGAATTCATCAACGGGACTTTTGGCCCCGCATATAAAACGAACGTCAGGAATCTCTTTTCTGCCACCTGCGACAACGGATCTTTCCAGCTCTTCGATGAAATCGACAAGCTTGTACTGTATATTCACCGGCAGCTCGTCCGGCTCATCAAGAAAAATCGTGCCGCCGTGCGCTCTTTCGATTGCGCCGGTCCTCGGCGACGCCGCCACCTGGCGATCGTCATCCACCCCAAAGATTTCCGCAAAGAGCGTCTGAAAATTTTTTTGGCGGCATTGAACGGTGATAAAGGGGGCAAAGCGTCTCGGACTCAGGAAATGGCAGAGGCGGGCAAAGTTCTCCTTGAGAACACCTGCCGAGCCTTGAAGAACCAAATTCGCCTCGGTGCGGGCTAAAATGCCCAGTTGCTGAAATCTTTGCCGCATGACTTTTGATTTTGGCAGGTAAAGGAATATCTCTTGTTCCCGCGACCAGTTGTTGCTTCTCGCCCTGGCAATCTCTGCGGCAAAGTTGCTGTCGGCAACTTTTTGGCAGGCGTCAACTAGTTCCTCATCATCGGCAGGCTCGAGGAGATAATCATAAGCCCCTTTTTTAAGAACCGATGCGGCCGTTTTTAAATCCGCCTGGCTGATGAGACACAACAACGGCTTTCCCCCGGTATAGATCGAAATAAATTCAATGAACGCCGGCCATGATTCTGAGGTAAATGTTACATCAACCACCACAGCATCGATTGAGGCTATTCTGTTCAGGCAAAATATAACTTCCGATTCGCTACCCGCCCGCACGACTTTGAAGCCGTTTTCACGGAGCAGGTTGCCGATATGATCCAACCGGTTCTGTTTTGGAGAAACAAGTAAAAAATTTTTCATGCGTCGTCTGTGCTTTCTCAAAAACCAATAAAAAGCCGGGAACGTGAAAGAATGGATGATTGGTGCTCAGATCATACATGGAAAACTATGGGAATTGTACATCATCTAATGCTCCAGATTCGTATCTAAAACGAAGAGGGTGTCATTCAGGAGGAATGACATGAAAAGTTACGTTGTAGTCCTGGTTATCAACAAGAAACGAGTAACTTTCTCTGGAACCCTCTGCGGCCTTTGCGACCTCGGCGTTAGAGGAGCGTTTATTCATCTGCCATGTATAATGATCAACTTTTCGGCTCTGGCTTGCCCCGTTGGATAGCATACATCCAACGGGGCTGGCCTCGTAGGATAGCTGCCACCCAACCGGACATGTCCAGGTTAAGTATAAAGAAAGCATCCTCTTTCTGCAAAAACCATTCCCGTTTATCGGAAAAATCGTCCTCTGTTTTTCAGCATGTTGTGAACATATAGCGATTGGCGAATCATTGGCCGCAACCGCAATTTGTGTTCAATAATAAAACAGTGTTTCAGCTCGACACAAATTTTCTTTTTAGAAATGCAGAAATGAGAGTTGAGATATCGAGGTCACATAAAAATATCAGAAAAACGGCAGGAGCGAAGAAGAATGATGGGGGATCAGGGCAGGCCGGACTGCTTTTTCTTCAGCTCTATATGATAATCCGGGACAGCACGCAGGATAAAGAATCCAGCAATCATGACCACGATTAAAGCCGATAGTGCTGCTTTATATTTTATGACGTCCCCGAAAGCCGCCAGAGCAAGAGTGGTGGCGCTCCAGACCAGGGGACCTACGATTGCGGCTACTTTACCGGACAAGGCATACAGTCCGAAAAATTCCGCCAGCCTTTCTTTGGGCACCAGGGTGATGAACAACGGCCTGGCCGAAGTCCAGGTGGAGCCCATCAGTGCACCAACGATAGCACCCAAAATATAAAAAAGGGTTCTGTCTGACGTCAGGACAATAGCCAAAAGAGAGAGAATCCATAGACCAATAACGGCCTGGAGGACTTTTTTAGAGCCATAATGATCGGTCATGATGCCGCAAAACGCAGAGCCCACTATCGCCGAAGGTATGAGAGCGATGAAAAATTGTTTCGTTTCCAAAAGCGAAAATCCGACGGCTTTTTGTGCGTAGACACCCATGTAGATGATGATCGTTTCGATGCTGTCTTCGTAGAACAGTTTCGCAATAAGAAATCTGACCAGGCCGGGATGTTCTTTGGTGCTGACTAGAGTCTTAATGACCCTTTTATACGAATCCTTTAGTTTCCAGCTCTGCTTTTTCTCCCAGGGCAGAGGCGGCTCTTTCACAAAAATAAAAATGGGCAGGGCAAACACCAGGAACAAAGCCGCTGTCGGAATAAATGCCGCAGGCGCGCCTCCGGCGGTAATTTCTTTTATCTTGATTCCAAACAGTTCGGCATCGACAAAAATACCGGCAAGAACCAAACCGGCTATTGAACCCACATAACCCAAAGCGACACCATATCCCGAAACCCTGCCGATGTTCTTTGGGGTGCTCACGCTCGGCATCAAAGAATTGTAAAAAACCAGGCCACCCTGGTAGCTGTAATTGGCGATGATAAAGACAACAAAAGCGGCGGCCACGATCAGCGTGACGCTCGCCTTGACCGTGCCTAATAAACCCAGCACAGCCGTACCGGCAATGCAAAATGCCGTAAATACCGCCAGTGAAAAAATCTTTCTTCCTTTCCGGTCCGCCCAATCTCCCAGCACAGGCAAAGTAACCGCAACAAAGATCATGGACAGAGAGTTGGCGACCGAGACCACGGCATCCTGTTGCGAAAGATGAATGATAATCCACGTACCAAAGTAGAGGGACACAACATTCATCGAAAAGGCCGTATTGGCAAAATCGTAGAGTATCCAGCTTATGGTAGCGGCAAAGGAAGGTTTATGTGAGGATGGGTTCATAAAAGAGCGGTCAACGCGGATTAAAATTTCAGCGATTCCATGGCCTTATCATACTTAAAGATCAGACTCTCCAGCCTGTTTGTTATACCGCGATAGGGCTTTCTGGGCGGCACCACAACGACAAGAATGGTCGTTGCGCCCAGGAATTCGATGAAACGAATGACAACTTTTCTCCTCTTGTCATCCTCAATGACCACTTCTCTCACCCCCGTCAAATCGCTGATTGTGCGGATCACTTTTTTGAATTTATTCATGAGCACCGACACCTCCATCGCCTGCACCCTGGTTTTGATTCTCGATGAAATGCTTTTTGCCATCAGCAATCCGTCAGAATCAAACAAGTAGGCGGACTCGTAGTTGCCCATATAAACGACCTCATGCATAAAGCTTTCCACAAGATCCTGGAAAGGCTTACCGTCGTCATCTTCTTTTTTCGTTCTATCGAAACTGAAACCATCAGGCAAAACAGATAATTCTTTCATTGGCATTCCAGTATTTTTTGTGACTATTCAGGCATGTCTGCTATCATTTGCCACAAAGACATGAAGACACAAAGTTTCACAAAATCAATCTATATACTCTTCTCTGTCAGACAATGGCTTGAATTTCATTTGTGTTCCTTTGCGACTTTGTGGCTTAGTGGCTGAGATTTTGAGAGCCGAAAATCTTTACAAACAGAGCAAGTTTTTATCGTTCACAGAATCGGCGTACAAAAAAAAACAATTGATGGCAAAATGATTTAATGACAAAATTATTGTTTTGAAGATTATTTTGGCATTTAATTATTTTGCCCTTTTCTGTAGCGGAAGTATAACTTGTCGGTTTGAGGCGAAGCTTCGCTAGAATAGTTACGATAATTTTGAAATTACCATTCTTATCGCGCCGCGAAGGGTTTCAAACACACCCGTACCATAAATGGCAATGGCCTCGAACGACGGGACGTTCAAAAAATTCAGTTGAACCTGTAAATTTTTTACCTTCTCGATATTTGGCAGGTCTCTTTTATTGTATTGGATGATCCATGGAAATGCGGCCAACGAGCTGTTTTGCCTGATCAGCTTCTTCTCCAGGTCCTCCAACGCATACAAATTATCTTCCACTCTCTCCTTTTGCGAATCTGCCACAAAAACCACGGCATCCGCGCCCTTTAACACGATTTTACGGCTAAAATTGTAATACGCCTGTCCCGGTATCGTATAGAGATGAAATCTCGGTTTTTTCCCCTTGATTCGGCCCAGCTCGACTTGCAGGAAATCAAAGTACAGGGTTCTATCCTCTTTGGTCTTTAATGAGATCAGGTTACCGCGCAACCTTGGGTCGATATGAGAATAAATATACTCCAAATTCGTTGTCTTGCCGCCAAGACCCGGGCCAAAATAAACAATTTTGAAAATAACCTCATCCCTTAGCCTGTCAATGAACATGGCTGATATCGATCATTTAACTCCAAATGATTTGTCCAGCTCGGCGCTCAGCAGTTCTCGAAACTGGCTGTCTAAAAAGTCCGATGCGGTTTCAGCTTCCTGCCTCAGTTTTGCCAAAAGATCTTCGAGCTTTAAGCTTAAATGATGCGTCATTGCGCGAACAATGCCCAGGGCCACGCTTTTATCGAACACGACGATGATCAGGTAGTCGTCGCCAACGCTGCACAGGTAGACGTTTTTCTCTTTGCCTTCGTGATACAAATAGCGAAACTTGTCCTCACCGCTGATAATCCTGGCCATTTCGGACGTTGCTGCAAAATCGCCGGCGGCAAGTGCCGACAGCGAAGAGATATCGATCTCTTTCGCTTCGCCGCTAAAGGATACGGCGTAACCATTGGCATCGGCAAAAATGCACAAAGCGGCATTGGATCGTTTCTTTAAAGCCTGCAAAGACTGGGCAATTTTGTTAAAGGAGGACTCTGAGAAAACGATTTTTTTTCCATTTTTACTTTGACTCATCTCCATACTATGGCCCTCAAACATTGGGTGATCAGGAAAGTCACCTCCCTTCGATCACGTGCCGCGCGACAATCGTTCCGCTAAAAACCTCGGCAGATGAAGTTTTTCCATCGCCTCTTGAGTAAACGAAACATCATAACTCACTCTCATCAGCTCGGCCTGATTCACGTCCGAATCATAGACGATAAAAGCTGCTCTCGAGTCTCCATCGCGTGGCTGCCCCACACTTCCTACGTTCATTATGTATCGGTAATCGTTTTTTATTTTTGCCGGGTTTTCCGTGGAAAGCAACAAATTTTTTCGTGAGTTGGATATAAAGTTCACTGGAATATGAGAGTGTCCGACAAAACATATCTTTTCTTCAAAACAACCGAAATTCTTTTTAGCTTCCCAGAGATTTAAAATATAATTCCAGCTCGACGGGTCACAGGGTGTCGCATGGACAAATAACAGGTCATCAGCAATGTATTCAAACGGCAATTGTCTAAGGTACTGCTTGCTGCGTTCAGTCAGGATCGAAGCAGTCCACACAACTGCTTCACTGGCGTATTGGTTGAAATTGCTGACATCGGTCAGGCCTATTGCGGCGTGATCGTGATTGCCCATGATGACAATATCCGACTTTTCTCGTACAAGCTCCACACATTCGTTCGGGTAGGGTCCATAACCCACCAGGTCGCCAAGACATACAAGCTGATCACATTTTAACGAGCCGATTTTTTGCAGTACCCTTTCCAATGCCGCAAGATTACCGTGAATATCGGAAATTATGGCGTATCGCATTTACCCCAATCCTACACTAGGAATTCTTGTTAACATCTTTCCCTTATTTCTATAACCAAAGGTCAATATACCGTTTGCTCCCTATCTAATCAAGCACTATTTTGGATCGCACGCACGGTGTCAGCCAATAGGGGCAGAATGAGTGGTTCAAAATATTTCTTGAAAATAGTCAGAGTTTTGCGTATGTTGTGCCAACGGGTTTGGGTTTTATGCTTCTTCTCATGGGGCGGTTCAGAAAAATGTCCAACGGGTCACAAGTGCAAAAACATGGCGAAATTCCAACCCGGGGCTGTTGATATGTTTTCAGATGCTGTAGAACCTATTTTCTAAAAAGATTATTCGACGCTTTTCTGATGCAAAAGCAGGAAATTAAAGACCGCTTATACAATTTATGGAACAGAGGCACAAAGGTGCACTGCTCTGTTCAGGAGATAGGATATGAGCGTGAGCGGACTGGACGATGGATCAATTATTCAATATTTCCCGGTAAATGTTTTCGTGGGTCGAATCCGCATCGAGGACGCGTAAAAGACGAATGGGTTCTTTATCTTGCGCCCTTCGAAAAATTTCAACAAGCTCGAGAGAATGGGTTGCCAAAAATCTTTGTGCATATTCATTATCAGGATCGTTAGCCAGAATCTTGTCGAGCATTTTTACCGCGGTTGCACAATGTTTTCTCGCTTTGGCATTATCTTGTCGTACGAAGGACAATCCATAGAAGTAGAAATCGACCATCTCGCGAAAAGGCCGGTGAAGGTCGCTCAAAAGAAAATTCACCTGATCGAGGCGTCGATCCCAGCCTTCAATGAACCGGCCGAGACCGAACTTGGCCTGTTCGGCAATATGGCGAGCTTTTTCATAATAAGGCGATCCGGCAAGGGTTCCCCATTTATCGAATTCGCCCCCAAGGATCATAAATAGATAAAAATCGATCATATTTGTAAACGAATCGATATCATTTTCATTATGCACCAGGTTTTCTCCCGATTGATAAGCAAATCGCCAGCGCTGGTCAAAAAATTGGATGTCGTAGTTATTTTGAATGAGTATGCGCCCCTTGTATTGTTCCTCGGCACCGGAGCTGATGTCTTCGAGAATGAGCTGAATATCGACATAAACGATGGTCTTCCAGGGATCGCCCGACCAGTCATAGCTGTTGATGTAATAGGCAACCTGGTCGGCAAAGGTGCGAAGTTTTTGCTGTTTCTCCTGGGACAAAGCATCCAGTTGCAGGGTGACAGTGGCTTCGATGGCCTGTGCGAAAAGAGTGTTGCTGCTCAGTGATAATAACGGGACGGCTAAAACAGCCAAAAACATAAACAATCCATTTTGAAAAGAATAAAATCGCCGGATCATTGATAACTCCTTCTTAACTTACATGGGGGGACACCCACATGAGCAAAAATTTATGCTACGAATTTCAAAGTGAATGTGCCGGTCACTTTTCTCTAAAGCATGAGAAAAATATTCAACATTTTTATCACTTTTTCAAGAGAATTATTACGCTCCGTAAACGTCCCGGCTTTGTTTTTCGTTCCGGGGTCTTTGCCATGTTGTGGATGACACCGATGTCAACATCCGTGCGTGCGGCGCTCGAAGATCTGCCGTGCGGCGCCCGCTCCACAGCAATGGCCGGAGCCTTTGTCGCCCTTACCGGTGATGCGGAGGGTCTTTTTTACAATCCTGCCGGTCTGAGTCTTGTGAAACGAACCGACTTTACGGCGTTCTACACCCATCCTTTTGGCATTAACGATCTCGTCCGTGCGGGTATGGCTTTGAAGCTGAACCGCAACCGCTACGCCATAGGTCTGGCCGCACAAACGTTCGGCAACGAAAAGTACAGCGAAAAGGTGATATCTTCATCCGTCTCGGCGCACATCGCTTACAACGTGTATGTCGGCGTACAATTGCGTTATGGATCGGTTTCTATTGAAAAATATGGCGCTGCCGGCGCTTTTATCGGTGATGTCGGAACACTGGTCTTTTTATCGCCACACGTTTCCTGGGGCTGTTGTATAAAAAATATAAATTTTGCCTCGCTTGGCGCCAGCGGCGAAAAACTGCCACAAATCATGCAGACAGGGCTGTCTCTGCACTTGTTCGATATGCTCACTTTCTGTGCCGATCTTTACAAAGACGTCCGTTTCCCGCTCGACCTGCGCAACGGCCTGGAATTTACGATTATAGAACCGTTATCATTACGGATCGGCATAGGCACGGAACCCTCCCGGTTCCACGCCGGGTTCGGCATCAATATGTTCCATTTCCACGTGGATTATGCTTACCAATCTCATAACGATCTCGGCGGGACGCACCTGTTTTCAATCGGTGTTTTTACCAGTCGCCCGTAGATTTCTATTTGCGCTCTATTCAGCCACCAGGCCTCCAGAACACAAAGGAGCACGAATGGGATTTAAACCATTGCCCGAAAATAAATCCGAAAACAACTTTGGACTCTCTATAATAGGGATAATTTTATTCAGCCCACCAAACACACAAAATTGACGAAAGGAATTAACTATGAATCCTTTAGTATCGCTCTCATTTTGTTTGTTTCGTGTGTTTCGTGGGCTGAAAAGTTTCAAATAGGGAGGAAAAATGACTCCATCCAAACAAAAGCTCATCCTCGCAGCGCTGTGGGTTTTGTCGTTGACGACCCTCCTTTTCGTTTCCGGCACAGTCATAGCCCAGGACATCGATCTCGAGCAATTGCTTGAAACCGATAGCGAGAGCGAAGATCAAAGCGAGCTCGTGGAATATGTGCAGTCCCTTTTGGACAAACCGTTAAACCTGAATTCTGCCAGCGCCAGGGAGCTGCAAACCCTGCCCTGGATCACGCTAACGTGTGCCAGGACGATAATCGAATATCGCCGGAAAGTCGGGAGAATAGAACATTTTTCGGAATTGCAGGAGATCGAACAGGTGACGCCGCAAGTGATGCTTGTCCTGCGCAATTTTACCACACTGGCGATGCCGTCGCAAAAAGAGCGGAAAATCAAGGCGAAAGGCCGGCAGAGAATTTTTGCCAGGAAAGACCAGGAATCCGGCTCCTATTCCGGCAGTGGGGAAAAACTTTACAACCGTTTCCAGGGTATATGGAACGACAACCTGGAATTGGGAATCCTTCTGGAAAAAGACCCGGGCGAAAAACAGCTAAACGACCTGGCCATCGGATACGCCAGGCTCGAGCTCCAACAGGCGCACAGCTCGCTCATCGTCGGCAATTTCATCGTCGAGACCGGCCAGGGTCTTGTTTTTTGGGGGCCGTATCGCACGGCGCCGGGCAGCCATTCCGTTTCGTCCGCTACGTCGAAAAGCCGGGTCATCGTCCCTTATCGATCCGTTGATGAAAATGCGTCGCTGAGAGGCGTTGGCGTTCGCTCAAAATTGCATAACATTGAAATGCTGACTTTTTACAGCCGCAACGATCTCGACGCCCGGATCGAAGCAGAAGCGGTTCAAAGCCTGCCATCGTCAGGATATCATCGAACGGAAAGCGAGATGCAGGCCAAAGATCGACTGACGGAAAATATTTTTGGCCTGCATGCCGCGTACAAATTCGCCCGTGCCGGAGAGATCGGCGTCAGCCATCAGCAGGCACATTATGACAAAGGCTTTGCCGCTAACGACCGGCTCGATGCGCTGTTCGATTTCACCGGGCAGGATAATTCCATAACCGGCTTGAACGGCGACCTGGTGTTCGGCCCGGTGAATCTGTTTGGCGAAATGGCCCGCAGTCGTTCGGGCGGTCTG